>Ga0070735_10000008_pt1 | contig 313784 bp, 318 predicted proteins | sample Coa_R1_FD_66443 | JGI IMG/M metagenome (GOLD analysis project Ga0070735, IMG submission 66443) | Surface soil microbial communities from Centralia Pennsylvania, which are recovering from an underground coalmine fire - Coalmine... | ecosystem: Environmental > Terrestrial > Soil > Unclassified ... | reverse complement strand
CAAGGCCGTGACGGTGGCGATCACTTCGTCGATGGTCGCGAAGCGGTGCTGCCACACGCATTCGCGCTTGAACGTCTTGTGGTATGCCTCGATCACGCCGTTGTGTTCGGGCGTGTGCGGGTGGATGAACTTTTGAGTAAGGCCGTATGAGGCGAGCAGACGCCGGTAGGGCTTCGATGCGAAGACGAGCCTGTTGTCGCTGCGGACGACGACACCGCCGTCGCCTTTCGGCAGCACGCCGAAGCGTTTGATGCAGGCGTCTTCGAGTGCCCATGCCGCTTCTTGAGCGCGGCAGTTCTTGCTGATGCTAAGCCCGGCGACGCCCGATCGCAGCAATCGATTACCTCGTTTACGTAGACCAAGCCGTCGTAGGTTGTCCAGATGCACGTGAAATCCGTCGCCCAGCGCTCATTCGAATGCGCAGCGATGCTCGATTGTGACTTCGACGCGAGGATAGCAGCTCTTATGCAGACGTCGATGGCACTGCCAGCGCTTGAGCTGCATGATGCGCTGCACCGCCTTGCGATTGACAAAGATGCCTTGCTCGCGAAGCGTCGCCCAGACCATCCGATAGCCGAGGTAGGGTTCCTCGTCGATGATGTGTTTGATGCGCTGCGCGAGGATCTCGTCAACCTTCGCCGTGCGTTCACGCGAGCGGTAGGACGTGGAACTCCGTGCCACGTTTAGGACTCGGCAGATCGCGACTGGCGAAAAACCTTTCCGAGCAGCAAGTCGATCGAATGCTGCTCGCTTTCGTCCAAAGGGATGATCCTCAGGGCCTCCTTGGCGATCTCGTTTTCCATGACGAGCTGACCGATCTTCGCTTGGAGGCGACGCACTTCAGAGCGGTGCTCGGCCTCCAGTCCCTTGCGGTTGACCTTGAGCGCATCGATGCCGCCGCGCATGAACTCATCGGCCCACTTGCGGTATTCGCCCTGCGTGAAGCCGTAGCGTCGGGCGGCCTCAGGGACGGAAATCTGCCCCTTGAGAACCTCGAGGATGATTGCGGCCTTACGTTGCGCCGTCCAGCGCTCGAATTTCTCGGGCTCGGAAGCCGCCGGCTGCGGGGTTGACTGTTGCTTTCGCATCGGACACCTTTCTCGCGATGAATTCACTTATTCGGTGTCTAGCCCCGGCGGGGGTCACTCCACCAGCGCCATAAGCGAATTCTGCCACGAAGCAAGCTCCGATACCCCAACCCTGTACCGATATGCAAGTTCGAAACTTGCGTCGAGCTTTGCGGCTAGCGTATGCTGCATGACGTCCTGGACAAATTGCTTTGTCGATCCTCGATAAAGCTCCAATCTTGTTCCCCTATTGCGTCCACCGCGCTTTCAGATCGCTTAACCGAACAAGAAATGTGAATGGTGACTGCTCGGATTCTCGGACCAGTTGGTCGGAGAGTCAACAGGCGCTTCACGACGCTCGATAACGGGACCGCTCCTCTCTCAAGAGGATATCGGGGTGATCGAGACGGAAATCGACCTGTTTTTCCGGCGATGGCGCCGGCTTTTTGTAGCATTTGATGGAAAAAATCACCGCCCCGAGGGGCACGCAGGACATCATCCCGCCGGAGTCCCGCCGCTGGGCGGAGCTCGAGTCGGCCATTCGCGAGTTGGCCGTTCGCTTTGCCTACGAGGAGATCCGCACGCCCACGTTCGAGGCGACGCAGCTCTTCGTCCGCAGCGTGGGCGAAACCACAGACATCGTCGAGAAGGAGATGTACACGTTCACGGACCGTGGCGGCCGCAGCCTCACGCTGCGGCCGGAGTGGACGGCCGGCGTGGTCCGTGCCGTGCTCGAGCACAACCTCCTCGCCCAAGGTCCGCGCAAGCTTTTCTACATCGGTTCCATCTTCCGGTATGAGCGCCCGCAGAAAGGCCGCTACCGCCAGGCGCACCAGTTCGGCGTCGAATGTCTCGGCTACGCCGATGCTGCCGCCGACGCGGAAGTGATCCAGCTTCCCGTCGAGCTCCTCACGCGCTTCGGCATCGGCGGCCTCAGAGTGGAGCTCAACTCCATCGGCGACGCCAACTGCCGCCCCGCGTACCGAGAGGCGCTCCTCGCCCACTTTCGCCCGCTCGCGGACCGGCTCTCGCACGACTCGCAGCGGCGGCTCGAGCGCAACCCGATGCGCATCCTCGACTCGAAGGATCCGAAGGACAAGCCGCACATCGAGACGGCACCGACGTACCTCGACTACCTCTGCGACGCCTGCGCCGCGCACTTCCAAGAGCTGCGCGGCTACCTCGACGCGCTGGGCATGCGCTACACCGTCAACCCACGGCTCGTGCGCGGCCTCGACTATTACACTCGCACCGTCTTCGAAGTCCACTCCGATGCGTTGGGCGCGCAGAGCACCATCCTCGGCGGCGGCCGCTACGACGGGCTCGTGGAGCAGCTGGGCGGTCCGCCGACGCCGGCCACGGGCTTCGCGATGGGGCTCGAGCGCTTCCTCATCGTCCAAGAGCGGCTCGGCCGCAAGCCGGAGCCCAAGCGCCGCGGCATCCAGGTCATCGCCCTCGGCCAAGCGGCCCGCGATCGCATGATCCCGATCCTGGCCGGCCTGCGCCGCGCCTACGACGAGCCTTCGGACATGGACTACGCCGACCGCAAGCTGGGCGCGCAGCTGAAGCTGGCCGATCGCAACGACCGGCGCTTCGCCGCTATTCTCGGCGACAACGAGCTGGAACGCGGCATCCTCATCCTGCGCGATCTCGAGACCAAGGAGCAGCGCGACGTCCCGTTACCGGAGAGCACGGACGTCGGCGCGCTGGTCGCCGCGCTGCGGGACATGGAACAGGCGCCGCCCCCGAAGCTTGCGCCCGCCCCCTAAGCCGGCCTCTAAGCTGGAGGGACGGCGCCCCCGACCACCCAAAGCAAAAGAGTGAACCACGATCAAGTCGTCGAGCAGCTGCTCGAGTTGATGAAAGAGGGCGACCTCGACCAGCTTCGCGTCCGCTTCGGCGAGACGACCTTCGAGCTCGTCCGTCGCGAGGCGCAGTCCGTCGCTCCGGTGGCCTATGCCGCCCCGCCGGCAGGCTCAGCGCCACCGGCGCAGCCGGGGCACGCCGCCCCTAACGCACCCCCGGCTATCCAAAGCGGCCAGCCCGGCGCTCCCGCCGGCCCCGGCGGCCCTCCGCCCGGCACCCATGTGGTCAAGGCCCCGCTCGTGGGCGTCTTCTACCGCGCCCCGGCCCCCGGCGCCGAGCCTTTCGTCCAAGAGGGCACGCGGGTACAACCGGGGCAGGTGCTGTGCATCCTCGAAGCCATGAAGATGATGAACGAGATCACCGCCGAGGTGGCCGGCACGATCACGAAGATCGGCCCGGAGAACGGCCAGCTCGTCAACGTCGATGAGGTCCTCTTTTGGATTCAACCGTAGATGTCAAGGGCGTTCGCACATTCCGGGAGATCCTCGCCGACCGGCGCGGCTTGCTCGACGAGCCGCGCTACGAGCGGCAGGTCCTGGCCATCGTTGACGCGCTCGTGCGCTGCTACGAGAACGGCGGCAAGTCGCTGTGGTTCGGCAACGGCGGCAGCGCCGCCGACGCGCAGCATATCGCCGCCGAATTCTCCGGCCGCTTCCTGCGCGAGCGCAAGGCGCTGGCCGCGGAGTCGTTGGCCTGCAATCCGTCGGCCGTCACGGCCATCGGCAACGACTACGGCTACGAGCGCGTCTTCGCGCGCCAGGTCGAAGCCTTCGCCCGTCCCGGCGACGTGGTCGTCGGCATCACCACCAGCGGCAACTCGCCCAACGTCGTCCTGGCGCTCGAAGCGGCGAAGCGAGCCAACGCCGTGACGGTCGCCTTCACGGGCAACGGCGGCGGCAAGGTGGCGCAGATCGCCGACCTCAGCCTCATCGGCCCCGACGGTTACTCCGCGATCGTCCAGGAGGTCCACATCACGATGGGCCACATCATCTGCGACCTGGTGGAGCAGGAGCTTTTCCTCAAATCCTGAGGGGCCTTTACGGTGACCAAGCGCGCGGCCTTCCTCGATCGAGACGGGACTATCATAGCGGATGTGGGCTATCCCTCCCACCCCGAACAGGTGCGTCTCGAGCCGCATGCGGCGGAGGGGCTCAAGCTCCTGCAACGTCACGGCTACGCGCTCGTGGTCGTCTCCAACCAGAGCGGGATCGCGCGCGGGAAGCTGACGCTCGACGACGCCAACCGCGTCAACGCGGAGCTGCAGCGCCAACTGCGGATCGGCGGCGTCAGCATCGACGCCTTCTATCTGTGCCCCCATCGCGACGACGACGATTGCGAGTGTCGTAAGCCCAAGCCCGGCCTCATCAATCGAGCGATCGCCGAGCACCGCTACGATCGCGAAGGAAGCGTGGCCATCGGCGATCGCCCGCGCGATGTCGAGGCAGGGCGCAACGCGGGCGTGCGCACCGTGCGCATCGTCGGCGGGCCTCACGCCGAAGAGCGCGGCAGCGTTGAGGCCGACTACGACGCCGGCGATCTTCTGGCCGCCGCGCAGTGGATTGTCACCGAAGACGAAAAGGAGCACCGTGCCGTCTCTTAGCGCCGCTCAAGCCCACCAGTTCTTCGAGCGCATGCGCGGCCGTCGCGTGCTGGTCGTGGGCGATCTCATGGTGGACGAATGGATCTGGGGACGCGTCTCACGCATCTCTCCCGAGGCGCCCGTGCCCGTCGTCGAAGTCACCGACCATTCGTTCACGCTGGGCGGCGCCGGCAACGTGGCCGCCAACCTGCGCGTGCTGGGCGCCGACGTCACGGTGGCCGGCGTCATCGGCGACGACGCAGAAGCGGAACGGCTGCGCAAGATGATGGGCGATCTCGGCGTCGGCGACGAAGGGCTCTTCGTCTCACACGACCGCCCCACCACACGCAAGACGCGCATCGTGGCGCACAACCAACAGGTGGTGCGCGCGGATTGGGAGCGCGCCGTGCAGATTCCCGAAGCTATGGCCGTGAAGCTCGGCGCGCACGTGCGCGAAGCTTCGCGCAACGTCGATGCCGTGATCTTCAGCGACTATGCGAAGGGGCTGCTCAACCGTGCGTTGGTCGAAGCGGCGCTCGACTCGTGCGACGTGGTGACCGCGGACCCCAAGCCGCAGAATCTCGATCTCTTCGGCGGCGTCACGTGCATTGCGCCCAATGCGGGTGAGGCGGCCCAGGCCGCCGGCATCACCATCACGGATGACACGACGCTCGAGCAAGCCGGACGCGCGCTCTTGGAACGCCTGGGCTGCGCGCACGCGCTGATCACGCGCGGCGAGCACGGCATGTCGCTCTTCTCGCCCGGCAAGCCGCGCTACGACGTCGCCGCCGCCGCGCGCACCGTCTACGACGTCTCCGGCGCCGGCGACACGGTGATCTCCGTCTTCACGCTCGCGTTGGCGGCGGGCGCCCCCGTGCTCGACGCCGTCACGTTGGCCAACTATGCGGCCGGCGCCGTCGTGGAGAAGCTCGGCACAGCCGCGGCCAGCCCGCAAGAGGTGGTTGAGCTGCTCCAACATCACAACGGCGGCGCCTCCGATTCCGCCGATTCCGCGCAACGATGACGAAGGGCTTCGCCGAGATCTTCGCCACGCGTGAGGAGGCCTTGCGCTGGCGCGACGCGCAACGCGACGCCGGCCGGCGCGTCATCTTCACCAACGGTTGCTTCGACGTGCTCCATGCGGGTCATGTGACGTATCTGCAGTGGGCGCGCCAGCACGGCGACGCGTTGATCGTGGGCCTCAACTCCGATGCGGGCGTGCGCGCGCTCAAAGGGCCGGGGCGGCCCGTCAATCCGTACGAAGATCGCGTGCGCGTGCTGGCGGCGCTGCGCAGCGTCGACGCCGTCGTCGGCTTTGAAGAGCGCACGCCGGAAGCGATCATCGCCGCGCTGAAGCCCGACGCCATCGTGAAGAGCGCGCAATACCGCGAGGAAGATCTCCCGGAGGCGAAGATCGTGCGCGCCTACGGCGGCGACGTGCTCCTCGCGCCGCACCTCGACGGGCGCTCCACGACGGAGATCTTGCGTCGCGGCATGGAGGCGGAGCCGTGAGGATCGCCGTCACCAGCAACGGTCCCGGCGAGACGATGGGCTGGGTGCGTCCGCTTGCGCGCGCGCTCTACCGTCGTGAACCGCAACTCGATCTCCACGTCTTCTTCTCGCCGTGCGAGTATGCCAGCGGCCACGAGGCCGAGGTGATTCGCCAGCAGTTTCCCTCGGCGAAGGCGTACGCGCCCAGTGAATATCTGAAGTTCGCCGTCACGGGATCGTTGCACGGCGTCGACGCGCTGCAGTACCTCGGCGGCGATCTCGGCCACGCGGCGCTTCTGGCGAGAAAGCTCCGCGCGCCCGCTTACGGCTACAAGTTCGGCGCGCGCAAGAAGCGCGCACTCTTCCGCCGCATCTTCGCAGTCGACGAGAAGAACCGCGAGGAGCTCCTGCGCGGCGGCGCCACGCCTGCGCAGATCCAGGTGGTGGGCAATCTCGCCATCGACGGCGCCGTCGAAGACGCGCAGTCGCTCAGCGAGCTCGAGCCCGGCGGCATCGTGATCCTTCCCGGCTCGCGGCGCGAAGAGGTGGCGCACCTCATCCCGTTCTTCTTGCGCGCCGCTGTGGAGCTGCGCCGCCTGGCACCGGAGCTATCCGTCGGCTTCGCGCTCTCGCCGTTCACCTCGCGCGAGGACGTGGAGGCGGCGTTGCGCACGGGCGGCGATCCGTTGGTCTACGGTTCGCGCGGCCACGTGGAGGACGGCGATTTCACGCTTGAGATCGTCGACGAGCGCACGGGCGAGCGATTCGCCGTCACCCGGCGCAGCGCGGCGGCGATGGCGAAGGCACGGTTGGTTCTCACGATTCCGGGCACGAAGACGATCGAAGCGGCTGCCCTGGGCACGCCCTATCTCGCTTGCATACCGCTCAATTTGCCGGAGAAGGTGGTCGTGAACGGACCGCTGACCTATCTCGACCGCGTGCCGCTCGTCGGTATCCCGCTCAAGCGGGCGGTGATCGCGAAGATGTCCAAGCGCTTTCCGTTGGTCTCTCAGCCGAACATGGACGTCGGCGAGATGGTGGCCCCGGAGCTGCGCGGCACGTTGATGCCGGCGCACGTCGCGCGCGTCGCGCTCGACGTGGCGCACGACGAGCGGCGCCTGACCGCGATGCGCGAGCGCTTCAGCACGCTCTACGCGCACCATCGCGGCGCAGCCGACCGTATGGCACAGGCGCTGCTGGAGGACCTCCGTGCCACGGCTTAGCGTCGTCATCGCGACGAAGGACCGCAAGCGCTTTCTGGAAACGGCGCTCGCCTCGCTCGAGCAGCAGGTTATCGCGGAGCCGTTCGAGGTCATCGTCGTGGACAACGGCAGCAGCGACGGCACGCAGGAGGTCATCGAGCGCTTCAGCGGCCTCATTCCCGTGCGCGGGGTTCGCGAAGACGAGCCGAACCGCGGTTTGGCGCGCAATCGCGGCGTGGCCGTGGCGCGAGGCGAGATCGTGGTGTTCTGTGACGACGACGTGGTGCTCCCGCACGACTGGCTGGCGACGCATCTTCGCGCGCACGAGGAGAGCAACGGCGAGGCGTTCGCCGTCACGGGCCCCATCATCAACGTGCCTTCATACGACGATCGCCCGCTGCCGACACCGAAGAATTTCTCGCGCGCCTTCTTCTGCACGTGCAACGTCTCCGTGCCGCGCGCGAAGCTGGAGGAAGTCGGCGGCTTCGACGAGACCTTCGATCTGTATGGCTGGGAGGACACGGAGCTCGGCGCGCGCCTGCGCGACGCCGGCGTTCAGCGCCGCTTCATCTGGCGGGCCTTTCTCTGGCACATCAAGCCGCCGGACGCCGAGACGCTCGATGCGCAGTTGCGCCGGGCCGCCGAGAAAGGACGCATGGCGGCACGCTATGTTCGCAAGCGCCCCTCCCGTGATGCGATTCTCGCCACGGGAGCGTTCGCGATCAATCGCTGGAAAGGGCGCTTGTTGACCCCGGCGCCGGTTCGCGCGTTGCTGGCCGGCGCTCTCGAAGCAGGCCGCGTGCCACGTTTCCTGGAGGGATTCGTGCGAGCGCAGCTGCTCGACGGTGTCTATCTCTCCGAGATGGAGCGGGAGTTTCGCTCGATGCCGTAGCGCGCTTACGGCCCGATGTCAACGTTCAGGTGTTGCTGCGTCACTCTCCACTGATACTCCGTGCGAGCATCGTCGGCGGAGATCACGTTCGTGCGCACGTCGTTGGCCACGCCGTACGCGATCGCATCCTGTCCTCCGACCGTCTGCGTGCTGGGAGCCCCGTCGCTCGCCTGATTCTGTAAATCTTCGGACATCACCGACGACTGAGCGGGCGCGGGCGCTTGACTCGGTGTCTGCCGAACCGGCATCTGCTGTGTTTGCGTCTGCTGGGTTTGGTCGGGTGTCGCGGAGGACGGCTGATCCTGCGCTGAGGCAAAGGCCGTGCCTGCCGCGAAGAGCACTCCTGTCAGGAGCGTGGCACAAGTGAGCGTGAGAGATCTGGTCCTTCTCATCTGATCTTCTCTCCAGTTCGTGGGATACGATCGAGTCGAACGGACTCGACCTATGCCTCGTAGCATTCCCACCGGAGCGGCATCTCATGTCGCAAGAACGGTGCGACGAATCACAATGCGCGTCTCGCCGTACAGGCAGTCAAGGCGCGTGCCCAAGGCAACCGGCGCCGCTTCTTCGATGGGATAACCGTTCGAAGCTTGACGTTGAAATCTCCGCGATGGTAGGCTGGCCTGTGACCTCTCGCTCGGCTTCTCGGCGGCGCGTCTTACTCGTGCGCATGGACGGCATCGGCGATGCGCTCGCCATGCTTCCGCTCGCGTTGGCGCTGCGCGACGCCGGCTGCGCCTTGGGTGCCGTGCTTTCGCCTCGCAATCTCGATCTCTTCGCAAGCGACCTTTTCGAGCGCACGCATCTCCTGGTACCCGATGCGTCACGCCTCCACGGTTCGACAAAGGAATCGTTCGAGCGCGCGAGAGCCGAGGTCGCGCGAGCATACGACATCGCGTTGATCCTCTCCGAAGAGCCGGACGCGTACCGGCTTCCCGCGCTCGCCCGCATCCCCACGCGCATCGGCTTTTGGCACGGATTCGAGAAACCGTTCAAATCGCTCTGGCAGCGTTGGCGCTGCACGCGCGTGGTCTACCGCCCGGCTGCGTGGGTGGAGCAGCCGCACGAAGTGCGCCAACTCTTCGCGTTGGGCGTGGCGGCCGGCATCGTGCAGGGAACGCCGCCGCGCGACGTGGAGCGCTCCCGCGCCGCGTTGGGCGTCGATCACGTGCAGCGCGGAGACGTCGTCGTCGTGCAGGCGACGCGCAAGTTGATCCCGCCCGGTCACGACGTCGCGTGGATGGGACGAGCGCTGCGCGCGTTACCGCGCGCGCGACTCCTCGTGCACGCGAGCGAGCGCGCGCTGGGCGAGGCGCTCTCGCGCGAGAGCGGCCATCCCTACGATCCATTCGGATCGGCGCAGCCGTGGCTGCGCGCGATCGCCGCCGCGCGTGCGATCGTCACGCCGGACTCCGGCGCCGCCCACGTGGCCGGGAACGTTGGAACGCCCGTCGTCGACATCTTTCCGCGCGATCACGGCGAACGTCTCGCCGCGCAATGGCATCCCTGGATCGCGCCGCACGCGATCGTCTTCGAGCCAGCCGGCGACGAAACGCCGGAAGCCTACGGCGCCCGTTTAGCTGAGGCAGCCGCCCGGCTCTGAGCCCAGGCTCGCTCGAGGGCCCACGCCACGGGCACGAGATCGGCGTCGCGGCCGAAATGTCCGACGACTTGAAAGCCGATGGGGAGACCCTCCTTCGGATAGGGCAACGCGAAGACGGGCTGGCCCGTGACGTTGAACGGCCGCGTGAAGCGCGAAAGCGGCTCGCGCGCTTCGAGGCTGCTCGCGCTCACCGGCGGCGGCGCGATCGCCGACGCGGGGAGCAGCAGCGCATCGATCCCCTGCATCGCCGCTTCCGTCTCTTGGCGCAGGGCGAGCATGTCCTCCAACGCGCGCTCGTACTCCGCTTGCGCGACGTCCTTGCCGCGCATCAGCGTGGCGAGCACGTCGGCTCCGTACTTCGAGGAGTCCTCTTCCAGCCACGGCTTGTGCACCTGATACGCTTCGTAGTAGAGAATCGAGAGCGAGACGCCGGCCATGCGCGAGCGATCGGGAAGATCGATGATGGGCAAGCCTTTGGAGACGCGCGCCCAGGCGCTAGACGTCTCGGCATCGAGGTCGCCCAGCCACTGCGCCGTCGGGATCGCCAGCGTGAACGAGGAGAGCTCGCGCGGCGACGACGGCACGAGGCCTTGCACGTCGCACATCATGGCGAGGGCGCCGGCCGCTTGCAGCACATCGTGCGCGAGGGGGCCGATCGTGTCGAACGTCTTGCTCAGGGGCATGACGCCTTCCGTGCTGATCGTGCCCAGCGTCGGCTTGAACCCGACGACGCCGCACATGGCCGCCGGACAACGGATGGAGCCGCCCGTGTCCGTGCCGATGGCCCAATCGCACATGTCGGCGGCGACGGCGGCTGCCGACCCGCCCGACGATCCGCCGGCGACGCGACCGAGCGCCTTCGGATTGGCGACGGTTCCGTAATGCGGGTTGATGCTCGTCAAACCGTAGGCGTACTCGTGCAGGTTGACTTTGCCGACGATCACGCAGCCGTGCCTGCGCAGCCGCGCCACGACGGGCGCGTCCTCCATGTCGACCACCTTGGGAAATCGGACGCCGCCTCCGGTGGTGACGGTGCCTTTCACGCGCACGAGATCCTTGACGGCGACGGCCGGTCCGTCGCCCTCCTCGTCCGTGAACGAGATGAAGATGTTCCAATCGGGATGTGCCTTCGCGCGTGCGCGCGCCTCCGCCGCCGTCATCGCGCTATGCCTCCTTTGCGGCATTGCGCCGCAGCAGCTCGCGCGCGCCGCTGAGCGTCGCCAGCGACTCGCCGGCGCGGATACGATCCAGCAACGCGGGCTCCGCCGCTTCCTTTTCCGCCACGATCGGCGCCCAGCGAGCGGCGTCTTCCGGCGTCATGACGGCGATCCCATTCTCGTCGGCCCAGATGACGTCGCCGGGGCGCACGACGACACCGCCGATGGTGACCGGGACATTGATGGCGCCTTCGATGCCAAGGATGCGCGTCGTCAGCGCCGTGTAGCTCCGAAAGAAGATCGGAAAGCGCCACGCTTCGAGCTGCGAGACGTCCGTGACGCCGCCTTGCACGACGGCCCCGGCGATCTGCTTGGCCATCGCCGCCGTCGTGACGAGGCTCCCCCACGGCGCGCGCTCGTCGTCGCCCGATTGATCCACCACCACGACGTCGCCGGGTTGCACGATGTCCATCACGGCATGCACCGCCGCCGAGTCCATGTGCGGAATGCGCACGGTCACTGCCGGTCCAACGATCTTGATCGGCGTGAACAGGGGCCGCAGCCCGCGCGGGAAGCCGAAGTCGGTCAGATGGCCGAGCGTCGAGGGGCTCAGCGTTTTCAGCATGCTGATGACGGACGGATCGGGCTCGGGACCTCGCGGCCTCTCGACGAACATCGGGATCTCCTTTGCGGTTAGCGGAATAATGGGACCGGTCGCGTATTCTCCAGTATGAGGAGCGGCTCTCCTTCTTGCGTCGCATATGATGCGTACGGCAAGTTCCATTGTCAAATGGAGGTAACTCATGGCAGATCGCGTGATTTCGCGCGATACATTCCTGAAAGGCGCCGGGATCGGCGCAGCCACGCTTTCCATTGGCTTTCCCGCATTCATTCCTCACCGAGGCGAAGCGGCCGAGGCGATCAAGATCGGACTCATCGAGGAGATCACGGGCACGTACGCGGCCTTCGCGCGCAGTGAGATCCGCGGCGCGAATCTTGCCGTCGACGCGTGGAACAAACGCGGCGGCGTGCTGGGGCGGCCTGTCCAGCTCCTCGTCGAGGATAATCAGAACAACCCGGGCGTTAGCGTCGAGAAGGCGCGCAAGCTCGTGAATCAAGACAAAGTGGTGGCGCTTGCCGGTACGATCAACAGCTCGGCGGCGCTTTCCACCAGCGCGGCGGCGGCGGAGATGAACGTCCCATTCATCGACTCGGGAAGCCACGCCGATCAGATCTCCGGCGCGCAGTGCCATTGGAACACGTTCCAGACGTGCCACGCTACGTGGATGCAGACGCACGGGACGGGTTACTCGATCGCGAAGAAGTTCGGCAAGAAGTGGTACTTGATCACGCCCGACTACGCGTTCGGCCATGCCGTCGCGGCGGGGTATCAGGACGTCTTGAAGAACGTCGGCGGCCAAGTCGTCGGTAACGATCTCACGCCGCTGGGAACCTCCGACTTCAGCACGTATCTCACGAAGATCGACGGCGCGAAGCCGGATTGCATCATCGCCATCGTCAACGGCAACGACCTCGTGAATTTCCTCAAGCAAGCCTCCAGCTTCGGTTTGCTCAAGAAGTATCCGGTGGCGGGGCCGCAAATCGACCTCGAGACGGCGTGGGCGCTGCCGGAAGAGGCGCGCGTCGGCTATTGGGGCCTCGAATGGTACTACAAGGGCGACCTGGTCCTCGGAAAGGGCAACAAGCTCGCGGCCGACTTCGTCGCGGCGTATAGGAAGGCGCATCAGGAGCCGCCGACGGCGCACTCGTGCTTCGCCTATGTCGCCGTCGATCGACTTCTCTGGGCGATCAACGAGGCCAAGACGGTCGATGCCGTCAAGGTCTCCAAGACGCTGGCCGGCGCGGAGTTCAAGTCGCTCTGGGAAGGCACGGCAGAGTATCGCACCGTCGATCACCAGCTGATGTGGCCGCTGTGGTTCGCCGAGCTGCGCAAGACCGGCAGCGCAAACGATAAGTTCGATTACTTCGACATCATCGACCGTCAGCCGCCGGAGAAGATCGCGCAATCGGCCTCCGTGCAGGCCACGGTCTGCAAGCTCAACTATCCGTCGTAGCCCGTTGCGGCGACCCGCCGCCGGCAGGCAAGGGAACGCGGAGGGCGCCGGTTGTCACGGCGCCCTCGACGTTGCTACGCCACCGCGACTTCCTCGTGGCGCAGCGCCGTGATGAACATGGATCCCGGTTCGTGCGTGATCACGAACGGGAGCTTGCTCTCAATGGCCACCAGTTGCGGCGTCACGCCGCAGCCCCAGAAGACGGGTACTTCACCCGGCTCGAGCGGAATGGGATCCCCTTCGTCGGGCTTATTGATGTCGGCGATGCCGATCTTCGCGGGATCGCCCCAGTGCACCGGCTCGCCGTGCCCTTCGACATACTGACGCGTCACGGCGCGCACGCCTTCCACGTGCTCCGCTGGGAAGGAACGCATGCTCACCACCATGCGCCCGCGCAAACGGCCCGAAGGCATCAGCGGGATCGAGGTGCGGAACATGGGCACCGTTCGCTTCAGCTCTTGGTGGCGCAGGCGGTAGCCGGCGTCCAGCAATGCCCGCTCGAACGTGAACGAGCAGCCGATGAGAAACGCGACGAGATCGTCACGCCACACGTCGCGTACGTCGTGGCGTCTTTCCGCCAGCGCGCCGTCTTTCCAGATGCGATAGCCGGGAAGGTCCGTGCGGAGATCGCTGCCCGGCGCACAGCGCGGCTCCACGACGCCCGGCGCCAGCTCTTCGACCAACGGGCAGGGGACCGGATTTCGCATGCAGAGACCGCGAACGTCGGCCGCGTACGCCTCGGGAACCACCACGAGATTGGCCTGCACCAGCTCCGGGCACATGCCGGCAGTCGTCCCACGAAACTCGCCGATGCGAATCTGTCGAATGATCTCGTCTCTCGTCATACGTCCTAGTATAGAGGCATCCGGCCTGCGACGGCAAACAGCGGGACCGGCATGCGAAAGATCGGACGCGCGCTCGTCATCTGTGCCGGCGGTGGCGCTGGCGACGTGCTGCTGGCAACGCCGGTGGCGCGGGCGCTTCGCGCGGGCGGCGCAACGACCGTGGTCGCGCTGACGGCGCCACGCCATCGTGACGTGCTGCTGGGCAATCCCGAACTCGACGGCGTGCTGCTCGACGACGCGGGACTCCGCGAGATGGCGCGTCGCATCCGCCGCGGCCGCTTCGACGTGGCCGTGGTCACGTGGGCGACGCCCCGCTACGTCGCATTGCCGTGGCTTGCCGGCATCCCCGAACGCGTGGGACAGGCGCGTCGCATCTACTCGTTTCTGTTCACCAAACGCGTCACCGTGCGCAGCGAGCTGGGCGATCGCCGGACGCATTGGACGGATATCTTGCTCGACTACGCCCGCGCGCTGGGCTGCCCCAGCGTCGATCCCACGCCCAGCTACAGCGTCAGCGAGGAAGCGCGCCGCGCGGCGCAAGCGCTGCTGCGCGCGAAAGGCGTCGACGGCGGGTACGTCGTGCTCCATCCCACGCGCGGCGTGGAGCTCGACGGCCGGCCGTGGCCCGTCGAGACGCTGGCGGCGCTGGCGTTGCAACTGCGGCAGCGCTTCTCCATGCCCGTTCTGTTGAGCGGAACGAGCGGCGATCGTCCGATCGTCGAAGCGATCGCCGAGCGGAGCGCGGCGCGAAGCGTCGCCGGCGAGACGACGTTCGCCGAGTTGGCGGCGTTGCTGGAGCGCGCGCGACTGTGCGTCGCCGTCGATTCAGGTCCGATGCATCTCGCCGCGTGTCTGGGCACGCCGACCGTCGGCATCTTCGCCTTGCAGACGGACGAGCCTCAGCGTTGGGCGCCGCTTGGTCCCCGCACGGCCGTGGTCGGACCCGTCTATCCCTGTCCGCCGTCCCACCGGAAAGAGACGTGCCCCGACTTCGCATGCTTGCGCGAGCTCGATCCCGAGCGCGTCATCGCGGCGTGCGAGGAGCTGCTGACGCGTATCTGATCGCTCAGCCATGAGGCGATCGTCGCGACGGCGGCGGGATCGGTCGCGCCGTCCGCTCGCAACGCCTCCATCGGCGCCGTTCCGGCCGCGACGCGCTTGAGGAAGTGTTGGTCGCCGTCGATCGTCTTGAGCGTGGTCGGCAGATCGGCAGCCGCGCGCGCGCGGTTGAGCCGCCGTGCGTCCGCGAGGAAGACGGCTTCGTCCGCCGTGCCCTGCACGATGAGCGTAGGTTGCTTGACGCGGACGATCGCCTGCGCGGGATCGATCGCATCTTCTTCACGGAGGTACGCGAGCTCGACGCTCGTCGGCTTGCCGAAGTAGAGGCTCACGAACCGATCGCCCAGCGCCTCCGCTGGAATCGGCGCGCCGCTTCGCACGGCGTTGACGGCCGAGGCGAAGGCTTGCCGTTGGGCCGCGGCCACTTGCGGCGTGACCATCCCCACGCGCTGCAAATAGGCGATCATGCCCTCCATTTGCTCCAACAAGACGTCGAGGATGGGCCGGCCGGGAGCTTCGAGGTCGACCAGCGCGCGTATCGACGGATCTTGCGCCGCCAGCAGCGTGGCGACGAGACCGCCTTCGCTGTGGCCTGCGACGGCCAGCGGCGCGCCCGGCGCCGCGTCGCGCAACGCGTGGGCAGCGGCCGCGGCGACGACGACGCGCTCGGCGAAGGCGTTGTGCTTCTTTGCCGCCGCCGGATCGAAGACGATGGTTCCCGTTCCGTCGCCGTCCTTGGCGTAGCGCAGGGCTGCGAAGCCTCGCTGGGCGAGACCGCGTGCGAGATCGGCGTACGTGTGCGGGTAGAACTCTTGGCCGGGATAGTTGCCGTCGACATCGCTGTTGAAGGCGCCGGGAACGATCACGATCGCCGCGCGCGGAGCGCCGCCGGACGGGAGATCGATCTTCGCCGGGATGCGTTCCCCATCGACGATGAGCTCGATCGAACGCTCCGTGACGCCGGCGGGAACCGGCGGGGTGACATCCGCCGCGCTCGCATGACTCGCGGGGAGCGCGAGCATGAACGCGCCGGCCATGGCGGCGGTGAGGAAAAGAAGGCGACGCATCGACGGACGTTTCATGGTGGTACATCAATCGGAGAGCAGAGCTACTCCGGCGTTCCGGGCGGCTGCGCGAAGCCGCTGGTCCAGCGTGGCAAGGGGCGCATTGAGCCGCATCGCCAATGCGAGATAGCTGGCATCATAGATCGTGAGCCGGTGTTCGCGTGCGAGCGCCAGCTCAACATCGAGGTGATCGATCGTGCTCACCACTTCGACGTCGATCTCCAGCTGCGCAAGTGAGGCCAGGAGCTCCGTAGCACCGCCTTCAGGGATGCGGCCGCCACGTTCAGCCATGAGAAGCGCATTGGCGACCTCGAGGGGCCAAATCGCAGGCGCATAACCGTTCCCCGTCTCGAACGCCTCGAGAAGTGCCTCAGATACGATCGATACTTCATCGCGAAGCACCCATGCGATCGCAACCGAGGCATCCAAGACGAAGTCCATCAATACCTGCGGCCCTCATCGATCAACTCACGGATGCTCCTCGTGTCGTTGTGGGGCAAGGCGAGGCGTTCGCGCAGCTCGCGCAACTGCCGGATCGCCTCGCGCCGCGCGGCGCGCCTGGCGTCGTCGACCGGACGCAGCTCCGCTACGGGTTTCCCCCCACGCGTGATGAGGAATGACACGCCTTCAGCCACCTCGTCAAGGTAGCGCGAGAGGTTCGTCTTGGCGTCATAGACGCCGATCTTGCGCATTTCACCCATGCCCCAATCTCCCGCCTCGGAGCCCAGTTTCTAGTCTAGTCTATTGACCTAGTCTACCGCGCTCAGAACGAGTCGTCAATTCATACTCCAGGCACGCTCGGCGTTCGTAAAGGGCGCTTCCGCCTCCGGCGCGTAGCCAGGGCGCGTGGAAAACCTCGAGCAAGCAACGATCGATCCCTTAGCGGCTTTCGCCGCCGTCGACATCCGGGTTGGGACCGTGGTGGACGTGCGCCCTTTTCCGGAGGCCCGCAAGCCCGCCTACCAGCTGGAGATCGACTTCGGCCCCGAGATCGGTCGCCGCCGCTCCAGCGCCCAACTCACGGCTCACTACACACCGGAACGTCTCATGGGGCGCCAGGTCCTGGCCGTGGTCAACTTGCCGCCCCGGCGCATCGCCGGCTTCAAGAGCGAAGTCCTCACGCTGGGCGTCCCGGACGGCAACGGTGACGTCGTCCTGATCGAGCCCCAGCAACCCGTGCCCAACGGCGGCAGGCTCTACTAGTGGCGGAGACGCGAGTGGATCTCACGGTCCAGCTCTGCACGCACAACCGCGCGCATCTGCTCGGACGCGTGCTGGAGGCGCTTTTCGCGCAAGACTACGATCCATCGCGCTACGAGATCGTGCTCGTCAACGACGGCTCGACCGACGAGACGCGCGACCTCATCGAACGCCTGCGGCCGCAAGCCCCCTGCCGTTTCGAGGTCATCCACCAGCAGAACGCCGGTCTCGCCAAAGGGCGCAACGCCGGCATCGCCCGCGCGCGCGGCGAGATCATCCTCTTCATCGACGACGACATCCTCGCCACGCCCGTGCTGGTGCGCGAGCATCTGGCGATGCACGTCGAGCACCCGCGCGCCATCGTTCGCGGCGCCGTTCTGAACGTCGAGACGTTCGACGAGCTTCCGCCGCCGATCTGGACGCCGAAGAACTACTCCGGCAACTACTTCTGGACGAGCAACGTCTCCGTCCCCATGGCGCTGCTGGGTGAAGTGGGCGTCTTCAACGAGAGCTTCAGCGAATACGGCTGGGAGGACCTCGAGCTGGGTTTGCGCCTGCGCCATGCCGGCGTTCCATCGCTCTTCGCCCGGCGCGCCGTCGTCTACCACCACAAGCCGCGACCGACGGCGAAGAGCATCCCCGGCATCGTGCGTCAGGCCAAAGCGCAAGCGCGCACGGCCGTCCAATTCCGAGCGCTCCACCCGCATTGGCGCGTCGCGCTTGCCACGGGACAGACGAAAGCGCACGCGTTGCTGCATCGCGCGCTGCGGAGCGCGAAGTTCTCGCGCGCCTTGCTGACCGTGCTCGGCACCGTGCAGGACGAGAGCAAGCCGCTCTCCGCGCTCCAACTGGCCGCTGCGCGAGCGCTGGCGCGCGAGGCGTACTTCGAAGAGCTCGACCGCGTCATGCCCCGGTGAAGATTCTTCTCGTCCGCACGGATCGCATCGGCGATTTGATCCTTTCGACGCCCGCGATCGCGTCGTTTCGCCGCTCGTTCCCGCAAGCGCGCATCGAAGCGCTCTGCAGCACGTACAACGCGACCGTGCTGGACGGCAACACGGACGTCGACCACGTGCTCACGCTGCCCGAAGAGCCGCGTGAGCGCGCCGCGTTCGCGAAGTCGCTCGCCGGGAAGTACGACATGGCCGTCGCCCTGGCGCCCGTCGCGCGCGACTACCGGCTCGTGGCCGCCACCAGGGCCGCCACTCGCGTCGGCTACGTCTACCGCCGGCGCTGGCTCGCGCGCCTGGCGGCCTCGCGCTACTTCACGCGCTTCGCCGTCAGCGAGGCCGATCCGGATGATGCCGACCGTCATCCCGAACGCCCCGTTCGCCACGAAGTGCTCCAAGTGCTGGAGCTCGTGCTCCTGGCCGGGGGCGTCGCCCTCGAACCCAAGCTCGTGCTGCCGCTTCGACCGGAGGATCGGGATCTCGCCGCGCGCCTCGTCCCGCAGGGGCAACCGATTGCCATGCACTTCGCGCCGCGCTGGGTCACCGACGGCAGCACGCGAGAGACGTTTGCCGATCTCGCGGCTGACGTGCAACGCCGCTTGGGGAAGGAGGTGGTAGTGACCTACGGAAAGGAGGTGCGCTCCGAGGTGGAGCTGCTGCGAACGCTGCTCCCGCCGGGGGCGCGGCTCGTCGGCGACCTCTCGCTCCAACAATGGGCCGCTGTCTTCGAGCGTTGCGCCGCCGTCGTGACGGTGGACACGGGCGCGACGCACGTGGCCGCGGCGATGGGGCGCCCGACCGTGGTCGTCTTCGAGCATCGCTACTTCCGGCTCAATTCGCAGGAGTGGTCGCCGTGGGGCGTGCCCAGCGCCTTGGTGCGCAAGCCGGCGCGGGCGAATGCCGAATCTCTGGCTCGATTGCGTGAGGAGATCCTCGAGGGCTTGGAGCGAGTGCTGTAACCATGGATATTTCGGTCGTCATTCCCACCTACAACCGAATCGATACGCTACGGCACGTGATCCCTTCGCTGCTGCGGCAGGACATATCGCCGGACCGTTACGAGATCATCGTCGCCGATTCGAATTCCAACGACGGCACGGCCGAATACCTCGCGGAAATCGCCGACGGCGACGAGCGCGTGCGCCACATCCCCGGGCCGTACTCCGGACGCGCCGGCGCGCGCAACGCGGGCATTCGAGCCGCGCGCGGCACCGTGGTGCTCTTCACCGACGCCGACATCATCGCGTCGACGGATCTGCTCTCGCGTCATTGGGAGCACCACCAACGGCGCGATCGCATCGCCGTGGTGGGAATGGAGCTGCAGGTCAACTCGTTTCGGGATTATCTGCGTCAGTCGCGCGACCGCGACCAGCGCAAACCGCTCCATCCCTCCAACCGCAAGCAGCTCTCGTGGCTGTATTTCCTCACGGGGAACGCGTCCGCGCGCAAGGCGGATCTCGAAGCGCTGGGTGGATTCGACGAGAGCTTCACGGGCTACGGTCACGAGGATCTCGAGCTCGGCTACCGCTTGCGGCGGGCGGGGGTCACGATCGTTTACGAGCCGCGCGCCGTCAACTATCACTGGCATCCTGTGGGCTACGACGAGCAGAAGGGGCGCATGGAGCTGGCGGGGCGTTCGACGGTGCGCTTCTACAACAAGCATCACGATCTGCGGATCCGGCTCAACCTCGGCATGACGCCCGTCTCGCTCGCGCTCCATAGCTTGCTGTCGAAGGCACCCGGCGTCTATTCCCGTCTGGAGCGCGCCGGCCGCCGCGGCGGGCCAAAGAATACATGGCCGCACATCGCGCGGCAGATCGTCTATCAATATCACTACGTGAGCGGCATCAAGCGCGCGCTCGCATCCGTCAAGAATCGGGAAGCAGAGTGATTGAAGTGCAGCGGCTGGGCTGCGGTTCCATCGACCGAAGCCTCATCGGAAGCCACGTGGAGCTCAACGGATGGGTCAACCGCCGCCGTGATCACGGCGGACTGGTGTTCATCGACGTGCGGGATCGCGACGGATTGGCGCAGGTCGTCTTCGATCCCGAGCATGCCGAGGCGTTCGAAGAGGCCCACACGTTGCGCCACGAAGACGTCGTGCGCGTGCGCGGCGTCGTGCGCGCGCGCCCGGCCGGCACCGAGAACCCGCGCCTGAAGACGGGAGACGTGGAGCTGGAGGCGTTCGAGCTGCTGGTGCTCTCGCGCAGCGAGGTCCCGCCGTTCCCCGTCAACCTCGATGAGGACGTCGACGAATCCCTGCGGCTGAAGTACCGCTATCTCGACCTTCGGCGACCGCGTTTGGTACGCAACCTGAGGACCCGCCACAGGTTCCTGAAGGCGGTGCGCGACTACTTCGACGAGCACGACTTTCTCGAGATCGAGACGCCGATTCTCATCAAGCCGACGCCGGAGGGAGCGCGCGACTATATCGTCCCTTCGCGCCTCACGCGGGGTCACTTCTACGCCCTTCCGCAGTCGCCGCAGATCCTCAAGCAGCTCTGCATGGTCGCCGGGCTGGGCCGCTACATGCAGATCGCGCGGTGCTTCCGCGACGAGGATTTGCGCTCCGATCGACAGCCGGAGTTCACGCAGATCGACGTCGAGATGTCGTTCGTCGAGCAAGAGGACGTCATGCGGATCATGGAGGACCTCATGCACGAGACCTTCCAGAAGACGCTCGGCGTCACGTTGCCGAAGCCGTTTCCGCGTCTGACGTTCGCCGAGGCGATGCGGCGCTTCGGCAGTGACAAGCCGGATCTGCGCTTCGGGCTCGAGCTGGTGGATTGCGCGGCGATCTTCGCCGGGACGGAGTTCGCCGTCTTCAAGGGCGCGCTGGAGAGCGGCGGCTCGGTGATCGCGCTGCGCTGGCCGGGCGGCGGCGCCAGCTCGCGCCGCGAGTTCGACGCGATGGTGGAACGGGCGAAGGAGCACGGCGCGAAAGGGTTGGTTTGGATCGCGCTGGTGAGCGACGGCGTCAAGTCGCCCATGACGAAGTTCCTCGACGAGGCGACGCTGGCGAAGCTGCGCGACGCCACGGAGGCGCAGACGGGCGACGCGATCCTCATCGTCGCCGATAAGACGGCGACGGCGCAGAGCGTTGCCGGCAAGCTGCGTCTGGACGTGGCGGATCGTGCCGGGCTGCGCGATCCGACGGCGTTCGCGTTCTGCTGGGTCTACGATTTTCCGCTCTTCGAGTTCGATGAGGAGACGGGGCAGTGGACGTTCGCTCACCATCCGTTCACGTCGCCGGCGCCGGGCCATGAGGACCTGATCGAGCGCGATCCCGCCAACGCGCGCGCGCTGCACTACGACATGGTGCTCAACGGCGTCGAGCTCGGCTCGGGATCGATCCGCATCACCACGCCGGAGCTGCAACAGCGCGTCTTCCGCGCGCTGGGCATGACCAACGACGACATTCAAGAGCGCTTCGCGTTCTTGTTGGAGGCGTTCCGCTACGGCGTGCCGCCGATGGGCGGCATGGCGCTGGGCGTGGACCGCATCGTGCAGATCATGGCGGGGGAGAGTTCCATTCGCGACGTGATCGCCTTCCCCAAGAACCAGCAAGGACGCGATCTCATGCTCGACGCTCCCAGCCGCGTGCCGAAGGCAAGCCTGGACGAGCTCGGCCTGCGCATCGTGGGTGAGCAGGCGACATGAGTCCGAAGGCGTTCGTCATGATCCTGTTGACCGTCTTCGTGCTCTTGGCGGCGCTGAACGTTTACGTGGCCTCGGCGTTGCGCGCGCGTTCGCCCGGCCTGGCGCGCCGCGGCTATTTCTCCGCGGCCGCCTTCGCCGTCGGAGCCATCAGCGTCGTCGCGCGGGCCATGGGACACCCCAGGTTGTCCTTCGTCTGCATCGGCGTCATGTTGGCGCTCTTCATCATAGGCATCTTTCAGAAGGGTGCCATTCCGCGGCCGTAATCAGCGTGCGTGCGCGCGACCAGACGGCATCGAACATGGGCTCGGTGAGCACTTTCGTGCTCGTGTTCTGCTGCGACGGGTGGTAGGTGCAGAGCACGTGGATCGTGCGCTCGCCGCGCGTGGCCGGATGCTCCGCTCCGTGGGCGAACTCGGGACGCTGCTCGAAACGCCAGCCACGACGCTCCAGCATCTTGGCGGCCGCGCGATGGCCGATGGCGCCAAGCGAGACGATGACGCGCAGGCGTGGTTCAAGGAGATCGAAGTCGGCCTCCAGATGGCGCGCGCAATTGGCCAGCTGCGAGGGCGTGGGCTTGTTGCCCGGCGGAGCGCAGCGCAGCGCGGCCGTGATCGCGCAATCGATCAGCCGAAGACCGTCGCCCGGGCGTTGCCATGTTGGTTGATTCGCGAATCCCGCGCGGTGGAGCGCGCGAAAGAGCCACGCTCCCGATTTGTCTCCCGTGAACATCCGCCCCGTGCGATTGGAACCGTGCGCCCCCGGCGCGAGACCCACGATCAAGAGCCGCGCCTCCGGGTCGCCGAGCGCCGGAACGGGCTTTGCCCAATAGGTCTCTTCGCGATACGCGCGGCGCTTCTCACGGGCGATGTCGGCAATGTAGGCTCGCAGCTCCGGGCAGAGCCGACAGGCGACCACGCGCTTTGCGTTGCGTTCGAATGTCTCTCGTGCGTTCATTCCATCTCAGGGAAGTTGAGCACGCGCAACGCTTCGAAGGCGGCGATGCCGACGCTGGTGGAGAGGTTGATGCTGCGTACGCTCTGCGGGCGCATCGGAATGCGCACGGTGCGATCCGGCATCGCGTCGAGGAGCGTTTGCGGAAGTCCCGTAACCTCCGTGCCGAAGACGAGCATGTCGCCGCGGCGATACGGCACGCGATCGTAGCGTTGCGACGCGCGCGGTGCGAAGAGCCAGAGTCGCTCGCGCGGCGCCAGCGCAAGGAAGTCCTCCAGTGAGGCATGGAGCACGAGGCGCACGTGATCCCAATAGTCGAGGCCGGCCCGCTTGAGCGCGCGATCGTCGATCGAGAAGCCCAGCGGCTCGACCAAGTGCAGCGCGCAGCCCGTCGCCGCGCACAGTCGCGAGACGTTCCCCGTGTTGGGAGGAATCCGCGGCTCGACGAGCACGAGATGGAGGGGCGCGGCGGTCACCGCTTCCCAGTCGGTGAGGCGCTCTTGTGGCTGGGACGTCATGGAGATAGTGCAATCGCGACGGCGTCGGCGGCGAGCTCGGGCGGGACGACGACGTAAGCGAGGCCGCCCGAGCCTTCGATCCAGCAGCGTTCCAGCTGTGTGCGCGGGTAGCTCGTGCGGATCTCGGGCTGCGCGGGATCGTTGACGACGGGATCGCCCTGCGAGGTCATCCCGCGCAGGACGGCGAGATGGCCGTCGGATGTCTCGAGGGGCGCGCCTTCCAGCTGGCCCGCCTTCCAAGAATACGAGATTGCCAGCGGCATCGCCCGGCGCAAGAATCGGCGCGCGTGCTCGAAGCCGTCGAGATAGGCGACGAAGGCAACGAGGCCGAGCGAACTCGCGAAAGCCATGTTGAACGCCCAATTGCCCGTGCCGCGGTAGCGCTCGTCGTAGACGCGAGCGGCGACCGCCGGCACGTCGAGCTGCCAGTCGCCTCGATCGAAGCGGCGCGCGTAATACGCCATGAGCATGGAGAGCGCCGTGGGGCTGCACCAGCCGCGCTCGCCCTCCACGGCGTATTGCGAGCGCTCGGGGACGATCAAGTCCACGGAGTGCTCGTCCGGCTGAGCGCTCGGCGCGTAGGAGCGCTCGGGCGCCGTCGCGAGGCTCAGCGCGCGAACGAGCCCCGCATCGCCGTTGCGCACGCGCAGCTGAAGCGCCTGGCCCGGCGCGTCCAACGTGACGACGTCCGTCTCCATCGCAATGCCCGGTGCGCTCCCGTTGAGCGACCTTCGCTCGCGCGGACCCCATATGGCCAGCGGAATCCACGGCGTCCACTGGCCGCCGATCCGCGCGCGCGCGTCCAATGCGAACGACGCGTCGCCGTCGGCATTCCATGTTGGCACGGCGCTGCGCGCGCCGCCGAGCGGAAGCGGCGGCGAGACACCTTCGTCCGTCCAAGTGACGGGCGAGAGGAACGTGAAGGGAGACATCAAGGGGGCCCCCTTCTTGCGGGCGATTTCCGTGCCCTTCGGTAGCAAGCTCGAGACCGCCGAGGCGTGACGCGCGGCTGGAGCGGAAACGGCGACGGATTTGTCAAGGAATGGTAAAGATCGTCGCTGCGACCAGGTATGCCGCCGTCAGGGCGACAAGCGAGAGGCATGCCGCATATCGCCAGCGTGGGTAACGTCGTTGCCGGGACGCTTACGACCCTCAACACGACAGGTCAACCTCCGGCTACCAAAGTTCAGAGCATTGCCGCCTTCAAGACAGAGCAGGCGCTCGAAGCGCAGAAGGGTGTTCGTGACGGCGACGAGCCGGTCGGGGCGGCCGTCAACACGTACGCCTAGAAGCCGGTTGCTACGGTAAACGCATCTCGTTGCCGTCGATGAACCCCAGCCCTTCGTAGAGTCCGCGTCCCGCGGAGCTTGGGTGAAGGACGATCTTCCGAACTTCGGCGGCACGCGCCCACGAGATGGCTTCACGGACCATCTCGCGCGCGTAGCCCCGGCCGCGCAGAGCCGGATCGACGTAGACGCCGGCGACCTCGGCGTGGAGCGACGTCGTGGGATAGGGCAGGCGATCCCAGAGCAGAACGCACGTGCAGCCCATCGCATGGCCGTCGGCTACCAAGAGCCAGGCGGCCAGACGACCCTCGCGGAAGAGCTTAACGAACTCACGTTGCGCGCGCTGCTGAAACAGGCCGCGCTCCAACGGCTTGAGCAAGCCCATCTCCACGAGGCTCACCGCGCGCAGGCGCGCGAGATCGTAGGCGTCCACGATGGACGCCCGTGCGATGTAGAGCTCTACCGGCTCCGTAACCGCCACCACTGCAGTCTCCAAAAATGAAGCGGGCGCACCGCCCTCGGTACGCCCGCGCTTCCTCCGTTATCCGCTTCGCCTTTGATCACGTCGACGAAGCCCGGCACGAGGTGCGCGAGCTTTGAGACGGTCGGCGGTTGCGGTAACGATAACTCATCGTGTGAGGGCACATGGTAGCATGGAATGGCTTGCTCGTCAACAGAACGTCCTTCAAATCGCGACGGCGCCGGCGGGATGGACGCCCAAGCCCGGATCTTCCGGCAGGACGATCTTGCCGTTGCGGTACGTCATGCCGACGAACGGATTCTCGCGCAGGAGGAACGCGCCGTCGAGATCGGCCCAGTCCACCAAGGGCGAGAGGTGGCCGGCCGCCGTCTGCAGGATGCCGCTCTCGACCATGCAGCCCAGCATGATCTTGAAGCCGCAGGCGCGCGCCGTGTGGATCATCTCCAGCGCGCCGCGGATCCCGCCACATTTCACCAACTTGACGTTGATGCCGTCGACGCAACCGTAGAGTTTCGGGAGATCGCGAGCATCGCGGCTGTCCTCGTCCGTGACGATGGGAATCTTCGTGCGCTCTTTGATCCAACGCAGCTTCTCCGGCGAGCCCGCGGGAATCGGCTGCTCGCAGAACTCGATCTCCAACGGCTCGATCTCGCGCAGGATCTCCACCGCTTGCTCCGGCGTCCAGCCTTCGTTGGCATCGATGCGCATGGTGCCGTGGTAGATGCCGCGGATGGCGCGCAGGATCTCGATTTCGTTGCCCATTCCCAGCTTCACTTTGAGCACGGGATGATCGCCCACTTCACGCACCTTCTCCAGCATCTTCTGCGGCTCGTCGATGCCCACGGTGAACGACGTGTACGGCGTGCGCGTGGGGTCGAGCCCGAAGTAGCGCCAGAGCGGAATGCCCAGACGCTTGCCGATGAGATCGTGCAACGCGATGTCGAGGCCCGTGCGCGCGGCGGGCGGCGTGCTATCCGTCAACAGCTGCTGCAGCGCGAACGGATCGTCGCCGAGCGGCCCGAAGGCGCGCCAGTAGGCTTCGACGGAATCGCAACTCTCGTGATACCGCGAGACGGGCGCGGACTCGCCCAAACCGACGTGCTCGCCGTCGCTCAGTGCGAAGCAGACGGTGGTGGCAACGTCTTCGCTGCCGCGGGCGATGGTGAACGTGTGCTTGAGCGGCATCGCCAGCCGCGCGAGTTCCAGCTCCATCTCTCTCCCTTGTGCCGTCTCCGGCGGCTACGAGGCGGCCGTCGCGGCGGAGCGCGCTTTCAACGTGAGCGTCTTTCCCTGCAGCCACGGCGCGATCCGCTCGAAGAGCCGCGCGGGTCCGAAACGCACGACGTCGTCGGCCGGAAGCCCCGTCGCGCGCTCGGCGTCCGCGATCGCGCGGCGCGCGCCGGCATCGTCCAGCCCCAACGTGTTGAGGCAGACGGCAATCACGCGCGCCGGCTTCACCGTGCTGCACAGCCGTTCGTAGATCGTGATCAGCTCCGGCAACGGAAGGATCGGCGTGCCGAAGCTCTCGATCTCCTCGCGCCCGGCGTGGTGCGCGAGAATCAGCGAGTCGGGGGCGCTCCCGAAGAGCAGACCCAACGTGACTTGCGCGTACGCCGGATGATTGATGCCGCCTTGTCCTTCGACGAACAACAGGTCGGATTGCGGATCCGCGTCGAGCACCAGCTGCTCGGCTGCGCCGGAGACGAAGTCGGAGACGACGCAATCGACGGCGATTCCCTTTCCGGCGATCATGACGCCGGTTTGTCCCGTGGCAAGGAACTCCGAGCGGCGTCCGGCCGCAGCGGCGGCGCGCGTGAGCTCCAGCGCGGCCGTCATCTTTCCCACGGCGCAGTCGCTGCCGACGAAGAGCGAGACGTGCTGCGGCGCCTCCCACGCGCGACCGGAGAACAGCGGCACCTCAGGCGGCTTGCGCACGTCCCAGAGCCGCGCGCCCGTGCGCTGCGCGGCAGCGACGAACTCCGCGTCGTCGTTGAGGAAATCGTGGAGGCCGCTGACGATCTCGAGCTTCGCCTCGATGGCGCGGAGAATGTCCGCACGCCATTCCGGCGGAAGGGCTCCGCCTTGCGGCGCCGTGCCCAACAGCAGCGAGGTCGGCTTCTGCTCGAGCGCCTCGTCCAGCGAAGCGACGATGGGCGCGTCGCTCTGCAGGTGGGGCAGCACGTCGCGAACGCGCTTCCCCGCCAGGGACGGATCGACGATGGCCACCACGCGATCGCGACCGTACGCGACGACCCCGTGGGCAGTCTTCGCGCGGCGCGTCGCAAAGACGTCGGGGGCATACGCGATGTACCGGCGCTCCGAGCTCATGGGCGAGCCTCCTTCTCCACGGCATCGTATTTGATGCGTCTCGGGCGGCATACCCTTGTCTGCTGGGGCGAGTCGGGAGAAAGGGACCGGGAAGGCGATCGACGGGGGACGTTAGGGCGACGGCGCTTGACGCTTATGGTATTGTGATGACGCGCGCCCTGCGGTGCACGTGAACGGGCCGTCGGTGTAGAGCCAACGTAACGACACAAGGGAGCACCATCTCCGGTACCGATTCGCGCGAGGAAGCGCTGGCTTCTTTGCCCCAGGCGGCCGGGACGCACCCACCTGCGAGAGCAGGTTCTAACCCTAGGCTCGATACGACACGGCGGAGCGCGCGGATTCGTGCAAGACACGAATCCTTCTCACATCGTCGCCTTCGTCACGACGTCCTTGGCGAGCATCCCGCGCACCCAGTTCATCAGCCGTGGGACGGCCGTGCGCTCCTCCTCTTCGCCGGCGTACGAAAGGATCAGCGGCCCGGGGAAACGATCCAGGTAACGCAGCACGCTGCGCAGGTCGCCTCGCTCGTCGGCTCCGAACGTGTCGACGTTCCCCGTCTCATGGTAGGCGGCCACCGTGTCGCGCCGGAGAACGGCGGGATCTTCGACGTCGCGGGGCAGGTTCACGAGGTCGATCGCATAGCGCAGCCAGGCTGAATCGGTTTGCTTGGAGAGCGTCTTCAAGTCGGCGATGCCGGCGGCAGCCGTTCCCGGGGCGTTACGCAGCGCAATCGTCACGTTGAGGCGCTTGGCGACGCCGGCGGCTTCCTTCAGGTCATGAACCACTTGCCCCAGGGTGGCTCCCAGCGCCTCGGACGCTCCCAGCCGCACCACCAGCAACGGCGCGCCGAGCGTGGCCGCCATGTCGAGCGCGGCCTCCAAGCGCGCCAGTGTCCCGGGCGTCGCCGGCGCGAAGGCGGTCATCAGCGCCTCGATGGCCAACCCCGTGTCGACGGCCATCTTCTTGAGCTGTGCGAGGTACTCGCCGTCGATACGCGGAAAGTGCCGCTCGTCGAAGGCGACGCCGTCGACGGGCAGCTCGCTTCCACAAAGATCCAGCCATTCGAGCTGAGTCAGCGAACCGGAGGTGAGCGCGCGATGATAGGCGGCGCTCGAGCAGGCCACTCTCACGCCCGACGCGTTCGCTCAATAGGACCCTAGCCCTTGTCCACCGTCCTGTTCGTCTGCACCGGCAACACGTGCCGCAGCCCGATGGCCGCCGCGCTCTTTCAGGCGTACGCGCGGCGCGCCGGTCGCGACGACATTCACGCGGAAAGCGCGGGACTGGCGGCGCTGGTCGGCTCCCCCGCCACGGAAGAGGCGCGGCGAACGGCCGCCGACGTGGCCTCGCTGGAGGGGCATCGCGCGCGCCAGATCGACGACGCGCTCGTCGCGCGCGCCGATCTCGTGGTTGCCGTCACGCGCGAGCACGCCCGCCGATTGCGCGCGTGCTTTCCGGACGCCGCGGACCGCATCATCGCCACGGCCGACCTCCCGGGCGGCGCCGACGTGAGCGATCCATACTTGCTTTCGCAAAAGGCCTACGATCGAACGCGCCGGAGTCTCGAACGCGTCTTTCCGGCGCTGCTGGCCGAGCTGGATCATCACGTGGCGCGCGCCGAGAGGATTCGCGGCGAAGGCGAAGGGAAGTCGAAGCCATGAGGATTGCGGTCGCTGCCGATCACGCCGGCTTTCCCGTCAAAGACAAGATCATCGACGTCGTGCGCTCGATGGAACACGACGTCTTGGACCTCGGCACGTGCGACACGACGCCCGTCGACTATCCCGACTATGGTTTCGCCGTCGGTGAAGCGGTGGCGAGCGGGCGCTGCGAGCGCGGCATCGTGATCTGCGGCTCCAGCATCGGCATCGCGATCGCCGCCAACAAGGTCGCCGGCGTTCGCTGCGCCCCCGTTTTCGAGCCGCTGTCGGCCGAATTGGCCAGGCGGCACAACGACGCCAACGTGCTTGCGCTCTCCGAGCGTCTGACGGGTTGGGAGATGCTGGAGCGACTGGTACGCGTCTTCCTGGAGACGCCGTTCGACGGCGGCCGCCACGCCCGCCGAACGGCGAAGTTGAATGCCTACGGGCAGGCCGAACGAAGCAAAGCACTCGTGGACGTCGAACGCGGGTGTGTCAAAGGCGCCGAAACTCCCACCGAACTCTTGAGGTAATTCGCACGTGCGTACGCTCGAACAATCAGTGCTCGCCACCCAGGACCCGGAGGTCTATGCCGCGATTCTCGGCGAGGAAGGGCGTCAGCGGCGCAACCTCGAGCTGATCGCGTCGGAGAACTACGTCTCGCAAGCCGTGCGCGAAGCGCAGGCGTGCGTGATGACCAACAAGTATGCGGAAGGCTATCCCGGCAAGCGCTACTACGGCGGCTGCGAATACGTGGACGTCGCCGAGAACATCGCCATCGACCGCCTCAAGCGGCTCTTCAAGGCGGACCACGCCAACGTGCAGCCGCATGCGGGCGCGCAGGCCAATTCCGCCGTCTTCATGGCGGCATTGCAACCGGGCGACGTGGTGCTCGGGATGTCGCTCGCACACGGCGGTCACCTCACGCACGGCACGAAGATCACCTTCTCCGGGAAGTACTTCCATGCGCTCGCGTACGGCGTGCGAAAGGACACGGAGCTGATCGACTTCGACCAAGTGCGCCAGCTGGCGCGCGAACACAAGCCGAAGCTGATCGTGGCGGGCGCCTCGGCGTATCCGCGCACGATGGAGTACGCGCCGTTTCGCGAGATCTGCGATGAAGTCGGCGCGGCGCTCATGGTGGACGTCGCTCACATCGCCGGCCTCATCGTCACCGATCTCCATCCGTCGCCCGTGCCGTATGCCGACTTCGTCACCTCGACGACGCACAAGACGCTGCGCGGTCCCCGCGGCGGCCTGATCGTCTGCAGCGAGAAATGGGCCGCGGCCGTCGACAAGGCCGTCTTCCCCGGGGTGCAGGGCGGCCCGTTCATGCACACGATCGCGGCGAAGGCCGTGGCGTTCGGCGAGTGCTTGACCCCCGCGTACCGCGACTACATGCGTCAGGTGCAGACCAACGCCGGCGTGCTGGCCGAGGAGCTTCGGCGCGCCGGCCTGCGTTTGGTCGCCGGCGGCACGGACACGCACCTGATGCTCGTGGATGTGAGCGTCAAGGGACTCACCGGGAAGGCCGTCGAGGAATACCTCGACGCGATCGGCATCACCGTCAACAAGAACGCTATCCCGTTCGACAAGGAGAAGCCGACGGTTGCCAGCGGGATTCGCATCGGGACGCCCGCCGTCACCACGCGCGGGATGAAGGAAGACGCGATGCGCGAGATCGCGGCCATCATCGTGGAAGGCCTCGGCGACATCGCGACGGGAGCGAAGAAGGAGAAGTTGCGCGCACGCGTCGACGAGCTGAGCGGGCACTACGGGGTGCCCTAATGCCCGATCGCCTTCGCGTCGTCGATCATCCGGTGGTCGCCGATCGTTTGGCGCGCTTGCGCGATGCGAGCACGTCCGTCGGCCTGTTCCGCCGCCTGGTCGAGGAGGTCGGGTCGCTGCTGGCCTACGAGGCGACGGCTGATCTTCCGACGGCCGAACGGCGCGTTCGCACGCCTGTCGGCCACGCGCGCGCGCGCCGTTTGGCGGAGCCAGCGCCCGTGGTCGCGCCGATCCTGCGTGCGGGCTTGGGCCTCTTGCCCGGCTTTCTCTCGCTGGTCGACGAGGCGGTCGTCGCGCACCTGGGCTTCTATCGCGACCCCGAGACGTTGGCGGCGATACCGTACTACGCCAACCTGCCCGCGGATCTCGGCGGGCGGCGCGTTTTCGTGATCGATCCGATGCTCGCCACCGGCAACTCCGCCGTGGCGGCGCTCGACGTCTTGGCTTCGCGCGGCGCCGTCGCGACGACGGTGATCTGCTTGATCGCCGCCCCGGAAGGCGTGGCGAACGTCCATCGCGCTCACCCGCAGACGCGCATCGTCACGGCGGCGATCGACGAGCGTCTCGACGATCGCGGATACATCGTCCCCGGCCTCGGCGACGCCGGAGATCGCATGTTCGGCTCGGCGTCGTCGGTACCGGTGATGGTGCGTCCGGCGTGAACGAGATCAAGACCCGCACGCGCCCCACGTGGGACGAATACTTCATGGAGCTGGCGCGCGTCGCGGCGACGCGCTCCACCTGTCCTCGCGCGCAAGTCGGCGCCGTGCTGGCGCGAGAGCACCGCGTCCTGACGACCGGCTACAACGGCGCTCCCAGCGGTTGCGCACACTGCAGCGACGTCGGCTGCCTGATGGTGGACGGCCATTGCAAACGTGCCGTTCACGCGGAGGCGAATACCATCGTCCAAGCGGCGTTGCACGGCGTCAACGTCCGCGGCGCTACGGCGTACTGCACGCATCAACCGTGCGAGGCGTGCTCGAAGCTGCTGATCAGCGCCGGCATCGCACGCATCGTCTACGAGCATTCGTACGAAGACGCCGTCGCCCTGGAACTCTTGCGCGAGGCGGGCGTCGCGCTTCAAGAATTCCGGACGTTGCGCAGCGCGGAGGTCGGATAAGCGATCGCATGAGCCCGTTTGCACTCGAGGTCACAACGTTCGTCGTCGCGCTGGTCACGGCGCTCTTTTCGACGCCGCTGGTGCGCCGGATCGCGCTGTCGCTGGAGATCATGGCGAAGCCGGGCGGACGCAACGCGCACACGGTGCCCACGCCGCGCTGGGGCGGTGTCGCCGTCTTCCTCGGCTTCACCTTCGCGCTATTCGTGGTGATGGGTCTTGCCCTGTCCACCGGCATCAAGATCTGGGATCGCGTCGTGATCCGCGATCTGGTGGGCCTGCTCTTCGGCGGGATGCTGATCTTTTTGATCGGCGTCTGGGACGACGCGATGGACCTCGCCGCGAAAAAGAAGCTGATCGGGCAGAGCGCCGTGGCGATCGTCTCGATGCTCTACGGCTTCGTCATTCCTGGCTTTTCGCCGCCGTTCAGCCACGGCCTGTGGGTGCAGTTTCCCACCTGGGTGGGCGTCCCGCTGACGCTGTTCTGGTACCTCGGCATGATGAACGCCATGAACTTCATCGACGGGCTCGACGGGTTGCTTGCGGGCATCACGGCGATTGCCGGCATCTGTCTCTTTGGGATCGCGCTCATCAAAGGCCATGCGCTCGTTGCGCTGCTGATGGCGGCGCTCGTCGGTGGATCGCTCGGCTTCCTTCCCTACAACTTCAACCCAGCGAAGATCTTCTTGGGTGATTCGGGCTCGCTCTTCATCGGCTACGTCTTCGCGACCGTCTCCATCATCGGCGTCAGCAAGCTGGCCATCTCCATCAGCTTGATCGTGCCGTTGATCGTGCTGGGACTTCCCGTCCTCGATACGGCGGCAGCCATCTTCCGCCGCTGGCGCCGAGGGCAACATCCGTTCACGGCCGACCGCGATCACGTGCATCACGTGCTGGTCTTCCAGTATGGAATGGGCGTGCGTCAAGCCGTGATCTTGCTCTACGCCGTCTGCTTCGTCTTGGGACTGACGGCATTCCTCATCAGCGGCGGCCCGCAAGCGCTCGCCCACCACGTGAGACTATGAGCATCGCGCCGCTTCGGGTGATGACCGTTTTCGGAACACGCCCCGACACCATCAAGATGGCTCCCGTGGTCGAGGCGTTGAAGGCCGCCGTTCCCGCGGTGCAGCCGATCGTCTGCGTCTCGGCGCAGCACCGGCAGATGCTCGACGACCTCTTGGTCCTCTTTGGCATCGTCCCCGACTACGATCTCGACATCATGGAAGAGGGACAGACCCTCACGAAGGTCACGACGAAGGTGCTGGTCGGTATGGAGCGCGTGCTGCACCAGGCGCGCCCGGACGTGGTGCTCGTTCACGGCGACACCAGCACGTCCAGTGCCGCCGCGCTAGCGAGCTTCTATCAGCAGATCTTCGTGGGCCACGTGGAAGCGGGGCTGCGCACGAACAACCGCTACGAACCCTTCCCCGAGGAGATCAACCGCCGAATCAACGGCGTCGTCTGCAACTTTCACTTCGCGCCCACGGCGCGCGCGGCAGCAAACCTCCTCGGCGAAGGGGTCAACCCGCACGACGTCATCGTCACGGGCAACACGGTGATCGACGCCTTCTTGGAGACAGCCGCGCGCACGGACATCGCGGCGCCGCAATTGTCGAGCATCGATCCGACGCGTCCGCTACTCTTCGTGGAGGCGCATCGTCGCGAGAATCACGGGGCCATGCGCGAGATCGCTGAAGCGATGCGCGAGATCACGCAGCTCCCCCAGCGACCGCAGATCCTCTGGCCCGTGCATCCATCGCCCCACGTTGCGCCCGTCGTGCGCGGCGTGCTCGGGGGCGTGGAGGGTGTCCATCTCACTGAACCGATGAACTACGGCGAGCTGGTGCACGCCGTGCGCGCCTCGCGATTCCTCTTGACGGACTCCGGCGGACTTCAAGAAGAGGCGCCGTGCCTGGGGAAGCCCGTGCTCGTGATGCGCCGCACGACGGAACGTCCCGAAGGTTTGGCCGCCGGTACGCTCGAGCTCGTCGGCACGGACCGCGCGACGATCGTCGGCGCGGCGGCGCGTCTGCTCTCGGACGAGAGCGCCTATTCGGCCATGGCGCATGCCAGCAACCCGTACGGTGACGGTAAGGCGGCGGAGCGGATCGTTCGCTGGCTCTTGGCACGCCTGCGCGACGGCGTGTACCCCGAGGCGTTTTCTCCGGCCGCTTGAACAACGATTTCCCTATGAAAGCCGCGATCCCCCTGGTTGGCGCAGGCGCCAGCTTCGTCGGCGCCGTCGTGCTGGGGCTCTATCTCGGTTGGCTCCTGGGCGGCCGGGTCGGCCATCCCGAACTCGCCGTCGCGGGGCTCTTCGTCGGGATGCTGTTCGGCGGAATCGTCGTCGGGATGATGGTCGCCCGCTTCAAACTCTGAGTCCTGAAACAATCGCTTGTGAATTCTGGTACAAACTTGCAGGTATCGGGCGCCGGTAGGCGTATCTACGGGGCGGCTCAACCGACAGGTACGCATTGAAGGATTTTCCTGCTTTCGAGGGTCGCACGTTGACCCGAGCGCTCTCGATCGCCGTCTTGGGTGGCGCCGTTTTGTGGTCCGTGTTCGGGTGGATGGCGGGGACGCTCTTCGCGATGGGTATCCTCGTGGCGATCCTGAACGCCGCCGCCATCGCGGCCAAGAACGGGAGTCTCCTCGATGGCAGAGGCTCGGTGTGGATACACGGCGCGTTGAGCGGGCTGCGAGTGGTTGCGGTCGGGGCCGCGCCGTTTGCAGTCGTCGTCGGCCGCGGGCCGGCGTGGGACGTAGTATGGTACTTCGCGGGCTTCTTCGGCACGCAAGTGCTGGTGATGGTTCGATTGGCGCAAAGGTGAGAAAGCGTGGTTGAGCAACACGAGACGATCGGCGGACATCCGACCTGGAACCTTCCGGTTCTCGGGAGCGTCCATGCCGATACGATCTGGATCACGTGGCTAGCGATGGGCATCACGCTGGTGCTGCTGTTCCTTGCGACGCGGGTGTACTCGATCAAGCACGTGACCAAGCGTCAAACGATGATGGAGCTCGTCATCGGCTTCCTCGAGAACCTCGCCGTCGATACGCTAGGCCCGGCTGGGAGACCGTTCGTCCCGTTCACGATCGCCGTCTTCACCTTCATTCTCGTGTTGAACGAGATCGGGCTCTTCCCGTGGCCCGGGCGTTCGCCGACGAGCGATCTCAACACGACGGCGGGGATGGCGATCCTCGTCTTCATCACGCTCTACGTCGTGGGCATCAAGAACCATGGCTTGAAGTATTTCAAGCATTGGCTGGGGCCCAAGGAGCTTGGGCCGATCGGGATGATCTTGCTGATCCCGATCAACCTCATCGAAGATTTCACCAAACCGGTGACGTTGGCGATGCGACTCTTCGGCAACATCCTCGCCGGCGAGATCCTGCTTTTCGTCGTCGCCACGATCATCGCGTCGCACCTGGTGATCGGACCGCTGAACATCTCGGCGGCCGCCACGATCGCGCCGTTCCTGATCTACGGCTTCAACCTGTTCGTCGGCCTTATCCAGGCGTTCGTCTTCACACTTCTGATGGTGGCGTACCTCATGGGGCCGACCTCAGAGGAAGGCGCGCACTAACATCACTTCGCGCACCACGCTGTAAGCTGTAAGGAGAAATGCGTTGACCTCGCTTGCTTTCGTCACCGGTATGCTGCTCTTGAGCTTCTCGCTCATCATCGCGGCCGCGGCGTTCGGCTCGGCTATCGGCGACGGTATCATCGGTTCGCAGGCCGTCTCGGCGATCGCCCGCCAACCTGAGGCCCGGCCCAACATCTTCCTCTTCTACTTCTTGGGCGTCGGCATTCTGGAAGCGTTCCCCATCATCGGGATCGCGCTGGCGTTCTTCCTTCTCTTCGGCCAGGGCATCTCGGTCTCGAGCGTCGTTTCGGGCCTCCACTAGGAGTCTATCGGACTTATGGCTGCACTGTTGCCGGAAGCGCCGCTCCGGCGGACGCAAGGCGCGAGGAGCGACAATACCAGAGGTATGCGAGCGACGAGCAACGCTGCGGGTGTCGGTGCGGCGCTCCGTCCCGAAGGGCTGCGGCGCTTTCGCCCGATCTCATCGTCGCCCGTTCAGTCACAGAGCGGTCCTATGCTCCTTCACGGTCTCCTCGACCTCGGACGAAGTCGCCTGCAGCAACAATGTCGGCATAAGTCCGATAAACTCCCCATCACGCCTAGCGCGGAAACGCCAACGACATGCTGCTAAGCCTCGACGGAACGCTGGTCGTTCAAGTCATCAACTTCGGGATCTTCTACTTGATCTTGAATGCCGTCTTCATCGCTCCCACGCGCAAAGCGCGCATGGAGCGGTACGAACGGCTTCGCAAGATTGAAGAAGAAACCGAGACGTTGGTCAAACAAGCGCGCCGCATCCGCGCCGAGACGGCGGCGTTCCTCGCCGCGGCCTATCGAGAAGCCGACGCGCGCATCTCACGCGCCGAAGCGGAGGCCAACCGCCGAGCCGGCGAGATCGTCGCCGCGGCATACGCCGACGCGAAGGCGAAGGCGGAAGAGGCCCGCAAGATCGTCGAGAGCGAGATGCAAGCAATCCAAGCCGCGCGCAGTCGCAACATCGACGAGCTGGCCTCGCTGATGCTCGGCCGGGTGCTCGGGGAGGGTCGCTGATGGAAGCCTTTACCATCGAGTACGTGGCCAAACTCGTCGACTTCGTTCTCTTCGTCGCGTTCCTCGTGTGGCTCTGGCGTAAATACGCTCTGCCGCAGCTCGAAGCGGCTGCCGACGCGGAGAACAAGCGCATCGCCTCGATCGAGGAGGCCCTGGCGAAAGCGAGGGCCGACGTCGAGGTGGCCCGCAATGCGCGTGAAGCGGCTAACGGCGAGCGTGAGACGATCCTGCGCAACGCCGACGAGGCGGCCGCGCACGACATGGAGCGGCAGGCCGCCGAAGCGAAAGCGCAGGCCGAGCGCATTCGCGCGCATGCCGAGGGCGAGATCGAGCGCCAGCGTTACGCCGCCCGCGTGCGCTTGCGCATCGAGATGATTGAGGAGGCACTGCGCAAGGCGCGCAGAGAGGCCGCCGCCAGCAGCGACGAAGCGCTGCAGTCGCGCTTGGTCGAGCAGTTTCTCGAGGAGCTCGCCCGCAATCGAAAGGCTGGCACCTAATGGCGAGGATGGAGAGCGTGGCCAAGCGGTACACGGAGGCCGTCTTCGAGTTGGCTCGGGAACGCGGCGAGCAGGAGCGCGTCGGAAACGACTTGGCGGCCGTCGCGCAGATCTTGGCAGCGGATCCAGAAGCCGCAGCCTTTTTCGCTTCGCCCGTGATCCAGCGGGCGGAGAAGTCAGCGGCCATCGTCAAAGCGTTCGACGGGCGCATCCATGAGATCACGCTGAACTTGCTCCTGCTCCTCGTGCGCAAGCGTCGCGAGAGCCTGATCCCGGCGATCGCGGAGCAGTACGCCGAGGCGCTGCGCGCGGAGCACGGCGTAACGCCGTTGACGGTCGTGACGGCGCGTGCCCTCCCGCAGCCGGCGCTCGAGCGGCTGAAGGCGCGCCTCGACACCATCTTTGGTAAAGACTTCCAGGTTAGCCAGCACGTCGATCCGGCGCTGATCGGCGGCTTACAGCTGCAGTTCGGCGATCGCCGTTACGACGGCAGCATCGACGGACGCCTAACGGCACTGGCGTCACAACTTCTGTGAGAGACATACGTAAGGGCACAAGATGATCAACGCCGACGAAATCGCTGGTATCCTCAAACAACAGATTGCCAACTTCAAGCAGGAGGTCCATGAAGACCAAGTTGGCACCGTGATCCAGGTGGGCGATAACATCGCCCGCGTCTACGGCCTCACCTCGGTGCAGATGTCGGAGCTGGTGGAGTTCCCCAACGGCGTCTACGGCATCGCCATGAACCTGGAAGAGGACAACGTCGGCGTCGTGATCATGGGTCCCGATACGGGCATTAAGGAAGGCGACCGCGTCAAGCGCACCGGTCGCATCATCTCCGTGCCCGTCGGCATGGCCACGATCGGCCGCGTCGTGAACGCGCTGGGGCAGCCAATCGACGACAAGGGGCCGATTGATACGACGTACTTCCGCACGATCGAAAACGTCGCGCCGACCGTGGTGGAGCGTCAGCCGGTGAAGCAGCCGCTGCAGACCGGCATCAAGGCGATCGACGCGTTGATTCCGATCGGCCGTGGACAGCGCGAGCTCATCATCGGAGATCGCGGCACGGGCAAGACGGCGATCGCGCTCGACGCCATCATCAACCAAAAGGGGCAGAACGTCTACTGCATCTATGTGGCGATCGGCCAGAAGACGTCGACGATCGCGTCTGTGACGCAGACGCTCGCCGAGTTCGGTGCGATGGACTACACCACGGTCGTCGCCGCCAGCTCGAACGAGCCCGCGTCGCTGAAGTACATCGCTCCCTACGCCGGCTGCGCGATGGGCGAGCACTTGATGTACGAAGGCAAAGACGTGCTCATCATCTACGATGACCTCTCGAAGCACGCCGTAGCCTATCGCGAGATTTCGCTGCTGCTGCGTCGTCCGCCGGGACGCGAGGCCTATCCGGGCGACATCTTCTTCCTGCACTCGCGTCTGTTGGAACGCGCGGCGAAGCTCTCCGACGAGAAAGGCGGCGGCTCCCTCACGGCGCTGCCGGTGATCGAGACGCAAGCGGGTGACGTGTCGGCCTACATTCCGACGAACTTGATCTCGATCACCGATGGGCAAATCTATCTGCAGAGCGGCCTCTTCCACCAGGGCATCCGCCCGGCCGTCGACGTCGGCCTCTCCGTCTCGCGCGTCGGCGGATCGGCGCAAATCAAGGCGATGCGCAGCGTCGCCGGCCCGCTGAAGCTCGACCTCGCGCAGTATCGCGCGCTGGCCGCCTTCGCGAAGCTCGGCTCCGATCTCGACAAGGCCACGCTCAATCAGTTGCAGCGCGGCGAGAAGCTTACCGAACTCCTCAAGCAGCCGCAGTATCAACCGCAGCCCGTTGAGGATCAAGTCATGACGCTCTTCGCGGCGACGCAGGGCTTTGTGATGGACGTCCCCACGGAACGGCTGGCGGAGTGGAACCACCAGTTCCTCGCCTACATGCGCGAGAAGCATCCTGAGATCGGCAAGGCGATCGTCGAGAAGAAGGTAATCTCCGACGACCTCGCCGCGCAGCTGAGGGCGGCCCTCGAAGCCTTCAAGAAGCAGTACCAGCCTTCACCGGTCGGAGCCGCATAAGGAAACGCCGCGTCTATGCCATCCGTACGCGATCTTCGCGACCGTATCAAGTCGCTGAAGAATACGCAGCAGATCACCAAGGCGATGAAACAAGTCGCCGCCGCGCGCATTCGTCGGGCCGAGGCGGCGATGCGTGCCGCCCGACCATATGCCGAACGCATGCGCGCGATGCTCGACGATTTGGTCGAAAAGGGCGGCAAGATCGATCATCCGTGGCTTCAGCCCGCAGCCTCCGACAAGCCGGTTGCCATCGTATTGATGACGGCCGACAAGGGCCTGGCCGGCGCGTACAACGCCAACACGGTGCGCGAAGCGGAAAAGTACGCCCGCTCGCGCAGCGGTCAGAGCCTCATATGGTACGCGGTGGGTAACAAAGCCGCGCAAGCCGTACGCCGCGCGAAGGGCGAGTTCGGCGGGAATTGGCACCTGGTGACGCCGGAGCGCTCCATGGTGGAGCAGGCGCGCCTCATCGCCGAACGGCTGGCGCACGACTTCGCCACAGGCAGAATGGGCGAGGTGACAATCGTCCGTCCGCGTTTCATCTCGATGATGACGCAGCGTCCGGAAGTCGCGCGCTTGATTCCCATTGAGCGCGAAGCCGCCGCCGGCCATGGAACGCCGCTTTCGGCGGTGGAATTCGAGCCGGACGCGTCCAGCGTGCTGAGCGCGCTGCTCCCGAAATACCTCGAGTTCACGATTTTCGCCGCGATGCAGGAGGCGCTTGCCGGATTCTTCGCGGCGCAGCTGCTCGCGATGACCAACGCGACGGACAACGCCGGTAAGCTCATCGACGAGCTGACCGTGGTGATGAACAGCGCCCGCCAGGCCGCCATCACCAAAGAGATCTTGGAGATCGCGGGCGGCGCCGAAGCGCTCCGCGCCGCCGCACATTGAGGAACGGAACGAAGCGGAGTAAGTGGGGACGAACATGGCTAACGTAGGTAAGGTGGTCCAAATCCTCGGCAACGTCGTGGACGTCGAGTTCACGGCCGAGACGCTGCCCGCCATCAACAGCGCGCTGTTGGTTCAGGTCGGCGGGAGCAGCGGCACGCTGGGCAACGGAAAGGCGCATGCCGACGACATCCACCTCGGCGGCACCGCGATGATGGCGCGCGAGCTCGTGCTCGAGGTGCAGGACGAGCTCGGCAACAATCAGGTGCGTTGCCTGGCGATGGGCTCCACCGACGGCCTCGTGCGTGGCGCGGAAGTCACGGACACAGGTGCGCCGATTACCGTGCCGGTCGGCGAGGGCGTGTTGGGTCGCATCTTCAACGTCTTGGGCAAGACGATCGACTCGGACGAGAAGGTCGAAGCCAAGGCGTACTGGCCGATTCACCGCGATCCACCGTCATTTGAGGATCAAGACCCGACGACCAAGATGTTCGAGACAGGCATCAAGGTCATCGATTTGATCGCTCCGTATGCGCGCGGCGGTAAGGTAGGTCTCTTCGGCGGCGCCGGCGTCGGCAAGACGGTGTTGATTCAGGAGCTGATCCGTAACATCGCCGTCGAGCACTCGGGCTACTCCGTCTTCACGGGCATCGGGGAGCGCACGCGCGAAGGCAATGACCTCTGGCTCGAGATGAAAGAGTCGGGCGTCATCAAGAACACGGCGCTCGTCTTCGGTCAGATGGATGAGCCGCCGGGCGTGCGTTTCCGCATCGGTCAGACGGGGGTGACGATGGCCGAGTACTTCCGCGACGAGCTCGGCAGCGACGTGCTGCTGTTCATCGATAACATCTTCCGCTTCGTTCAGGCGGGCTCGGAGGTCTCGGCGCTGATGGGCCGCATGCCCTCCGCCGTGGGCTACCAGCCCACGCTGTTCACGGAGATGGGTCGCCTCGAAGAGCGCATCACCTCGACGCGCAAGGGCTCCATCACCTCCGTGCAGGCCGTCTACGTGCCTGCCGACGACTTGACCGACCCGGCCGTGGCGACGACCTTCGGCCACCTCGACGCGACGACGGTGTTGAACCGCGCGTTGACGGAGGAAGGTCTCTACCCCGCCGTCGACCCGCTCGCCTCGACGTCGCGCATTCTCGAGCCGCGCATCGTCGGTGAAGAACACTATCAGGTGGCGCGCAAGGTGCAAGAGACGCTGCAGCGCTACAAGGACCTGCAGGACATCATCGCCATCTTGGGCGTGGAAGAGCTCTCCGAAGAGGACAAGGTCATCGTCGGTCGCGCCCGCCGCATCCAGCGCTTCCTCACGCAGCCGTTCTTCGTGGGCGAGCAGTTCACGGGCCGCCCTGGCAAGTACGTCAAGCTGGCCGATACCGTCGCCGGCTTCAAGGAGCTGGTCGAAGGCAAGCTGGACGATCTGCCGGAGCAGGCGTTCTACATGTGCGGCACCATCGACGAGGCCAAGGCCAACGCCGAGAAGCTGATGGCTGCCGCCGGCTAGGCGACGCAAGCCCAGGTCATTGCAGGTGATGGCGTCGCAGAGTCAGCCGGCGCGCGATTGGAAGAAGGGGATCGTTCACTGGGCGATCGTCCTGGCGATCCTCCTCGTCCCCGGCGTGCTCCTCGGCGGACTCTACGTGTGGACGAACACGGCGCATCCCAAACAGATTTGGGACGTGATCTTGCGCCAGTCGGTCGATCACCTCAATGAAGTGGCGCCGCCCGACGCCGCGGTCCGCGCACCCAACGTGCGGCTCTACGAGGAGCGTCTCCTCGCGAGCCAGGTGCATTGCACCGGTCCCGTCACGTGGAGCGTCGAGCGGCACCGCGCGCTGTCGGCTTCATGTCCCACGGCCGAAGGAAGGCGCTGGGCGACGCACCGTTTGAATGGTCAAACGGGCTTCGCCTGGTATCAAGTGGAGCGCAGCGGGCAGACCAACCTGCTGCTGGTCGATGAAAAAGGCAACATTCTGGCGCAAGAGCCGCTGCAGATCCTTCCTGGGTATACCGGGAAGTCCATCGGCGGCGACGATGGAGAGTAGAGCAAGAAGATGGCAACGACCACCTTTTCGATCGTAACGCCCGAGGCGCTGCGCTTCGAAGGTCAAGCCGAGCTGGTGATCGTGCCCGGCACGGAAGGCGAGCTGGGCGCGCTGCCCCGCCATGCCGCCCTCGTGACGACATTGAAGCCCGGCATCGTTCGGGCCAACGCGGTTGGTGCCGACGGGAAATCAATCGAGCGCCGCGAATTTGCCATCGGTCCCGGCTTCGCTCAAGTCCTCCCCGAAAGCGTGACCGTGCTGGTCGACGCCGCATGGGAGAAGGGCGAGGTCGACATCGAGAACACGCGCGACGAGCTTCGCGCTTTGCGTGAGCGTGCTCCCGCCTCCGAGGCGGAAGCGGAGCAGCTGCGCGTGACCGAGCAAGTGCTTCTGGCGAAGCTGCGGGTCGCCGGAAGCCACGAGTGAGCCGTTAGGCGGAAAGTGCCGCGGTTTTCCCCCACCGCGGACGATACATACGAAGAGTGAGGCGGGGCGCCGGGCTCGCCGGAAACGGGGAGTACACGTTCAGTGGGCGACGTCGCAGAGGCCGCCTTGTGCGGCATCTGGCTTGAAGAGGGCCCTCAGCTGTCGGCTGCGGGACGGTGGCGCTTCGTCGACGACGGCAGTTTCACGTTCTCTCGCCAGCAAAACGGCGTCGGCCAATTTCGCCGCGGTTTGTTTCGCGTCGAGGAAATCGGCGGGTGCTCCGTTCTGAAGCTTTGGCATGACGAGAAGTCGTCCGTGGTGCCCGTCCGGCTCGACGGCGACCGCCTGGAGATGCTCGTTCGCGCCGATGGCGCCAACGTGGTGCGCGTCTACTACCGCGCCAACACCAAGGAGCCTTCGCTGATCGCCGTCACGCGCGAGATCGTAGGCCGCTGGGAACGCGCCGACACCCGCAACGAGGAGATGATCGGCGAGTTCTACGAGTTCGCCTCCGACGGGTCGTTCATCCGCGTCGAAGGTTTCCACCGCAATCTCACGGGGGAACAAACGACGACGTTCCAGCAGCTCTCCGTGCGCTCGGGAGTCTACCTCCTGGAGCCTGTCGACGGGGGCGTGATGCTGACCTTCGATCTCGACGGCCAGCTCCGGCAGGCCGGGCTGGTGCGCCTCCAGGGGAACGAGTTGACCTTGGAAGGACCGCGGCCGCTACGCCTGTTGCGGCGCGTGACCGGCGCCGCGTTTCGCGCTCGGCAGGAGGCTCGTTAACCTCGTCGCAGGAAGCCCAGTTGCCATGTCCGCCCACCCCGGCTGGGCGCGCCTCGCCGCCCAGGTCTCGCCAATTCTTGCCCTGCTTCTCCTAGAGCGGTGCTTGCCGGCCCCGCGCCGAAATATTTCACGATGACCTTCGACCGCCTCGAGACAACGTTGCGCCTACGCGGCGGCCACCGTCTTCACGGAGCCGTGCGCGTTCATGGCTCCAAGAATGCGACGTTGCCGATCATGGCCGCGTCGTTGCTCTGCGACGGAGAAGTCATCATCAAGCGCGCGCCGCGCGTGACGGACGTGTCCGTGATGGAAGCGCTGCTGGAATCACTCGGCGCACGCGTGCGCGAACAGGGCGCGAACACGCTGCGTATATCCGCGACCAATCTCGGACAGACGCGCGCGCCGTACACGCTGGTGCGCAAGCTCAATGCGTCGTTCGATCTCACCGGTGCGTTACTAGGGCGATTGGGGCGCGCGGAAGTGCCGCTGCCCGGTGGCTGCGTGATCGGCACGCGCGCGACGGACTTGCACGAGATGGGCTTCCGGGCGCTGGGCGCCGAAGTACGAGGCGCGCGCGGATACTTGATCGCAGAAGCGCCCAACGGCCTGCGCGGCGCCGATATCTCGTTTCGTTTCCCCAGCGTCGGCGCGACGAGAAACGTGATGCTCGCCGCCGTCTACGCGGAAGGAACGACGACGATTCGCAACGCGGCCATGGAACCGGAAGTCGTGGATCTCGCCAACTTCCTCAACGCGGCGGGCGCGCGCATCGGCGGTCACGGCTCGGACACGATCGTCATCGAAGGCGTCGACCGCCTGCGCGGCGTGGAGTACGAAGTCATCGGCGATCGTATCGCTGCGGGAACCCTGCTCTTGGCCGGTGCGATCACGCGCGGCGCGGTCCGCGTGGAAGGCACGGACCCGGAGCATCACCGCGCGCTCTTGTCCTCGCTCGAAGAGTGTGGAGTCGCCTGCTCGTGCGGCGACCAATGGATTGCCGTCGACGCCTCCGGAACGCGCAGCGGAACAGATATCCTCACGGCTCCCTTCCCCGGCTTCCCAACCGACCTCCAGCCGACGATGACGGCTTTCTTGGCCACGTGTCCCGGGACCAGCGTGGTGGAGGAAACCATCTTCAACGCGCGCTTCGCCTATGTGAACGAGCTGGTTCGCATGGGAGCCGATATCCGCGTTCAAATGGATTCGAACGCGGCCGTCGTAAAGGGACCCGCGGAGTTGGAAGGGGCACCCGTAGAAGCCGCCGATATTCGCGGTGGCGCGGCGTTGGTGGTTGCCGGGTTGGCCGCGCGGGGCGAAACGGAGATCGAAGGACTGGAGTTCATCGATCGCGGTTACGAGCGCCTCGAGGAGATGCTCACCGAGCTCGGTGCGCAGATCCAGCGTTCAAGCGGGATCGTCGCATTGGCGGAGTCGGCGAGCGCATTCGAAACGAGTACCATGCCGACCGTCGGGTAGGATTACGAGACTTGCGCGACGGGCGGCTTGCATCGAAGGAGTTAGAGTGGAGATCGGCATCGACCTCGGGACGGCCAACGTCCTCGTCTACGTCAAGGGACGCGGCATCGTGCTGCGCGAGCCTTCCGTCGTCGCCAAGGATTTGCGTACGGGGCGTACGCTGGCCGTCGGTGAGGAGGCACGTCAGATGCTCGGCAAGACGCCGGCCAATATTCAGGCCATTCGTCCGCTGCGAGACGGCGTCATCGCAGACTTCGAAGTCACCGAGGCGATGCTCAACTATTTCATCAAGAAGGTGACGAAAGATCGCTCGCTCTTCTCGAGCCTCTTCCGTCCGAAACCGTCGGTGACCATCTGCGTTCCCGCTGAGATCACCAGCGTCGAAGAGCGAGCCGTTCGCGATGCGGCAAAGTTGGCAGGCGCGAAGGACGTCGACATCATCGAAGAGCCGATGGCGGCCGCTATCGGCGCCGGCTTGCCCATCGACGGACCAAGCGGCAACATGGTGGTGGATATCGGCGGCGGCACGACCGACGTCGCCGTGATCTCGCTTGGCGGCATCGTCGTCTCGCAGTCGATCCGCGTGGCCGGCAACAAGATGGACGAGGCGATCATTCGCCACATCCGTCGCGTGTACAACTTGATGATCGGCGAGCGCACGGCCGAGGAAATCAAGATCCGCATCGGGAGCGCCCATCGTCTCGAGCAAGAGCTTTCCATGGAGATCCGTGGACGCGATCTCATCAACGGGCTTCCCAAGACGGTGAAGATCACCAGCGAAGAAGTGCGCGAAGCCCTTGCCGAGCCGATCGGCTCGATCGTCGATGCCGTGAAGAGCGTGTTGGAGAAGACGCCCCCGGAGCTCGCGGCCGACATCATCGATCGCGGCATCATCCTCACGGGCGGCGGAGCGCTCTTGCGCGGGCTGGACACGCTGCTCTCAGAGGTCACGGGCATCCCGGTCATCATCGCCGAAGACCCGCTCTCGTGCGTCGCAATGGGCACGGGACAACGCGTGCGCGCATAGGAGTCTGTCGGAGTATGCCGCTACACCGTGTCGGGAGTGAAATTGCCCAAGGTCAAGGAGCCCGAAGGGTCGTGGGCGGCACCGGCCGGCGGCTTTGTCACTCGTCGCTCAAATGGCGCTGCCGTTCCACGCTCCTCGTTGCGCGCAGGCGGCCGATGGCGCCTCACGACAACGTGCAGCGCCATACTCCGACAGACTCCTAGGCAGTGGCGACGGGGGCGTTCACGTTCGTTCTCCACAGCCACCTCCCATGGGTGCGGCGCGCCGGGCGCTGGCCATTCGGTGAAGAGTGGGTCCATCAGGCCCTGCTCGACGTCTACCTCCCGTTGCTGGAGGTGATCGAATCGCTGGCGCACGACGGCATCGTCGGGGGCATCACGCTCGGCGTGACGCCCGTGCTCCTGGAACAGCTGAACGACCCCCATCTCATCGCGGCGTTCGATGCATACCTCGAAGAGCGAATCAGGCTCACGGCCGGCGATCTCGAACCGCGCGGCGATGCGCTGGATGGCGCGCGCAGCAACCTCGCCCAGCGCTATCTCGACGAGCTGCGCGGGCGGCGCGATCGCTGGCAGCGCCGGTGGAAGCGCGACGTCGTCGGCGCGCTGCGCGAGTTCGCGCGCGCCGGCGCCATCGAGATCATCACCTCGGCCGCCACGCACGCATATTTACCCCTGCTCGCCACGGACGCGGCGGTCGACGCCGAGCTGACCGTCGGCATCGCGACCACGCGTCGATTGCTCGGCGTGGAGCCGCGCGGCATGTGGCTGCCGGAGTGCGCCTATCGCGGCGCCTACGCTCCATCCGGCGAGCCGGGATACCGGCCGGCGATCGATGCGTGGCTGGCCGCGCATGAGATTCGCTATTTCTTCGTCGATGCTCATGCCGTCGCCGGTTTCTATCGCGGCTGGGGCGCATGGAGCGCCACGCTCACCGGAATAGAGACGCAGCCGGCGGAGGATGCCGAAGCGGCCGCCGCGGGGGAAAGCGACGAAGCGACGCTGCTTCCCCACGTCTTGCCGTCGGGCGTCGCGGCGTTTGCGCGCGATCCGCGCGTCAGCCGACAAGTCTGGTCGCGCGATCAAGGCTACCCGGGCGATGGCGCCTACCGCGAGTTCCATAAGCGTGACGAGCATTCCGGAAACACCTATTGGCGCGTCACGGGTCCGCGCGTGGAGCTGAACGAGAAGGAGATCTACGACCCCGCTGCCGCGCGCGAGCGCGTGCGCGCGCACGGAGCTCACTTCGCCTCGCTCGTGACGCGGCTGTTGACGGACTTCGCCAACCGCGACGGGCGCATGGGGATCTTAGCCGCGCCGTTCGATGCTGAGCTCTTTGGCCACTGGTGGTCCGAGGGACCGCAATGGCTGGAAGACGTCTTGCACGTGCTGCATGGTGAGGGGCGCGTCGCGCTGACGACGCCCAGCGGGTACCTGGCAGAGCACTCCCCGCCCGCCATCCCGGCCCTGCGCGAATCGTCGTGGGGCGAAGGCGGCGACAGCCGCGTTTGGTACAATCCCGAGGTCGCATGGATGTGGCCGATCATCCATCATCGCGAGCGCGTGATGGAACGAATTGCCGAGCGCACGCTCATGACGACGCGAGAGCGCGAGCTGGCCGCGCAGGCGGGCCGCGAGCTCTTGCTGCTCGCCTCCAGTGATTGGCCCTTCCTGGTGACCACGGCGCAAGCGCGAGATTATGCAATCGAGCGTTTCGACACCCACGTCGCGCGCTTCGACGCGCTGGCCGCCGCACTCGATGGCCAGCGTGCGGACTCCGACGTCATCGAAGGGGCGTTGCATGACGACACGATCTTCCCTGAGATCGATCCTTCGCTCTTCCGCGCGCGTCCATTGCGCGCGCTGCCCGCACCGGAGCTGCCGCTGACAAGACCCCTCGTCGCGCAGCTTGTATGACCGTAACGTTCGTTCTCGTTCTCCACAACCATCAGCCCGTCGGCAACTTCCCGTTCGTCTTCGAGCAAGCGTATCGGCGCGCGTACGCGCCCATGCTCGATGCCTTGGAGCGCCACCGGAACGTGCGGCTCGCGCTGCACTACAGCGGGCCGCTGTTGGACTGGCTCGAGCGCGAGCATCCGGAGTTTCTCGACCGGCTCCAGGCTCTCGCCTCCGGTGGGCGCGTCGAAATGCTCTCCGGCGGATACTACGAGCCGATCTTGCCCGCGATTCCCGAACACGACCGACTCGGACAGATCGAGAAGCTCAATGCGTACGTGAAGCGCCGGTTCGGCGCGCGTGCGCGAGGCGCGTGGATCGCGGAACGCGTGTGGGAGCCCGTTCTTGCGAAGTCGTTGCACGACGCCGGCATCGAGTACGCGCTGCTGGACGATACGCAGTTCTCGAGCGTCGGGATCGCTCCGGAACGCAGCTACGGTTACTTCGTGACGGAAGAGGAAGGGCGCACGCTGGCACTCTTTCCCATGCACATGGCGATGCGTCGCGCCATTCCGTTTCGCCCCGTCGAAGACGTGCTGGCGCTGATGCGGGAAGCGCTCGATTCCGCGGCCGGGGGAAGTTCCGGCGGCCCCGTGCTCGTGATGGGTGACGATGGCGAGAAATTCGGCAATTGGCCCGGCACGTACGACAGCGTGTACGCGCAGGGGTGGCTGGAACGCTTCTTCACGGCGCTCGTGGCGGAGCCGTGGATCGAGATGCGCACTCCTTCAGAAGTGCTCGATGCGCGCGCGCCGCTCGGACGCATCTACGTTCCGGACAACTCATACCAAGAGATGATCGAGTGGAGCGGCGGTTTTTGGCGAAATTTCCTGGTGCGGTATCCGGAAGCCAACCAGCTCCACAAGAAGATGCTCGCCGTTTCGCGGCGCGTGGCGGCGCTCGAGGGGCGCACGGCGGAGCGGGCGCGTGAAGAGCTCTGGCAGGGACAGTGCAACTGCCCGTATTGGCACGGCATCTTTGGAGGTCTGTACCTTAACGCGGTCCGCGAGGCCAACTTCGAGCATCTCATCGCGGCGGAGACCATCGCCGACCGCAAGGAGCACGGTGACGACCCGTGGCTGCGGGCCGAGGCGTACGACTTCGATTGTGACGGCCGCGCGGAGGCCGTCGTCTCGACGGAGACGTACGGTGTGGTGATCGCGCCGTCCGGCGGCGTCATCACCGAATTCGATTTCAAGCCCAGCAGGGCGAATCTGACGAACGTGCTGTCGCGGCGCCCCGAGAGGTATCATGCGACGTTGCGCGAGCGTGGCGGCGTATCCGCCGGCGTCTCCGCCGGCGAGGGCGCGCAATCGATACACGACCTCCACACCGTCAAGGAAGCGGGTCTCGAGACACTGCTTGCCTACGATAGCCAGCGCCGCGGCATGCTCGTCGACCACTTCTTCGATCCCGGGGCTTCGCTCGATGAGATCGTTGCCGGCCGCGGCGAGCGCGGCGATTTTCTCGAAACGACCTACGATCTGACGCTCAAACGGCGGCAGCAGACGGCTACCGTGACGTTGAAGCGCACGGGAGCCGTGCGCATTGGCGATAGCTCGTCGCGAGCCGTCGCCATCGAGAAGGTCGTGAAATGCGCCGCCGGATCGAACCGGCTCGTGGCGCGCTACACGTTGCGCAATCAGGATGCGCGACCGGCGCGTACCCGTTTCGCGATCGAATGCAATGTCGGCCTCCAAGCCGGTAACGCTCCCGATCGGTATGTTCACAGCCGTGGACGGCGCCTTCAGCCTCCCTATGCCAATGCGCGAGGCGTCTCGCGCGAACGAGAGATCGCGGCCGTCGACGAATGGCGAGGATTCGAATGGACGCTTCGCTGCGGCGTGGAGACGGACTTCTGGCGCTACGGTGTCGAGACGGTCTCCAACAGCGAGGAAGGAATCGAACGCACGTATCAAGGTACGTGCATCCTGGCAACGTGGGTAGTAGATATAGCACCCGGCCTGGCGTGGGAGGTGGAGCTGGAGATGCGCGTCGATGCGCTGCCGCATCCCGGCCGGTGCCGACATCAAGACATCGGAGAGTAAGCTTTGCTGACGTTGGATGCACGAACGGAGCCGCTCGAGCGGATCACCGAGGCGGCTCGGCGCGTCATCTCCGCCGGCGGCCTGGTGATCTTTCCAACGGATACGGTCTACGGCATCGGCTGCGATCCCACGCGGGAAACGGCAATCGCGCGGATCTACGCCGCGAAAGGACGCCCCGCGCACAAACCGCTCTCGCTCCACCTTGCCACCGTCGCCGAGCTGCTTGAGTACACCGATGAGAACGTCAAGGCGAACGAGGCTGCGAAGGCCTTTCTGCCGGGGCCGCTGACGATCATCGTTCGCCGTCCCGCGTTCGTCTCACCGCGCGTCACGGCCGGCGGGGGAACGCTCGGGCTGCGCGTTCCCGATCACACCCTTTGCCGGGCGATCCTCGAGGCGACCGGCCCTCTTGCCGCCACCAGCGCCAATATCAGCGGCGAGCCCGCCTACACGGGAAGCGCCGTTGGACAAGGAGGCCTTCCCGATGCCGACCTCGTGGTGGAGGCCGGACCCACGCCGCGCGGGGTCGCTTCCACGGTCATCGACCTCAGCGAAGACGAACCCGTGCTCGTGCGCGAAGGCTCGCTACCCCGAGCAGAGGTAGAGGCGGTTATCGGTCCGCTACGAACCAAGTGACGTGACCATGCACCGCTTGATGCTCGGGGTGTTGTCGGCCCTGCTCTTGGCCAGCGCCGTGGCGGCGACCCCTGCCCCTCCACCGCCTTCGTCCGGCGGAGCGTCGCTCGGCTCGGGCGAGGTGACGTTCCGGACGCCCGGCACGTTCATCCTCAACAACAGGACGGGGGATTTCACGGTCCCGCAAGACTTCACGATCGAGCGACCCGGCTCGGACGCGCGCGCTGATCGGGCCACGGGCAACTTCAAGAAGAAGATCGCCGTGATGACCGGCAACGTGGTCCTTCATCAGAGGCAGCCCATCACCAATCAGGGCGAGGGCATGAAGAACGTGACGCAAAAGCCCATGACGATCACGTGCAACGAGCTCACCGTCGACTGGGGCGCCAAGACGTACACGGCCGTGGGCTCCGTGCATGTGGTGCAGGACGGAGATACCGTCGACGCCGATCGCGCCGTACTCAACGACGCAACGCACGAATTGACGCTGCAAGGCAACGTGCGCATGCATCAAGGTCCTTCGAAGACGGCCTACGCCCCGCACGTGGATTACAACACACAGAACAAGGAGTTCCACGCGACGGGAGGCGTGACGTCGATCTTACCCGTGCCGACGCCGTCGCCCGGTCCTTCCGCTTCTCCCACGCCGAAGCCGAAGAAGCGCGGCCTTCTGTGAGGCTGCAGGACTGGTAGAGATGGACGCGCCGAGCCTCTTCGGCGAAGGCACGACGGGGACCGCCAAGCGGCGCGCACCGCTGGCGGCCCGCATGCGCCCGCATACGTTGGACGAGTTCGTCGGCCAGGACCACTTGGTCGGTCAAGGACGCGTCCTGCGCCGTGCCATCGAGAACGACGACGTTCCCTCGCTGATCTTGTGGGGGCCGCCGGGTACGGGCAAGACCACCCTGGCCGAGATCGCCGCCGGCGCGACGGGGGCGCATTTCGTGGCGCTCTCCGCCGTGAGCGCGGGCGTGGCCGACTTGCGCCGCGTGGTGGCCGACGCACAGCGCCTGCGTGCCGCCGGCAAGCGCACCGTGCTCTTCATCGACGAGATCCATCGTTTCAACAAGGCGCAACAGGACGCCGTCCTTCCATACGTCGAGGACGGCACGGTAACGTTGATCGGCGCGACGACGGAGAATCCGTCGTTCGAGGTCAACTCCGCGCTCCTTTCGCGCGCCCGCGTCTTCGTGCTCCAACCGCTGAGCGACGAAGAGGTCGGCCTCATCGTCGATCGCGCGATGACGGATGCGGAGCGGGGTCTCGGCGGCTCGGGTCTCACGCTGGCCGATGATGCACGCGGCATGCTGATCAATCTCGCCAATGGCGACGCGCGCGTGGCGCTCGGCGGCTTGGAGCTGGCCGCGCGCATCGTGCAGAGCGATCGCCGGACCCGGATCGAGAAAGACGACGTCACGGAAGCTCTCCAGCGTCGCTCCGCCATCTACGACAAGGGCGGTGAGGCGCATTATGACGTCATCAGCGCCTTCATCAAAAGCATTCGCGGCAGCGATCCCGACGCCGCGCTCTACTGGCTGGCGCGTATGATCGACAGCGGCGAGGACCCGCTCTTCATCGTGCGCCGGATGGTGATCTTGGCGGCGGAAGACGTGGGGCTGGCCGATCCCCGCGCGCTGCAAATCGCCGTCGCCTGTCAGCAAGCCGTGCACTTCGTGGGCCTTCCGGAGGGCTATCTTCCCATGGCCGAGTGCGCCATCTATCTCGCGACGGCGCCGAAGAGCAACAGCGTGATCGCCTCGTACGGGCGCGCGATGGCGGACGTGCAGCGCACGCGCAACGATCCCGTGCCGTTGCATCTTCGCAACGCGGCCACACCGCTGATGCGGCGGCTGGAGTACGGCAAAGGCTACATCTACGCGCACGACGCATACGCGCAGATGGCCGAGTCGGATCAGGAAAGTCCGCCACCGGAGCAGTTGCAAGCATACCTCCCGGAGAATCTTCGTGGGAGACGCTACTACGAGCCCGGTGTCCAGGGCGAAGAAGCCCGCCTGGTTGCATGGATGCGTCGGCGCAGGCAATCCACGTAGAGCGCACGTAGCAGGTCCCACCATGAATCGCATCTATCTCGATCACGCGGCCACGACGCCCGTACGCCCCGAAGTGCTCGAGGCGATGCTGCCCTATTTCACGAGCATTGGCCACAATCCGTCGTCGCTCCATGCCGAAGGGCAGGCGGCGCGCGCGGCGCTCGACGCGGCGCGCGAGCGCGTGGCGGCGCTCTTGGGCGCGCAGCCGAAAGAGATCGTCTTCACGGGCGGGGGCTCGGAAGCCGACACGCTGGCGATCCACGGCGTCGCGCGGGCGACGGCGCATCATGGACGCAGGCTGGTGACTTCGGCGATCGAGCACCACGCCGTTTTGCACGCGATGGATGCGCTGGAACGCGAGGGCTGGGACGTGGTGCGCCTGCCGGTCGACAGCGAGGGGTTCGTCTCCGTCGACGCGTTTGCGCGCGCGCTCGATGGGCGCACGACCCTGGCGTCGATCATGCTGGCGAACAACGAGATCGGGACGATTCAGCCTATTGCGGCGCTTGCGGCCGTCGCACGCGAGCGTGGCGTGCTCTTTCACACCGATGCCGTGCAAGCCGGCGGGCAGCTCGAGCTCGACGTCCGTGAGCTCGGCGTCGATCTGCTCTCGCTCTCGGCGCACAAGTTCTACGGACCGAAGGGCGTCGGGCTCCTGTACGTCCGCTTGGGGACGCCCCTTCAGCCCGTGATCTATGGCGGCGGCCAGGAATACGGGGCACGCGCGGGCACGGAGAACGTTGCCGGCATCGTCGGACTGAGCCGGGCCTTGGAGCTGGCTGTGGCCGAGCTGCCGGAACGCGCCGTTCGAACGGCAGCCTTGCGCGACCGCCTCGCTGAACGCTTGCTCGCTGTTTCGGAGACGCGCTTGCTCGGCCCTCGAGCGGCTCAGCTCCGTCTCCCCAACAATCTCTCCGTCGCCTTTGCCGGGGTCAGCGGAGAGGCGCTGCTGATCCGGCTGGACTTGGAGGGGATCGCCGTTTCCACGGGCAGCGCCTGCGCCTCCGGCTCCCTGGAGCCGAGCCACGTGGTCAAGGCGATTGGTCTCGAGGCACCCTACGATGCCGGCGTCTTGCGCTTTAGCCTGGGACGGTCGACGACCGGTGAGGAAATCGCCCGCGTTGGGAACACTGTCTCAGAAGTCGTGCGAGAGATACGGTCGGGCGAGCAGGCGAGCGTGCCTCGGTAGGTGGGCCCCACCGCGGGGCGTAACCCGTATGCCTTGCGCACTCACATCTTCTGACGACGAGGGAGAACCATGGATCCGGCATACCTTCTCGATGGCGGCATCGGTCTGGGCGTCCTCATCATCGGCATCGCGACGTTGCTGCTGTTTACGCGCGTCGGGCGCACGCTGGATCGCGTCGACGCTGCGATCGACAAGGGCCTGGTGCATGTCGACCGGCTCTCGGGACCCATCGGTGAGACGCTGACGCACGTCGGCGGCGTCTTGGGTACCGTGGACACGACGCTCGCGAAGCTGACGGGCGTCGTCGACGCGCTCGAGAAGATCGCTGGCAGCCTTGCCAAGACCACCTCCGCGGCTCAGGGGGCCGTGACGCCGACGCTCCTGAGCGCTGCGCAGCTGGTTTCCAATTTGACGGAGGGTCTGCGCCGCATCGTCGTGGGCAGCAACGGTAGGAGCGACCCGCATCAGACGAAGGAGCAGAAGGATGCGCCGCGAGCGTAACGGAGGCGGGTTCGTGACGGGCCTGCTGCTGGGTGTGATCATCGGCGCCGCACTGGCCATCGTGTTGGCGCCGGAAGGCAGCGACGAATTGCGCGAGACGCTGCGCGGCAAGGCCCGTGAAGCGACGGGTCGCGCGCGGGATGCCGCCGCCGATCTCGCGGAGCGAGCCGTCGTGTTTGCTAGCGACATGAAAGCCGGGGTCGACGAGCTCTATCAGCGGGGCCGTACGCTGGTGGAGGAGGCCACGGCGGATGACGTCAACGGCCTAGTAGGGAAGGAGTAGGCTTGGACATCAAAGTGAACGTCCGTCCGTCCGACGGCGAGACGAACATCGTCGATCTCGTCGGCGAGATCGATGTCTACACGTCGCCGGTGGTCAAAGACGCCATCACGCAGCTGATCGATGACGGGCACTACCACCTCATCATCAATTTGGAAGGCGTCCGCTATATCGATTCCACCGGCCTGGGTGTCCTGATCGGGGCACTCAAGCGCGTCCGCGAGCACTCGGGTAGCGTCAGCCTGATTTGCACGAACCCGCAGATCAAGAAGATCTTCGACATCACCGGTTTGGTCAAGATCTTCAGCATCTTCGAGAACGAGCAATCGGCTGTCAAGGCATTGGCCTAGAGATGACCGTGCAGCAGGAGAGCGTCAACGTCGTCGAGCTGCGCATTCCGTGCAAGCCGGAATTCGTCAGCGTCGCGCGACTTGCCGTAGCAGGGATCGCCAACCGTCTCCACTTCACGGTGGAGGAGATCGAAGATATCAAGCTAGCCGTGGCCGAAGCTTGCACGAACTGCATCCAGCGGGCTTCCGACGCCAAAGAGATCGCGCTGACGTGCGAGATCGTGCCGAAGGAGCTGCGCATCGTCGTGCGTGATCATAGCGTCCATGTGCCTGGGGAGCAGGACTCTTCAGACTTGGGCAGCGGCGGCCTTGGTGTGTTTCTCATTCGTTCGTTGATGGATGAAGTCGACTATCGCCATGACGCCGCGGAAGGAACCGTCCTGCGGATGACCAAGCGCGTCGGCGGCATCTTGTAGGGGCAAGGCGTGAGCCGACCAGCCGTCTCGGAAGAACAGCGTTGGGATCGTGAGAAGGCCCGCGCGGCCTTCGCGCGTTTTGCGGTGCTTCGTCGCAAGGTCGCATCGTCGACGTGCAAGCCTGCGGAGCGCCAGGAGTACGAGCGTCTGCGCTCGGAGCTGGTCGTGATGCACCTGAATCTCGTGCGCTACCTCGCCGTGAAGTTCGCCAACCGGGGGGAATCGCTCGACGACCTGATCCAAGTGGGGACGGTGGGGCTGATCAAGGCCATCGATCGTTTCGATCTCGACCGCAAGGTCGAGTTCACGACGTACGCCACGCCAACGATCGTCGGCGAGATCAAGCGCTACTTCCGCGACAAGGGCTGGGCCGTGAAAGTCCCGCGGCGGCTGCAGGAGCTCAACCTCGCCGTCAACCGTGCCGTCGAGGTGCTGACCAGCAAGCTCAACCGCAGCCCGATGGTTTCCGATCTTGCGGAGCACTTGGGCGTCTCGGAGGAGCAGATCCTCGAAGCACAGGAGCTGGGGCAGGCCTACAACGTGCTTTCGCTCGACACGGAGCTGAACGGGGAGAACGAAAAGAAATCGGCGACCCTGCTGGATTACCTAGGCGCCGAAGACGTAGGGTTGGAGCAGATCGAAGATCGCGCGAACTTGGAACGCGCTTTCGAGGTGCTCAATCGGCGCGAGCGGCTGATCCTCTACTTGCGGTTCTACCAGAACATCAGCCAGACGGAGATCGCGCGTCGACTGAATGTGTCGCAGATGCACATCTCCCGATTGCAGCAGAAGGCGCTTGAGAAGCTCAAGGGCGTCCTGAAAGACGAGTAGGCGGCATGGGGAGGGCCCCGGGCGGCGGGGGCGCGAAAGCCCACGGTCCAGCTATGAACAGTCAGACCCTGCGCCGCACCTGGATCGAGTTCTTCGAGTCCAAGGGCCACAAGCATCTCCCCGGCGCGACGCTCGTGCCGGAGTCGATGAGCACCACGCTCTTCACCATCGCCGGGATGGAGCCGTTCGTGCCCGTCTTCCTCGGCGAGGCGCCGGCGCCGGCGCCTCGCGTCGTGACCATTCAGCGCTGCTTGCGCGTGGCCGGCGCCAAGAGCGATATCGAGAACGTTGGCCGGACGGGCCGCCATGGCACGTTCCTCGAGATGCTGGGCAACTTCAGCTTCGGCGACTACTACAAGCGCGAAGCGATCGCGTGGGCGTGGGAGTTCGTGACGGAACGGCTTCGGCTCGACCCGAGCAAGCTCTACGTCACCGTTCACACGTCGGACGACGAGGCGCAGGAGATCTGGGAGACGTTGATCGGCCTCCCCTCGGATCGCATCACGCGTTGGGACGAAGACAACTTCTGGACGATGGGTCCTACCGGTCCCTGCGGCCCATGCTCGGAGATCTTTTACGATCTCGGGCCTGAAGCGGCCAGCGGGCCCGATGACACGGGCCCCAACAAAGGCGACCGCTACCTCGAGATCTGGAACCTCGTCTTCCAGCAGTACAACCGCACGCCGGACGGCAAGCTCCACGACCTGCCCAAGAAGGCCATCGATACGGGAGCCGGCCTCGAGCGTGTGTTGACCGTGGTGAACGGCGTACGCTCGATGTACGAGACGGATCTCTTTGAGGACCTCGTGCGCGCGCAGCCGCCGGCCGGCGATACCTCCCTCAGCCCGGAGGAGCAGCTCGTGCGCCGGCGCATCATCGCCGACCACGTTCGCGCCATCACCTTCCTGATCGCCGACGGCGTCTACCCTTCGAACACGGATCGCGGCTACGTACTGCGCTTTCTCACCCGCCGCGCCATTCGGATGGGGCGTCTGCTCGATCTACCGCAAGGTTTCCTCACGGAGCTCGTGCCTGCCGTGGTGAAGTCGCTCGGCGAGGGGTACCCGGAGCTCCACGGCGCGCAATCGCGCGTGATGTCGGTGCTCGGGCAAGAAGAGCAGCAATTCAACCGCACGCTGGCGCGCGGCAGTGAGATCCTCGCCAACCGCATCGCCGAAGCGAAAGCCGCCGGCGAGCAGTCGCTCTCCGGCGAGACCGTCTTCCTACTGCACGACACCTACGGCTTTCCCGCGGAGCTCACGCGAGAGGTCGCCGCTGAGGAAGGGTTGACCGTCGACACGGTGGGCTTCGATCGTTTGATGGACGAGCAGCGGGAGCGCGCGCGCGCCGATGCAAGCGCGAAGCGCACCTTGGTGCAGGTGGGTGAAGGCGAGCTGTTTTCCTACGAATCGGAGTTCGTCGGCTACGGCGGGCTCGAGGCCGAAGGCACGGTCGTCGCCATCCTCAAGGAAGACGGCACGTCGACGGACGTCCTGATCGAAGGTGAGCGAGGTCAGATCATCCTCGACACGACGTCGTTTTACGCAGAGCGAGGCGGACAGATCGGCGACCACGGCACGATCACCACCAATGGCTCCAACTTCGAGGTCCACGACGCGCAATACATCGGCGAGGCGATCGCGCACCATGGCGTCGTCGCGACCGGCATGTTCCGCGTTGGCGATCGAGTCCATTCGGTTGTCGATCCGGAATGGCGCCGCGAGATTCGCCGCCATCATACGTCGGCGCACTTGCTGCAACGCGCGCTGAAAGACGTGCTGGGCGACGACGTGATACAAGCCGGCTCATGGGTCGGCACCGATCGCATGCGCTTCGACTTTCGCTGGCCGGGCGGTGCGCTCACCGACGAGCAGCGCGCGCGTGTGGCCGAGCGCGTCAACGAGCTGATTCGCGACGACCACCATCAGGTGACGGAGGAGCTTCCGATCGAGGAGGCGCGCAAGACGGGCGCCATCATGATGGCCGGCGAGAAGTACGGCGACGTGGTGCGTGTCGTCCATTTCGGGCCATCCGTCGAATTCTGCGGCGGCACGCACGCGCACACAACGGGTGAGCTTGGCCTCTTCGTCATTCTTTCGGAGAGCTCGATCGGCAGCGGCGTTCGCCGCATCGAGTCGTGCGTTTCTAAGGCGGCGGAGCAGTACGTCGAGGAGCAGCAACGTCTGGTGAGCCGGCTAAGCGCGGCGCTCGCGGCGAAGCCCGACGAGATCGTCGAGCGCATCGCGCGTCTCCAGGACGAGGTTCGCGCGTTGCAGCGCAACATGAGCGAGTTGCGCGCCAAGATGGCCACGGCGGATGCCGCAACGTACGTGGAGCGCGCCGAGACGATCGGCGATTCGAAGCTGGTGGTCGCCGAGCTTCCCGGCTTCGACCGCGACGCGCTGACGGCGATGATGAACGCCATCCGTGGCCGTTTGCAGAGCGGCGTCGTGGCTCTCGCCGGCGTGAGCGACGGGGATGTCGCGTTGATGGTCAGTGTGAGCGACGATCTCGTCGCGCGTGGCCTCAAAGCCGGCGATCTGCTCAAGGTGATGGCGGAGAAAGTCGACGGCCGCGGCGGCGGTCGCCCGAACTTGGCACAGGGCGGCGGTAAGAATCCTGCCGGCGTGGCGAAGGCTTTGGCCGCCGTTCGCGAGGCGCTGCTGACGCGGACGTGAGCGTGCATGCCACCCCGCCGGCGATCCACGCGCTTCCGCCGGCCACGGTGATCCAACGCTATCAGGCGGCGCTCGAAGCCCAGGCCGTGCCGCCGCATCAGGTCTTCGAGTACACCGTGGACCAGGTGGGCTTCCACGATCTGGCGCAGACGCATCGAATCTACCGCTCACCGGGCGTCCAGCGCGACGAGTTGATAGCCGACAACGGCCATCCCGTCAAACCGCCCGTCGTGCGGATCCGACGCGGCGTCCGGGATCGCTATGCGCTTGAGAACGTGGCGCCGCAGCCTGGGGCGTACACCTTCTCGTACGTCGGCGTCGCGCATGTCGGCGCGCATTTGGCGTACGCTTTCGATACCGTGCCGTCGGGGACGGCGAAGGCGTTCACCGTGCGGCGCGTGGTCATCGATGGCCTCAGCTATCTGCCGACGTCGCTCTCGTTCGAGACGCATTCCGCCAGGGCCAACGGCACGGGAACGATGAGCTTCGCGAAGGCGGGCCGCTATTGGGTGCCGACTCGCGTCGCCGTCACGGCGACGGTGGACGGCAAGAAAGCCAGCGAGTCGATCTCGTTCTCCGCGTACGCCTTCCCCCAGGCGCTGCCGCCGGCCACCTTCAGGGTAGCCCATTCCTCCGCGTCGACATCGTCCGAGTCTCCCTAGGCTTTCTTCGTAAAGTCGACCGTGGTGGTCGCGTGCGCGCTCGCCGTCCCGTCGACGGCGTCGAGCCGCACCGTCGCGCGGTCGGGTTTAGGCTGGTCGTTGCGCAGCACTTGGAACTCGATGGAGGCGACGCCGCCCTGAGGAATCTGCACGTTCGTACGGAAGGGCGCGCAGAGCTGCCCCGTGCAGAAGCTCGCGATCCATCCCTCTGGCAGCGCGTTGGACACCTTGAGCGTCATCATCGAGTTCGGCGCGCCGGTCATGAGCACGCGATACTTGATGGATCCCGCCACACTGCCCGGCAGCTCGGGGCCGGTCCACGGCGAGAGCGTGATCGAGGTTGCGCCAACGTTCGCCCCGCCGATGTTCAGGGCCGCCAACGCCTCACTGCCTTCCTCAAGATACATGGCGTGGCGTGGGTGGCTCGGCGGCAGCCGTCTGGCCCACGCGAGCAGCTGCTCGAACTGATCGCGCGCCTCCGCTTTCTTGCCGGCGGCGACGTAGCAGCGACCGAGAACGAGATGCGTCGCGGCCACGGCCCGCATTCGCTCCGGATCGGACGGCTTGGCAGCGTAGCGCGCCATCGCCAACTCGTTGGCGCGCTTCAAGGCGGCGATCGCCTTGGGGTACTGATGATACTTCTGATAGGTGATGCCGAGGTCGATGGCCGCACCTGGATCGCCCGGCGCCAGCGAGGCCAAGCGATCGGCGGCGAAGATCTGCGCCCGCGCGTCTTTGGCGGCGCCGGCCGCGAGCTCGAGGCCGTTCAAGGCATCGAGGTCGCTGGGGCGGTAGCGCAACGCCTCTTGGTAGAACGCGACGGCGTCGGAGAAGCGCTCGCGTTCGCTTGCGTCGTCGCCGCGCATCACGGCCAAGAGCGCCGATGCGACGACATTGCCGGCCGCGACGGGCGCGAGCGCCTCGATCCCACGCGCGCGCAGCGCCGACTCCTCCGCGCGCGTGCGGAGGAAATCGGTGGCTTCCCCTTGGGCCGGATCGCTGTGATTCAACAGACCCTCGGCCTCGTCGATCGCGCTCTTCACGTGTTTGGCATAGGCGATGCGCGCCGCCGCGTCGGCGTCGGCGGCCGGCTCGGGAAACGCGGAGAGCGCCAACGTCGAGTCGATCTTCCGCTGCATCGGCGAGGAGATCGTTCCATTCTCGCCCTTCTTGGCGGAGTCGACGAACGAAGCCAGCTGCGCGGCCGTGATCATGTCGACGTCGCGCGCGCGAATGATGCCTTGCGCATCGATGACGTAGGTCGTCGGGTAGTTACGGACGTCGTACGACTTCGTGAACGCTTTGTTCGAGTCGATGGCGATGGGATACGGCACGCCTTTGCTCGCGACGAAGGCGCGAACGATCGGCGCCTGCTCCGTGTCGTCGACGCCCAGGAACGCCACCTCGCTGCCGTGGAGCTTGCCATATGCTTTCAAAAGATCGGGCGTCTCCAGGCGGCAGGGCGGACACCACGTTGCCCAGACGTTGAGCACGAGCGTCTTGCCACGGTAGTCCGCGAGATGGACGGTCTTACCGTCCAGCGTCGTCAACGCGAAATCAGGAGCGGGCTGGCCGGCCTGCGGCCCGGTGAGGACGTCGGCGGCGGCCGCACCGACAGTCGCCGGCACGACGCCAAAAGCAGACGCCAGCAGAACAGCGACCTGAAGCAGCGCGTGTCTCATCGTGCGCGAAGGCTTCTGCGGCCTCGCACATGGTCCCTAGAGCGCTTGGGTGGCGATGTCGGCGCGGATGCCGTCGAGATGCCCGGCGTCGTTGATGCGGACGATGGAGAACGCGCCGTTCTCCATCGCGATCTCGGTGATGGCGGCGTTCTCGACCACGACCTCATAATAGGCTTCCGGGCCCTTGCCCTGCGCGGCGAGTACGGCTAGGCGTACAATCACGTCGTGCGTCACTACCAGCAGCGGCGACGCGGTCGTGGGCAGATCCGTCACGAAGTCGTTCCAGCGAGCGGCGACGTCGGCGAGGCTTTCGCCGCCGGGGAAACGCACGTCGTGGGGCGATTGCTTCCATTGGCGCAGCATCTCCGGCCAGCGCTCCTCGACTTCCGCGACCGTGAAGCCTTCCCACGCGCCGTGAGAGATCTCGATTAAACGCTCGTCCACTTCGGCGCGAAGGTCCAACCGTTGCGCCACGACGTCAGCCGTGGCGCGCGTGCGCAGCAGTGGGCTGCAGACGATCGCCGCCGGCGGCTCGTGGGCCAGCCGCTCGGCAAGGGCGTGCGCCTGCGCCATGCCCCGCCCGGAGAGCATGGAGTCCTTGCGCCCTTGATACCGGCCCGCCACGTTCCACGTCGTCTCGCCGTGGCGCACTAGCCAAAGTCGCATCGGCCCGCCCTACCGGCCCAGCTCGATGCAGCGCACGGTTTCGAGACCATCCAACGCGCGCAACCGCGCCAATACGGACGCATCCGGCGTGGGATCGACGCCGATCACCATGATGGCCGTCCCCGCGCCGTCGCGCGCGACCTGCATGTTCGAGATGTTGATGGCGGACTCTCCCAAAACGGTGCCCACCTTGCCGACGATGCCGGGGACGTCGCGATGGCGCGTGGCGATGAACGTTCCACGCGGCTCGATCTCGATCTCGTATCCGGCGATCTCCACCAGACGCGGCTGCTCGCCGTGCACGATCGTGCCGGCGACGGAGATATCGGCGCCGCGCACAGCAAGCGCGGAGCTGAAGCCGCGCTCGCATTTGGAGACGAGCACCTCGACGGAGATGCCAAGCTCCCGCGCGATCTCATTCGCGTTCACCGTGGTGACGCGGCGGTCGCTGATGTGCCGCAGCAGCCCCACGAGAAACGCGGCGACGAACGGCTCGGGCTCATACCGCGCGAGGTCGCCTTCCAGCGTAAGCGAGAACGAGGGAAGCGCCGCGTGCTCGGCCAGCTGCGGGTAGAGGCTGCCCAGGACGGAAGCGAGATCGACGAACGGGCGCACCTCGTCGGCGGGCACCACGGGCGCGTTGACGGCGGCGACGGGCGGGCGTCCGCAGAGCACGGCCAACACGTCTTTCGCGAGCTCCGTCGCGATTCGCGCCAGGGCCTCGTGCGTCGAGCCCCCAAGGTGCGGCGTCGCGACGACTTTCGGATGCGCGTGAAGACGGCGGGCCGTCCCGTTTTCCGGCGGGGGCTCCTCGCGCACGACGTCGATGGCGGCGCCGGCGAGATGGCCGGAGTCGAGCGCCTCCAAGAGCGCTTCCTCAACGACGAGACCACCACGCGCGCAGTTCACGAGACGCGCGCCGGGCTTCATCATCGCAAACTCACGCGCACCGATCATATCTTGCGTTTGAGACGTGCGCGGCGCGTGCAGCGTCACGATGTCGGAGTTGCGCAGCAGCGTCTCGAGATCGACGGGTTTCGCGCCCAGCGCTTCGGCGCGTGCTTTGCTGACGTACGGATCGTACGCGAGGACGTGCATGCCGAAGGCGCGTGCGCGCATCGCCACGTTGGAGCCGACGCGTCCGATCCCGACGATGCCCAGCGTCTTTCCCGCCAATTCCGTGCCGATGAGGTCCTTGCGGTCCCAAATGCCGCGTTGCAGGCGTTGGTGCGCCGTCGTCGTGTGGCGCATGAGGTTGAGCATCAGCGCAAAGGTCTGCTCGCACGCGGCCAGCGTGTTGCCGCCCGGTGTGTTGAGCACCACGATGCCGCGGCGCGTGGCGGCGGCGAGATCGATGGCATCCACGCCCACACCGGCGCGCCCGACCACCGCCAGGCGCGGACCGGCGGCGAGCAGCTCGTCGTCGACGCGCGTCTCGCTGCGGACGATCAGCGCATCGGCGCTCTGGAGCAATTCAAGGAGCGCAGAGCGCGGGCGACCGACAGCGTCGACGACCTCCACGCCGCCTTCGCGAAGCACTTGCATTCCATCGGGAACGAACGACTCGGCGACGACGACACGGGGCTGAGAGGGCTGTTGAAAGCGTTGACGTACTTGCATGCTCGTGCTTCGGCTACTGGGAGCCCTTGCGTTTCTCGTACCGCTAGGGCTGTACCTTGCCTCGACTGGGGGATATCCCGCATATTGGGATACCGGGGAGCTCCAGACGGTTCCGTACATCTTGGGCATCGCCCATCCGACGGGATTTCCCTTGTTCACACTGGTGGGATGGATCGTCTCCCATGGCGTGCCGTTGGGTAGCGTGGCTTGGCGCATCAATGCGATGTGCGCCGTTGCCGTCGCCGGTGCCGCATGGACGGCGTGGCGCGTGGCCGTGCGACTTGGCGCCTATCCCCCAATGGCGCTCGTCGCCGCCCTGTGGTTCGCGTGCGGCACCGTCGTTTGGACGCGGGCGATTCGCGCCGACGTCCATGATCTTGCGCTGCTGCTCGGGACGCTGGCCATCGCAAGCGCGCTGGAGTTTCATCTCACGGGCGATGCTCGCACGCTGGTGTGGAGCGCGCTCTGGTTTGGCCTCGGCCTGGCCAACCACCCGATCGCCATATGGCTCGTGCCGGGATTGCTCGTGCTGGCGCTGATCGGCGGCCACAAGATCCCGGCGCGCAGCGTCGCCGTCTCGTGCGTGCTCGTTACCACGGCGCTGGCGCTGTACGCGTATTTGCCGATCCGTTCCGCCGTCGTCACGGCCGCCGGCCTCGATCCCACGCGCATCCTGCCGGGCATCGACGGCGGCTTCCTGTGGGATTACAACCATCCTTCGACGTGGCAGGGCTTTCTTGCCGAAGTCAGTGGCAGCCAGTTCGGCGCCGGGTCGACGGTTGCCGCGGCGCTCGCTCTCGGCGCCTATCCCACGTACGCGCAGCAGTGGCTTCATGAAGCCGTGCCGGAGTTCGGTCAGTTCGGCATGCTGCTGGCCGCCATCGGCGTCGTCATGCTGGCCTTGCGCGACTGGCGCGCCGTCGCCGGTCTGGTGATCGCGGCCTGCGCGGCCGTGCCCTTCGCCGTCGCCTTTCGTGCCGTCGAATCCGACGTCGCGCGCTATTTCATGCTCTCGTTCTGGATGGTCGGCGTGGCCGTCGCCGGCTGGCTTCCCGCGGCCTGGTTCGAGCGCGGAAGCGCGCTGGAAAAGGCAGTGGCCGCGGCCATCCTGCTCTTCACCGCCGTGTACGCCGCGCGCACCCTGCACGGCAACGTTGCGATCCTGCAGATGCGTGACGATCGCGGCGCGCAAAACGTGATCGATACGGTGCGCTCCTCGACGCCGGCGAACGCCGTGGTCGTGACTCCATGGCTCGACGCGACGGCGCTCGGCTACGCGGCGTACGTGCAGCGGTCGCTTGGATCGCGCATCATCGTTTCGGCATGGCCTGACGACATGGTGGCGGAGTATCCCGCGTGGATGCGTCAGCGGCCCGTCTACGTGGCGTTCGACGGAGAGCCGCGCTTGGGCAAGCTGCACGCGAAGCGCAGCTCGCGGCCGTACGCGCCCATCGGCGTGTACGAGGTCGTCAGGTGACTCCGCGGCGCGAGCCGTGGCTCGTCGCCGTTGCGGCTTTCCTTCTCTTCGCCGTTACGGCGCATGGACGCCACACGCCCTACGACAATTACGTGCTGCTGGCCGATGCGCTTCGGCATGGGCGCGTGTGGATCGATTGGCCGGGGCCGTGGATCGACGCGCTGCGCTACAACGGCGCGTACTACGTCATCGAGGCGCCGTTCCCGGCAATCTTGCTGTTGCCCGCCGTTGCCGTCTTCGGAACGGCCGCCAATCAGACAACGCTTTCGCTCGTGCTCGCCGCGGCGGCGCTGGGCGCTGCCGCGGCCTTGTTGCAACGGCTGGACGTGCCGCGCGGCGCTCGTTGGTGGCTGTTGGCATTCTTAACCGCAGGCACCGATCTTTGGTGGTGCGCGATGCTGGGCGACGTCTGGATGATCGCCCACGTCTGCGCGCTCTGCTTCACGATGTTCGCCCTGCTGGAGCTGGCGGGAAGGCGTCGCGGCTGGCTCGTCGGCGTGCTGGGCGCGTGCGCTGCCCTCTCGCGCTTTTCGATGATCTTGGCGTTGCCGCTCTACGCCGTGGCGCTTGCGCGCTCGCAGCACCGCCGCCACGCGTGGTTGGGCTTCTGCGCCGCACTTGTGCCGTTCGTCGCATGCTGGCTGTGGTACAATCAGGCGCGCTGGGGAACCTACGCGGACATCGGATACACGACGTGGTTCCACGAGGATCAGGCCGGGTCGCCGTACGGCTCACCGTTCGCTCTGCGCTATCTCCGTTACGAGCTCTGGTCGTTCTTCGTGCAGGCGCCGGCGCTGACGGCGCGGTTTCCCTTCGTCATACCGAGCTTCTCCGGCGTTGCGCTGACGTGGACGAGCCCGGCGCTGATCTACGCGTGTTGGGCGCGACGCCCGCGCGGCGACGTGCTCTGGCTCTGGACTGCGACCGTCGTCGTGGCAGGACCGTCGCTGCTCTACTACGTCAACGGCTTCGCGCAGTACGGCATGCGTCACGCGCTGGACTTCGAGCCGTATCTCTTCGCGTTGATGGCGCTGGCCGCGCGCGGAGGGTTGCCGCTCTGGGTGCGCGCCTCGATCGTCTGGTCGTGCGCGGCAGGCCTCTACGGCGTCTGGTACTGGAACGCATTCGTGCGGTCTACGACTTGAGCGCCCGTGCTTCGCAAAGAGCCGTAAACGCGTGGACGAGCTCTTCGGGCGCGTGCGCGGGGGCCGCGCATGTGGTGCCGATGCAGACGTAGGCTACGGCGCCGCCGTCGGCCCGATAGCCGCTGCGGGCGACGCGTTGCGCGTCGCGCGCGGCGTCCAGCGTGCGCACGTCAAGCAGGGGATAGTGCAGGCGCAACGATAGCGCCGCGTCGCGCAGCGGCTGGCCGTCGGCGGCATCCGTCACGATCGTCACGACCTCCGGCGGCGCCATGGCTCGCGCTACGGCCATGGCATATGGCGCGGCGAACGAGCCGGCTTTCTCGTACGAGCGTGCGTAGAGCATCAGCGCCTCCTCGGCGCGCGCATGCAGCTCCGGACGATCCGCGAGCGCGGCCAGGCGTAACAGCGAGCCGGCCACGGAGGAGTTGTCGCCCATGGGGCGATCGGGAGCGGCCAACAGCCCCAGCGCTTCGCCGGCGTCGGGAGCACGATCGTAGAAGCCGCCGTGCGCGGACAGCAGGGACGTCACGACCTCGTCGGCCAGCTGTTCGGCGCGAGTCAGCATGCGGCTCTCTCCCGTCGCCACGTGGGCATCCAAGAGCGCCCGCAGCATCGCTGCCGCGTCCGTCAGAAGCCCCCAGACCTGCGGCTTGCCGCCCGGCTGCAGGACGTGAAAGAGCAACCCGTTGATCTCGTCGTGCATGCGGTCCCAAAGGACGTCGAGCGCGCGAACGGCGCGATCGGCCAACGATGCGTCGTCGAGCAAGGCGGCCGTCTCGAACAACGCGCCGGCCAGCCCCGCCGTCCAGTTCGTGTACGATGTGCGGTCGACGTACGGCGCCTGCATGGCGCGCCGCTCCTCCAACGGCTTGGCGTAATAGACTTCGTCGGCATCTTGACTGCCGCCGAAAAGGCCGCTCCTTTCATCGTACAGCGTGCTCATAAGCCAACGGATCGCGCCCTCCACGCGACTGCGCAAGTGAGCATCCGACGTCGCGCGCGCAAAGCGCGAGTAAACGCGCAGCAGTCCAGCGTGGTCTTCAGCCATTTTCTCGAAGTGCGGCACGCGCCATTCGCGATCGGTGGAATAGCGGAACCACCCGCCTTCCACGTGGTCGTACATGCCGTGGTCGGCCATGGCGCGCAGCGTCTTCTCGAGCATCGCGCGCAGACGCGGCTCCTTCGTGCGAAGCCAGTGCTCGAGCAGCAGCTCCAGCGCGTCGGTCATCGGGAACTTCGGCGCGTTGCCGAAGCCGCCATATTGCGCATCATAGAAATCGCTGATGGCGTCGACCACGCGATCGACGATGCGTTCGGAGAGGGCGGCGTCGTCAGGCACGCCGGTGAGAAGAGGGAGCGCTTCTGCAGCGATCTTCTCGCGGATATCCGCCTTGCTCTCGTGGTAGAAGGAGGCGACGCGCTCCAGCAGCTCCAGCATCTGCTGCGGCGGCACGTACGTCGTGCCCGTGATCGTCTCGCCGGTGGGCATCAGGAACGCCGTCGTCGGCCATCCGCCCATGTTGTAGCGCGCGTTGATATCCGGACGCTGGTCGTTGTCGACGCGGATCGGGATGAACTTCTCATTGATCGTCGCGATGACGTCGGGTGACGAGTAGGTCGTCTCGTCCATCACGTGACACCAATGACACCAGACGGCGGAGAGCGAGAGAAGAATGGGTTTGTCATGCGCCTGCGCTTCCGCGAAGGCTTGAGGTCCCCAAGAGCGCCAGTGGATCTCGTTCGCGCGGTTCGGCCGCGGGGAGAAGCGGAAATGCTCGCTCATGCAGCGTTACTGCGGCATGGGCCTACTCATCTCCCGCGCCGCGAGCGAACGAGCTGACGTACAAGATGCCTGCCACAACGGCCACGGCGAGCAAGAGCAGGCTCGGCAGCGGCGCGCCGAGGAGCGTCGCGCCGAAGAGCGCCGCCAAGAGCAAATAGAACATGCCGAATTTGACGTTGGAGCGCGGAGACATGTGGTACACCTCGCGCTCCCACCACGTCACGGCGCCGCTGCGCCCCTTGATGACGGCGCCGATGCCGCCGAGCAGGCAGAGAACGAAGCCGGCGATGGCCGATGGGTCATGCACGGTGTCAGGCTCCTCGGACAGCTAGTTGCGGCCGGTTTCGGCCCAGCGTTTCGTGAACTCGACGAAGGCGCGCACGACCGAGATGTCGAGACGGTCGCTGCGGTAGGCGATGTAGAGATCACGCACGAGCGATACGCCGCTGATGGCAACGGCGCGGGCGCCGTTGTGGTCGTGCAACTCGCCGTTGATCGCATGCGACGTCACGAAGCCGACGCCCAAACCCGCGCGGACCGCTTGCAAGACGGCGTGAGACGTGCCGAGTTGCATCGCCGTGCGCATGGGCGGCAGCTCCAGGCCTGCCTCACGGAGCGAGCGCTTCACGCTCTCCATCGTGCCCGAGCCGTTTTCGCGCGCGATCAGCGTCTCGCCGTCGAGATCCTCGATGCGAACGCGGCGCCGCTTCGCGAGCGGATGGCCCGCGGGAACGACAAGCACGATCTCATCCGTCGCCACGCGCTCCACCGTCAGGTGCGGTCGTTGCGGAGCGATCCCGGTGAAGCCGACGTCGCACCTGCCCTCGGCGAGCGAGTCGGCCACCTTCTGCGAGTCGCTGATGCTTAAGACGCACGACACGTCGGGGTAGCGCTGCGCGAAGAGCACGAGCAGACGCGGGGCAAGATATTCGCCCGGCGTGGTGCTGGCCTCGATGTGCAGCGTGCCGCCGACGCCCTCGTGGAAGGGACGCAAGCGTTCGAGCAGCGCTTCGTACTCCGTCAGGATCTGCTGCGCGAAGAGCTGGACTTGGCTCCCAGCTGGGGTGAGCGTCACGGGCCCTTCGGCACGGCGCAGGAGACGCACGCCCAGCTCGTGTTCCAGGCGCTGGATCTGCCTCGTGATCGCCGGCTGGGAGACGCCCATGGACCGGGCCGCTTCTGCGAAACCGCCGCGGCGCACGGTTTCGAGAAACGTCCGCAATTGGCTCAACTTCATATCTTTCGCACGCTGTTCGGCCTTCGCGTGGGCCACCCTTGCAGTCGCCCACGGGCTGTGGTATCTTACTTTGGCCGTGCCGAGATGGCGGAATTGGTAGACGCGCTAGTTTCAGGTACTAGTGAGCGAAAGCTCGTGGGGGTTCGAGTCCCTTTCTCGGCACCAACACGGTTCTCGGCACCAACACCTTGGTCGAAGCGCCAGGAGGGCGGTTCCCATGACGGATGCCACGACGGCGACGTCCCTGCAGAACGTGCAGACCACGGCCGGCTTCGCGCTCTTGCACGACACCTTGATGCTGCAGGCGATCCAGGCGAGTGCCCTCGCGCGGTCGCTCGTGAGCGCCGGCGAGCCGCCGCACCTCGGCGACAACGTCGATACGCGCGCGTAGGAATCCCACAGATTCCGGCAACGCCCCGTTCCGGAAGGACCCACCCCGGTGTGGCGTAGCCTCGGCGCCGTCATTCGTCTCCAGATTGAGCTCGACCGCCTCAAGGAGAGCGAGCAGTCCCGCTACCGCCATGAGCTCATCCGCGGCGTCGAGCGGCTCCACGTGACGCCGGACGGCTGCCTTGGTCCCGCCAATGAGGGCTACGTCATCGATATCCATCACGCGGCGCATCCCCGTTCGCGGTCGAACGGGACGAATCACCTCTCCATCGGGTTCACGGGCCACTACGACGCGATGCGGGAGCGCTTCGGATCCCACGTGGGGCTCGGCGTGGCCGGCGAGAACGTCATCGTGGAGCGGCCAGGGCTGACCACCGTCGCCGATCTCGGCGACGAGCTGCGCTTCGAACTCGCCGACGGCACGACGCTGTACGTTGCCCAGCCTCAGGTCATGCGCCCGTGCGCCCCGTTCACACGCTTCTGTCTGGCCGATGAACGCCCACCGGCGGAAGAGCTTCGCGCGGGCCTCCAATTCCTCGACGACGGGATGCGCGGGTTCAAAGGGATACCGCAGAGCAGCGCCGTGTTGGCGGTCGGCGCCTGGCTCTATGCCCGCGCCGACTAGCCGGAGCCTCTCTGCGCGCGTTTCTTCAAGTACGCCACGGCGGCGTTCGTGTGGGCCAGAGGGCTGGGGTCGCGCAGCGTCCAGACGATTTTACCCTGCCCGTCAATGAGATAGGAGACGCGGTCTGCATACGTCTTCCCGCTGTAGATGACGGCAGCGCCATATTCCTCGACGACTCGCTCCGGCAGGCTGACCAACGTGAACGGCACCCCGGTCGACGCTTGAAAGCGCGCCAACGTCGCGACGTCGTCGCGCGAGCCGCCCACGATCGTCGCCCCATACCGCTTGATCTCTGCCGCACGGGCGGAGAAGGCTTTCGCCTCGATCGTTCAGTCCGGCGAGAACGCCTCGGGAAAAAAGTAGAGGAGCAGCATCCCGTCCCGCGCCGCGGCCCGGCGAAGATCGAACGTCGACCGCTTCCCTTGCGACACGGAGAACGCCGTGAACTCCGGCGCGGCGTCACCAACGGCGAGCTGCACCGCCGCCCAGGCACGTCGAGGCCACGCGCAAAGCGCGGCAATGCAGGCCAAGAATCTCGTGCGCGTCACGTCAGGGAGCCTCACAGACCGAGGAGTCGTGCAATGACCAGGCGCTGCACTTCGTTGGTTCCCTCGCCGATTTCGTTGACCTTCTGGTCACGGTAGTAGCGCGAGACGGGGTATTCGTCCATGAAACCGTAGCCGCCGTGGATCTGCACAGCCTCGTTGCAGACGCGGCGCGACACCTCGGCGGCGTAGAGCTTGGCCAGCGAGGCGCTCATCACGTAGTCGCGCCCCATGTCCTTCTCCCAGGCGGCTTTAAGCATCATCAGCTTGGCGTGCTCAATCTCCATCTTCATATCGGCCAGCTTGAATTGGATGGCCTGGAACTTGGCGATGGGACTTCCGAACGCGTGGCGCTCCTTGGCGTATTTGAGGGCCGCCTCGAACGCCGCTTGCGCCAGACCGATCGAGAGGGCCGCCACCGAGATGCGCCCGCCGTCGAGGATGTCGAGGAACTGCTTGAAGCCGCGCCCGCGCTCGCCCAAGACGTTCTCGGCGGGGATCTTCGCGTCCACGAACGAGAGCTCGCGCGTATCCGACGCGCGCCAGCCCATTTTCCGGTACTTCTTGCTGGCCGAGAACCCTGGCGTATCCTGCGGGACGATGAGATTGGTGATCTCCTTGCGCCCGTCGGGCATGGTGCCCGTCCAAGCCGTGATGGTGGTTCCGCCCGTGATGCGCGTTCCCGAGTTGGTGATGAAGGCCTTGGAGCCGTTGATCACCCATTGCCCGTCGCGCAGCTCCGCGCGCGTCTGGACGTTCCCCGCATCGGAGCCCGCCCCCGGTTCCGTGAGGCCAAAGCCCCAGAGCATCTTGCCTTGCGCGAGCGGCACCAGGTACTTCTCCTTCTGCTCCTCGGTGCCGAAGTAGTAGAACGGCGCCGATCCCAGGGAGGTGTGCGCCGCCATCGTGATGCCCACGGATGCGTCACCGCGCGAGATCTCCATGACCGCCAACGCGTAGGAAACGGTGTCGGCGCCGATGCCCCCGTATTTCTCGGGCCAGGGGATGCCCATCAAGCCGAGCTCAGCCAGCTTCTCGACGATCGCGTAGGGAAACTCCGCCTTCGCATCGAGCTCCTCGGCCGCCGGTGCGATCAGGTCGTCGGCCAGCTCGCGGCAGAGCTTCTGGACGGCCTGCTGTTCGGGGGTGAGATCGAAGCTGAGACCGGCGTTGGCGTTCGCGGTTGCCTGCATTGGTCATCTCTCTTCAAAACAGTGATTCGGACCGCCCTCTTCTTAGGCTCCACGAGTGAAGGGTTCCTCGTCGACGCCCGATAACCGAAACATACAACGACAGCTTTCCGGAGGCCCGTAGTCTTCGGAGGAGGCCGCGTTGATCGAACTGCGCAGCGTATCTCTAACGTACCCCAACGGCGTCAAAGCCCTCGACGAGGTTGACCTCAAGATCGAAAAAGGTGAGTTCGTCTTCCTGGTGGGGCATTCGGGGACCGGTAAGTCGAGCCTCTTGCGCCTGCTCTACCGCGAGCAGGTGCCCTCTCGCGGCGATGTCTACGTCGACGGCGTCGCCGTTCACCGGATGCGGGCCGGGGCCGTTCCCCGGCTGCGTCGTAATGTGGGGGTGGTCTTCCAAGACTTCAAGCTCCTCAGCGGCAAGACGGTCTGGGAGAACGTCGCCTTCGCGCTCCAGGTGACCGGCGCCAAAACGAAGGACGTCATGCGCCAGGTGCCTCGCTGTCTCGATCTCGTGGGCCTCTCGCAGAAGAGCCGCATGTTCCCCCACGAGCTCTCGGGCGGCGAACAGCAGCGCACGGCCATCGCGCGCGCGTTGGTCAACAATCCGAAGATTCTGCTCTGCGACGAGCCGACGGGAAACCTGGATCCCAGCAACACGACCGAGATCATGGACCTGTTGCAGCGGATCAACGCCAAAGGCACGACCGTCGTCGTGGCCACCCACAACCAAGCGGTCGTCGATCGCATGCGCAAACGCGTCGTCCGATTGGAGAACGGCCGCATCGTCGGTGATGAGGAGCGGGGGTTCTACTTCCTTGGATTGGGGCAAGGTCAAGTTCTTTCTGGGTGAGGTCCTCACGAATCTCACCCGCAACGCCGCGATGCAGTTCACGGCGATCGGCACGGTCGCGGTGGCCATCGCCATGCTCGGCGCTTTCTTGTTCGTTCAGAGAACGGCGGCCATCGTCGGAGGACAGACCCTCCAGCAGATCGAGGTGAGCGCCTTCCTGAAGGAAGGCCTCGACCGCAAAGCCAGCTCGGCAATCGTCGCGAACGTGGGCGCATTGCCGGGCGTCGCGCGCGTGACGTACGTTTCGAAAGCGCAAGGCCTGAAGGAGCTTCGGGATAAGCTGCACGGCGAAGTCGACATGTCGCTGTTGACCACCAATCCGTTGCCCGACGCATTGCGCATTCGGGCCAAGCACGTGTCCGACGTTCCCATGGTGGCAGACGTCGTCAAGGCGATGCCCGGCGTGGCCGAGGTCCATTATGGCGCCGAGACCGTGCAGAAATTGCTGCGGCTGTTGGAGATCGTGCAACGCATCGGTCTTGCCGTCATCGTGCTGCTGGTCATCGCGTCGTTCTTGATCGTCTCCAATACGATTCGCTTGACGGTGTATGCGCGCCGGCGTGAGATCTCGATCATGCTTCTGGTGGGCGCGACGAACAACTACATTCGCATGCCGTTCATCGCCGAGGGCGTCGTCGCGGGCTTTTTCGGGGCCGTCGTCGCCGTCGCGCTCTTGCTCGTCGCCGAGCATCAGGTCTTGCCGATGCTGGCGCAGGCGATTCCCTTCATTCCCTTTCCCTCGCAGCTTCCGGATCTCATTCCGCTGGCGTTGCAGCTTCTCGGCGTCGGCGCGCTCGTCGGTGCCATCGCCTCGTGGATCAGCGTCGGCCGGTACCTGCGTGTCTGACGTTTTGACCACATTGCTCGACCTCCTCGACGAGGGCGTCTGCTTCGTGAACGCGGCCGGTACGATCGAGCGGTGGAGCTCAGCAGCGGAGGTCATCACGGGCATTGCCGCGAGCGATGCCGTTGGGAGGCGGCTGGACGAGATCGCCCCCGGGATCTCGGAAGTCTTCGAGCGGAAGCACGTGCGCGGCCCCGTTCACGCGACGCTCACCTCCGAAGGCACGCCGCGCCTGCTCGTCGGCCGCGTCCGTCACGTCATGGACGGCGAGCGCGTTGGTTGGCTTTGGGTGTTCCAGAGCGAGCAGCGCATCCGTGAGATCGAGCAGCTCAAGTCCGAGTTCGTGGGCACCGTCTCACACGAGTTGCGCACGCCGCTGACGTCGATCAAGGCATACACGGCCACGCTGCGCACGAATCCTCATCTGGACGAGAACATCCGCACGGAATTCCTCCAAATCGTCGAGCAAGAGGCCGATCGTTTGACGCGTCTCGTGGACGATCTGCTCGTCGTCACGCGGGTCGACAGCGGGTACATGCTCAAGCGGCGTCAAGCTATTCCGCTGCAGGCGCTTTTGGAGCGCGTGCTGGCCAATCTGGCGCGCGACGCGGAGCGCCATCCCATTCACCTCGATCTTGCCGGAGTCGAGGTCTCGGGGGATCCGGACCGACTCTATGAAGTCTTCGCCAATCTGTTGGAGAACGCCGTGAAGTACTCCCCGGAAGGCGGAGAGATCCGTGTCTGGGCCGAGCGCCTTCCCGAGGGCGTGAAGGTCATGGTGCGGGACTCCGGCATCGGCATTCCCGAAGGCGAGCTCAACTACGTCTTCGAGAAGTTTTATCGAGTCGATAACCATCTCACCGCCTCGGCAGGCGGCAGCGGCTTGGGTCTCTACATCGTGAAGTCGATCGTGCGGGCGCACGGAGGCACCATCGACGTGACGTCGGAGCTTGGCCGAGGCACGACATTCACTGTCTATCTCCCGGATCGAAACGTATGAGCGAGCTGACGGCGGAACGCGAAGGCGCCGGAAAAACGATTCTCGTCGTCGACGACGACAAGAACATTCGCAAGATCATCGCGGCCAATCTCGAGCTTGCCGGATATCGCGTCCTGGCGGCGTCGAGCGGTCTGGCGGCGCTCGAGTTGCTGGATGTTCAGATGCCCGATTTGATCCTCTTGGACGTCATGATGCCGGTGATGGACGGCTATGAAGTCTGCCGCCGTGTGCGCAACCATCCCGTGGGAACGCACGTGCCCGTCATCATGCTGACGGCGAAGGGAGAGAGCGAAGACAAAGTCCACGGCCTCGACGCCGGTGCCGATGACTATATCACCAAGCCGTTCGGCCCCGCCGAGCTCTTGGCACGCGTGAAGGCGAAGCTGCGCCGGGTCGCCGTCGATTCCGCGCTCCAGCCGTTGACGCGTCTGCCGGGCAACATCGCCATCGAAGACGCCATCAAGCGCCGCGTCTTGTCTACCGAGAAATGGGCGATCCTCTATCTCGATCTCGACAACTTCAAGGCGTTCAACGACGTCTACGGCTTCATGCACGGCGACGAAGCGATCAAGCTCGTCGCCTCCGTGGTCGTGGAGGCCGTGCGCGAGCAAGGCGGCGAGGGTGATTTCGTCGGCCATATCGGCGGGGACGATTTCATCGTCGCAACACATCCGTCGGCCGTTGACGCCATCTGCAACGCGATCATCAAGAACTTCGACGCGCGCATTCGCACGCTCTATAACGAGCGGGACCTGCGTCAAGGCTATATCGAGACGCGCGACCGGCGCGGGACGCTCAACCGCTACCCGATCATGTCGATATCGATCGCCGTCGTCTCCAACGAGCACCGTCCGATCACATCCCACCATCTGGTAGGAGAGATGGCGGCGGAGCTGAAACGTCACGCCAAGTCGATGCCGGGCTCGACCTACGTCAAGGACAAACGCAGACAGTGATTCGTCGTCTCGCGCTCATCCTCGTCGCCGCACTGGTGCCCTTCGCGGCCGCAGCTGCAACGCGCCACTCCACGATCGACGACCGCATTCGCGAGCAGCAGCAACACATGCATGAGGTGCAGCGTCTCCTGCACCAGAAGCGCTCCGAGTTGCAAAACGCGCAGGTCAAGGTGCGGGACCTGCAGTCGCAGTTGGATAGCACGCGTAGCGCCATCGAGACGACGCGCCAACGTCTCTACGCGCTCGAACGGCAGACACGAAGCGTCGAGGCCAAGCTGGCCTGGAACAAGCGCCAGCTGGAGGCCGCGCAAGCCTCGTTGAACCTGCATCGCGAGGCGTTGGAGCATCGGCTCGTCGCCATGTATGAAAAGGGCGATCTGGGTTACCTCGATGTCCTTCTCGGCGCCAGCTCGTTCTCGGACTTCGTGGAACGCTGGGACGACCTGCGGATGATCGTGCATGCCAATCAGGAGACGGTGCGCGAGCGCCGCGCGGCGGAGCAGCGGGTCGCCTCGCTTCAGCGCGACCTCGAAGGAACGGCGGCTCAGCTGGCGTTCGCTCGTCAGCAGCAAGAGCAGGCGCAACGTCAATTGAACGCCTTGGCCGCCGAGCGCGCGCAGTTGGTTGCCGCGGCGCAAAACCAGCGCAACCAAGTGGCGACCCAAGTCGCCGACCTCGAAGGCTTGTCGGCCCAGGAAGAGGCCGCGCTCGAGAAACTGATCGTCGAACGGCAGCGCGAGGAAGCGGAGCGGCGCGAGCGGGAGCGCCGCGCGCAGGCGATTGCCGGCGGCGAAGCACCAGGCAGCGCGCCGATCGCACTCTCGTGGCCTCTGTCGGGGCCGATCACCTCGCCGTTCGGCTTGCGGGCCAATCCCTTCGGCGGCGGGCGCATGGACTTCCATCCCGGCATCGACATCGCCGCTCCGATGGGCGCCACGATCGCCGCGGCAGCGCCGGGGCGCGTGATTTATGCCGGATGGTACGGTGGGTATGGTAATGCGGTGATCATCGACCACGGATCTTCGGTAGCCACGCTGTACGGGCACTGCTCTCAGCTCTTCGTTGCCGTCGGTCAAGACGTGCAACGCGGCCAAGCGATTGGAGCGGTCGGCTCAACGGGCATGTCGACCGGCCCGCACCTGCACTTCGAGGTCCGAGTGAACGGAAAGCCAACCGACCCCACCGCACTCTTACATTAGCGCGACAGGGGGGCGCGGAAGGGGACTCGAAGCACGCCGCCCTCTTAAGGAGATGTCCCACACGTGAAGCTTCCCGGCCGCGCCGTCGCGGCGCTGCTCGTCATCCTCACCGCCTCGCTGTCAGGCGCATTCGTCTTGGAGCGAGAGCGCCAGACCCGCGACGTGGAGACGAGCGTGACGACGAGCTCGCAAGACGGCGTGGCGGCGCTGGATCTTCCCGACATCTTTACGGGTCGGGCGCTCGATCAACGACTGCTCAACGCGTCGTTCGAAAAGGTGGAAAGCGCCTATTACAAGCCCGTCGACGACGCGGCCTTGATCGCCGGAGAGCGGAACGGGCTCATCGAATGGCTGCGCGCGCACGGAGTTGCGCAACCGATCATTCCAGAGGCCGGCGCGACGGGCGATCCGAAGAGCGACCGTCGGGCAATCGACTCCGTGCTGCAAGGCACGATCGATCGCTATGGGAAGCGCTTCGGCGACACGATCCTGACGCAGCAGGCGATCAAAGGTATGCTCGCCGGGCTGAAGGATCCGTACACGACGTATCTTTCGCCCGACGAGATCCGGCAGCTGGAAGAATCGCTCAACGGCGGGGACTTCGGCGGGATCGGCGTCTACATCGTCCAGGATCCGAAGACGGGTCTCATCCTCGTGCAGCCCATCGAGGGCACGCCCGCCGCCCGCGCCGGCATCAAGACCGGCGACACGATCATGGCCGTTGACGGCAAGCCGACGAAGGGGCAGACGCTCGATACCGTGGAGCGAGAGATCCGCGGCCGGACGGGTACGTACGTGCAATTGCTCGTGCGTTCGCAGAACGAGAAGGAGACGCACGAGGTTACGGTGATGCGCGAGCGGATCCACGTGCCTTCCGTGCATGCGAAAGTCGAAGGAAACATCGGGTACATCCGGCTCGCCGACTTCGGCTCGATGTCATATGACGAGATCCGCAATGCGATCAACACCACGCGCCGTGAGGGAGCGAAAGCGTTCATCCTCGATCTCCGCAACAACGGCGGCGGTTTGCTCGATGCGGCCGTCGAGATCTCCAGCCTTTGGATCAAACAGGGCGTGATCGTCTCCACCGTCGACCGTCCCGGCAACCGTGAGGTCCATGAGGCGACCGGCCATTACGACCCGGCCGAGCCCTTGGTCGTCTTAGTGAACAAGTATACGGCGAGCGCCTCGGAGATCACGGCCGGGGCCATCCAAGACGACCATGTGGGAACCGTGGTCGGCACCCGGACGTTTGGTAAGGGGGTCGTGCAGAGCATCTACCGCCTACCCGACCTTTCGGCGCTGAAGATCACGACGGCGCGGTACTTGACGCCCAGCGGGCGCGACATCGATCACCGGGGAATCGAGCCGGATGTGGTCGTCAACCAAGCCGTTGACCCGCTGATCATCGACACGCCGAACGACCGCCAGCTTGCTGAAGGCAAAGCGCTGTTGGAGCGGCGCCTGGCGAATCGATGATTTCATGCAACGGATCGGCCCGACGCTGGGTAGCTAGGGCATAAGGTGAATATGATGCAGATCTCTCGGCTTCTCCCCGTCTTGCTTGCCGCGGTGCTTCTCGGTTCTCCCGCTACGCGCGTGCTGGCGACCGCGCCGGCCGCCTTGCTGCCCAGCGGAGATCAGCAGGAGCTTGAGACGGCCTACGCGCGTGCGACCAACGAGTTCTACAAGAAGGTCGATCCACAGGTGCTGTTGGACGGTGCGCGGAGCGGTCTCGAGGCCTTTCTTCAGAAGTCCGGCGTAAAGAACGTGACGCTGCCCCAGATCCATGCCGCGGGAACCAGCGATCAGAACGTGCGATCGCTCGACGCGGAGGTCGAGGCGGCCGTGCGCGCGTCGGGGGGCAAGATCGCCACGAAGAACATCACGTACAGCGCGATCAGCGGGATGCTCAACTCGTTGCACGATCGCTGGACGGTATTCCTCGATCCGAAGCAATATGCCGAGCTCAACGAGGGTCTCGACGGCGTCAAGTTCTCCGGTATAGGCGTGGTGATCGACGTCGACGATCAGACGAAGTATCTGCTCGTGCGCCAAGTGATCCAAGGCGGGCCGGCCAGCAAGGCGGGGATCGAGCCGGGAGACTTGATCCTTTCCGTCAACGGTAAGAGCACCAAGGGTCTGCCGGTCGAAGCCGATTCGAAGATGATCCGCGGCAAGACGGGGACGTCGATATCGCTCGTCGTGCAGCGCGACGGAAAGCCGCTCGGCACGCTCGCGTTGACGCGCGAGCAGATCCAGGCGCCCAGTGTCTACAATCATATGTTGCCCGGTAAGATCGGCTATGTGGCACTGACGGTCTTCGGCCAGGATACGGCCAACGAGCTGACGCAGGCACTGGGTGAGCTGCAGAAGCAGGGAGCGCGGGCATACGTCTTGGATCTGCGCAACAACGGCGGCGGCTACCTGAATGCCGCGATCGACGTTGCATCCAAGTTTATCCCCGACGGTCCGATCGTCAGCGTGGAGAGCCGCGCCTCGAACGTGATGACGTATGACGCCGAGAGCACGGCTATTCCACCAAAGCCGTTGGTGGTGCTGGTCAATGGTTACACGGCGTCGGCATCGGAGATCACGTCCGGAGCCATCCAGGATGCCGGAGTCGGCGTGCTGGTCGGCACGCGCACGTTCGGCAAGGGCGTCGTGCAGACGATCTACCCGATGGGCGACGGCTCGGCCATCAAGATCACGACGGCCCGCTACTTTACACCACGCGGCCGCGACATCGATCACCAGGGCATCGAACCTGACATCGTCGCGCAGGACGTGCGGGATGCGCGTTTCGGCGACCCGGCCCACGACCCGCAGCTGAACCGGGCCCTGAGCTACCTCAGCCAGCGGCTGGCTCAGCAAGGGGAGGAAAGCCCGACCCAATAAGAAAATTAGGCGATCCTAATCATGATGTTAGGAGCGCCTTAGTGTTCATTCGGATTTGGATTGCCGTCTGTTTTCCCCTGATCGCGCTTTCGGCGATGCGTGCGCCGGCGTTGGCACTGCCGATCTTTGCCCATCGCTACGGCGTGACGTGCCAGGCCTGCCACACGACGATTCCGCACCTCAATGCCTTCGGCCAGCTCTTCTTGGCGAACGGCTTCCGATGGCCGGGTAAGCAGCCTCCCGCACGCGTTTTGCCTGCGGCCGTCAAGGTGAATCTGCTGTACACCAGCGCGCCAGATCACGGAATCCCCAAGGGAGCGGTCGACGAGGTGGAGCTGCTGACGGGGGGTAGCCTCGGGCAGCGCGTGAGCTATTTCCTTGAGCAGTACGCTGTGGACGGCGGCCGGCCGGGCGCGACGCGCGACGCGTGGGTGGACTACCAGATCGGCCATCTCGATCTCGCGCGGGGCGCCGCCATGCACGTGCGTGCTGGTCAGTTCACTCTTCCCTTGCCGTTCGATCCCGAGACAGAGCGGCCAACGGAAAACCATTACGCCGTTTTCGATCAAATGGTCGGGGCGAACCCGTTTAATTTCTTCGACGATCGCATCGGTGTCGACGCGGCCTTCGGGATCGCCGATCGCGGCGCGTTTCACGTGTCGTTGCTGAAAGCCCACGACCCGCAATCGGGCCTGCCGACGGACGGCCTCGACCGCATGGTGGCCTATCAGCACGCGACGGGAGACGTAACGCTCTCTGCCTATCGCTACGACGGCGCGCGTCCGTTGGGGCCCATTGCCGATCGCTTCTGGCGCCTAGGCTTCGCGAGCCATGCAAGCCGGGGCCACGCGGCGATCGACCTCTTGACGCAAACGGGGAGCGACTCCAGCGCCGACGGATCGGGCGCAGCGCTGATGTCGAGCGGAGGATTCGTCCAAGGCACTTGGACGTTCACCGATGCGCTTCGAGGAGTCGTGCGGTACGACCGCACGGCAACGGCAGGCGCGCAGGCGACGTCGACGACCGTCTCGCTCATCGTGCGCCCATATCGCAACGCGAGCTTTACGATCGAGGACGTGATCTCGCACGCGCCCCAGACGACGCACACCCTCAACGTCGGCTGGCTCTTCGCATACTAGGGAGGTTTCAGAAACCTCCCTAGGATTTCGGCGGCTTCGTCCGCGTCGAGTGGCGCGTTCTTTTGGCGGCCGGCGCCTCCGCATCGGTGCCGGCCGATGCCTTCGCGGCGCGAGCCCGAGCTTTCACCGCCGACTTCGCTTCGGATGCCGCTTTGATCACCTCGGCAGGATCCACGGCGGCCGCTTTGCTTCGGCGCGACCGCTTAGGCGTGGCCTCCTCCGCAACGGCAGCCGGCTCGGGTGCCGGAGCTCTCCTGCTCGTCGTTCGCCGCTTCGCCCTGACCGGCTGGCCGAACGAATCGACGGCATCTTCCGCGGGCTCCGCTGCGGCAGCCTTCGCGCGCGTCGCGCGGCGCTTCGGCTTCTCCGCCGGTTCAGCAGGCGTAACCGCCTCCGCCACAGCGGCGGCCTCCGCCACGGCCTCGGATACGCCCGGAAGGGCCGGGGTGCTCGTGGCACCTTCGATCGCTTCGCCGCCGCGCTTCGCTCGCGTCGAGCGACGCCGGGCCGGCTTGGCGACCTTCACCTCCTCCGGAACGGCGACCAGGTGCGGCGGTGGCGGCTCCACCGCTAGTTCGCCGCGTTGATGGACCAGGGCCGTCGAGGGTGCGCGCTCACCAGTCGACTCAGCGCCTCCCTCCGGATGGACGCGGAAGATCTCACGGTCGAGCGCAACCTGCGTGGACTCCGCCGCCTCAGCGGCGGTCTCCGCAGCGCCGCGGCCGCCGCGACGGCGACGGCGACGCCTGCGACGCCGGTGCCCTTCACCGACGGCGGCTTGCTCGGCAACGACCGTTTCCTCGCTTTCAAGGCGCTCCTCGAGCACCTCCGCCTGGCCCGCCTCCACGGGCTCCTCCAACTGCGCTTCGAGGCTGCTCGGAGCGATGCCGACCTCGGCGGCGACCTCCAGGTCGCGGTGGCGACGGCGGCGGCGGCGCCGACGACGGCGGCGACCCTCGCCGGTCTCGCCGTCCCCGATGACGATCGTACCGGAATCGATCTCGGCCGCGTGGTCTTGCTTCGCCTCGACGGCCTCCTCCTCGGCGGCCTCGCTGGCCGTCGATATGCCCAGCGCGGGGCGAGCGCCGTTGCCTTTCGACGCCTCTTCGGCCAGCTCGCGTAGCTCTTCCGTCTGCTCGGCGACCGTGAGGGCGCGTTTGCGCCCACGTCCGCCGCGACGGCGCTTGCGCTTGCCTTCGGTTCCCGTGGCCGGAAGGGCGACGAGCGGCGACTCAGGCTCGGCGTACATCGCATCCTCATCGATCTCGAGAATGCGAATCGTCACGGTCTGCCCCACGGCGACGGCCGCGTTTTCCACTTCCACGAGGAAGCCGTTGACCACGGCAACGGCCGACTGCGGATTGGGCAGCCGGAGATTGAGGAGCTCCACCTCGATCTCTTTGCCGACCTCCACCCGCGGAGGCGGCAATTCCTCAAGCACTTCGCGCACGCCGGGGCGGGGTTGTCCGACCACGTACGTGCGCAGTTTCTCCGGCGAGATCGTTGCGTCGACGCGAACGGCGATGGGGCGGCCGAGGCGCTGGCTCAGCTCCCTCTTCTCGTTCTCCAGCCAGAAGACGAGCTGCGCACCGACGCTCGGCGCGCACTCCACCAAGACGGGCTCGTGGCCCGGAGGGGCCGATTCCGCCAACGAGCGGATCGTGCGCAAGGCCTCGATGGCCATCGACTCCGGCGACATGACCGTGCCCAAACCATTGCACGTCGGGCACGAACCGCGCAGCTGCTGCTCCAAGTCTTTGCCGACGCGCTTTCGCGTGAACTCCAACAATCCAAGCGCACTGAACGACTGGATCGTCGTGCGCGTGCGGTCCTTCCGCAGGCCCGCTTCCAGCGTCGCGATCACTTTGTTGCGATCGCTCTCCCGCGCCATGTCGATGAAGTCACAGACGATGATACCGCCGATGTCACGCATGCGCACTTGGCGCGCGATTTCCGCCGCGGCTTCGATGTTCGTCTTGACGATCGTGTCTTCGAGGTTCTTGCCTCCCGTGAATTTTCCGGAGTTGACGTCGATGACGGTAAGCGCTTCCGTGTGTTCGATGATAAGGTAGCCGCCCGAAGGCAGCCATACTTTCGGGCGCAAGAGCTTCTGAATCTCTTCGTCGACGCCGCGATCGTGGAAGAGATTGCCATTGTAGTACTTTACGCGCTCGAGGTACTGCGGCCCCAACAAGCGCAGGAAGTCGCGGACTTTCTCGTATTCCTCGGCGTCGTCGATCCACACCGACTCCACGTCCGGAGTAAGGAAGTCGCGCGCCGCTTTGTAGACGAGGTTCATGTCCTTGTGCAGCAAGGCGGGAGCCTTCGCTCGCTTATACGACTCGAGGATCCCGTGCCACATGCGGATCATGACACCGAGATCGGCGATCAACTCCGCTTCGCTCACACCGGCGGCGGCCGTGCGCACGATCGTGGCCATGCCTTCGGGGCGGATGCGCTTCATGATCGCCTTGAGACGATTGCGCTCCTCCGCGCTCTCGATCTTGCGCGAGACGCCGGAGTAACGGCCCGTCGGCATCAAGATCAGATAGCGTCCAGGCAACGAGATATTCGTCGAGACGCGGGCCCCTTTGAGGCCTCGGGGCTCTTTGACGATCTGCACCAATACTTCGTCGCCGCGGTTGACTTTCTCGCTGATCGTCCAACCGCTGCGTCCTTGCGTGATCTCGACGTCGCCGATGTTCAGAGGCTGGCGATTGATGTCGTCGACGTAGAGGAAGGCGTTGCGCCCCAGACCGATGTCGACGAAGCTGGCTCCCATGCCGGGCAGAACGTTCTGAACTTTGCCTTTGTAGATGGAGCCGATGACTTTTTCTTCGCGTTCGAAGTAGATTTCGGAGAGAGTACCGTCCTCGACGATGGCGACTCGGTTCTCCCAAGGGTCGCTCGAAATGAGGATTTCCGTCGGCACGTGTTTGCCTATGTTACCTTTCGTTTTGTCTGCCGCCGTACCCGCACGGCGGTGACGCGCCGCAGGGGCTCACGGCCAACGAGGGGCCGAAGCCATCCGCGACTGCGCTCATAGCGCAAGCGGCGCACCGTAAAGCTTCCCGGCGCCTCTCGGCGCCATACCCCGCACAACGGAGTATCGGTCGACACGCCAGCTCGCTGTCGGCGCGCCATTCCCGTCGCGCGGCCAGGTGTCCTCTGTGGAGGGCGCCGTCCGCGGGGCCTGGAAGGGAGCAAGCGCTCCGGAGGGCTTTGACGTCATGACGCTGCTCGACTTGTTCGCCGGCTCGGTGCGTGATTGCGCCGAACGGATCGCGCTGGTGATCGACGGCCGCCGTCTCACCTATGCCGACCTCGACCAGCGCACGAGGCGCGTGGCGGCTTGGCTGAGCGCTCGAGGCTACACGCCGGGCGATCGACTGGCCATCTATCTGGAGAACCGCCTCGCTTTCGTCGACGCCTACCTCGGGGCGCTGCGCGCCGGCGTGATCGTCGTTCCGACCAATCCACTCTACCGCGACCGCGATGCCGTCGTCGTCTGGGAGGATGCCGAGGTGCGGGGCATCGTCACGGCGGACGCTCTGGCCGACGAAGCGCGGAAGACGGGGTTCGGCAACCGCATCGTCGAGGCGGCGGAGGTCGAGCGCGTCGCCGACGCATACCCCGTTCCCCCCGACTGGCGCGAGTTCGACGCGCGTCCCGAGTCGATCGCCCTCATCATCTTCACTTCCGGCACGACCGGGCGCGCCAAAGGGGCGATGGTTCCTCACGCGGCGCTTGCATCGAGCGCCGCCGCGATCCGCACGGCATGGCGCTGGCGCCCGGACGACGTCCTCTGCATCGCCCTCCCGCTGTTCCACGTGCACGGCCTGCAGGTCGCGCTCGGCACGACGCTCGTCAACGGATCGACGATCGTCGTCGAGCGGCGCTTCGACGCCGAGGCCATGCTCGAGCTCTTGGAGCGCGAGCGCGCGACCATGTTCTTCGGTGTGCCGACGATGTACGTGCGTTTGCTGGAGAAGATCGGTCAGCGGCGTCCGCCGTCGCTGCGGCTCTGGGTGAGCGGATCGGCGCCGCTCTCCGCCGAGACGTGGCAGCAGTTCCGCCAACGGTTCGGCCAGGAGATCCTGGAGCGCTACGGCGCCACCGAGACGATGATGTGCCTTACGAACCGCTACGCCGGGCCGCGCATTCCCGGCGCCGTCGGCGTCCCGTTCCCCGGCGTTCAGGCGTGCATCGTCGAGCCCGGCGGGACGGCCCGCGTGCCGGACGGCGAGGTGGGCGAGCTCTGCATTCGGGGCGCCAACGTCTTCGCGGGATACTTCCGCAACCCGGCGGCGACGGAGGCGGCATTTCTCACGGACGACGAAGGGCGGCGCTGGTTCCGCAGCGGCGACCTCGCCCGCTTCGACCCGCAGACGCGCAGCTACGCCATCGTGGGCCGGCTGAAGGAGCTCATCATCAGCGGGGGATTCAACATCTACCCCCGCGAGATCGAAGAGGAGATCGAGGCCTTTCCCGGCGTGCGGGAGAGCGCCGTCGTGCCGCTGGACGACGCGGCGCGCGGCGAGGTGCCGCTTGCCTTCGTGGCACTGGAGCCGGGCGTGAAGCTCGACGTCGACGCGCTGCTCGGACATCTGCGTGAACGCATTGCCAGCTTCAAGGTTCCGCGTGAAATTCGCATTCTGGAATCGTTGCCGCGCAACGCCATGGGAAAGCTCGACAAGCCAAGCCTTCGCCAAATGGCAAAAGGGGCGTAGTCGTTCGCAAAACTTCTCTTTCGGCTGCGAAATCGGCAGGGCGCGTGATACGGCGCGCAAAAAGTCCAGCGCCCCGGTCGTAATTCGGAGGGGAAAAGGTTCCTTATCGGTTATGCGCGACCCGCTGGCACGACTCTGATGCGAGCCGCGCCTACCTGTGCAGGAGGTGTCCGTTTGGCAGACTACTCCATTTCTCGTGGAGCCTTCGTCAAGGGCGCAACGCTCGCCGGCGCTGCTATCGCCGCCGGATTCCCTGCTTTCGTTCCCAGCCGCGGCGAAGCGGCAGACGTTGTTAAGATCGGGCAGATCGCGGAGCTCACCGGCGTCTACGTCGACATCTCTCAGCCGGAAGTCTACGGCGCGCAGCTGGCCCTCGAGCATTGGAACAACAAGGGCGGCGTCCTCGGGCGCAAGGTCGAGATCGTTCTTGAAGACGATCAAAACGATCCGGGCATCGCGGTTCAGAAAGTTCGCAAGCTGGTCAACCAAGATCACGTCTCCGCCGTCATCGGCACCGTGAACAGCGCGATCGCCCTGTCGGCAAGCGGCGCGGCCAACTCCCTGGGCACGCTCTACATCGTGACGGGGGGGCACACGGATCCCGTCACGGAGACGCAGTGCCACTGGAACGTCTTCCGCACGTGCCACACGGCTTGGCAAGAGACGCAAGCTTCCGGGTATTCCATCTTCAACAAGTTCGGCAAGCGCTGGTATCTCGTCACGCCGGACTACGCCTTCGGTCACTCGCTGGCCGCCGGCTACCAAGCCGTGCTCAGGAAACTCGGCGGGCAAGTCGTCGCGAACGATCTCACCCCATTGGGCACGAATGATTTCAGCGCCTACATCACCAAGATAGAGCCCGCCAAGCCGGACGTGATCATCGTTTTGCTAGCCGGCGCCGACTTCGTCAACTTCTTGAAGCAAGCGAGCGCTTATGGCTTGATCAAGAAGTTCCCGATCGCCGGGCCTCAAGCGGAACTCGAGCCCTTCCTGGCGCTGCCGCCGGAGTCGCGCGTCGGCTATTGGGGTATCGAATGGTACTACAACAGCGACCTGGTGTTCAGCAAGAAGAACACGCAGGCGGTCAACTTCGTGAAGGAGTACCGCGCCAAGCACGGTCTGCCGCCGAGCGCCCGCAGCGTCTTCGGCTACGTCACGCTCGATCGCTTGCTGTGGGCGATCAGCGAAGCGAAGTCGACCGACGCTTCAAAGGTCGCTCGAAAGCTGGAGAACGCCCATTTCGAGACGCTCTGGGACGGCGGCGCCTACTACCGCAACGTCGACCATCAGCTCATGTGGCCGAATTACTTCGCGGAGGCGCGCCCGTATGGAACGCCGTCCGACAAGTACGACATCTTCAATGTCTTGGACCGTCAACCCGCCGAAAAGATCTCCAAGCCGGCGTCTGAACAAGCGCAGGCCTGTCACTTAAACTACCCATCGTAAGGACTAGACAATGTTAGCCAACGTCGCCCCATCGGTCTTCAACGGTCTGATCCTCGGCGCGTTCTACGCCTTTGTCGCAATAGGTCTGTCATTGATCATGAACCTGACTGCGACGATCAATCTCGCCCACGGCAGTTTTCTTACGCTGGCGGGATACTTGGCGTTTACGCTCGTCTCGAAGGGCACATCGTTCTGGTTCGCGCTGATCCTCGCGCCGCTGCTGACCGTCGTGGTCGGCGTCCTCGTCGAGCGCACGCTCATCGTGCCGCTCTATAAACGCGACCCGATGTTCAGCTTGCTTTTGACGTTCGGTCTAGCGCTGATCGCCGAAGAAGTCTATCGATTGATCTGGGGGCCGAACGGCGTGCCTTTCTCGGCCCCCGGTGTGCTCGGCGGAGGTATCTCGCTGGGCTTCATGCAGTTCCCTACGCTGCGCCTCTTCATCGCGCTGGTGCTGGCAGTCGCCATGGCGCTGCTGGCCTTGTTCCTGTGGTGTACGAAGTTCGGTTTACGTCTACGCGCCGCGGTTCAGGATACCGAGATGATCGCGGCCATGGGAACCAACACGCAGCTTCTCTACATGGTGAACTTCGCGCTGGGCATGGCGCTGGCAGGTTTGGCCGGCGTGCTGGCCTCCGGGCTGTTGGGCCTGTCTCCGACGATGGGTAACTCGCTCCTCATGCCGGCCTTCGTCGTCGTGATCATTGGCGGCATGGGGAGCTTGTTCGGTAGCATCGTCGGTGGCCTGCTGGTCGGATTGGCGATCAGCATCACGACGCTATTCATCCCGGCCGCCAACGAGATCATCATGTACATTTTGATGGCCGTCGTTCTGTTGATCCGTCCGCGCGGTCTCTTCGGCACGGAGGGACTCTTCGGATGAGCAGACAGACACAAGGCTACATCGCCGCGATCGCCGCTATCGCGCTGCTGGCGATTTTTCCCGTGAAGTTCGGCTCGTTCTCGCTCCTGTCGCTGCTGCACCTCGACGTCTCAATCCTCAGCGAGATGCTGCTCTTCGCCATCGCGGCGATGAGCGTCAACCTACTGCTCGGGTACACCGGGCAGATGTCGTTCGGCAACGCGGCCTACTTCGGTCTCGGAGCTTACGGCGCGGGTCTCTCGATCCACTATCTCAACGTTCATTTCATCGCGGCCACGCTCATCGGGACGGCGGCCGCCATCCTTGGCGCGTTGATCATCGGCCCCTTCCTCCTGCGGCGGCGTGGCATCTATTTCTCGCTTTTGACGCTGGCGTTCGGGCAGGTGTTCTACTTCATCGCCTACCGCGCGAACCAGTTCACGGGCGGCGAGGATGGCATGAGCTTCCCGCGGCCGTACGTCGGCTTCGCGGGCTGGCACACGAACCTTCACGAAGCGACGTTCTACTATCTCATGCTGATCGTCTTCGTGGCTGTGCTGACTGCATTCTGGCTGATCGTTCGGTCGCCGTTCGGCCGCACGCTCCAGGCGATTCGTCAGAATGAGCTTCGCGTGCGCTATCTCGGCCTCGACACGAACAAGTTCATCTACGTCGCGCTCGTGGTGTCGGCCGCCATGGCCGGTCTGGCCGGAGCCCTCTACGGTCTGCTCATCATGTTTGCCGCTCCGTTGATGCTCGATTGGCACCAGTCGGGCGACTTCGTGATGATCATGATCTTGGGCGGCGCCGGAACGATCTGGGGTCCGGTCGTCGGATCGCTGATCTACGTGATCGGTAAGGACATCATCTCCACCCTCACGCAGACCTGGCAGATCTACATCGGCGCGCTCTTCGTGATCTGCGTGCTCGCCTTCCCGCGTGGCCTGCTCGGCACGCTCCTCCACGCCATCGCTCGCCGCGACGTCGGCGCGCCGATCGTCGAGGACACCATGCCGCACACGGCTTGGGAAACGGGTACGCCGACCGGCGCCGCAGCGGTAGCGGTGGAGCAAAAGGAGCTATAGATGGCAGAGGTTCTCCTTGAGGCCAAGGGCGTCTCGAAGCACTTTGGCGGCGTCGTGGCCGTGAACAACGTTTCGGTGACGGTCGAGAAAGGCTCGATCTACGCTGTGATCGGCCCGAACGGCGCCGGCAAGACGACGTTCTTCAACACGCTCTCGGGTTTCTACATTCCCGACGGCGGTCAGGTGATCTACCGGGGGCGGGACATTACCACCATGCCGAACTGGCAGCGCATCCAGCTGGGCATGAGTCGCACGTTCCAGACGCCGAGCATCTTTCCGGAGCTCAGCGTCTACGACAACCTGCTGATCGGCGTGCAAAGTCAGAAGAAGCTGGCTTTCCGTCTACGTCTGCCGTCGGCGTCGCGCCAGCGCGAGATCGATAGTAAGATCGACGAGCTCTTGGGCTTCGTCAACCTCCGTCACCTCAAGGATCGGCCCGTTGCCGAACTCTCGCACGGCAGTCAGCGGCTCTGCGAGATCGCGATGAGCCTCTCCGTCGATCCGAGGCTCGTGCTCCTCGATGAGCCGATGGCCGGCCTCGCCGAAGCGGAGACGGAACGCATCATGAACGTCATCCGCGATCTTCACGATCGCCTCGGGTTGACGGTGCTCTTCGTGGAGCACAACATGCGCGTGGTGCTCTCGCTCGCGCACCGCATCGCCGTGCTGGATCGCGGCAATATGCTTGCCGAAGGGACGCCCAGCGAAATCTCCAGCAACGCAGCCGTGCGCGAAGCCTATCTCGGCCAAGAGGTGATCAGCCATGTCTGAAGCCCTGCTCTCGATCGAGAAGCTCAACACCTTCTACGGGAAGAGCCACATCCTCCATAACGTCTCGCTCGAGGTCGGCAAGGGCGAGCTGGTCGCGCTGCTGGGTCTCAACGGCGCAGGCAAGACGACCACGATGCGCAGCATCCTGGGGCTCACCCGTCCACGTTCCGGCTCGATCAAGTTCGATGGTCAGGAGATCGCCGGCTGGCCGGCCTATAAGGTCGCGCATCTCGGCGTCGGTTATGTTCCCGAAGGCCGACGTATGTTCAAGGATCTCACGGTCTTGGAGAATCTGCAGATCGCGGAGACGGGCCGCAAGGGCGAATGGACGATCAACCGCGTCTTCCAGCGCCTGCCCAAGCTCCAAGAGCTGCGTTTCCGCAAGGCGGGGCGGCTATCCGGCGGCGAGCAGGAGATGCTGGCCATCGCGCGCGCGCTCGTCGCCAATCCGACGCTGATGCTCGTCGACGAGCCCTCGCAGGGCTTGGCGCCGCTCATCGTCGAGGAAGTCTACAAGATCCTCGAGGAGATGAAAGCTCAAGGCACCTCGATCCTCTTGGTCGAGCAGAATGCTCTGCTGGCGCTGAAAGTCGCCGATCGCGCGTACGTCATGGACGAGGGGCGGATCGTCTACGCCGGCGTTGCGGCCGATCTCGAGCGCGATCGCGAGCTGATCCGGACGCTCATGGGCCTCCAGGAGGTCCCTGCGTAACGGACGTTCGTCGAACCACCTCGGGGTTTGAGGTTACGGAACGATGCCGGTGACCGAATCGATCGAAATCCCCGTCGGCGACAGCGTGATGCCGGCGTACGTCTCCCGCCCGGAAGGGCCGGAGACACGCCCGGCCATCATCGTGCTCGAGGAGATCTTCGGTGTCAATGCCGAGATGCGCCGTATCACGGATCTGGTGGCATCGCTCGGCTACATCGGCCTGGCACCGAATTACTACCACCGCACCGATCCCTATCTCGACGTCCCCTACGACGACCAAGGGGCTCAGAAAGGACTGGACGCGGCCAAGCACGTCACGCGCGCGACGTTGGCGGAGGATCTACGCGCTGCGGCAGCTTGGGTGCGCAGTCAATCCTATGCCAACGGTCACGTGGGAACGTGGGGATTCTGCATGGGCGGGACCGTTGCGTTCTACTCGGCAACGTTGCCGGAGATCGACGCGGCATGCTCGTTCTATGGCGGTTCGATCGCGCGTCCGCTCACGAGCGGCGAACCGGAGATGCTCGCCGATGCGAGCAAGATCCGCGCCCCACTCTTCTTGGCGTTCGGCGGCAAGGATCAATCGATTCCCCCGGATGCCGTGGAACGCATCCGTCAGACGCTCACGGCGCTGAAGAAAGATTTCGAGCTGCACGTCTTTCCGAGCGACGGGCATGCATTCTTCCGCCGGGGCGTCGACGGAGCATCGACGCAAGCAGCGCGCGACGTTTGGCCCCTCGTGCAAGCGTTTTTCAAGCGAGCGCTGTAATCAGCCGCGGACGACGCTGCTTGCGAGCGCCGCAAGGACGACGGCGAGCCAGGGCGGCGCCGCCCCGGTGCGCAGCAAGAGAAACGCACCCAGCGCGATGGCCACGTCGACCGTCGAGTGGGTCGCGTTGACCCACACGGGCGTGTAGAGCGCGGCGAGCAAGGATGCCCACGACCGCCGCGTTGACGCCGCGAGTGCGGAGGCGGTCCCGGGAGAAACTGAGAGAGGGCGACGGTCTGCGCATAGGCCGCTTCGTCCATCCACCGCCGTCGTGCCACGAACTCCTGACGAAAATATCCGAGATGCGCGATAGGTCCACCGAACGAGATCAGACCAAGCCTGAGGAAGATGAGGAAGACCTCGAGCGCGCGCTTCATGCACTTTCATATAGACGCGACGTGCAATCCAGCGCGCGTCCTTCGGGCGGAGCGTGCCCGCTCACATCGGCCAGATCGTTGCCTTCATGTCGCGAGAAAGCATCGGGGCACGCATGGCGTGCCCCGCGATAGGGTCCCGTTATCGAAGGCTAAGGATATGCCAGGCTGCAGATCTTCTTGATGGAGTCCGCGTCGGGGGCGACTTTGTCCGCCGGCTCCACATCGACGATGTCGATGACGTCGTACTTGTCCTCCGGAGTCCCATTCGGCCGGAGCTTTCCGACCCACATCGGCCACATCAGGGCATGGTTGATGTCGCGGTAGTACGCCTCGCCTTCCCAGAGGGACTTGAACTTCTGGTTTTCGAGGGCGCGGCAGATCTTGACCGCATCCGTCGACTTCGCCTCGCTGATCGCCCACAGCATGCGATCCATGGCCACGTAGCCGAAGCAGCTCCGGGCCGTCGCCGGGGTCCCGAATCGCTTGCGGTACTCTTCCGCAAATTGCTTTCCTGCCGTGTTGCCTTTCCCGAGCACGATGTCGCCCTTGTAGTACCACTCGCTGCCCCAGTAGCCCACGCGCACTTCAGGCGGGAGGGCCCAGATCGTTTCGAGCTCCGCCGCCCATCCGCCGACATTGATCTTGTTGAAGAGGCCGAATTGCGACCCCTGCTTCATGAAATTGATGAAGTCGTTGCCGGCAAGGTTCACGATCACGACGTCGGGCTTCGCCGAGAGAATCTGCGGAATGTATGGGCTGAAGTCGCTGGTTCCCAGCGGTGTGAGCACGTTCTTGATGACGGTGGCTCCCGCTTTCGACGCCACGTCAATGTAGCCCGCGGCCAGCGAGTGACCGAAGGCGTAGTCCGGGGTCACCATGTACCAGCGCTTGCCGAGTTGCTTCGCGAAGGTATAGCCCGTGGCGTGCGTGACCATCCAGGTCTGGTGGCACGTCATGAAGGTGTTCCAGTGACATTGTTTCCCGACCGCATCGTCGGTATGGCCGCCGGCATCGACGAAGGGCACGTTCAGCGCCAAGGTCGCGCCGCTCTCGGAGAGCGTGTTCGCGCTGCTGACGGTCCCGATGATGCCGATGCACTTGTCCTCGTTGACGAGTTTGCGTACTTTCTCGACGCCGACGCCGGGATTGGCCTGTTCGTCCTCGACGACGCGCACGACTTCGCGGCCGAGGACGCCGCCCCGCTTGTTCCAATGCTCCAAGGCAAGTTGAGCGCCTCTGACCTGGCTCCGTCCCAAGTCTGCGTACACTCCGGATAGCGGATCCGTATGGCCGATCTTGATCACGTCGGCCGCTTTGCCGCGGCTGGGGATGAAGGCTGGGAACCCGATCGAGACGGCAGCGGTGCCGGCGGCTGCGCCCTTGATGAATTTGTCGCGAGAAATGGGATGCTCGGACATGTTCAAGCTCCTTTGAACGACGAAGAAAGCTGAACCATATGACGGGTATAGCTCACGCCTATCCATCGATTTTCCCTCCTTGGGAACGAAATTCCGCCTTAATATGTCACTCACGCCGGGGAGGTAAGACGGGCAGTCCCAGATGCGGACGGTCACCGAAGGTCGGCAGGCTCACCGGTTCCCGCTCCAACGCCTCGAGGGCGAGCGCGATCGCCATCTCCAGCTGCGGATCTCGTCCGGCGGCGTAGTCCTGCGGCGTGATCTCTACCTCCATGTCCGGATCGGTGCCGTAGTTCTCTACGCTCCAGTGCACGTCGGCGAACCAAAATGAAAATTCCGGCTGCGTCGTGATGGTGCCGTCGACGAGCGCATGCCGCGGCCAAATGCCGATCACCCCGCCCCACGTTCGCTTGCCGACAAGCGGCCCGAGCCGGTAGAGCTTGAAGACGTGGCTGAAGATGTCGCCGTCGGAGCCCGCGAATTCGTTGGTCAAGCCGACGATAGGCCCCGCGACGGACTCGGGTGGATAGGCCTGCGGCGGTCCCCAGCGCGAGACGTCGTACCCCACGCGCTTGCGCGTCAACTTCTCCAGCAAGAGCGGCGACACGTGGCCCCCGCGGTTGAAGCGCGCGTCGACGATCAGCCCGTCGCGCCCGCCCACTTCCGAGAGATAGCCGCGATGGAACTCCGCGTAGCCCCACGGTCCCATGTCGGGGACGTGAAGGTAGCCGATGCGCCCCGCCGTGGCGGCGTGCACGCGCGCGCGGTTCTCTTCCACCCACGCGCGGTAGCGCAACGGCCGCTCATCCTTGAGCGCGCGCACCACCGCGTTGCGCTCGAAGCCGTCGTTCGCGTCGCGCACGCGCAGCGTCACGGCGGCACCGCCCGTGTTCACCAGAAACTCTTCAGGCGGATGGATGCGTGAGACGGGCACGCCGTTGACGGCGACGATCGCATCGCCTTCGCAAACGTTGACGCCCGGCTCCGCAAGGGGTGAGTCCCACGCGCGCATCCACGAGTCGCCGCGGACGATGCGCTCGATGCGGTAGCCGCCCGTCGTGTCGTCATAGCGCAGCTCGGCGCCGAGAAAGCCCAGCGCGTATTGGGGCGGCCGCCTAACGTCGCCGCCTATCTCGTAGGCGTGTGAGGTCCCGAGTTCACCCTGCATCTCCCAGATGAGGTCCGATAGCTCGCTGCGCGTGCGAATGCGCGGCAACAGACGCGCGTACCGCTCGTAGACGGTATCCCAGTCAACGGCGCTCATGAACTCGTCCCAGAACTGCTCGCGCTGGAGGCGCCACGCTTCGTGATACATCTGAGCCCACTCCAGGCGCGGCTCAACGTTGACATGCAGCCGTTCGATATCGATCCAGCCCGTCTTCCGGCCGATCTCGTCGGGCGGCCCTTCATACTCGTCGTTCTCGGGCAGCTTCTCCGTTGCGTCGATGGCGCGAAGACGCTCTCCGGAGCGATAGATCACTGTCGCGTGGTCGGGGGCGACGCGAAAGTCGGTGACTTCCTTGGCGAGCACGGCCGCGCGTTGCTCTTCGAAGTCGTAGGCCATCAGCGTCGCGTCGGCCTCGAGCTCGCGATCGGACCAGCTGCCGTTTTCCAGCGCGCCCCGCAGCGGCACTTGCGTGAAGATCACCCGGCCTTTCACGGCGGCGATCTGCTCGTACCGCCCCTCCTCGACGGGAAATGCCAGCAGGCGTCTTGTGATGCCCTCGAAGTCAATCTCGACGCGCCCGGGCTCTTCGTCCGACTCGTGTTTCTCTTCGTGAATCTCCCGGTGGACGATCGAGTGCGGCCGCGGCACGAAGGGGCTGGGCGTTTCGGCGCGGAGCGTCACGACGAACGGGCGCATTCCCAGCGGAAAGCCGAGATCGAACTGGAGCGTGTCATAGACGGGATTGAACTCACGCGTGGAAAGGAAGTAGAGGTACTTGCCGTCGGGATCCCAAGCCGGCGCGCTGTCCGCGCGCAGCGGCGTCGTGACATCGTGGAGCGCGCCCGTCGCGAGCTCCGCGATGCGGATGATCGAGAGATCGTGCTGCGGTGCCCATACGTAGGCGAGCCAGCGTCCGTCGGGCGAGAACGCCAAATCGGAGGCGCGCGTGCCGGGGCTGTGGTCGATGAATCGCGCGATTCCCGTAGCGAGGTCGACCGTGAAAACCTCGTGACGGTGGTTGGCGATGGCGATCGTATCCTCCACCGGCGAGGCGACCAGCTCCACGACGCGCCCGACGTCGCCCGCGTCGACGACGCGCGGCGGCTCGATGGCGTCGGCCGCGTGGACCTCGAATCGCTCGCGTCCGCCTTCGTCGCTGGTAACCACGATGCGCTTGCCGTCGTGAAGCCACTCTGCGCAGCGATAGCGCACGGCGCTCCCCTTGCCGTGGTGGAGCACGCCTTCTTCCCAGTGGGCCATCGTGTAGGGCTGACCGCGCGCAATCACGGCAAGCGAATGACCCTCGGGGTGCGGCGCGTAGCTCTCGAGGAACGGCGCCCCGGGGACGAAGCGTCGCGCCGTCTGCGGGGCCGTCGACGGTGTCTCGACATCGATGCGCTCGTTCGTGTCCGCCTCCGGATCGCAGAGGAACAGATCTCCGCCCGCCGTGTAGACGATGCGCCTGCCGTCGGTGGATGGGAACCGCGCGTAATACTCCTGACAGTCGGTATGGCGGCGGAGATCCGACCCATCGGTCTCGATGGAGTAGATGTTCCCGATGCCTTCGTGATCGGAGAGAAAGAAGACGCGGCGGCCGATCCACATCGGCCAAACGAGGTTCCCCTTGAGCTTGACCAGCTCGCGGAACGTTCCGGTGCCGTCGGCGTCGATCCAAATCACGCCCGCCATGCCCCCGCGATAGCGTTTCCACAACGCGGGATCGGAGTTGTTGCGACCGATCAAGACACCGCCGTGGGCGGCGACGGTCACGGTCATGGCTGCGCCGAACGGCAGCCGCACGGGATGGCCGCCGCTTGGCGAGACGGCAAAGGCGACGGTGTGCCTGACGAACGGGGTGCCATAGTCCGAGGTAAAGAGCACGGCGCTCCCATCGGGTCGCCATCCCGAGACGATGCACGTGCGCCCGCCCAGATAAGTGAGACGTCGAGCCGGACCACCTTCCACCGGCATCACGTAGACTTCGGGGCCGCCCTCCTCTCGTCCGACGAAGGCCAGCATTTTGCCGTCGGGCGAGATGCGGGGATGGCTGCACTCACCATGAGCGTTGGTGAGGCGGCGCGCAGTGCCGCCCTCGACGCCGACGCACCAGAGGTCCTCCTCGGAAGCGAAGACGATGCGATCGCCGTGAATGGTGGGATAGCGAAGGTACCCGGAATTCTGCATGGGGGGATGCTTCGCTCCGTGGACGGGGAACCCCACGGTTAGAAGTGGAAGGCACGCACCGTGATCGATTTCGCGCTCCCTGACGAGATCGCTGCCTTGCGCGAGCGCATGCGCGCCTTCATCGACCGCGAAGTGGTGCCGCTCGAGGCACGGCTCCACCAAGGACCGCCTGCCGCGTCGATCGTTGCGGACCTGCGCGCGAAGGCACGCGCGTCCGGTCTCTACGGTCCCCATCTGGCACGCGAGTATGGCGGTCTCGGGCTCGACTGGCGGTCGATCGCCGTGCTCTTCGAAGCGGCTGGCCGCAGCCTGCTCGGGCCGCTGGCCATCAACGGCGCCGCTCCCGACGAAGGCAATATGCATCTGCTGCACGAGGTGGCGACGCCCGAGCAGCGCGACCGCTATTTGAAGCCGTTGGCGGAAGGTGAGATTCGTTCGTGCTTTGCGATGACCGAACCGTCGCCGGGCGCCGGGAGCGATCCGTCGATGCTGCGAACGCGCGCGCGCAAGACGGCGCGCGGATGGGTGATCGACGGCGAGAAGTGGTTCATCACGGGCGCCGACGGCGCCGCGTTCGCCATCTGCATGGCGCGCACGTCGGACGATCCCGACGGACGCCGCGGCGCCACCATGTTCCTCGTGGACGCGACCAATCCCGGCATGAAGATTCGCCGCCGCATCGACACGCTCGACCACTTCACGTTGGGCGGCCATTGCGAAGTCGCCTTCGAGAGCTGCGAAGTCGGTGACGATGCCGTGCTTGGCGAGGTGGACGAAGGTTTCCGCTACGCGCAACTGCGCCTCGCCCCGGCGCGCCTTACGCATTGCATGCGTTGGCTCGGCATCGCCGCGCGCGCGCAAGAGATCGCCGTCGAGCGCGCCGCCGAGCGCACGTCGTTCGGCAAGCGTCTGGGCGAGCACCAAGGCGTCGGCTTTCAACTGGCCGACACGGAGATCGAGCTCCACGCGGCGCGTCTGATGATCTGGCATGCGGCGTGGCTTCTCGACCGCGGCGAGCATGCGCGCCACGAATCGTCGATGGTCAAGACGTTCGTCGCGGAGGCTGTGTTCCGCGCCGTCGATCGCGCGCTGCAGATCTGCGGATCGCTCGGTGTCTCCGGGGAGCTCCCGCTCTCCACGTTCTTGCGCGAGTCGCGTCCCTTCCGGATCTACGACGGCCCCTCGGAAGTGCACCGCATGGCGATTGCCGCTCGACTCTTCCGGCGCCACGAGGCAGCGGCAAGTGTTGCGAAAGGGCACGAGTGAGCCTCAAGGCGGAACTGGAAGCCTATCTCGATGTCCGCGGCGCGAAGCTGCTCGCGTTGCGCCGCTTGGCTGGAGGCGCCTCACAAGAGGCGTGGGGGGTGCGCATCGGCAGCAACGCGCACGGCGAGCGGGATCTCGTGCTGCGCCGGGACATGGGCGGCACGCTGAGCTCGTCCGCGCGAACGCGCGCTGAGGAATACGCTCTGCTGAGAGCGGCGCATGAGGCCGGCGTTCCCGTTCCGCGCGTCCTCTTCGAGCCTTTGATCGTGGAGGGGCGACAGGCGTTCTTCATGGAGCATGTCAGCGGCGAGACGATCGGCCGGCGGCTCGTGCGCGATGAAGCTCACGCGAAGGTGCGCGAGATCCTACCCGAGCAAGTGATGCGCGCGCTCGTGCGCATTCACGCGATTGACACGGCGGAGTTGCCGTTCTTACGTTCTCCACAGAGCGCACTCGACTTGGTGGCAGCGCTCGAGCGCGACCTCGACGCGTGCGGCGAGGGCCATCCGGCGCTTGAGCTCGGTCTGCGGTGGTTGCGCCTCCATGCGCCGCCGCTCGAGCGAACGGCGCTCGTCCATGGCGACTTTCGGGTGGGCAATTTCATCGTTGGTTCGGAAGGGCTGCGCGCCGTTCTGGATTGGGAGCTTGCGCACGCCGGCGATCCCGATGAAGATCTCGGCTGGTTCTGCGTGCGGGCCTGGCGTTTCGGTCGCGACGATCTGCCCGCAGGCGGGATCACGACGCGCGAACGCCTCTTGGAGCTGTATCGGGCCGCCGGGGGCCATGACGTGTCACCCGAGCGACTGCGCTACTGGGAGATCTTCGGTAACGTGAAGTGGGGTATCGGCGCACTCTCGCAGGCGGCGCGCCACTTGCGTGGAGAGGAAGTGAGCATCGAGCTTGCGACGCTGGGACGCCTTGCCAGCGAGATGGAGCTGGAGACGTTGCGGCTGCTCTCCGAAGTGGGATGAGCGAAGCTGGACATCACAAGAAACAGGGAGGTAATCGGGCATGCAGGATCGCCCGGACGCGGTGGAGCTGATCGCGGCGGTGCGCCACTTCCTCGAGCACGAGGTACTGCCAGTGCAACAAGAGCAGCGCGGGCGCTTCCGCACGCTGGTGGCGATCAACGCGCTGTCTATCGTGGAGCGAGAGTGGTCCCTCGGCTCGGCTCCGACGGATCACGAACGCGAGCGGCTCCAAGCATTGCTGCGCTCCAGCGAGCACGACGTGCGGGCGCTCCGCTCCGAGCTTGCGCGGCGCATTCGCAACGGCGAGGCCGACGAGGGACCATGGCGCCACGCCGTCTTCGCCGCCACGCTCGCGAGCGTGGAAGCAAAGCTCGCGATCGCCAATCCGCGGTTCCTGGAGGGCGGCCATGGACGTTAGGCGCCTTTGGCTCATGCGCCACGCTGAGGTCTCGTACTTCGCGCAAACGGGAAGAGCCACGCCCCCGCAGACCGTCTCGCTGACCGAGCGAGGCCGGGTGCAGGCGCAAGCCGTGCGGGAAGTCTTGCGCGACATCGCCTTCGATCTCTGTATCACCAGCGGGCTTCCCCGTACGGCGGAGACGGCTGAGATCGTTCTCGGAGGCCGAAATCTCGCCATCGAGACCCGCGAGGATCTCCGAGAGATCGAAGGAGGGCGCCTCGCGGACATCGAGCCCGAGAGTCTCCATGACGAAATCGCCGGCGCCTTTCACGACTTGGTTCCGGAGCGGCGCTTCCTCCGTGGCGAGTCGTTCGGCGATTTCGTGCGGCGGATCCATCGCGTCTACGACGAGATCGTCGACGACGGCCGATGGAGCCAACTGCTCGTGGTGGCGCATGGCGGAACCAATCGAGCGATCCTCGGCCGAGTGCTGCGCGCGGAGTACGATGTCTTTGCCGCCGTCGAGCAAGATCCGGCCTGCATCAACCTCATCGAGTTCCACGGGAATCGGGCGATGATTCGCCTGTGCAACGCGACGCCATACGACCCGGCGAAAACCGAGCTGCGTAAGCCCACGCTGACGGAGTATGCCGAGCAGGCGTTGCGCTGGCTGGGTGGGTAAATGGACCGCATGGAGAAAATTCCGAAGCTGCGCTGGGGCATCGGGGTTCTGCTCGGCGTCGGCACGCTCATCAACTATATCGATCGGGTGAACCTTTCCGTTGCCGGACCCACGCTCGAGAAGGTTTTCCACCTCAGCCCGCAGGACCTGGGGATCCTGTTCGGCGCGTTCTTCTGGTCGTATTCGCTGCTGCAGATTCCCGTCGGCCTGATACTCGACCGTTTCGGCGTAACTACCATCAACCGATGGGCCACGTTTCTGTGGAGCGTCGCTTCGGCGATCATCGCATTCTCCACGAACTTCACCCATCTGCTTGCCGCGCGGGCGATGCTCGGCGTGGCGGAAGCGCCGTCTTTCCCCGCCAACGGGAAGGCGACCGCCTACTGGTTCCCACGCAAGGAGCGCGGTCTGGCAACCTCGCTCTTCGATGCCGCCGCGAAGTTCTCGAACGTCGTCGGCGTTCCGCTGGTGGCGTTCTTCATCGTCAACTTCGGCTGGCGTTGGGGATTCGGCATGACGGCGATCCTCAGCTTTCTCTACTTTCTCGCCTTCTACGCGATCTACCGCAATCCGAGCGAGCATCCCAAGCTGACGGAAGCGGAGCGCACGTACATCAAAATGGGCGGGGCGCAGCCGGAGGGCCTTTCGTCCAAGAGTGAAGGGGCGACCCTGGGCTATCTGCTGACCAAAGCGAAGGTGTGGGGGCTCACGATCGGTTTCGCGGCATACGGGTACTCGTTCTACCTCTTCTTGACGTGGCTTCCCAGCTATCTCGTCAAGACGGGGCACATGACCATCTTGAAGTCCGCGGCGTATACGACGATTCCGTGGCTGGTGGCAACGTTCACCGATCTCGCTATCGGCGGTTGGCTGGTGGACTATCTCATCTCGCGCGGCGGCGAAGAGACCCGCGTTCGCAAGACGATCCTCGTCATCGGCATGATCCTCGGGCTCGCCGTGATCGGTGCGGCCTATACGACCAATCCGAACGTGGCGATCGTCTGGATCTCGATCGCGCTCGGCGGCCTCGCGTTCGCGGCTCCCGTCGGCTGGTCGTTGCCGGGCCTCGTGGCTCCGAAGGGCAGCGTCGGCACCGTCGGCGGCATCATGAACTTCGTGAACAACATCATGGGCTTCGTGGCACCTGGGGTGACGGGCTTCATCGTCGGCGCGAGCAACTCATTTGCCAATGCGTTCATCACGGCCGGCGTGGTCTTGCTCATCGGTATCGTCTTCTACGTCTTCGTGCTCGGGAAGATCGAGCCGATTCCGGAACCCGTGTGAACGATCGTCGCGTCGTGGTTGGCGCGGACCTGGGGACGAGCGCCACCAAGGTGCTGGCCTTCACCCTCGAGGGGCGTGTCGTCGCCGATGCCGCGGAGACGTACGGCCTCTCCGCTCCACGGCCCGGCTACGTGGAGCAGGATGCCGACGAGATCTATCGGGCCGCCATGCGTGCCCTGCGCCGCGTCATCGACACGGTCCACTTGCAGGGCCACGAAGTGTTGGCTATCGGATTCTCGAGCGCCATGCACGGTGTGCTCGCCGTTGACCGGCACGGCGAGCCCATCACCCCGCTCATCACGTGGATGGATCGCCGCAGCGTCGACGTGGCCGAGGGCTGGCGCGCCGACGGCACAGCGCTGAATCTCTACAAGCGCACGGGCGCGCCGATGCATCCGATGCTGCCGCTTTGCAAGCTTCGCTGGCTCTCCGAGCACGATCGCGACATCTTCGAGCGCGCCGCGCGCTTCGTCTCGATAAAGGAGCTGCTGATCTACCGCTGGTTCGGCGAGTGGCTGATCGACCACGGCATCGCGTCGGGATCGGGCTACTTCGACGTTCACACGCGGGCGTGGGATAGCCGCGCGCTGGAGTTGGCGCGCGTGGAGCCCAAACGCCTTTCCACGCCCGTATCATGCCTCACCGTTCGGACGGGCATGCGCAGCGTGATCGCGGGCACGTTGAGCTTGGCGCAGCACGTTCCGCTGGTCTTGTGCTCAAGCGACGGCGCGTTGGCCAACGTCGGCGTCGGCGCCGTCGATCGGGCGTCGATGGCCCTGACGCTGGGCACGAGCGCCGCGGCGCGCGTCGTGACGGAAGAGCCGCTCATCGATGAGCGTGGGAGAACGTTCTGCTACGCTCTCGACGACACGCGATACGCCGTCGGCGGTCCTACGTCATCCGCGGGCGGCGTGTTCTCGCGGCTCATGGAGTTATTGCTTCCGGACGTCCCAGGGAACCAACGTTTTCGACGGGCCATCCAGATGGCCGCCGAGATCGAGCCCGGCGCCGCCGGCGTGCTCTGTCTCCCGTTTCTCTCGGGAGAGCGCGCGCCATATTGGGACGCCCAACTTCGCGGTGGCTTCCTTGGCTTGGATCTCGCGCACGACCGGCGCCATCTCTTGCGCGCGGCGGCGGAGGCCGTCGTCTTCGCGCTCTATGCCGTGGCTCGCGTGGTGGAAGAACAGGCGGGACGCTTCGAGCGCCTCTTGCTCTCCGGCGGTCTCACCCACGCTCCGCTCTTCCGCCGCCTCGTGGCCGACGTCTTCGGGCGCGAGGCCTGGCTCCCGGATCAAGCCGAGGCGTCGGCGTTCGGCGCGGCGATGATGGCAGCGGTGGCCGTCAAAGCCCTTCCCGATATCACGGCCGTGCGCACGATCGTTCACTATCCGCAGCGCGTCGCGCCCGATCGCGAAACTCAGGCACGTTACGCGCAGATCTTCCCGCGGTACGAAGCGGCCGTCACGGCAACGACACCGCTGGTTCACCATTAGCCGAACGGATCATCCATTCGGCGGCTTGTCGCGTCGCCTGGCACGACCTAATCAGAACGGAGACGCTGACGAAGAGCGCCGCGCCCGTCGCGACCAGCGCGCTTGTGCGAAGCCCGGCCATGCGCTGCCGCCATTGCCGTTCCAGCCCGATCGCCGCCCCAAGCACCGTCGCGACGACCACGCGCAGGACGAACTCGCTTGCGATCATTTCAGCCGCTACGGACTCAGCGGCTACGGACCCCCTGCAAGATCCCAATGTTCGCTGTTGCCGAACGCGTATAGCATGTTGGGCGCGTACCCGGTCACGGCGGGATTGATTGCCGTGAAAGCCGACGGATAGACGAGGAAGTCGCAGACGGCGTGCGAGTGAACGAGCCGCTGCATGCGGCTAAACGATTTGATGCGCGCGGCGCGATCGTCCGAACTCGCTTGCGCTTCGAACAGCCGATCGTACGTAGCGTTGCACCAACGTTCCGTATTCGGGCCGTCGGGAGCACGCTGCGCGCAGGTGTACGGCTCCGAGGCTTCGGGATCGGCGCCGCCATACCAGTCGGAATAGGCGACGTTGAAGCGCCCACCATACTCGATGCCGCCTTCGCTCGCGGGCGCGAAAAAGAGCGTCGAGGGATACGGCTTGAGAACGACGTCGATGCCTACCGCTCGGAGATCGGATTGCACGATCGTCGCCAGGCGGCGCGCCGTCGCGTTCGTGCCCACGAAGGCGAAATCCAGCACGAGACGGCGGCCATGCTTCATGCGGACCCCGTCATGCAAGCGCCATCCCGCGCGGTCGAGGTCGACGGCGGCGTCCTTGGGATCGAACGTCGGATCCTCCACCGATGCATCGTGTGCCCAGAGCGCCGGCGGAATCTCCGTCGTCGCCGGCGGATGGAGGCCCAGATAGACGGTTCGCGCGATGGCCGAGCGGTCGATGGCCTCGACGATTGCGCGCCGGACGAGCGGATCGTCCGTCGGTGGACGCGCCGTCTGGAACTCTAAGAAGTCCGTGTGGTTCTTCGGCGTCTCGATGAGGCGCACGTCGTCCAGCGCGCGAGCTTGTGGTACGTCCGTGTCCGTGAGTTCGGCAACGTCCACCATGTGCGTGCGAAGCTGGATGAAGAGCGTATTCGAGTCGGGAACGATCTTCAACGTCAAGCGGCGCAGGTGCGGCTTGCGGCGTGCGAACGGATTCGGCTTGAGGTCGATCTCGTCGCCGTGGCGCCAGGAGACGACGCGAAACGGACCGCTGCCGAACGGAAGCTGGTTCCATGCTGCGTGCGAAAGGTCCGTCGAATGAAATGCGTGCGCCGGCAGAATGCCGTAAGCGTAGTCGGAAGCGGCGAAGAGCTCCGAGACGGCGGCGGCCCACGGCTTGCGTAAGCGGATGCGCACGGTATAACGGTCGGGCGTCGTGAGCGATGCGATGCGCTTGTACGGATCGGCTTCCGTGACGGGATTGCGCGCATCCAGAATCGCGCGATACGTGAAGGCGACGTCGGCTGACGTCAAGGGCACGCCGTCGGCGAAACGCTCGTCGTGGCGCAAATGGTAGGTGATGGTCAAGCCGTCCGGCGAGACGTCACCGTTCGCGCGCGTGGGAACGCGCTCGGCGACCAGGGGAATCAGCTCGTTCTTCGGAGAGAGGCCAATCAGCGTCTCCGTGTAGAGCTGTCCGATGTCGACGGCCGTCTGCGAGGTGACGAAGAGCGGGTTGAGCGACGACGGGTCGTTGACGATGCCGATGCGCAGCTCGTGCGGCGTCCCCCAGTGCATGTCGCCGGCGCGCTGGCACGCCGAAAGCGCGCCACCGGCGGCGACACATGCGCACAGCAGCGCCAGCGCGCGCAGGATCGTCCGAAGGCTACGCACCGCGACGCTCGCGCTCGATACGAAGGCTCTCGATCGTGCAGCCGCTTTTGACCAACTCACGCGGCGTGAGGCGCTCGCCCGCCGCTACCCAGCCCAGGCTTGCCGCCAATGCGCCGACGACCGCTCGCGGATCCTCGCCGGCGTCGCGCAAGCCGGCGATCGTCGTGCCGGGTGCGCGCTTGGCCAGCCGCCGTCCCGCTTCGTCGAGGACCAGCGGAACGTGACCGAAGCGCGGCGCCACGTAGTCGAAGGCCTCATAGAGGGCCAGCTGGCGCGGCGTCGATGTGACGAGATCCTCGCCGCGGACCACGCGTGTGATGCCCATCTCCGCGTCGTCGACGACGACGGCCAGCTGATAGCCGAACGCGCCGTCGGCACGGCGCACGACGAAGTCCCCGAAGGCGTCGGCTCGCTCGCGCTGAGGCCCGAGCACGAGATCATCCCATGCGTAAGCGCGCGCGGGCGCGCGATAGCGCCATGCCGGCTCGCGCTTGCCTGCCGCGTTAGGCGGCCCGACCCCCCGTCGCGCGCAAATGCCCGGATACTTCGTCTCCTCTCCCGGATGCGGGGCCCCCACGGCGCGATGAATGTCGGCGCGCGAGCACCAACAGGGGTAGACGAGATCGCGCGCTTTCAGCGCTTCGAGAACGGAAGCGTACCGTTCCGTGCGCCGGCTCTGGAGGTATGGGCCCTCGTCGTAGTCGAGGCCCAACCACTCGAGATCGCGCAAGATGAGATCCATGAAGGCGCGCCGCGAGCGCTGCGGATCGAGGTCCTCGATGCGCAGGACGATGTGTCCGCCGCCGGCGCGCGCGTCAATCCAGGCCAACAGCGCCGTGCGCGCGTTGCCCAAGTGCATCGGCCCCGTCGGACTCGGCGCGAAACGTCCCCGCCGCCGGGGGGCATGCTTCTCGACCACGAACGCATGTTACCCGATCACGGCCGCGGACCTTCCGGAGGAACCATGGCGATCTACGATCACGTCGATATCCGCGTGCGAGACCGCGAGCGTGCAGAGCGTTTCTACGGCATGCTCCTACCGGCGCTTGGGTTGTGCGACGTGTACCAGGGTGAGGAGTGGACGACGTACGCCGAGGCCGACGACGGCAGGCCCGATTGGCAGCGCAGCTTCCTCTCGCTGACTGAGAGCCCTGCGCACGTGCCGTCTGCGAACTGCGTCGCGTTTCAGGCGTCGTCGCGGAACGACGTCGATCGTCTCTCGGCTGTGGCGCGCGAGGCCGGCGCGCGCAACATCGAGGGCCCGGCATCCTACTCCGAGGCGATGCCCGGCTATTACGCCGTCTTCTTCGAAGACCCCGACGGCAACCGCCTGGAAATCTGCTTCCGGGAGGTCGATTAGCCGGTCCGCCGCACCTCATCGAGCGCGGCGAAGAAGGCGTCGACGTCTTCGTCGCTGGTGTAGAAGTGCGGGCCGACGCGTAAGCCGCAGCCGGGACGATAGTCGATGAAGACGCGCCGTTCGATCAGCCGGCGGTAGACGCGTTCCGACCCTTCGAAGCCGATGGCGATCCAGCCCGTCCGCCTCTCCGGCTCGAGCGGCGTGTTGACGCGAAGCCCGCGCTCCAGCGCCATCTCCGCTATGCGCGTCGTCAGTCGCACGTTGTGCCGGCGAATGCGCGCGACGCCGACGTCGCGGATCAGCGCGTGGCCGGGCTGGGCCACGAGATACCCGGGGATCGTCGGCGTGCCCGTGCCCCAACGGTACATCGAGTCGGCGTAGCGAATCGGCGCGGGCTCGAAGCCGAACGGCTGCCCATGCGCCATCCAGCCGGTGACGGCCGGCTCGAAGCCGCCCAGCAGCGGCGGCTTCACGTAGATCCATGCGCACCCCGGACCGCCGCAGAGCCATTTGTGGCTGCCGCCTACGACGATGTCGAGATCCAGTTGGCGGACGTCGTACGGGTAGACGCCCGTCGTCTGGTACGCGTCGAGCACGAGCAGCGTTCCCGTCGCGCGGCAGTGTGCCTGGACGGCCTGCGCGTCGCAGAGGGCGCCGGAGACGTAGTAGGCGTGGGAGAGAACGGCCACGGCCGTCTTCTCCGTGATCGATTCGACGATACGCTCCGTGGCAATCGTGCGTCCGTCGTCGGAGCGAATCGCGCGAACGACGGCGCCGAACCTCTCCCACGCCGTCCAGACGTACGTGAGCGATGGAAATTGCAGCGCCTCGTACACGACTTCGTTGCGTTGCGGCGTCAAGCGCAGACAGGAGGCGATGGAAGCCTGGAGCGTCGAGACGTTGGGCGCGAGGAAGACGCTGCCGGCCGGCGCGCCGATAATGGCTCCGATGCCGTCGGCGATCTCGCCGATCGCCGGCAGCCAGCGGTCCCATGCCTCCGGACCGTCGGCGGCCCAGTCTTGCCAGTAGCGGTCGAGCGCCTGGCGCGCCGCCAGCGGCGCGGCGCCCATGGAATGGCTCACGAGATACGTCGACGAATCGAGCGTCGCGAATCGCTCGCGGTAACGCGCCGGTGTCGCGGCCTCAGGCGCCATACGTTCCACCTCCGAGATGCGTTCGCACGCTCCACAGCTCCGGAAAGAACTGCCGGTCGAGCGTGGTCTGCAGATACGCGACGCCGCTCGATCCACCCGTGCCCGTCTTCCGGCCGATCATGCGCTCGACCATGCGCACGTGACGGCTGCGCCAGAGCAAGAAGCGCTCGTCGAACTCGATCAGATCCTCGAGCAGCATGTAGAGCGCGTAGTGCTCTTCCGCATGTTCGTAGATTCGGCGCAAGCTTGCGATCAACGCCTCGCTCGTCGAGGTGTCGTAGCCTTGGCGCGTCAGCATCGCCTTGAGCTTGTCGTAGAGCGTCGGCTCGGCCAAACGACGCTCCAGGCGCGACCGCTCGCGATCGGCGCCGGCGAAGCTGTCGAGATATGCCGGGTTCTTCGCGCCGCACAGGAACTCGATCTCGCGAAACTGCGCCGACTGGAAACCGCTGGCGGGATTCAGATTGTCGCGGAAGGCGTTGAACTCTTGCGGCGTCATCGTCTCCAGCACGTCCACTTGTTCTTCCAAGATGTGCTGGATCGCATGGATGCGCCGGAGATTCTTCGCAACCTTCAGCAGATCGTCGGCGTCGAGATGGCGCATCGCCGCCTCCAGCTCGTGGAGAAGCTGCTTGAACCAAAGCTCGTACACCTGATGGATCACGATGAAGAGCAGCTCGTCGTGATGTGCCGGATGTGAGAGCGGTTGCTGCAGCGCGAGCAGCTCGTCGACATGGAGATAGGAGCCATACGAAAGCCGCTTCTGGACTGGCGTGGTCGACACGGATGCTCCCTTCGTACGTCATGGCGGCGGTGCGCCGCGCAGGCGCTCTTCGCGCGCGCCCGCAGGCAGACCCTCGGCGAAGCTGCGAAGCGGCGGGAGCCCGTGGCGTCCCCGCGAATCCTGCGGCGTGCACCTCAAACGTGTTCTTTCGCTTCGCGATCTTGCCGTCATCGGCAGCGCTTCCATGGCGCCTGCCTACAGTTTGGCAGCCACGCTCGGCCTGATGGTAGCTGCGGCCGGCTATGACGCACCCCTCGCGCTCCTCTTGCTGTGCTTCCCAATGGCACTCGTGGCGTTTGCGTTCGGCCACTTGGTGCGCCGCCATCCCTCGGCCGGCTCTTCCTATGCCTGGATTCGCGCGGCGTTCGGCCGGAATGTCGGATCCTACGGCGCGTGGCTGCTGCTCTGCGCGAACTTCTTCGCCACGATGGCTACGGCGTGGCCCGCGGCGACGTACACGCTGGCTTTGATCGCGCCGCGCATGAGTCCCACGCCGCTGATGGTCTCCGGCGTAGCGATTCTCTGGATCTTGGCCGCGACGGCACTGCTCTACGCCGGTGCGCGGCCGACGGCCGAAGTGAGCGCCGTGATGCTGCTCGCGGAGTTCAGCGTGCTCCTGGCCGTCATCGTCGCGATCCTGACGCATCCCAGCTCGGCGCCGGCGCGGGCCGTGGTGACAAGCTTCCACGGCTTTGGACTCAGAGGCATCCTTGGAGCGGCCGTGCTCGCCATCTGGATGGTCGATGGCTGGGAGGCGGCGGCAGCGTCCAGCGAGGAGCGCTTAGGAGCGAGCCGGGAGCCGGGGATCGCGGGCGTGGTCGCGCTGCTCGCGACGTCAGTTGCCCTTGCCTTCTTCACCATCGTTGCTTTGCGCGTGGGAACGATCGACGGCTACGCCAAGCACAGCGCCGACGCGATGGAGTACATCGCGGAGATACTCGGGGGTGGACCCTGGCTGCGGGTGGTTGCCGCGACGGTGCTCGTCTCCAGCGCCGCCTCGCTCTTCACGACGATGCTCTACCTCTCGCGGTCGTCGTTCGCAATGGCGCGCGACGGCGTGCTGCCCAAGCGCCTCTCTCACGTCCATCCCCGTTTGGGCACGCCCGACGGCGCCATTCTCACGATGGCCGGCGTGACGGTGGTGTCGACGGCATTGGCCGGCCTCTCGCCATCGGTGAACGCGGCGCTCAACGCCATCGTCAACGCGTCAAGCGTCTTTCTCGGGGCGCTCTTCGTGCTTTCGGCCTTGGCGTGCGCCGCCACGTTCGCGCCGGAAGCCCGCGGCAGCGAGCGCGTGCGCACCGTGGCGCTGCCGTTGATCGGCGCGCTGTGGTTGGGCGCCATCGTTGCGTACGGCATCATTGGGGGCGACGCCGTGCAGCGCTTGATCGCATTCGGCGGCCTCTTCGCCGGCATCCCGTTCGCTCTGTGGCGTCCCGGCATGGCGACTCACAAGCTCGAGGAAGAAGCTGCATGAGCGCGAGCTATGATGCCGTCGTGGTCGGATGCGGCCACAACGGCCTGGTCGCCGCCGGCTACCTCGCGAAGCGCGGCTTGCGCGTCCTGGCCGTGGAGCGCCGGGAGGTCGTCGGCGGCGCATGCGTCACCGAGTCGCCGTGGCCGGGTTGGCGCGTCTCGACGGCCGCGTATGTCGTCAGCCTGCTCCACCCGCGCATCGTCGAGGAGCTGGAACTCACGCGTTTCGGCTACGAGGCCTATCGCAAGGATCCCGCTTCGTTCACGCCGCTTGACGACGGGCGTTCCCTCTTGCTGGGCAGCGATGCTGCCAGCAACGCCGAGGAGATCGCGCGCTTCGATCCGAGCGACGTCGCGGGATTCGAGCGCTGGGAGCGCGACGCCGAGCGCTGGGGGCGGCTCGTGTACGAGACGCTCGCCGAGGCGGCGCGCTCGCGCCGGGAATTGACGGCGCACTGGGGCGTCGACGACGCGCGGGTGATGTTCGAAGCAAGCGCCGCCGAGCTCGTGCGCCGCTACGTGCGTACGCCGGTCCTGCAAGCGACGCTGGCGACCGATGGGTTGATCGGAACCTTTGCCGGACCGGAGCAAGCCGGCACGGCGTACGTGCTGGCGCACCACTATGCCGGCCGGGCGCACGGCGTGCAGGGAGCGTGGGGCTTCGTGCGCGGCGGCATGGGAGCGATCACGCGGGCGCTGGCGCTGGCGTTCCGGAGCGCCGGTGGCGAGATCCGCACCGAAGCGGACGTCGAGCGCATTCTGGTCAGCGACGGCCGCGCCCGCGGCGTCGTGCTGCGCGACGGCACGGAGATCGCGGCGGAGTGCGTCCTCTCCAACGCGACGCCGCATCGGACGTTCTTGGAGCTCTTGCCGGCGGGTGCCGTCGACGAGTCGTTCGCCGAACGCGTGCGCGCGTGGCGGTGCGAAGGCGTCTCGCTCAAAGTGAACTTCGCGCTGGGCGAGCTGCCGAACTTCACGGCGCGGCCGGGGACGCAGCTGCGGCCGCACCATCGCGCAACGATCCACGTTGCTCCCTCGCTCGAGTATCTCCAGCAAGGCTACGAAGAGGCGGCGGCAGGCGGCGTCTCACGCGCGCCGATGCTCGAGTGCTTCATGCAGTCGCCGACGGATGCATCGATCGCGCCTCCCGGCAAGCATCTCCTCTCCGTCTTCGCGCAATGGTTTCCTTATGGACGCGATGGCGGCTGGAACGATGCGCGGCGCGAGCAGGCAGCCGATCTCGTCCTCGACACGCTGGCGCGCTATGCGCCAAATCTTCCGAACGTCGTGGAGGCGCGACAAGTCCTGGCACCGCCCGATCTCGAGGCGCTGATCGGCCTCCATCACGGTCACATCTTCCACGGCGAGCTCTTGCCGTCGCAGATTTTCGATCACCGCTTCTCGGCGCGCACGCCGCTGTTGGGCCTCTACCTCTGCGGCTCCGGAGCGCATCCCGGCGGCTGCGTCATCGGCACGCCCGGATATCTCGCGGCCGAAGCCGCACTCGAGGATCGGACAACGGCGTCTCGCCGGTAGGCATCCCGAGCGCGAAGCCATGGATGCCACATAACCTGGTGTGAAGGGACCAATGGCGATTCCCGCGGCGAGCTGGCCAGCGCGGTGCGATGTCGGCGGAGCTCCCATGAGCTAGGTGAGACCGAGTGACATCGCAAGGGCGTCCCACACTTCGCCATTGCGTCGCGGAATCGAGCGCTTCTCCAGGCGTTCTTCGACGAAACCGAACTTCGCGTAGAGCGCGCGGGCGGCGTGGTTGTGAGGGAAGACCTTCAGCGTGAGACGGGCGAGGCCGCGTTGTCGCCCCCACTCGACGCACCCGCGCATCAGCGCGGAGCCGATCCCCCGACGGCGCGCGCGGCGCGCCACGCACATGCCGATGGTCGCGCTGCCCTGACTGTCAGGCCAGGCGGTGAGCTCTCCGAGCAAGGAGCCATCTGCGTCCTTTACGACCAGACAGAGGTGGTTCTCGCGTTCGATGAAACTGCGGATATGAAAGTTGAATCGCCGACGGTCGAGTGGAGGCTCGCTGGCGATCCAACGTCCCTCCCGGCTAACGGCCTCAAGCAGGTCGGCGATCTCGGGAATGTCGTCGTGCGTCGCCGCTTGTGGGAGGGGCGGGTCGCCGGAGACGTTCATGCCGGCGACCCTTGGACAAGACGTTACGTCCGCCTGCGCCGTCTTCTCGGCGCGTGTCGTCGTTCGCGAATCAGCGTGAGAAGAACGGGTACTCGCGGGCGTCCACCCGGGAGTCGGCCACATGGCCGCGCCCAACGATGGCGGCGCCCAGCAGGGCCAGGAGTGCGGTTGTGATAGTGAACATGGTATTCGTGTGCTCCTGCCGACATGGTACTCCGCCGAGAACTCTAGAAATAGGGGGACTTTCTGAGGTTTCAGAATAGAAATGCTAATATTGATAACGGTCTGCTAAAGGCGTCCTGCCCGAGGACGAAGGAGGCCCAGATGGACGCGAGATCGCTCGGCAATCTGAACCTGAGCCATGTCGAAGCGTTCATTCAGGCAGCGCATTTGGGCAGCTTCTCGCGCGCAGCCGAGGCGCTGGACCGCACGCAGGGGGCGGTGAGCCAATCGATCGCCGCTCTCGAGGAGCGTTATGGCGGGCCGCTCTTCGACCGGCTGGGTCGCCGGCTCGCGCTGACGGCTCTCGGGGAGCTGCTTCTCCCCCGCGCCGAGCGAGCGGTCGCCGAGTTCCGCGCGGCGGCGGACGAGATCCGGGGCCTCCTGAACGCCGAGCGCGGCACGATCATCGTGGCGGCGCTTCCATCCGTGGCGGGACGGCTGATGCCGGATTTGATCGGCGCGTTCGTGCGAATGCGACCTGCCGTGGACTTCCTGTTGCTCGAGGGCGAGCGCGACGACGTCGTGGAGATGGTCAAGCGTGCCGACGCAGATCTCGGCATCGTGCTGACGCCGGTCGAAGACCCCGAACTCGACGTCGAGACGATCTTCACCGAACCATACGTCCTGATCGTGCCGCATGGGCACCGTCTGGCCGGACGGCGCGACGTCGTGCTGGCCGATGTCGTCGACGAGCCGTTGGTGGGCTACGGCGATCGCAGCGGCTCGTGGCAACATATCGTGGCGACGTTCGAGCGCATCACCGGAAAGCGCCCGGAGCGCCGATGGACCACGGACGACATCTTTGCGATGGCAGGCTTCGTCCGCGCGCGACTGGGTGTGGCGTTAATTCCGCGGTTGGCATTACCCATGGCGGGCGAGCTGGTCGCCGTTCCGATTGCCGATGCCCCGACGCGAACGGTAGCCTACGTGCTTCCGCGGCGGCGCTTTCGCTCGCCGACCATGCTGGCCTTCGTCGACCATGCGCGGCGAGAGCTGTTGGCGCGCACTTCGCCCGAGGCGGTCATCGCCGAATGCGCCAAGTACGGCGTCACGTACCGTCGCAGCGCCGCGGCCGAACGGCGCGCTCGACGCGCGCCGGCGGCGAAGAGCTAGATGAGGCGCCCTAGTGGCCGCCGGCTCCGCCGTTGGTGAGCTTGCGGCGAATGCGGTCGAACGTTTGCAAGTTGCCGAACTTCTCGCGGATCATGTAGACAAGCATGTCGGCGGGATCGGTGAGAGCCTCGAGAAAGTGCTCGAGGAGTTTGGCTTCGTCGTCGTCCAGAGTAAGCGTTTTCATACGTAACGCTACCCTACGGGGAAGCAGATGCCCGCTCCTTCGGAGGGGGGCTTCGGGCGACGATACTGCGAAGAGTGGTGGCGATGGCCGAAATCGTCATGTACGCGTCGCCGACGTGCCCGTACTGCGCGCAGGCGCGCGAGTACTATCACGCGCACGGCATTCCATTTATCGAATACGACGCTCAGAACGATCTCGCGCGTCGCCGCGAGATGCTGGCTTATTCTAACGGCGATCCCACCGTTCCATGTATCGTCGAGAACGGGGTCTACAAGCAGTCGGGGTGGGGCTCACCGCCGCGGGGCTGAACGGTCCACTAGCGCGCCCGGTCGGGCGAGAGGTGGCCGTCAGTTCCCGTCGGCAGCGGTGACGGCGACGTTTTGAGCCAAGGCGGAGCGGGAGTCGGTTTGCCCGGGTGCTTGATGTCCCACTCCACCTGGCGGCGAAGCTCGTTCTTCAACTCTGCCTCTGCGATGCCCGGTGCGTTGGGGTCGCCTCCTGGAGCGACCAAGGCGACCGCGCGCTTCGTCGTATGCGTCTTCGGATCGTAGTCGTACGAGACGTCGAACGTCCCGACGACGATTTTCCCCGAGGTGCTGCGGATGATGATCTGTGCGGCATTGTGGAGCGCGACGAAGTCGAAGTCGCGATTCCCCGAGCGTTGCTTCATCTTCACGCCGGCGGCTTCGCCTTTGCCGTTCGTTCTCACCAACACTTCCGCGTGAAGCGGCGCATTCGGCAACGGCGGCGGATTGGTTTTGACCCAGGGCGGCAACGTAGGCTTCGGCGTGGCAGCGCCGGCCGGCAAGGCGATGGCGCTTAGCAGGGCGACCATGAGCAATCGCTGCATCATGCCCCCTAACGTACCCGGAGGGCGCAACGTCACGCGGAGGTGCCACTTTTTGTGCGCCGAAGCGCATCGGCACGTATGAGGTCGCGTTTGCTTGCCGTTTTCGTCGTTCTCGCGTTCGTGCTATCCACCGTGCCGGTCCGCGCGGCGCGGCCGTTGCTCGATCAGCACCAATGGGACCGCTATTTCGCCCTTTTCGCACGCGACGAGTACCAGCCGTGGCAGCCGGTGCAAGTGCGTCTCGACACGTACTCCGGCGCGCCGGTGGATCTTGCGCTCTACGCGATCGATCCGGCCGATGTGCTGATTGCCAACGGGGCGACGGTGAAGGAGCGACCCATCGATCTTACCCACAAGCAACCCATCGCGCGCTGGCGCTTCATGCCGCCCGAAGGCTACCGCTACACATCCAATCAAGTGACCGTGCCGGTCAACGGGCGCGAAGGTTTCTACGTCCTGGAAGCGCGCCGCGGCGACGCCGCGCAGCAAGTCTGGCTCAACGTCTCGTCGGCGGGCTTGATCGCGAAGTCGGGTCCGGACGGTCTCTTCTTCTACGCCGCCGATCTCCGCAGCGGCCGGCCGCTCTCGCACATGCGTCTGACGTTCGTCGTCAACGGTCACTTCGATACGCACTACACGGATCCAAGAGGCATCTATCGCTGGACGAGCCGTGCGCATCCCATCTTCGTGCTCGGCGAGTGGGGACAGAGCCTACCGTTCTTGTCGCTCTTGCCGCAAGCGCCCGATCCGCGCAGCGCGCTGGTGGTGCGCCTCGATCGTGACGACGCGCGTGCCGGAGAGAGCGTGCGCGTGGCCGGCTTCGCGCGCGTGCGAAAGAACGGCGAGATGGTTCCCGCCGGCGGGGAGGTGCAGATCCGTTTAGCTGGTCCCTCGCGCGCCGCCGAGGCCTCCACGCGCGCGCCGCTTGATTCCAACGGCGCGTTCTCGACCGAATTGACGCTTCCGCGCACGATGTCCGCGGGTAACTACTCCGTGCTTGCCACGGCACTCGGCACGTCGGGCAGCGCCCCGCTGCACGTGCTGCCGAGCAACGACGGCGTCTCCATCGCCATCGAAGCTCCCGACGCTCCCGCGCAAACGGCTGCCGTGCCGGTCGCACTCAGCATTCAACGCTTCGGCCAAGACGACGCCGGCGCAAGCGTCAAGGTCGACGTCATTCGCGTGCCGCACGTGTTGCCGCCGGGCTATCAGGCCAATCCGGACGACGCCTGGGGAGCCGCCACGGTCTACGCGCACACGCTGCGCACCGACGCGCACGGTCGTGCCGGCTTCACGATCGAAGCGCCGACGGATGGCCTGCCGTCGACCTACGTCATCCGCGCGCGCTCGGGTACGGCCACGGCCGAATCGATCGTCGTCGCCTCCGCGCCCGAGGCGCTCCAGATCGTCCCCGAGCGCATTCGTGTCTCGGCGGGCTCGCCGATTCGTCTCCAGCTTCATGGGTTTCGGGTCTCCGACGGCGCGCCGACGCCCGATCGCGACGTTCGCGTCACGCTCTCGCACGGCGTGAGCACGCAGATGCAGACCGTCCGTCTCGACCGCAACGGCGACGCGACGCTCGCCTTCAGAAGTCCTTTCCTGGGCGGCAATTTGATCGTGGCGCAGACCGGAAGCGCGATGGACGCCGTCGGCGTCGTCAGCGCGCCCCAGGATCTCGCGCTCGCACCGGCCGCCTCTTCGTCGTCGGAGATCTCGCTCGACGCGCGGCGCGAAGGCGATGCCCTGGGCGTCGAGGCCGGTCTCAACGGCGCCGTCGGCTCGGCGCTGCTGACGCTTGAAACAGGCCGGGTGCTGGACGCGCAGGTCGTGGACGTGCGCGACGGACGCGCCTATGGGAAACTCTCGTTGCACGGCGTGACAGACAATGCCGCAGTCGGCGTCACGTTCGTGAAGGACGGCACGCTCGTTTGGCGCGATACCGCTTCACCCGTCGCGGGACGCTTGCAAGTGCACGTCGATGCCGTGCGGGCGCGGGCTCCCGGCGCGCCCACGGAGCTGCACATCCATCTCGGCAGCACGGTGGCGGCGACGGCCGTCGTGCGCGTCGCCGATGAAGTGGGAGCTCCCGGCTCCAGCTTCAGCGATGCCGTCGCGCTGCTTGCCACGTCCACCGTCACGACGCAGAACACGGCTCCGCAAGATTCCGTCTGGCATGCGTGGGTCACGCCCGCCGGATCGAACGTGGGCGATCTCTTCGCGCTGCAGCGCACGCAGATCGCCTCGCGACGCGAGGGAACGGCGCCGCCTCCGATGCGCGTCTACGCATGGGAGGTCGTGCGCGGGACCGGCGGAGGCTTGACGGCAACCGTGAACGCGCCCGGAACACGCGGCCGCTACGCGCTCTCCGTGCTGGTGATCTCCGCCGACGGGCGCGTCGGCACGGCGGCGACGAATCTCGAAGTGCAATGAAGAACGACGGCCTCTTCAATCAGGGGCGCGAGCTGGCGGGACGGCTGATGCTGCTCGACGTCTACGGGCTGGTCTATCGCGCCTTCTTCGCGTTGCCGCCGCTCACGACGACGAAAGGCGTGGCGATCAACGCCGTCTACGGCTTCACGATGATGCTGCGCAAGCTTATCGCGGAGGAGAAGCCGACGCACGTCATCGCCTGCTTCGACAAAGGCCTCCCCGCCGAACGCGTGGCTCAGTACAAGGCGTACAAGGCGCAGCGTCAAGAGACCCCCGACGATCTGCGCTCGCAATTCCCGCTCGTACGACGCGTGCTGGAGGCCTACGCCATTCCCATTGCCGAGTACGACGGAAAAGAGGCCGACGACGTGATCGCCACGCTCGCGCGTGAGGCGGAGGAAGACGGCTTTGAGACGCTCATCGTCACCGGCGACCTCGACTTGCTCCAGCTCGTCGATGACCATACGACCGTGTTGGCGACGCGTCGCGGCATCAGCGACCTCACGCGTTACGACGTGGCGGCCGTCCGAGAACGGTTCGGATTGGAGCCGGCGCAGCTCCTCGATTATCGGGCGCTAAAAGGCGATCCGTCGGACAATCTTCCCGGCATTCCGGGTATCGGCGAGAAGACGGCCGTGAAGCTGCTCCAGGCGGCGGGAACGCTCGACAATCTACTCGCGCATCCCGAGCTCGCCGGCTCGGAGAAGCTGGCGAATCTCATTCGCACGTACGCCGACCAAGCGCGCGTCTGCCGCGACGTCTCGCGCCTCGATCGAAGCGTTTCCATCTCGCGAGCGTGGGAGCAGGCTCGCTACACGCCGCCGCCCGACGAGCGCCTCTATCCGCTGTTCTCGGAGCTCGAGTTCAAGACGCTCGTGGCCAAGCTGCAGCCCCCCGCGCAGAACGAGCCAGTTTCGCGAGCGGCCCTCGTCACCGGAACCTATCACTCGTACGTCGCCGCCGTCGACCCGCCCGACCTTCATCGTCTCGCGGAGCTGGTGCGCGGTCTCTCGAAGGCCGAACGCGTTGCGCTGTACTACGACGCGAATGGAGAGCAGATCGGCCTCAGCGCGCGCGAGGGCGAAGGGATCTCGCTCCTGTTCAGCGCCGCACTCACGCAGCCCGTGCGTGAGCCGTTCGAGGAGCTGTGGAGATCGCCGGTGCCCAAGCTCATGCACGATGCCAAGCCGTTGCTGCGCCGGCTCTTGGCGGCCGGCATCGAACCCACCGGTCTGCGCGACGATACGATGGTCGCGGCGCACTTGCTCAACCCCACGCGCACGTACGCGAGCTTCGAGGATACGGTGCATGAGCACCTCGATCTCGGCGTGCCGTGGGATCCGGCTGCACGCGCCGATGCCGTCCAGCGCCTGGCGCCGCGTTTGCGCGAGCTGCTGAGCGAGCGCGAACAGCTTGCGCTCTACGAGGAGATCGAGGTGCCGCTCGTTCCGATCCTCGCTGAGATGGAAGAGGAAGGTATCACGCTCGACGCGGCAGCGCTCCGTGAAATGAGCGAAGGTATCGCGAAACGGACCGCGCAGCTGGTCCACGAGATTCACGCGCTGGCCGGTCACGAGTTCAACATCGCTTCGCCGTTGCAGCTCGGCAAGGTGCTCTTCGAGGACCTGCACCTTCCGGGTGGCAAGCGCACGAAAACCGGTTGGGCCACGGGTGCCGACGTCTTGCAGGGTCTGGCGCGAGACTTTCCCATTTGCGCCCTCGTGCTGGAATGGCGCGAGCTCACGAAGCTGCAGTCGACGTACGTGGACGTGCTGCCGACGATGGTGGACGCGCGCGGGCGGCTTCATACGCAGTGGAATCAGACGGCCACGGCGACGGGGCGGCTTTCGTCGACGAACCCGAACTTGCAGAACATCCCCATTCGCACGGAATTGGGACGGCGGGTGCGCCGCGCCTTCGTTGCATCCGGTCCCGACCGCGTGTTGCTGGCCGCCGACTACTCGCAGATCGAGCTGCGGTTGATGGCGCATCTCTCGGGTGACGCCTCGATGCGAGCGGCATTTCACGAGCGGCAGGACATTCACGACTTCACGGCCCGGCGCATCTTCGACTTGGACGACGGCGCGAAGGTGAGCGCCGAGCAGCGCCGGATGGCCAAGGCCGTCAACTTCGGCCTCCTCTACGGCATGAGCGATTTCGGCTTGGCTCAGCGTCTCGAGATCGCACGTGAGGAGGCGCGCGAGATCTCGCGTGCCTACTTCGCACGCTTCCCCAGCGTGCGGGCGTTTCTCGACGGCGTCATCGAGGAAGGCCGCGAACGCGGCTACGTCTCCACGATCTTGGGCCGGCGCCGTTATCTCCCGGATTTGCGCGCGAAGAACTTCGCCGTACGGGCGGCGGCGGAGCGCGAGGCCGTGAATGCGCCCGTGCAGGGCAGCGCCGCCGATCTCATCAAGCTCGCGATGGTGCGAGTGACGCGCGCGCTGCGCGCCGGAGGTCTCGACGCGCATTTGCTGCTGCAGATCCACGATGAGCTGCTCTTCGACGTGCCCAAGCGCGAGCTGGACGCCGCGATCGCGATCGTGCGCCGCGAGATGGAGAGCGCGCTCGAGCTCAGCGTACCGCTCGAAGTCTCGATGAAGGTGGGACCCACGTGGTACGACGTCGAGATGGTGGCGCCGGCGGAGTTCGAAGCGGAGCAGGCGTTGTGATCACGGCATTCGTGCTGGCGGCGGCTCTCGCGACGCCTCCGCCGGGCATTCAGCATCTTCGAACCGTACAGCTCCATGCGCCGCAAGCGAGCCTCACGGTTCAGGTGGCGGACAACAAAGAACGGCGCGAGCGCGGGCTGATGAACGTGCGCCGGCTCCCGGTGCATACGGGCATGCTCTTCGTCTTCCCGATGGAGAGCATCTGGTCGTTCTGGATGAAAGACACGCTGATCGATCTCGACATGGTGTGGCTACGTCGAGACGGCACGGTCAGCGGCGTAGCTGCGCGCGTTCCGCACGTCGCGCTCGCGACGCCCAACGACAAGATTCCAACGCGTGACGGCTTCGGCGCCTACGTGATCGAGCTGCCCGCCGGAGAAGCCGCGCAAGACGGCCTCACTCCCGGCGCCCGCGTTGCCGGCCTTCCGCCGCTTTCTTCGGAGTAACTCCACTTCGGCGCGAGGGGAGGAGCGCCGACGCTCGAAAGCGCCGCTGTGCCCGAGCTCCCCGAAGTCGAGACCATCGTACGCGGACTTGCCGACACCGTGGTCGGACGGCGCATCGCCGACGTGCGCGTTGAGACGCCCTCCGTCATCATCAACGATCTTCCCGGCGACTTTGCCACGCTTTTGCGAGGGGAGACGATCGAAGCGGTGGTCCGCCGCGCCAAGTTCATCGTCATGCGGCTGAGCTCCGGGCGCTCGCTGGTCACGCATCTGCGCATGACGGGGCGGTTCGTCGTCGAGCGGGAAGCTTGCCAGGATGCCTACGCGCGCGTCCGCCTGCGTTTCGAGGACGGGGGGTGGCTGCGCTACTCGGACGTTCGCCGTCTCGGACGCGTGCGTTTGACGGCCGACGGAACCTGGGCGGAGGGGATAGGAGTGGAGCCGCTCGGGCCCGCCTTCACCCCGGAACTCTTTCACCGGCTGCTCAAGGGACGGCGGACCCCGATCAAAGTGCTGCTCCTGGACCAGCGCGTCGTGGCCGGGGTCGGCAACATCTACGCCTGCGAGGCCCTTTACCAGGCCGGCATCCATCCGCGAAGGCCGGCCGGCAGTCTCTCCAAGGAGCGGACCGGGCGCCTCCATTCGGCCATCGTCCGGGTTCTAGAGAGTGCCATACGTATGCGCGGCACGACCGTAAGGGGGTACGTGGACGCGGAAGGACTCAAAGGCGGGTTCCAGAACCAACTGGCCGTCTATGGCAGGGAAGGCCTTCTGTGCTTTCGTTGCCATGTGCCCATTAAGCGGGTCGCCTTAGGTCAGCGAGGCACGTTCTACTGCCCGCGCTGCCAGCGGTAGGCAAATACACAACGAAGGATCGGGTTACACAACCATCTTGACAGAGACGCATCCGAACGTCGCGCAGACGGAGGAAGAAGATCAATTCGCGCTTGAGCAGCGCCTGTACGAAGAAAGTCTCAAGGTCCTCGATGAGGGCCAGGTGCTCACGGGCACCATCGTCGCCAAGTACCAGGACGAGCTCCTGGTCGACATCGGCGGCAAGTCGGAGGGAATTCTCCCATTCCGCGAGCTCTCGCTTGCGATCGAGCCCAAGTCGCTCAAGGTCGGCGACACCCTCGAAGTGATGATCCACCGTGTCGACGAGGACGGCGAGCTCTATCTCTCCGAGCGGCGCGCGCGTGCCCTGAAGACCTGGGAGAAGGTCATCGCCGCCCACGAGAACGACGAAGTCATCGAAGCCACCGCAACGCAGGTGGTCAAGGGTGGCGTGCTCGTCGACCTTGGGATGCGCGGCTTTGTTCCAGCCTCGCAGATCCGCCGCCAGCCGGTGGGCAACCTGGAGGAATTGGTCGGCAAGAAGCTGCGCCTGAAGGTAATCGACCTCGATCACAAGCGCCATCGCGTGGTCCTTTCGCAACGCCTGGTGCTCGAAGAGGAGCTCAACCAGAAGAAGCAAGAGCTGCTGGGCAATCTCGCCGTCGGCCAAATCCGCGAAGGTCTGGTGGTCCGCCTGGCGGAGTTCGGTGCGTTCGTCGACCTCGGCGGCGTGGACGGTTTGATCCACAACTCCGAGCTCTCGTACGCTCGCATCAAGCACCCGTCCGAGGTGGTGAAGGTCGGCGACGTCGTCCAGGTCGAGATCATGAAATTCGACCCGGAGGCGAAGAAGGTCAGCCTCTCGCTCAAGCACTCGTTGCCCGATCCGTGGATCGAGCATGCGGCGGAGCTGGTCGAGAACTACGTGCACAAGGCGCAGGTCGTCAAGATCACGCCCAATTATCTGCTCGTCGAGGTCTTCCCGGGTATCCTCGCCATGGTGCCCAAGGGCGAGTTCGACCCCAACAAGCAGTACCAGGGCGGCGAAGAAGTCGACGTGAAGCTCGTGACGGTCAATCAGTCGACGCGTCGCATCACGGGTACGCTGCGCGTCACCGGCGTGGAGGACTTCACCGAGTACTACCACTCCGAAGGCGAGCACGGGACGACGATCGGCGACTTGCTCGGCGAGGATCCGTTCGCGGACTAAGCATTCGCCGCGCACGTCACGACATCGCGGGGCGGCCTTGAGGCCACCCCGTTTTGCTACGCTTTGGCGCGCTGCTTCTCGATCTCCGCGGCCAGCCGGCCCGGCTCGGGTTCCGGGACGACGTGCTTCGTTCTGCGGATCGTCACGGATTCGAAGAGATTCGCGCCGGCGCGAAAGTAGGGATCCTGCGCGAGATGGGCGTCGAGCGCCGCTCGATCGGGCAGCGTGATGATCATGATGCTGCCGATCATCGTCCCGTTGTCGTCGAGAATCGGACCGCCGTATTTGTAGAGATGCTGCTTGTCCTTGACGAAGTCGAGGTGCGCCCCACGAAGTTCGTTCCGCCGCTTGCCGCCGTCTCCGCGATCGTATGCGATGATCAAGAAGTCCATTGAAACGCTTTTCCTTCCAGCAGTCTATCCAACAGGCTCTAGGCCTCACTTCGTCGATCGCAGGAACCGATCCGTCCCGCGTTGCAGGAAAACTCGGTGAAGGTTGGACTGACGGGCGGTATCGGTTCCGGCAAGTCGGTCGTCGCGGACATGTTGCGCCGGCACGGCGCCCGGATCATCGACACGGACGAGCTCTCGCGTCGCGCCGTGGCGCCGCGAAGCGAAGTGCTCACGGCTATCGCCGAACGCTGGCCCCAGGCGATCTCCGCTGACGGAACGCTCGACCGCAAAGAGATGGCGCGGATCGTCTTCTCCGATCCCGCTGCCCGCAAGATGCTGGAGAGCCTCTTGCACCCGCGCATCCGGGAGCTGGCCTTCGCCGAAGCGTCGCACGCCAAGCCGGGAGAGATCGTCGTCTTCGTCGTGCCCTTGCTCTTCGAGTCGGATTTTTGGAAGCTCTGCGACAAGACGGTGGCCGTCGTCGCGCCGCGCGAGCAGCGCCTTCACCGCGTGGTGCAGCGCGACAGCGTCAGCGAAGAGCATGCGCTGGCGAGGATGGCGGCGCAAATCGATCCCGATGAAGCGCGCCGGCGGGCCGACTATGTGATCGAGAATGACGGCACACTGGAGCAGCTCCAGGTCCGCGTCGACGAGCTCTGGCGGAGCCTTACCGCTTCAGCAAACGCTTGACCTGCGACGAAGCGGCGATCTGCCCCCGGCCGACGTAGGCTTCGTGGTTGCCGTCGATTTGATCGAGGCGATAGAGGTAGTTGACCATCATCCCCGCCGACTCGCGCATGGCTCGCGGCGATACGTCGCCGAGCCAATTGATGCGCTCCACGTGCGCGCCGTTGCTCAAGTGGAAATGGGCGACGGGATCGAGTGCGCGGTGAGTGCCGGGACGTTTGGCTTCCAGCAGATAATGCGCGCACAAGCGCATCAACGGCTCGCGCAGCGCGTCGGAGGTCTTGGGGTCGCGATACCACGACCGCTTGGTTAGCGCGTCGCGTATCGCGCGGGGCGTCGCCTCGGGAGCGAGCTCCTCCGCGCGCTCGAGCCACGCGCGAAAGCCCGGAATCGGCGAGAGCGTCGAAAACACCTTGACGTCGCGCAGCTCGGCGGAGAGCACGTCGACGACGCGCTTGATCAACGCGTTGCCGAAGCTTATGCCGACGAGCCCGCGCTGACAGTTCGAGATCGAGTAGAAGATGGCGTGCGTCGCCGAGCTCGCTTCACCCAGCGGGGCCTTTTGATCCAGCAGCGGCGCGATTGCAGCCGACAGCTCGTTGACAAGCGCCACTTCGATGAAGATCAGCGGCTCCGAGGGCATCAGCGGGTGGAAGAACGCGAAGCAACGGCGGTCGGCATCGAGGCGGTTCTTGATGTCCGCCCAACCGCGCACTTCATGTACCGCCTCGTATGAGGCCAAGAGTTCCAGCAGTCCGGCGGGAGAGTCCCACGTGATCCTGCGCAGCTCCAAGAAGCCCACGTCGAACAACGAGGTCAGGAGGTCCTTGAGGTCTTGCTCGAGCGCGTTCAGCGCCGGGTCGTCCCCTTTTAGATCGATGAGATCGGCCCGCAGATCCACGAGAAACTTGATGCCGGCGGGAAGGCCGTTGAACTGCCGCAGCAACCGCATGCGCGGCGGCTCCAGCGCGCGGCGGAGCTTCACCTCGGCACGCGCGCGCTGCTCGGCGCTGTCGGCGCTTCGCACGTCCTCGATGAGGCGATCGATGTACCTCTGATCCACGTCGAACTCGGCCAGCGTGCGCAGGAAGCGCCCCCGTCCCGTTGGGTTGAGCGCGAGATAGAGACGTCCCGCCTCGGCGGCTCGCGCGCGGGCCGAAACCTCGCCGCCGCGCCCGTCCAGACACGCCTGCAACTGTTCGCGCAGACGCTGCACGTGACGATCCGAAAGCTCCGGAGACGTTGCGGGCATCGCGATGCCGCGCGCTGCGGCGGCGATCTCGTTCCACAGCGAACGGATGTGGGCGGCGGTCTCAGTCAAGGCCATCGGTCGTGACTCCTCAGGCGGAAGCTAGGCGCCGCGGCGGAGAACTCGGCCCGGCCGCACGCCGGTGAACGCGCCTGCGCGCAGCACGCAGGCGCCGTTGACGTAAACGTCGCGGATTCCCTCGGGAAAGCGGCACGGCTCCTCATAGGTTGCGCGATCGATCAGCGTCTGGTCGTCGAATACCAAGAGATCGGCGTAAGCGCCTTCCTCGATGCGCCCGCGTTCGCGCAATCCGAAGATCGAGGCGGGCAGGGACGTGGCGCGGCGCACACCTTCGGCCAGTTCGTAGATGCGCCGGCGGCGGCTATACCGTCCGACGGCTCGCGGGAACGTGCCGAATGCCCGCGGATGTGGGATGCCGCGCGCCGTCACCCCCGTGACGCTGCGTCCGGACGCATCGCTTCCAACGGCGACGAAGCGCGCCGAGAAGACGGCGTCGACGTCGCTCTGCGTCATCTCGAAGAAGATGGCCTGCGGCGAGAGGCGCTCCTCCACCAAGAGACGGAGCGCCGCCGCCGCGGGCTTGATCCCCCAACGGTGGGCCAGCTCGTCGATGCGCAGACCGGCCACTTCCTCGTTGCGCGTGGAGGCGACGTCCGTGATGAGGATGTCGTGCCAGCGGTCCCGCCAGGCCAGCTCCACGGCTAAGGCGATCGAGAGGCGACGCTGGGGATCGCGCAAGCGCTTGAGCGTGGCTTCGACGCCGCCATGACGGCACTCCGGCGGCAGGATCTGCGCTAGCTCCGTCCAGGCTCCCAGATACGGATACGCGTCGGCGAAGATGGGATCTCCGGCGTCGCGCGCGGCGTCGATCTTTGCCAGCGTCTGATGGACCTTGCCCCAATTGCGCTTACCCCAAGCTTTGTGATGCGAGAGCTGGACGCGCACGCCGGCGGCGCGTCCGATGCGCAATGCCTCCTCGACGGCTTCCAGCAGTTCGTCGGATTCGCTACGCAGGTGCGTGGCATAGAGCGCCCCGCCGGAATCCGCGGCCGCCTGCGCCAGCGCGATGAGCTCCTCCGTCGTCGCATAGGAGCCGGGCGGATAAACGAGGCCGCTCGAGATGCCCAATGCCCCCGACTCGACCGCGTCGCGGAGGAGCCGCGCCTCGGCGTCGATGCGTTCGCGTTCCAACGGACGAGGGTCATCACCCGCCACGTTCGCGCGGAGGGTCCCGAGGCCGACGAGCATCGCCACGTTGACGGCGGGACGCTCGTGCTCGACCAACGCGAAGAATTCATCCAAGCTCGTCCAGGTTGGTTCGATACCGTACGGACGGAGGGCGCGTCTCCGTTCCGCGCGCAGCGCATCGCTTGTCAGCGGCGCCGGAGAGCAGCCGCAGTTGCCGCCGATCTCCGTGGTGACGCCTTGGCGGACCTTCGATTCTACGCGCGGTTCCACCAGCCACAGCTCGTCGGTATGGCTGTGTGCGTCGATGAAGCCGGGCGCCAGGGCCAGCCCCGTGCAGTCGATCTCCTCGGCGGCGTCCCGGTCCTCGAGACGGCCGATCAGGGCAATCCGATCTCCATACGTCGCGACGTCCACGATTTCGGGCGATCTGCCGCTGCCGTCATAGACACGGGCGCCCCGAAAGATGATCGAGAGCATGGGCCTGAAGGTTGGACCCAAAGGCCCATGCCTCCGCTCTCCCAACTGAGTTAACAAGGGCGTATGATGGGTAAGGGAAGCCAACCGGCTAGCAGAAGAGGAGACGAGGCGATGGCTACGACCAAAGGACGCTCCACCGGTGGGGGCATGACGGTACGCGAAGCCGGCAAGAAAGGCGGCGACACCGTCAAAGCAAAGTACGGCGCAGAATTCTACGAAGCGATTGGACGTAAGGGCGGCGAGGCCACGAAAGAAAAATACGGTCCGACGTTCTACGAGGAGATCGGCCACAAAGGCGGACAGAAGGTAAAGCGCTTCATCGAGGAGGGTAAGCGCACGTAGTCTGGGTCCGCCCTTCAGAGAATTCCGTTACGTACGACGGCACCACGACGACATCGCGCTATGAACACGGGGGGTGAGCGCACCAGAGTTTCGCGGTGCCGTCGACTTTGCTGACGGTGATCTCTCCCGTCGCAACGTTCCACCGCACGCTGCCCAACGTGAGCCGCTCGCCGTTCGACGTGACGGTCGTGGCCGTGGGAATGGAGAGCAGCTGCAACGCGTTGCTCCAAGTGATCACGTCCGTCTTGAGCACGCGCGCAATCGGTGAATTGACGCTCTGCAGCTGAACGTGACCGCTGACGGTGATGTCCCTCGTGCCCACATTAATGATCACGCGATCGGCGTGCAATTCGAGATAAGGCTTTCCGCTCTTGAAGAGCGCGGCGCTTTCGACGTCCTCTAACGTGGTGATGCTTCCATCGGGCGTCGTCGTGATGCGCTTGGCACGGAAGCGCCACGCGTTGTTCGAGCCACGCGTTCCGATGCCGATGGCCTCTTCAAGCACCGTCGAACCTGGGGGCGGAGGCGGGATTTCGTTCAAACCGGCGCGGTAGACGACGGCGCCGAGGGCAACGAGGATCGCCAGAACGACGGCGGCGACGATGGCCTTGATGCGAGCGCTGCCGCTCATGGCCGCCTCCGTGCGAATAACGCCGTTGCCAACGCCAGCACGGCGAGGATCAGCGGACTCCACGGACCTAGCGTGCGGTACGGAGTCCACGTCGACGGGCCTACTTCACCGACTGCCGTGCGTTCGACGTCGAGAGGAATGCGCTGCGTCCACGAGCCGTTCGGAGCGACGATTCCCGAGATCCCCGTCGCGGCCGCTCGGACGACGTAGGCGCCTTCTTCTACGGCGCGCAGCTGCGAGAGTTCCGCATGTTGGTACGGGCCCGCCGACGTTCCGAACCACGCATCGTCGGTAGCGACCACCAGCACTTGGGCACCCGCACGGATCGTGTCCCAGGCGTCCTGCGGGAATGCGCTCTCGTAGCAGATCAGCGCGCCGTACGAGAGGGGAGCGTCACGAAAGACGACAACGCGATCGCCGCCTGAGAAGCGTGAAACGGGGTCGAAGAGCGATACTCGTCCCAGCACGTCTCCCCACGGCAGGTATTCCGCGAACGGCACGAGCGTGCGTTTGGTGTAAACGCCTTCGAGACGGCCGTTCATGTCATAGCTCCACATCTGATTGAAGAGCCGATCTCCCGTGCGACTGTCCGTCCCGATCAAGAGCGCAGCGCCGCTGCGGCGCGCGATGGTGGAGAGGAGAGCCTGCACGTCCGGACTTTGATTGAGCAGCGTCGTCACGACCGTCTCCGGCCAGACGATCAGAGCCGGGCGTGAAGGAGCCGCCGAGAGCGTCGCGCGCTCGTAACGACCAAACTCTTGCCAGAAGAACTTCGGGCTCCACTTGACGTCTTGCGAGACGTTGCCTTGGACGACGGCGACGCGCTCCGTGGGGGCGGCCATGTGCGTGCGCGCAGGCCAGAGCAGCCAGAGCCCCGCGCTGACGGCCAGCGCGGCAACGATCCATACGAGTCCGCCGCGACGCGTTTGAGCGTCCGACAGATCGACGACGGCGGCCGCGATCAATGCGAGCGTAAACGAGATGCCGTAGACGCCGAGATAGGCGGCGATGGCGACGAAGAACGTCGAGACCTGTGCGTCCCCGAGCAAGCCGAAGGGAACACCCAGCGCCCCGTTTCCGCGCGCAAGCTCCGCCAGCGTCCAGATGGCGGCGCATCCCAATGGCCAGAGCGGCGTTCCTCGCGCGGAAAGCCACGCAATTCCAGTGCCTGCCGCGCCGAAGAAGAGCGCCTCGATCGCCGCAACGAGAAAGACGACTACGGGAACCAGCGGCCCGACGTACTCGCCGATCGACGTGCCGATCCACGCCATGTTGAGGATGAAGAACAGCGTGCCAGCGTACCATCCCGTGACGAATGCCGCTTTCCAGGAGCAGCGTCGCCATAACCAGAACAGCGGGGCCAGCGCGACGGGGCCGAGCCACGCCGCGTTGACTTTGGGAAACGTCGCCGCGAGCAGCAAGGCCGAGATGGTCGGCAAGACGAGCGAGGCCACTGTTGCCGGTGCAACGACGCGTGCGGTGGCATCGAGTGAGCGAGAGGTGGACATGCTACGCTGGTTCGGAGTCCTCGTCGTGGCGGCGGCCTTGGCGTTGGGGGCGTGCGGGAAGATCGTGACGCTGCCGCCGGGTACCACGAGCGCCGGCATCCCCTCGGGCTACATGTTGGTTCGCTTTCGTACCAGCGCCCCGATGAACTTCCAAAAGTATCAGTACCTCATCGTGTTCAACACGAGCGGCACGGGGGGCACCCCCTACGCCAACGCGGTCTTTACCGGCAGTTACCAGAACTTCACCTTCGCCTTCGATGTGAGCGGCATGACCAACGCCCTCATCAGCTGCAGCCCCGGGTCGGTATGCCAGAGCTTCCTCCAATACTATACGATCCCGGGCGGGGGGCCCAATAGCGTCAAGATCAACGAACCGTTCCTTCCGTCCGGTCTCGTCCTGCTCAATCCGAACGACAACGGGCAGGGCAATGAGTTCAGCATCCTCTTCCCGCGCGCGCTCTTCTACCTGCCGAGCCCGGCCTCGCCCACGCCTGGCCCGAGCGTCGGACCGAGTGCAACGCCGACGCTCCCGCCGTCGGGGCTGCCGAATCCCGTCCCGACGACGGTCGCGCAGCAGACGTGGTTCGTGAACTTCTTCACGCTCGACGCCAACAGCTCGCCCATCGACGCGCTCGGCACGACCGGCATCAGTGATACGTCGTTCAGCCAGCCGCTGCTGACGACCAGCACTTTCGACGTACGGATCGACAAGCCGACAGGAGCCGATCAAGTGTCGGATCCGGCGGCGTTCATCGTCGGTGGGGAGTTCACCAACGCCCCGTAGAAGCCGGAGGCCACATGCGGTGATACGAAGGGGGATGGCATGCAGCTCCTAACCACGATCGATCGCGCGAAGCTCGAGCGCTCGGCGCCGCTGGCTGAATCGAACGAGTTCGCGATCTACCAGCTCGAGAACGACACCTACGCACTGGTGCACCGCCACGTCGGCGCCGGCGTGGATTGGCAGGCGATCACGCTCTCAGGCGATGGAATCTTTCGCGTGAGCGAGCTGCTCACACGCGCTGCGCGCTCGCTCTACCGCGACATGGCGGCGGAGCTCTCGAAGGCCCGCAAGAGCTAGAGCCACCGCCCTCGGTCATCCTCCAAACGTAAACGACTGCGGGATGATGGGGCCGTTCTGGCTGAGTCCGAAGTTCGCCGTGCGGCTGGGGAAGGCCAACAAGTTGATGGTCGCATCGACTTCTTTGAGATCCTGGCGGTACGAAACCTGAATTTCGTAGCAGTTCCCGATGATATGGCGATAGTAGATCGCTTTATTCATGATGCCGCGTTGACCCAGCACCCCACCGTAGAAGATATTGGCCGAGAACTGTACCTCGCTATCGTGACCGAAAGGCGTCGCGACCTGGACGTTGGTCGGGCCGAACTTCGTGAAGCTGGGATCGTAGGCGCCGCCGAGCTGGACGTATGCTACCCTGAACGGACGTAGCGTCAGCTGGTAAGCGATCGGCTGCGCGATGTGATTGAAGCTCGTACCCGACGAGAGCGTGAGGTTGTAATAGTTCTTGTTGAAGATGCGCAGTACGTCCTGCGCGATCGAAGAGTTCCCACCGAGCACGTCGAGCGTTTGAAACGGGCCGAAGCGGTTACCATTCGTATTGACCTCGTTATAACTCAACGAGTTGGAGAAGTGTTTGCCGAATGTCGACGAGAGCGACATGTTCTGCGTGACCTGCGCCTTCTCGTCGCCCGTCCCGTAGATATCCTGGCGCACGTTCACGCCCGCGTTGAAATCCGTATTGTTGAAGACGCGGTAGTAGATCGGTCCTAACGAGATGTTCGCCTCTTCCTTGCTGGCGTCCACGTTGCTCGGAAACTCGTGGTAGCGCCCCAGCACGAAGTTCACGGAGTACGGTAACCGGGCGGAGGAGCGCAGCCGCGGCCTCAGCGTGATCTCCGGGAGCTTGTCGATGCCGGAGAGGAACGTCTGGTCCGTCTTGTCGATGGTGATGTCGGTATCGAACTCCGCGCCCGTGATGTGCGTCAACGTATTGAAGTGGAGGTTGTCCGTGTTCGACGCCGAGAAGAGCTCGTTGCGGTTCGTCGATTCGCTGATGCTGATTTGCTGGCTGATCCGAGACGTCAACTGGCGGCTGTCCGTGAAGCCGTACGAGCTGCTGGACTGCTGGCTGCCCGACTGGTAGCGTGAAAACGTGTAGTTCTCCTGGGCCTTCGTTCCAGTGTACGAGACGCTGGAGTTCAGTGAGAACGACGGCGGCAGATAGACGAACGGTCCATAATTGCCGTTGTAGCTGAAAGCGAAGTTGCCGTGCAGCTTCTGCGAAAAATTCTCGTTGTCGGTAATGGCGAGATTCAATCGCTTCTGGTTCCCATTGAGCCGATTATAGCTGAACTCGTCGAAATTGAACGAGCCGCTGCGGCGATTGTCCTTGCGCTGGTAGAACGCGACGTAGCCGAGCTCCACGCCCAACTTCTGGAAATAGTTGAGGACGTAATAGCCATACCAGTTGTCGCTCCGGTAGAAGCTGAGCCGTTCCTTGGCGAACACGCCCGTCGTCTGCGTGTAACCGATCTCCGGCGTCGAGGTGTTGAGGCTGCGATTGGCATGCTGCGCGAGCCCGATCACCAGCACGGGAATGTACGCGACCGGGATGATGCCCAGATAGAGCACGGCCTTGCGCGCGATTAACCGATCGCCGGGATAGATGTCCACGGTTCGCGCTTCGAAGTGGTACCCGGCCTTGGGGTCGTCGCAGGTGGTGAACGACGACTGATCGATGTGCGTCACGCCGTTGCGTAACGAGCGGATCTCCTTGCCCGTGTAATAGAGCCGGCCGCGCTCGACGCCCTCCGTCGTCGCGCCGCTCCCGCCCGTCAACGTGGCGATGCCCTTGTCCGTATCGAAGGTGATCAGCTTCGCGTTGAGGATGGCGTCTCCGCGCTGACTGCGCAGACTGGGATTCCCCTCGATCGTGATCGTGTGCTCGCCGTCGAAATGTGCGCGCTCGCCGCTGAGGATCACGTCGCGATAGTAGATGCGGACGTTGCCCACGGCGTCCATGGGCTGATGCTCGGCATTGCTACCCACGATCTCATCGGCGACAACGGCCACTTGATCGGGCCCGAGCGTGGGGATGGGAGTTGGGCCTGCCGGTGAGGGCATCTCCGTGGGCTGCGGTGATGCGCCCGCCGGCGGGATCGTCGGAACGGGCGTGGGCGCGGCGTCGGAGGGCACGGGGCTCGGGTGGATGATGAAGACCGGCCCCGGCGTTTCCGTGGGAACCGGCGTCGGTGTGGGCGGAGGCGGTGGGGTTGCCGAAGGCGGCGTCGGCGTCGGTTGAGGCGGCACGAGGATCGGCGAGCCCTGCCCGGGACGCGTGAAAGGAAGCGGCATGCCGGGCGAGGGCGATGCGGAGGGCGACGGAGACGGCGACTCCGGCGCTTGCGGAGACGGCGTGGCCTGCGCCTGCGCGACGGTGCACGCGCCGGCGGGAACGAGCGTCGAGTAGGGATCGCCGGCCGACGTCGGCGTCGCCCGCGCTGGGAGCAGCGATCCGACCGTGAAGGTCACGGCCAACAGGAGCGAGACCAGACGCAACTTACTGCACTACTCCCATAAGCTAGCGATCCTCGAGATAGAGCATGACGCTGCCGGCAAGACCGGTGACGATATTCGGTATCCATGCGGCAACGTAGGCGTTGATCTCTCCATTACGCCCGAGCGCTGCCATCGCGGCCATGAAGATCTGATAAATGAACAGGACCACGATGGATAGTGTGATGCCCAACGCGCGTCCTTTTTTCCCGAAGCGCGTGGCAAGCGGAATGCCGATGAGCACGGCGATGAAGGCCCCGAAGGGATAGGCCAGCTTTTGCGCGAGCGTGACTTCGAGAATACCCACGGAAGGGCCGCCCAGACCCTGCGCCTGCATGGCGTGCACCTGTCGGCCCAGCTGTTTTGACGACATCGTGTACGGATCGGTGTTCGACGTCGAGAGAAACTGGGATGCCGTCTCACGCAGCGGCAGCGGGACGGTCACCGTCTTTCCACTCACGTTGTACGCCATCGTGCCGTCGGGACGAAAGGCGACTTGCCGCGCGTTTCGGAGAATGAGCTCCTCGTTCTCGATGGAAGCCTTCTGGGCCGTCGTCACCTTTTGGAAGAAATTGTTCTTGTCCGGCTCGAAGATCATGACGCCGTCCATCGTCCGCCCGTCGGGCTCCATGCTATTGACGTAGAAAATGCGTCCATTGTCGGGATCGCGGCGGAAGAATTGGGGCTCGACGGGCAGCGTCGCCGTACGGTAGACGATCTGATAGAACGAGCGCGTGGAGAGGTCCACCGTATACGGCGTGACGTGCTCGTTGATGAGATACGTGGAGATGAAGACGAGCGTGCCGCAGAAGAGCAGCGGCGCGGAGATGCGCATGAAGCTCACACCGCTGGTGCGTAGAGCCGTGATCTCGTTGTCCGCGGCCAGACGGCCGAAGGCCATCATGGTTGCAAACAGACAAGCAAACGGCGCAGCCATCGGGATTACCAGGGGCACGCGGAAGACCAAGAAGCGCAACACCAGGCCCACGGGAGCGTGGGCGTTGATGATGTAATCCGCGGCCAAGAAGAAGAAGTTGATGAACTCGAAGAGCAAGAACGCCGACAGCGCGAAGCCGAACGGACCGACGCATTCGGCGAGCAGATAACGGTCCAGGATCGAAAACGCGAGCCGACGCGCCGGCGGCTTGACTCGCACCGCGTGCAAGCTGCGTATCGCCATGGGGGCTACGTGCCGTAATCCGCGAGCACGCGCGACACGTAGGCTCGCGTCTCGTGGAAGGGCGGAATCCCGTGGTAACGATCGACGACGGCAGGTCCGGCGTTGTATGCGGCGACGGCGAGCTTCACGTTGCCGTGATAACGCACGAGAAGGTCGTGGAGGTAGCGGGTCCCACCGAGGAGATTCTGCCACGGGTCGAAGGGGTCGCTGACGCGATAGGCTCGAGCCGTGCCCGGCAGGATCTGCATCAGTCCCATGGCGCCCGCCCGGGAGATGGCCTGCGGGTCGCCGTCGGACTCCGCCTCGACGATGGCATGGGCCAGCCGCGCGGGCACCCGATTCCGGGTGGACGCCTCGTCTACCATGGTCCACAGTGAGGGGCCGGCCGGCGACGCGCCGCCCATCCCGCAGCCGGCCAATGCGGCGGCAAGCACGAGGGCAGATGCACAAAGCAACAGCGGTCGCAGCAAAGTAGAGGCAGTTTGTCGGCCCGCGCGCTGCTTACCTCCGGGCGCGCGGGAGAGTTGCTTCTCGGGTCCTGCTGGAGTATAGTGGTTGCAAATGGTTATAAGTGGGGCCAGGTGGTGATCAAGTGGCGTCCGACTTACCCCGTTTCACAGGGTCGTTCGAGCTGCGGCTCGACGACAAGGGACGGCTGGTCATTCCTGCGCGGATCCGAGAGCGGCTGGGAGGGGGCTTCGTCATCACGATCTCCCCGCCCGACCGTTGCCTCGCCCTCTATCCCCAAGAGGCGTGGGACGCGTTTTGCATTCGCTTGCAGACCGCGGAGAAGAAGGACGATCGGTACCGCCGGTTCGTTCGGTACCTCTTCGGTAACACGGAAGAGGTCTCGACGGACGCGCAGGGACGGCTGCTCATCCCGCCGGGCCTGCGGAAGTTCGCGGGAATCGAACGGGAGGTGGTGCTCGTCGGGTCGCTGACGCGCGTGGAGGTGTGGAGCGCGGAGGCGTATCGCCGGCAACCGGAAGATGAAAACGTCGCCGACTTGATGACGGAACTGGGCCTCTATTGAGTGCGGGGCACATCCCTGTGCTCCTCAATGAGGCGCTGGAATACCTGGCGATCGTTCCCGAGGGCACGTACGTCGACGCAACATTCGGCAGTGGCGGCCATTCGAGGGCGATTCTGGAACGTCTGACGACGGGGCGACTCATCGCGTTCGACGCCGACCCCCAGGCGGCCGAGCGATGCGCGGATCTTCCGCGGGACCGCTTTACGTTGGTGCACGCCAATTTTCGTGAGTTGGCGTGCCGGCTCGACGAGCTACGTGTAGGTGCCATCGACGGGATCCTCTACGACCTGGGGGTCTCCTCGATGCAGTTGGATGCTGCGGAGCGCGGCATGAGTTTTCGAGAGGAGGCGCCGTTGGATATGCGACTGGATCCGACTACCGGCCCAACGGCCGCCGATTTGCTTGCGACGTTGAGCGAGGAGGACTTGGCGCAGGTGATCTTCGACTACGGCCAGGAGCGCGGAGCGCGCCGCGTCGCGCGCGCCATCGTGCGCCGCCGAAACGAAGGGCGCTTGCCGAGGACGACCACCGAGCTGGCTTCGCTGGTCTCCGGCGTTCTCCATCGCTACGGCTATCGCGAGCGCATCCATCCGGCAACGCGCACGTTCCAAGCCTTGCGCATCGCCGTCAACGACGAGCTCAACGCGCTTCGCGAGTCTCTGCTGCAGGCCACGGATCGACTCGTGGTCCACGGGCGCATCGTCGCCATCTCGTTCCACTCACTGGAAGACAGGATCGTGAAAGAGCACTTCCGCAGCGACCGCCGGTTGGAAGTGCTGACGCGCAAACCCGTGACGCCGAGCGAGGCCGAGCTGAAGGCCAACCCCCGCGCTCGGAGCTCGAAGTTGCGCGCCGCTCGAAAGCTGGAGGATGGGTCGTGATCGCGCCGCAGCTCCTCCCTTCTTACCCCGAGCCCGAGCGGCGCCGGCGCGAGCGCCCGCGGCGCCGGCGCGGAGCGACGATCCAGCGAGCCATGTGGCTGCGGATTGCGACGTTTGCTTCCGTGCCGTTTCTCTTGGTGATGGCCTACGTCGCTCTGCTCGCGCACGTGACGTCGTTGGGATATGCCTATTCGAACGCCCAAAACGATCTCCAGCGCGCTCGCGCGGAGCACATGCAATTGCAAGATGAGGTCGCGCGGCTCGAATCTCCGCAGCGATTGGCCGCGCTGGCCCAGCGCCTGGGCATGAAGGACCCCGGCGACGAGCTGGTGGTACGACTCGTGCCCCGGCCGACGGTGGCGAGCCGCTGGCCGCTGCCGCCGCTGGGCAACGTATTTCGGATGCGGTAAGTATGCCTCGGACGCTTCGCCGGAGCAACTTCGCCCGCATTCCTCCCATGCGGGCGAAGTGGTTCTTCATCTTCTTGATCGTGTTGGGCGCGTACTTGTCGTGGCGGCTTTTCGACGTGCAAGTGCTCAACGGCAAGGTGTACGCGCGTGATGCGCTGATGCAGCAGCGCGAGACACTCGACGTGCCCGGTCGACGGGGCGATATCATCGACCGCAACGGCGCCGTCTTGGCGACCTCGCATCCGTCGGAATCGGTCTTTGCCGTTCCCGCGCAGATCTCCGATCCCGCGGCGACGGCCCAGCAGCTTGCCGCCGTGCTGCACGTTCCGTCAACGCGGTTGAAGCCGTTGTTGACGGGCAAGAGCCAATTCGTGTGGGTCGCGCGCAAGATTCCCTTCGATCAAGCACGCCGTCTGCGCGAGGCGAACATCCACGGGATCAACGTCGTACACGAGGAAACGGGACAGCGCGTGGCCGTGAACGGCACGCTGGCCTCGCCCGTGCTCGGCTTCGTCGGCATCGACGAGAACGGCCTTTCCGGCCTGGAGTATGTCTTCGATCGGTTGCTGCGGGGCGAGCCCGGCAAGATGACGATGGAAACCGATCACTTCGGCGCTCCCATCCCATTTGCGCCGGAAGTGCTGGACCCCGCGCGGCCGGGTGTCACGTTGCAGCTCACCATCGATCGTTACTTGCAGTTCGTGACGGAACAGGCGCTTGGCAAGCAGATTCGTAAATGGCACGCGAGCAGCGGCACGGCCATTGTCGTCGATCCCTTCACGGGCGCGATCCTGGCCATGGCGAGCTTGCCGGACTACGATCCCAACGCCTACTGGCGTGAAAAGCCGGACCGCTGGCGCAATCGGGCCGTCGAAGATTCCTACGAGCCCGGCTCGACGTTCAAGCTGATCACGGCGGCGGCGGCGCTGCAGAGCGGCATCTCGCCGCATGCCGTGTTTCCCGCGCACGACGAGCTGGAAATCGGCGGCCATGTCATTCACAACGCCGAAGACGGCTTCATGGCCTCGGGGAAGCGCTACGAGACCATCGATGACATCATCGCCTACTCGCACAACGTTGGAGCTGCGGAGATCGGCCTCCGCGTCGGTCGCACGGAGCTCTACCGCATGGTGACGGCGTTCGGCTTCGGAGAACCGACCGAGGTGGGATTGCCCGGCGAGAATCCAGGTCTCATGCCGCCGCTGGCCGACTGGAGCCAAGTAAGCGTCGCGACGATCTCGTTTGGTCAGGGTATCTCCGTCGAACCGCTTCAGTTGGCCATGGCGTATTGCGTTATCGCCAACGGCGGAGAGTTGCTGCGGCCTCGCATTCTGGATCGCTTGCTCGGCCCGAACGGTCGAACGATCTATCGCTACGGGCCGGAGGAAGTGCGTCGGGTCATCTCGGAGCGCGTGGCGGCCCAGCTTCGGCAGTATCTGCGTGAAGTCGTCGTGCGCGGCACCGGTAATCCGACGGCTCAAGTTCCGGGATACACGACGGCCGGCAAGACGGGCACGGCTCAGATCGTGGCCGACGGCGTCTATGCGCCCGGCGCGTACAACGCGTCGTTTGTCGGGATGGTTCCCGCCGAGCACCCCCGTTACGTCATCTTGGTGAAGGTCGAGCGGCCGCGCGGCTCAATCTACGGTTCCGAAGTTGCGGCGCCGGCCTTTGCCGAGATCGCGCGGCTTGCCATGCTTCACGCCGGCGTTACGCCGGACGAACGCTTGGCTCGCTCGGAGGCGAAGAGGCGTTGACCGAAGATCGTGGCGTGACTGGTCTCCAGCATCGTCGCATCGCCGTCGATTCCCGCCGCGTGGCTGCGGGCGATGTCTTCGTGTGCCTGCGCGGCGCGCATGTCGACGGCCACGACTACGCGTTGGAAGCGGTGCGCCGCGGCGCCGCCGTGGTGGTCAGCGAACGACCGCTGCCGCTGCCGCCGGGCATCGAGAACGTCGTGGTGTCGAACGCCCATGCCGCCCTCTCCTCACTGGCTGCCGCGCATTTCGGTCATCCTTCACGGGCGTTGTGCTGCATCGGCATCACGGGCACGAACGGCAAGACCACGACGACGCACTTCGTGCAGGCCGTGTTGGAGGAAGCCGGCGTCCCGTGCGCCGTGATCGGCACGTTGGGCGCGCGCTTCGCCGGTCGTTCGTGGACGCTGGAAAACACCACGCCGCTGGCCCTGGAGTTGCAGGAGCTCTTGGCGGAAGTGCGCTCGGCCGGCGCGCGGGCCGTGGCCATGGAAGTGAGCTCTCACGCGCTGGCGCTCCACCGCGCCGACGACGTTGAGTTCGACGTGGCCGGCTTCACGAACTTGACGCAGGACCACTTGGATTTTCATATCTCGATGGAGGCATACGCCGCAGCGAAGCGCGTGCTGTTCGAAGAGTTGCTCACGCGATCCACACGGCAGCCGTATCGCGCCAAGGCGCCGGGACACGCCGTGCTCAATGCCGAGGACTCCACGGCGCAGGCGTGGCTCGCGAGTCTCGGCGCTGGTGACTGGTCTGCAACGTCTTCGCTGACATATGGTTTTGGTTCAGCGAACGAGAAGGGCGTGGCTCCCGACGTGCAAGCGCTCGACGTCGAGCTGTGCGCCGACGGAACGCGCTTCACGCTTCGTTACGGTAAAGCATCGGTGCCCGTGTCGCTCTCGCTGCCCGGGCGCTTCAACGTTTCGAACGCGTTGTGCGCCGCCGGCTCCGCCGTCGCGTTGGGGCTCGACTTGGAAACGATTGCGCGCGGCTTGGCGCGCGTGCGCGTGGTGCCCGGCCGAATGATGCGCGTGACGTTGTCCGATACATCGTCCGCCGGGCCGTTGCCCACGGTCATCGTCGATTATGCGCATACGCCGGACGGCTTGGCCAACGTGCTGGATGCCGTTCGCCAAGCGTCGCAAGGACGGTTGATCGTGGTCTTCGGCGCCGGCGGCGATCGCGATCGCGGAAAGCGACCGCTGATGGGAGCCGCCGTGGCCGATCGTGCCGATACGATCTATGTGACGTCCGACAATCCGCGCACGGAAGATCCCATTGCCATCATCAACGATGTGATGGAGGGGGTCGCGTCTTCTCGCGCGTCGGGTGCCCGAGTCGACGTGTTCGTCGAACCGGATCGTGGGATGGCGATCCATGAAGCGATCCTTTCCGCCGAGGCCCGTGACGTGGTCGTCATCGCGGGCAAGGGTCACGAGACATACCAAGTCGTCGGCTCGGAGCGACGCTCGTTCGACGACGCGGCCGTTGCGCGCGCGGCGTTGGAGGAGTGGGCGCTCAGATGACGTCGCGCTTTGCCGCGCTCCCGCTCGACCGGGTGGTTGCGCTCTCGGCGGGGCGTTGCGTCCCGTCGCGCTCCGCGTTGCCGGAGGCGATCGATCCTTGTACCGATACGCGCGCGCTGCGTCCCGGGCAGGTGTATGTGGCGCTCGCGGGCGAGCGGTTCGATGGGCACGAGTTCGTCGTGGCTGCGCGAGCGGCCGGGGCGGTGGCCGCAATCGTGTCACGTGAGTCGGCGTTGCCGGACGGCTTTCCGGGGATCGTGGTGCAGGATACGACGCGCGCCTACCTCGCGTGCGCTGAAGCGGCGCGCGAGCGCTTCGGCGGCCGAGTCGTTGCCGTCACGGGAAGCGTCGGGAAGACGACGGTCAAGGAGTTCTGCCGTGCGCTGTGCGAGGCGGCGGGGCTCGGGCCTGTGTTGGCGACGCCGGCGAACGAGAACAACGAGATCGGCGTCGGCCATCTGATGCTGCGGGCGCTGCGCTCGGGCGTCGTGCCCCGAACGTTGGTGGTGGAGATGGGTGCGCGTCACGTGGGGGAGATCGAAGTCCTCTGCGCCGCGGCGCGTCCTGACGTAGGCGTGCTGACGGGAGTCGGCGAGTCGCACCTGGAGAACTTCCCGTCGCTGGAGTCCCTTCGCGAGACGAAGTGGGGACTGTTCGCGTGCGGTGCCCGGCCCGTTCTGAACGCGGGAGACACCGCTTCATTGGAGCGTCTCGCTCGCGTCTTGGACCGGAACCCGATCCTTTGCGCTTCCAGCTTATCCCCCGCCGATGTGCGTATTTCGCACGCGCATATGCGAGAAACGCACATATCCGGCACCGGCATGCTTTTGGTCGTCCCGGCCGGCCCCAACCGTGGGACCGTGGAGGTCCGCTACCGGAAGCCCGCAAGCGACGATGAAAACACCCACCGGGGCACGTTCGCGATTCCGGGAGCGCATCATCGGCTGGATGTCGCGCTCGCCCTCGGAGCAGTCGTCGCGCTTGGCGGGGATCTTGCGAAAGCCGTGGAGGCACTACCGACTCTCGCCTTACCCGACGGCCGGTATCAGGAGATCGAGCTCCCGAGCGGCGCAAGGGTCATCTACGATGCCTACAATGCGGCGCCGGCTTCCACGGAAGCTGCCCTCCAAACCTTCGCCGAGCACGCCGCGACGCGGCGGATCGCCGTGCTTGCCAGCATGGCCGAGCTCGGCCCGCAGGCGGAAGAGCTCCATCGGCGCGTCGGCGCCTACGCGGGACGACTCGCGAACCGCCGCGTCCTCGACGCGCTCCTTTTCGGGGGCGACTATGCCGAAGCATTGGAAGAAGGCGCTCTCGCCGGCGGCGCACCACCGGCTAGCGTCAAGCGTTTCGATAGCAATGCGGAAGCTGCCGAGTGGCTGCGTGGAAAACTTCATCCGGGCGACGCGGTGCTCTTGAAGGGTTCGCGCCGGTACAAGATGGAGGAGATTCTGGAGGAGCTACGCCGGTGAGCAGGTTGGTCATCACGCGCGAAGGCTTGCCGCAGGGCATCGTCGCTGTGCCGGTACGTACGCGGCTCATTGGCCCAGGCGACGATCTCCTCGCCCTCGTGAGCGAAGCGATCGGCGGAATCGCGCGACGAGGCGACCTCCTCTGCATCGCCGAGACGGCCGTCGCCATTGCGCAGGGCCGCTTCATCCCGGCCGAATACATTCGCCCGAGCAAACTCGCCTTTGCGCTCTCGCGCCGTGCCGGCGCCCTTGCCACGGTGGCGCAGCCGGAGTCAATGCAGCTGGTCATCGACGACGTCGGCGTCCCGAAGGTGCTCTACGCCGTCGTTGCGGGCGCCGTCGGCCGACTGCTTGGCAAACGCGGGCTCTTCTATGAGATTCTCGGCGAGGCGATTGCCGCCATCGACGGCTACACGGGCACGCTTCCTCCCTATGAGCGAGCGATCGTGCTCGGCCCGGACAAGCCCGACGAGGTCTCGCAGCAGATGGCCGAGGCCCTTCACTGTCATGTCGCCGTCGTCGATGCGAACGATCTTCAGAAAGCGCACATCCTCGGTGCGAGCCGCGGCGTCAACCGCCGGCTGGTCGAAGAGGTGATGCGCTCCAATCCGCACGGCAACGCCGACCAGCAGACGCCGCTGGTGATCCTCAAATGGCGCGGTGTCGGGGCCAGTCCCCTGCTGGCGGCAGACAACGGCGAAGAGGCCGCATAGGTATGCTCCTCGCGCTCACCGCGTTTGCAACGGGCCTCGTCGCCGCGCTGCTCATCGGAAAACCGCTGATCGCACGGTTGCGCCTGCTGGCGTTCGGTCAGCACATCTACGAGGACGGGCCGAAGACGCATCTGAGCAAGAGCGGCACCCCGACGATGGGCGGCATCCTGTTCCTCGTCGTGGCGATTGCGAGCGGGCTCGTGGCCCGAAGCGAACAGGCGTGGCTGCTGATCGGGCTCACCGTCGCATGCGGGGTGATCGGTCTCTTGGACGACTGGTTGATCGTGCGCCACAAGCGCGCGCTCGGCCTGAGAGCGAGAACGAAGTTCTTTCTCATCGCCGTGGCCGCCGTTGCCTTCCTCGGCCTTGCGCCGCATGTGATGAGCACGGAGCATACCTACGCGATCCTCAGATGGCACGGTGGCGGCGCTCTCGACGTGCGGCCCGCGCTGTGGTACGTTATCTCGCTGCTGGCCGTCCTCGCCACCACCAACGCCGTCAATCTCACCGACGGCCTGGACGGTTTGGCGGCGGGAACGATGATTCCGGCGCTCGCCGCGTCACTCGCCGCCGCGGCCATCGCGCGCGCGCCGGGCGTCCAACTCGTCGAGATCGCTATGATCGGCGCCTGCGCCGGCTTCCTGTACTACAACCGGCACCCCGCGCGCGTCTTCATGGGCGACACGGGATCGCTGGCGCTGGGGGCACTCCTTGCCGGCGGAGCGATCCTCACTGGCACGCAGCTTCTGCTTCCGCTGATCGGCGGCGTCTTCGCAGCGGAAGCGCTCTCCGTCATTCTTCAAGTGGCTTCATACAAGACGACACGAAAGCGCATCTTTCGCATGAGCCCGCTGCATCACCATTTCGAGCTCGGCGGTTGGCCCGAGACGATGGTGACGAAGCGCTTCTGGACGGCCGGTGCGATTCTCGCGCTTGCAGGGTACGTGGTGGTGCGATGACCTTCGACGCAACAGTCAACTTCGGGCAAGGCGAGCGCGTGCTCGTCATCGGGCTCGGACGCAGCGGGCTCGCCACGGTGGACGTGCTCCGGTCGCGCGGCGCCGAGGTCTGGGGAGTCGACGACAAGCCGGCAGAGCAGATCGAACCGGCTATTCGTGAGATCGAAGCGGCCGGAGCCACGTTCCTCAACCGTGAGGAGGTGGAGCCGAAGCTCGCGGAGATCACGGCGGCCGTGCTTTCCCCGGGCGTCCCGTTGACGACGCAGATGGTGCGCCGCGTGCAAGACCGCGGCATTCCCGTGTTCAGCGAGATCGAGGTCGCATACCGGATCTGCCGCGCGCCGATTCTCGCCGTCACGGGCACGAAGGGGAAGACGACGACGACGGCCCTGCTGGGCGCCATGCTGGCGCAAGACGGACGGACCGTACACGTGGGCGGCAACATCGGCAACGCGCTGATCCGCGAAACGGCGAAGGCCCGGCAGGAAGACTGGGTGGTTGCCGAAGTCAGCTCCTTCCAGCTCGAGTCCATTCGCTCGTTCAAGCCGCGCGTCTCGTTGATCCTCAACCTCTCGCCGGATCACCTCGATCGCTATCATTCGATGGAGGAGTATCGCGAAGCGAAGCTGCGCATCTTCGCCAATCAGGGCCTAGGCGACACGTTCGTCGGCAACCTCGACGATCCGTACTTCGAACCGCTGGCCACGGACGTGGAGAGCTATCGTATCCCCTGCGAGGCGTGGTGGTTCTCGCGCGAACCGCACCGCAACTCCACGCTCTACACGCGTGAAGGGAAGATCTACTTCACGCGGCCCGGCGCGCCGCGTGCCCAAGCCATCATGCCGATCAGCGAGATCCCGCTGCTCGGCGAGCATAACATGATCAACGTGATGGGCGCGGCGGGCGCGGCGCTGGCGGCAGGTGTCTCCGTCGCGGCGATTCGCGAAGCCGTGAAAGGCTTTCACGCGCTTCCGCATCGCTTGCAGCTCGTGGGCGAGCTCGACGGCGTGCGCTACGTCGACGATTCCAAGGGCACGAACCCGGGCGCCGTGATCGCCGCGCTCAAGGCTTTCGAGTGCGGGCGCGTCGTCGCCATCTGCGGCGGGAAAGCCAAGGGCACCGACTTCAGCGAGATGGGCGACGAGCTCGACGCGCGGGCGCGTGCCGTCGTGCTCATCGGTGAAGCGGCCGATGCCATCGCGACGCACGTCGTGCGCGCACCGATCCACCGCGCGGCCACGATGGAAGAGGCTGTGGAGACGGCTCGCGGTCTCGCGCAGGAAGGCGACGTCGTCCTGCTCTCACCGGGGTGCGCCTCCTTCGACATGTTCGATTCCGCGGAGCACCGTGGCCAAGTCTTCACGGCGACCGTGCACGCGCTTGCCGAACGAGGTGCGACGCGTGGCGCGTGACCGGCGCGAGCGCGGTGCCCCCGACTGGGGGCTGGTCATCGGCGTCGCCGTCCTCCTCGGCGTCGGCTTGATCATGATCTTCTCCGCGTCCAGCGTCACGGGATACGCCGAGCATGGCGACACGGCGTATTATCTGAAGCGCCAGCTGATCTGGCTGATGCTTTCCATACCGCCGGCGATCGTCGCCTATCGCATGGATTACCGCGCGCTCAAGCAGTGGACGCCGTGGATTCTCTTGGCGGGGATGTTGTCGCTGACCGCGGTCCTGCTGCCCCACGTCGGTACCGTCGTGGGCGGCGCTCGCCGCTGGTTCGCGATCGGGCCCTTCTCCGTCCAGCCCTCGGAGTTCGCGAAACTGGCGCTGGTGATCTACCTCGCGCACGCGTTGGCGGAGAAGAAGGAACGCGTGACCTCGCTCCACCGCGGCGTTTTCCCCATCATGGTGATCACGGGCATCTTGGCGCTGCTCGTGTTGCGCCAGCCCGACATGGGCACGGCAAGCCTCTACATCATGGTCGGCCTGCTGATGCTCTTCGTGGCCGGAGCACGTCTGCCGCACTTGATGGCCACGCTCGGCTGCATGGCGCCGCTGGTGGCGTTCGAAGTGATGATGTCGCCGTACAAGCGCGCGCGCATCATGGCATTCATGGACCCGTGGAAAGATCCGCAGAACACGGGCTTCCATATCATCCAATCGCTGCTGGCGCTGGGCAGCGGCGGAATCTTCGGCCTCGGCCTGGGCGAATCGCGCCAAAAGTTCTTCTATCTCCCCGAACAGTACACGGACTTCATCTTCGCCGTCATCGGCGAAGAACTCGGCCTCATCGGCTCGATCGTCGTCTTGGCGCTGTTCGTGTGGCTCGCGTATCGCGCCATCCGCATTGCGCTTGCCGCCGCGGACGCCTTCGGTTTCTACCTCGCCGTGGGCTGCACGGCAACCATCGTGCTCCAAGCGCTCGTCAACATCGGCGTCGTGACGTCGTCGTGGCCCGTGACGGGCGTTCCGTTGCCGTTCATCTCGTTCGGCGGCAGCTCGCTGATGGTCAATCTCATCTGCGTCGCGCTGATCCTCAACGTCGGGTGTACCCGCAAGGCGCGCGCCAGCCTGCAAGCATTGGGCGTACGCGGCGGAGCCGCCGCTTGAGAGTCGCCTTCACAGGTGGCGGAACGGGGGGACACGTCTATCCGGCGCTCGCGCTCGCCCGGGCCGCGAAGGAGCGCGATCCCGCGACTGAGATCCGATTCTTCGGCATGCGCGACGGGATCGAATCGCGTCTCGTCGCAGCGGCGGGTTTCGCATTCGAAGCCGTTCCCGGCGCGCCGCTCGAGCGCAACTTTTCGCCGGCCGCGTTCCGCACGCTTGGCGTCAACGCCGCCGCCTTCGCTATCGCGCTCTCGAAGCTGACGGCGTTCAGGCCGCAGGCGCTGGTGGCCACGGGCGGCTACGTCAGCCTGCCCGTCGTCTGGGCCGCATGGCTCCAAAAGCCCATCAGCCGCACGCGCATCGTCTTGCTGGAGCCCAATGTCGCCCCCGGACTGACCAATCGCCTGGCAGCTCCGCTGGCAGACGAAGTGTGGGGCGCCTATGCCGCGGCCGCCGGCGTCTTCGGAAGGAAATTCCACCTCACGGGCGTGCCCGTCCGGCCGGAAGTGCGCCGCCTGGTCAGCAAGGAGGTGGCCCGCGCATCGTTGGGTCTCGACCCCGGGCGGCCGACCTTGCTGGCAATCGGGGGGAGCCAGGGGGCCCGCCGCATCAACCAGGCTGTCGCCGCGCTGGTGACGCGACGCTCGCTGGAGGGATGGCAAGTGGTGCACGTCACAGGACCGCGCGATTACGCGTGGATGCGCGCGGAGGAGCATGACCTGGCCCCCGGAAATAGCGTAGCCCTGCTGCCGTATCTCGATGACATTGCGCTCGGTTATGCCGCCGCCGATCTCGTCGTGGCGCGCGCGGGCGCTTCCACGCTCGCGGAACTCGCGGCGACCGGCACGGCCGCCGTGCTGGTGCCGTACCCGTTCGCAGCGGAAAATCACCAAGCGAAGAACGCGGAGCTCTTCGTGCGCGCCGGTGCCGCCGTGATGATTGCGGACAGCGAGCTCGATGGCGACCGTTTGTGGTGGACGCTCGTGGAGCTTCGAAAACCGGGAACGTTGGAATTGATGCGCGCCGCCGCGCGCACATTGGCGCACGACGACGCGGAGCAGGTGCTCGTCGAGCGTCTGCTGCAAGGGAGCCCGCTCCCGGAGGGATCGTGAGTCAGGGGCCACAGTACGTCCATTTCGTCGGTATCGGCGGCATCGGCATGAGCGCGCTCGCGCGCGTGCTGACGGCGCAAGGGCAGGCTGTTTCCGGGTCCGATCTCTGCGACACCCCGCGCTTGCGGCAGCTGCGGGAACTGGGCGCGCGCATCTTCGTGGGCCACCGCGCGGAGAACGTCGACGGCGCCTCGCGCGTGGTCGTTTCGTCCGCCATTTCGCGCGAGAATCCCGAAGTGCGTGCGGCGCGCGATCGCGGCATTCCCATCGTCACGCGCGGCGTGCTGCTGGCCGAGGTCATGGAAGGCCGTTGCGGCATCGCCATTGCCGGCACGCACGGCAAGACGACGACGACCACGATGGTGGCCGCCGTCGTCGAAGCCGGCGGCTTCGATCCGACCGTGCTGGTCGGCGGCGACATCGTCGGCCAGGGCGTCAATGCCAGGCTCGGGGACGGAGCGTATCTCGTCGCCGAGAGCGACGAGTCCGACGGTTCGTTCCTCGAGCTGCGTCCGCGCATCGCCGTCGTCACCAACATCGAGAACGATCACCTCGCCCATTACGGCACGTTCGAGGCGCTCTGGAGCGCGTTCAAGGAGTTCGCGGACCTGCTGCCGGACGACGGCCTGGCTGTGATCGGCGTCGACTGCGCGAACGCGGCGCGTTTGGCTGCCACGCCGCGCGCTGCGCGCACGATCACCACGGGCCTGACCGAGCGTGCCGATCTCACGGCCGCCGATCTCGTGCAATCGCCCGAAGGCAGTCGCTTCACGGCCGTTTTGCGCGGTGAGCCGCAGCTCGAGGTCACGCTGAACGTGCCGGGCGTGCACAACGTGGCCAACGCGCTCCATGCCGTAGCAGTCGGTCTGGAGCTACGCATTCCCGAGGACGTGATCGCGCGGGCTCTGCGCGAGTTTCGCGGCGTGCGTCGCCGCTTCGACGTGCTCTACCGCTCGTCCGACCTCGCCGTCGTGGACGATTATGCGCATCATCCCACGGCCGTCGCCGCGACGATCGCGGCGGCGCGTCAGTATTGGGATGGTCGCATCGTCGCCGCCTTCCAACCGCATCGCTACACGCGCACGGCGTACTTGATCGATGACTTCGCGCGGGCGCTTGGAGCGGCCGACGAAGTGATCGTGGCCGACGTTTACGCGGCCGGCGAGGAGCCCGTGTCGGGTGTGGACGGCGGAGCGATCGCAAACCGATTGCGCGCCTACGCTCCGCGGCTCGAAGTCACCTATGTCGCCGATCGCGCCGCCGTGAGCGATGCGTTGCTCGAGCGCGCCGTTGCCGGCACGCTGTTGCTGTGCATGGGGGCCGGCGACATCACGGCGTGCGCCGGCGAGGTGGCGGCGCGTCTGCGCGCCGCGGAGGTGGCCTCTGCTAGCTTCTGAGGGAAAGAGCCGCAGCATCATCGGAATGCGCGAGCGCGAAGCGCTGGCCGCGGTGTGCGGGGATCGCGTCGTGTTCGACGCTCCGCTGGCGCCGTACACGTCGTACAAGGTGGGTGGACCGGCCGATGCCTTCGTCGAGGCGAACTCGACGGCGATGCTGGCCGAGGTTCTTCGCATCTGCGCGCGCGCGAATCTGCCTTGGTTCGCGCTCGGCAGCGGCTCCAATCTCCTCATCGGCGACGGCGGTATGCGAGGCATCGTCTTCCGTCTTTCCGGCGAGTACGGCGAGATCGCATGGAGCGATGATCCCGCCGAAGATTTCGTGCGCGCGGAGGCCGGCGCCAGCGCCTCGCTTCCCGCTTTCTGCGGGCAGGCTGCGGCGCGCGGCTGCGTTGGAATTGCTTCGCTCGCGGGGATTCCCGGCAGCATCGGCGGCACGCTGCGCATGAACGGCGGAACCGATCGCGAGTTCGGCGAGTTCGTCGAAGCCGTCTTGGTGCAGACTCCGCAGCATCCCGAGCCGCATCCCGTGAGCATACAGTACTACTACCGGCACACGACGCTCGCGCGCGACGCCGTGGTAGCGAAGGTTCGCCTGCGTTTCGAGCGCGGCAATCCCGCTGCCGTGCGCGCGGAGCTCAAGGCACGCCTGCGGCGCCGCAACGACACCCAGCCCGTGCAGTGGCCGAACGCCGGCTCCGTCTTTCGCAATCCGCGCGGAGACAAGGCGGGGCGTCTCATCGACGAGGCCGGGTGCAAGGGATGGCGCTGCGGGGGCGCGGAAGTGAGCCCTCTGCACGCCAACTTCATCGTGAACCGTGGGGATGCCACGGCGGCCGATATCGCGACGTTGATGGCGCGCGTGCGACGCCGCGTTCACGAACGGTTTGGTGTCGATTTGATCCTCGAACAGCATGTCGTGGGCGTTTTTGAATGACGAAGGAAAGGTAAGATGAAGCGCGTCGCCGTTCTGATGGGCGGGCCCTCGTCGGAGCGAGAGGTCTCCATCGCCACCGGCACGGGGGTGCTCCAGGCGCTCCAGTCGCTTGGCTACGAAGCGCAAGCCTTCGACTTCGATCATCGCGTGGTCGACGCGTTGCGTGCGTTCGCTCCCGACGTCGTCTTCAATGCCCTGCACGGCATCGGCGGCGAGGACGGCCAGGCCCAAGCCATTCTCGAATGGATGGGCTTGCCGTACACGGGCAGCACCATTCAAGGCTGCGCCATGTCGATGGATAAGCACATCACCAAGAAGCTGCTGGCCGCCGAAGGTTTGCCCACGCCTGCCTGGGATGTGTTCGATTTGAGCGGTGGCACGCTACCGTTGCTGCCGGGTCTCAACTTGCCGTTGGTCGTGAAGCCAGTCGACGAAGGCTCCAGCGTGGGCGTCACGATCGTGCGCACCCACGATCAATGGAAGGATGCGATGATCGCGTACTCGGAGCGCTACGGTCGGGTGCTGGTTGAGGAGTACGTCGGCGGTCGCGAGTTCAGCGTCCCCGTGCTCTTCGACGAAGTCTTGCCGGTCGTGGAGATCGTCGCGGAAGACACGTTTTACTCGTATGAGGCCAAATATAAGCCGGGCGGTTCGCGGCATCTCGTGCCGGCGCCCATCGGCGAGGATCTCACGGCGCGCCTGCAAGTTCTGGCGCTGTCGACGCACCGGTTGATGAACCTGCGCGACTATTCCCGCACGGATATCCTGGTCTCGAAAGAAGGTCGTCCGTATATTCTCGAGGTGAACACCCTCCCCGGGCTCACGCCCACGTCGATCCTTCCCGACGCCGCTCGTTCCATCGGTATCTCCTACGAAAGCCTGGTGGATCGGCTCGTGCGCGCCGCCTATCAGCGTGGGCACGAGCGCCAGCGAAGCTCCTCACTCAAAGGAGGTAGCACCCAGGGGGCATAAGACATCGCCTCGCACGTGAGGAGGATGTCCCAGTAATGCCGGAAGCATTGATAGCCCCGCCTGGACTCGAGGGCGTCGTCGTCGGTTCTACCAAACTGTCGAACGTCGAGGGCAAGATCGGCCGCCTGACGTACCGCGGATACGATATCAACGATATTGCCCCGAACGCTCACTTCGAAGAAGTCGTCTACCTGCTGCACTTCGGTGAGCTTCCGACTCGAGCTCAATACAATGACATCCGGCGCCGGCTGGCTGCCCATCGCGAACTCCCCGAGCCGGTGATCGCGATGATGAAGTCGCTTCCGAACGATTCTTGGCCGATGGACGTGCTGCGCACGTCCATTTCTATGCTTTCGCAGTTCGAGCCGCACAACCACGACGGAGCGCATACGTCCGACGTCGAAACGGCCATGAAACTGATCGCCAAGACGCCGACGATCGTCGCCGCATGGGATCGCATCCGGCGCGGCCTCGAGCCGATTCCGCCACGTGCCAATTACGACGCAGCCGAGAACTTCCTGTGGATGCGCACGGGAGAGCCAGCGCACGACATCGCCGTGCGTGCCCTCGACATGTACCTGGTTCTTCACTGCGATCATTCGTTTAATGCGTCGACGTTCGCGGCGCGTTGCACCGCATCGACGCGTGCCGACATCTATGCCGCCATCACGACGGCTGTCGCCACCCTCGAGGGCACGCTGCACGGCGGCGCGCCGAGCGAAGTTTGGCACAACCTGCAGGCCATCGGCACGATGGACAAGGTCGAGCCGTTCGTGCACGATCTGCTGCGGCGTGGGGAGCGCGTCATGGGCATCGGCCACCGTGAATACAAAGTCCGCGATCCGCGCGCCCAGCACCTCGAGCAGATGGCGAAAAACCTCGGCCAAGTCACCGGCAACAGCCACTGGTACGATCTGGCCGTTAGCCTGGAGAAGACGGCCGTCGACGTGCTCCATGAAGAGAAGCCCGATCGCGCGCTCTATGCGAACGTGGACTTCTACTCAGCGCCGCTGCTCCACAGCCTCGGCATCCCCAGCGATGAGTTCACGTGCATGTTCGCGTGCGGACGCATGGTGGGATGGACGGCACACGTGCTGGAGCAGCACCAGAATAACCGGCTTTTCCGTCCGCAAGCGGAGTACACGGGTCCTACGGGCTTGCCGTGGGTTCCCATGGACGAAAGATAACCGCTCCGGCAGCGAAGAGAGGAAGGGCCTCTCCTGCTTTAAGGGAACGTTCCCTCGGCGCATGCGTTTAGTTGCCGTGCGCTGTTAGGAGTGGAACGACGTGGATCACGCGCTTGCGAAATCGACGCTGGCGAAGGTCACTGGTAGGCTCATTCCCTTCATGTTCATTCTGTATGTCGCCAACTTTCTCGACCGTGTAAACGTCGGGGTGGCGGCGTTGACCATGCGCCAGGATATCGGACTCAGCGCCGAGGCCTTCGGTCTCGGCGCCGGCATTTTTTTCATCGGCTACTTTTTCTTCGAAGTACCGAGCAATCTGATTCTCGATAAGGTGGGCGCGCGCATGTGGATCGCGCGCATCATGATCACCTGGGGGCTCATCTCGTCGCTGACGATGTTCACCAACAGCGCCGCGATGTTCTATATCCTGCGGTTCCTCCTCGGCGTGGCCGAGGCAGGATTCTTCGCGGGGATGATCCTCTACCTCACCTATTGGTTCCCGGCCGCGGATCGCGCCAAGGCCGTTGCGGGTTTCATGGCAGCGATTCCCGTGGCGGGCGTCATCGGCAATCCGATCTCCGGCGCGCTCTTGAAGCTGGAGGGCGTCGCCGGCCTCCATGGTTGGCAGTGGCTCTTCTTGCTGGAAGGCCTTCCGTCGATCATCCTCGGCATAGTGGTGATGTTCTACCTGACCGACAGGCCGGAGAACGCGGATTGGCTTCCGGCCGAAAGCCGCAGCTGGCTGATCGGCCATCTCGAAGCGGAGCGCCGGGAGAAGGAGAGTCGCGCGCGCATCAACTTGCTGCAGGCGCTGACCAATGGCCGCGTGTGGGTGCTCTCGCTGATCTATCTCGGCATCGTGAGCAGCCTCTACGCGTTTACGATCTGGCTCCCGACGATCATCAAGGGCCTCTCGGCGACGACAGGCAACACGGCGGTGGCGGTCATTTCCGCGATCCCGTTCGTCTTCGCCGCGGTCGCGATGATCTTGGTCGGGCGCAGCTCGGACAAGCTGCGCGAGCGCCGTTGGCACGTCGCCGCCCCGGCGTTCGTAGGCGCCGCGGGGCTTATGGCCTCGATCTTCTGCCCCAACCCGGTCGGCGCGTTCATCAGCCTGATCATCGCCGCCGTAGGCATCTACTCGGCGCTCTGCCCGTTCTGGACATTTGCGCCCGCGTTCTTGACGGGAGCGGCCGCCGCCGGCGGCATCGCGCTGATCAACTCCATCGGCAACCTGGGCGGCTTCCTAGGCCCGTATGTGGCGGGCGCCGTAAAGACCCATACGGGCAGCTTCACGGGGGCGCTTTGGGTGCTCGTCGCCGCGCTCGTCGTCGCCGGCGTACTGGCGCTGATGATGCCGCATCGCGAGCCGGAAGCGAGGCCGGAGGAACTCCTCGCGGCAAGCCAGCCAGCCCTGTAACCCCACCGGGGCCGCGCCGAAACCTCATGGGGCCGGGTGTTGGCGGGAGTCACGGCACACCCGCCGAACCTCGGCCCCATGCTTGCACCGCACTCCACCCGGCGTGCCGAGATCGAGCGCAACACCAGGGAAACGCAGATCTCCCTGGAGATCGACCTCGACGGCGGCGAGATCGAAGTCGCGACGGGCGTCGCCTTCTTCGATCATATGCTCGAGGCATTCGCCAAGCATTCAGGGAGCGGCTTGCGCGTGCGCGCCCGCGGCGACGGGATGGATCACCACCACTTGGTGGAGGACGTGGGGATCGCGCTGGGCAAGGCGATCTACGACGCGCTCGGCGAGAAGCGCGGGATCGAGCGCTACGGTGATGCGCTCGTGCCTCTCGACGACGCGCTCGTGCTGGCCTCCGTAGATCTCTCGGGGCGCAGCTATCTCAATTTCGACGTCAAGTTCAAGGTCGAGAATCTCGGTGATCTCAAGACGGAACTCGTAGGCGAGTTCTTTCGCGCCCTCACCGACAACGGCAAGTTCAACCTCCATTTGATCCGCCAGAACGGCAAAGTGGCCCACCATCTCTGCGAGGCTTCGTTCAAGGCATTCGCGCGGGCTTTCCGCGCCGCCAAGCGGCGGACGGAAACGGTGGACGTGCCTTCGACCAAAGGCATCTTGGAATAAGGCCAGGCCCTATGATCGCGGTGATCGACTACGGGAGCGGCAACCTCGGCTCGCTGACCGGCGCGCTGGAGCGCTTTGGGGTGGGTTTCGCGCTGACGGATGAGCCGGCGGCGCTCGACCTCGCCGATGCCGTGATTCTTCCCGGTGACGGCGCCTTCGGCGCGACGATGGATGCGCTGCGCGAGCGCGCGCTCGACGATGCCGTCCGCCGCGTGCTCGCCGGCGGCCGGCCGTTTCTGGGCATTTGCGTCGGCATGCAGCTCCTCTTCGAAGGCAGCGACGAATACGGCGAGCACACGGGGTTCGGCGTCTTTCCCGGTATCGTGACGCGCCTTCGTGGAGCACCGCGCGTTCCGCACATGGGCTGGGACACGCTCGAGGTGCGCGCAAGCCATCCGTGCATCGACGGCGTCGCCACAGGCGACTACGTCTACTTCCTTCACTCCTACGCGGCACCGGTCGTTGCCGACACCGTTGCCGCGTGTACCTACGGCCAGCCCTTCTCCGCGGTGGTTGCTCGCGGCAGTATCGTCGGAACACAGTTCCATCCGGAGAAGAGCCAGACTACGGGGCTTCGTATCCTTGCGAACTTCCTCCAATCGGTCGATGCAGGCGCGCGTACCTGACGTAACGCGCATCGTCGGCCTCGCACTTCCCTCCCGTCCTCGCGCGATCGCCGTATTCGGTTTGGCACTTTTCTTCGAAGTGCTGATGATGGTCGCGCGCTCCTTGAGCGGCTGGCATCCCACGCCGTTGAATAGCGAGCCGGTGATGCTCTTCCTCGACGCGCTGATCGCCGCAGCGCTGGTGGAATTGTCACTGCGCGGCGCGCTGCAAGGGGCGCTGCCGTACTTCGGCATCGGCGCGGCGCTCTCGCTGGGGGTTCCCGCAGCGCTGGAGTACTTCGGCGGGTACACGACGGGCGAAGTGCTCTGGGAAGCCGCGTTCGGCGTGGGCTTCGTCTTCGCGCGCGCGGCAAGTGGTTCCATCTATCCATGCATCGCGCTGCGCTTCGTGCAGTACTTGATGATTCCGGCCTTCGCGGCGGTGCATCGATGATCGTCATTCCTGCCATCGATCTGCGCGGTGGGCGCTGCGTGCGCTTGCTGCAAGGCGAGAAGGCGCACACGACCGTCTACGACGACGATCCGGTCCAGCGTGCCCGCGGCTTCATCCGCGCCGGTGCGACGCGCATCCACGTGGTCGATCTCGACGGCGCCTTCGGTGACGGCTCGAACTTGGCGGTGCTGCGTGCGATCGTGCGTGCCGTCGACGTTCCCGTGCAGACCGGAGGCGGCGTGCGCACGATCGACGACGTGCGCGCGCGCATCGAGGCCGGCGCCCACGACGTCATCCTCGGGACCCTGTTGGTCGAGCAGCCGGAGCTGGCGGCGCAGATCGCGCGCACGTTTCCGGGACGCATCGCCGCGGGGATCGACGCGCGCGGCGACGAGGTCGCCGTGCGGGGCTGGGAGCGCGGCGCCGGCGTGCGCGTAGACGATCTGCTGGCAAAGCTTGCGGCGTGGGGAATCGAGCGCGTGATCGCCACGCAGATCGAGCGCGACGGCACGGGGCGCGGCTATGATCTCGAGTTCTATCGGCGCATTTGCGCGCAGGGCGTTCCGCGCGTGCAAGCCAGCGGCGGCGCGCGGACGGTCGACGACTTGCGCGCGCTCCGCGCGCTGGCGCTTCCCAATTTGGAAGGCGCGATCGTGGGGCGCGCCGTCTACGAGGGAACGCTGGACGTCGCGGAAGCGGTTACCGCTCTGGCCTAGGCGACGGCGATGGCCGGCGCGGCGGCGCCTTCAGCAAGTGACGCATCGCCGGTGTGGGGGTCGCGTGCGCCGACGGCGAGGCCGTCGGCAGGGGTGAAGCCACTGGGCGGCGGATCGGCGGCAGCGCCGTTCGATACGGCGTGGGCGTGACAGTCGGACTTGCCGTCGCCGCGGGCGAAGGCGTGGGAGCGGGCACGGGAATCGGAAAGATCAACGGTGCGGCGGCCCCGCTTCCCAACGGCACGGAGAGGCTGAACGTCTGCGAGAAGCCTTGCGGCGTGTAGAAGCGTCCATAGACGTTGACGAGCGACGCCGCCGCGATCAGCGGGAGATTCGCCACGCCGTAGAAGCGCCCGGGAATTCCCGGCCACGGCATCAGCGGAAATTCGCCCGTCACGCCTGAGATCGAAAAGTAGCCCCACCCACCCGGCACGCCTATGACGCCGAAGAAGAGTCCGTTCGGCGTCGTGGCATAGCCGGGAAGGTACGGGTAGATGCCGGCAGCGTCGTAATCCGGATACGGCGTCGGGTTGGGGAGCGGTGGGACGGCGGGCGTCGGGGCGTAGACGAGTTCTTGCGGGTAGGGTGTCGAGATCGGCGAGGCGTGCGCGACTTGGCTCGGTGGCTTCACGCGAATCGTCACGAGGTTGGCTTGCCCGATGTAGGCCACCGTTGCGCCCAACGACTCCGCGACGAAGCGTAGCGGCACGAACGTATGACCGCCGCGCTCGAACGAAGCGACGTCGAGCGTGACGCGCTTGCTGTCGACGAGCGCAAAGGTCGCGCCGATCGGCAGGTAGATCTCGCGTCCGTTACCGTGGGCGATCACGGCGCGATGCGCGTCGTCGTATCGTACGGCCGCGCCGAGCGCCTCGAAGATCGCGCGCATCGGCAGCAGCACGCGATTGCCGACTAGCTGCGCAGCGGGATGTGTCGCAAGCAGGCGGTCATTGACCACCACGTTCGGCGCCGAGGCGGCTCCAAGCAGGACGACCGCCATCGCGAGCGCTGATGCTCGTCGCAAGATGGTCACGTCTTCATGAACGGATCGTGCCGGAAGATCGTTATCGGCGCGCACTCCTTCCCGTGAGCATACGCTCAAACATAGGCCCGCGGAAGGTGGAGTGGGAGGCGAGCGAGCACCTCGTAGGCGATCGTCCCGCACCAGTCGGCGACATCGTCGGCCGTGATTTCGGCATCGCCGTCTCGGCCTAGCAGCGTCACGGCCTGTCCCACGTGGGCGTCAGGAACTTCGGTGACGTCCACCATCGACATGTTCATGCAGATGCGACCCACGATCGGGCAGCGCCTCCCGCCGACCAAGACCTGCCCGCGGTTGGAGAGGCTGCGATCCAGCCCCTCGGCATATCCCACCGGGAGGGTCGCGATGCGGGTGGGGCGGGCGGCCCGCCACGTGGAGCCATAACCGACCGGATCACCGTGGTCGATCTCTCGCAGCGCGACGATGTGCGTCGTCCAGGTGATTGCGGGCTCCAAGAGACCGGCCGTCGGGTCTCCGTCGTGGAGACTCCGAATGGCGCGGCTCTGCAGGAAGAGGCGACACTCGCGCGAGGGCCAGATGCCGTAGAGCGCGATGCCTACCCGCACCATGTCGAGACGCGTCTCCGGCCACATCATCGCCGCGGCGCTCGCCGCCATATGGCGGATCGTCGCCTCCGGCAACGCGCCGCGCGTCGCCTCTTCGAAGCGGCGGTGCTGCAATGAGGTGAAGCCTTCGTCCAAGTCTTCGGACGAGGCCAGGTGGGTGAAGCACCCTTCGAGCCGGAGCTCCGGCGTCTGCGCGATCTTCGCGATCGCCGCCGGGGCGTCAGTGGGCGGGAAACCCAGGCGCGCCACGCCCGTATCGACTTTCGCATGGACGGCGAGCGGCGATCGGCGCCGACGAGCCGTGCTCGCCGCGCGGCGAGCGAAGTCGAGGTTCCAGAGCGTGACGGCCGCCGCGGCGGCGTGGGCGGTATCGATCTCCTCCCGCGGCACGGGACCAAGGATGAGGATAGGATCGGTCACGCCGGCGTCGCGCAGAGCGACCGCCTCGCTTAGCTCGTACACGCAGAAACGCGCGACGCGCCCCGAGAGCGCCCGGGCGACCGGAACGAGGCCGTGGCCGTAGGCATTGGCCTTGACCACCACGGCCAGCGGCGTCGGCGCCACAAGGGCCGTCAAGCGCTCAACGTTGCGCTGGAGCGCGCCCAGATCGACCCGGAGCGTGCAGAGCGGCACTACGCCAACGCTTTGCGTGCCGCGTTGCTGACGTAGAGCGCGATCGGTAGGCCGAAGAAGATGCAGTGCGCGATCAGCGCGACGACCAGAGCCTTCCCGACTGGAGGCTGGTAAGAGTGTACCGCCGCGCGGGCCAGGAGCATCGTGGCCCACACGATGAGGCCGAAGACGACCCCGGAGAGGATTGGACGGTTGACAAGCGAGGGCCGGCCGCTTTGGGCCACGAGGGCGTAGATGCCGCCCCAGATCGCGCTCACGGCGAAATGGACCACCGCTCCCAAGATGGCATAGGAGCCGGCCGAGTAAGCGGCCTTGCCGATGAACCCGGAAGCGACGTACTGCCAAAATACGACGGGTGTCGTACCATTGGCGATGACGAGGAAGGCGTCGATCAGGATGCCCCCGATGATGCCCGCGACGATTCCGGCTGGCAGTAGGTTTACTCGCCGGGCAGGTGCGATGATGCTCAAACCTCAACCTCCTGGCGCACTCAATACGCCCAAACCTACTTGCACTCCCGCGGGGGCTTTGCTAGAATCCTTAGGGCCTGGCAGTCAACTGCTAAGAGTGCTAACCCCATGCAAAGTCCTGTGCTTTGAGGAGGATTCCCGTGAACCTGAAACCGTTGGGCGATCGCGTGATCGTCGAGCACGTCGAGCAGGCGGAGAAAACCCCGGGCGGCGTGTTCCTGCCGGACACGGCCAAGGAGAAGCCCCAGGAAGGTATCGTCCGTGCCGTTGGTTCGGGCCGCGTCACCGATGACGGCAAGACGATTCCTATGACCGTCAAGGTCGGCGACCGCGTCATCTACTCGAAGTACGCCGGCAGCGAAGTCAAGGTCGACGGTAAAGAATACCTCATTATCCCTGAGAAAGACGTGCTGGCCGTCTTCACCGACGAGAAGGTTGCCGCGCACGCCTAGGGCTGCGTCGGACGCACGTTCGTCACACACGAAGCTGTAGGAGCTGTAAGACGACAATATGGCTGCGAAAGAACTAGTTTTCGACGAGAGCGCGCGGCGCGCGCTTGAGCGCGGCGCGAACATCCTGGCCGATGCCGTTCGCGTGACGCTCGGCCCCAAGGGTCGCTACGTCGTGCTGGACAAGAAGTTTGGCTCGCCCACGATCACGAACGACGGCGTGACCATCGCCAAGGAAATCGAGCTTCCCAACACGTTCGAGAATATGGGCGCTCAGCTGGTCAAGGAAGTCGCTTCCAAGACCAACGACATCGCCGGTGACGGCACGACGACCGCGACGGTGCTCGCGCAGGCAATCATTCGCGAGGGCCTGCGCAACGTGACGGCCGGTGCCAACCCGCTCTTCCTGAAGCGCGGCATCGAGAAGGCCGTCGATGCGGTCGTGAAGTCGCTCGACGCCCAGAAGAAAGAGATCGCGACCGACCGTGCCAAGATCGCCGAAGTCGCTTCCATCTCGGCCAAGGACACGGAGATCGGCGAGCTGATCGCCGTCGCGATGGAGAAGGTCGGTAAGGACGGCGTCATCACGGTCGAAGAGTCGAAGTCGATGAAGACCGACGTCGAGACCAAGGACGGCATGCAGTTCGACAAGGGCTACATCTCGCCGTACATGGTCACCGACTCCGAGCGCATGGAAGCCGTGCTCCAGGAGCCGTACATCCTCATCACCGAGCGCAAGATCTCGGCTATCGCCGATGTCCTCCCGCTGCTCGAGAAGATCGTCCAGATGCAGCGGCCGCTGCTCATCATCGCGGAGGACGTCGAGGGCGAAGCGCTCGCGACGCTGGTCGTGAACAAGCTGCGCGGCACGTTCACCACGGTTGCCGTCAAGGCCCCGGGCTTCGGCGACCGCCGCAAGGAGATGCTCAAGGATATCGCCACGCTCACGGGCGGCACGGTGGTCTCTGAAGAGCTGGGTCTCAAGCTCGACAAGGTCGGCGTCGACGTGCTCGGCCGTGCCAAGACCGTCAAGGTCACCAAGGACGAGACGACGATCGTCGACGGCGCGGGCGACCCTGCCGCGATCAAGGGCCGTATCGAGATGATCAAGCGCCAGATCGAGGAGACTGACAGCGACTTCGATCGCGAGAAGCTCCAGGAGCGCTTGGCGAAGCTCGCGGGTGGCGTTGCGGTGATCCAGGTGGGCGCCGCGACCGAGACGGAGCTCAAGGAGAAGAAGCACCGGATCGAGGACGCGCTGCAGACGGCTCGCGCCGCCGTGCAGGAAGGCATCGTCGCCGGCGGCGGTGCTTCGCTGGTCCACGCGATCAAGGCGCTCACGCCGCTCGAGACGGCCGCGGACGGCGACGTCAACGCGCACGATGAGGTAGTCGGCGTTCAGATCATCAAGCGCGCGCTCGAGGAGCCGCTGCGCTGGATCGCCGAGAACGCCGGCTTCGAGGGCAGCGTCGTCGTGCAGAAGGTCAAGACGCTCCCCGAGGGCCAGGGCTTCAACGCCTTGACGGGCGAGTATGTGGACCTGATCAAGGCCGGCATCATCGATCCGCTTAAGGTGACGCGTTCGGCCCTGCAAAACGCCGCCTCGATCTCGAGCCTCATCCTGACGACGGAGACGCTCATCGCGGAGAAGCCCGAGCCGAAGAAGGCCGCCCCGGCAGGCCCCGGCGGAATGGGCGACTACGGTGACATGATGTAGTCCGCGGGCAAGCGGATCTACGCAACGGCAAGGGACGCGGCTACGGCCGCGTCCCTTGATGTTTCATGCGGCGCTGCAGGTCCGACCGGCCGACGTGACGGAGAGGTGGGGCGTGGACGTTCGACTCGCGCTCTGTCAGCTTCAAGTCAGCGGCGACAAGCCCGCCAATCTCGCGAAAGTCTCGGCCGGCGTCGAGCAGGCCGCGCGTGAAGGCGCGCGTCTCGTCGTCTTCCCCGAGGCGACGATGCACTACTTCGGCGCGCCGATCGACCCGCTGGCTCCCATCGCCGAACGGCTCGACGGTCCCTTCGTCACGACGCTCCAGCGGCTGGGGCGCGCGCATCACGCGTGGATCTTGGCCGGGATGTTCGAGTACGTCGACGGCGACACGCGCGTCTACAACACGCTCGTGCTCGTGAACGACGAGGGCGAGCTCGTCGACACCTACCGCAAGATCCATCTCTACGACGCGTTCGGCTATCAGGAGTCGAGCCGCGTCGCCGCGGGCGACGGTCGCACGCTGCTCTTCGAGGTCGACGGCGTGCGATTTGGCGCGCTCACGTGCTACGATTTGCGCTTCCCTGAACTCTGCCGTTTCCTCGCGAGTTCCGGCGCGCAGGTCCTGCTGCTGCCGACGGCGTGGCTCCACGGCGCGCTCAAGGAGCTGCATCTGGAGACACTGATCCGCGCCCGCGCCATCGAGAACACCGTCTACGTCGCCGCCGCAGACCAATGCGGTCCCGGTTACACGGGCAACAGCGCGCTGATCGATCCCCAAGGGACGATCGTCGCTGGGCTCGCGGAGGTCGAAGGAACGGTCGTTGCGACGGTCAGCACCGATCGCATCGATGCCGTGCGCGTCACCAACCCGAGCTTGAGCAACATGCGCCCCGATCTCTACGCGCGCTGGCTGGAAGCAACAGCCTCACCGTCCGGCACGCGCTGACGAGCGTGCCGGCGGGGCGGGGCTACGGGAATTCGATCTCGATTCCGATGCCCTGGTCGCGCGCGCGATTGACGATCAGCGTCGCGCAGGCGATATCCTCGATGGAGAGGCCCAGCGACTCGAAGACGGTGATCTCCTCCGGGCTGCGTCTGCCGCGCGCATGATCGGTCAGGACATCGCAGAAGAGCGTCATCTCCGGGCGTTCCGCCAGCGCGCCGTCCTTGATCGCCAGCAGGATGTCGCCAGCCTCGATCATCGCCCCCTCGCGGGAGTCGACGAAGATACGCGCGCGCCCCATGAGGGTTCCCGGCAGCTCGCGAGTGATGGGCGTGCAACTCCCGACGGCATTGATGTGCGTGCCGGGTGCCACGTCGGCGTCGTCGATGACGGGCGTTCTCGATGCCGTGACGGTGTTGATGACCTGCGCCCCGCGTACTGCCTCGGCGGCGGAGCTTACCGCGCGCGCGGGGATCTTGCGCTCGCGCGCCCATGCGGCGCATTCTTCGGCGCGCTCCGCGTTGCGTCCGAAGATGCGCAGATCTTCTAGCTTCATCGAGTCGGCCATCGCGAGCGCGTGCGAGCGGCCTTGCACGCCGGTGCCGATGATCGCCGCCACGCGTGCGCCGGGAACGGCAAGGAGTCGCGTCGCCACGGCGGAGACGGCCGCCGTGCGGATGGCCGTCAGATAGCTTGCGTCGAGCAGCGCGTTCGGCGTGCCAGTCTCGTGGTCGAAGAGCACCACGACGCCCTGGTGCGCCGGCAGATTGCGCTCGGGGTTCTCCTCGAATGCGGTGATCAGCTTCGTGCCCAAGCCGGCACCGTCGCCGATGATCGAGCCGGGCATGTCGATCAGAATGCCGGCATGCGCTGCGGCGCGTCCGCGCACCGGGATGCGCGCATTTCCCGAGGCCTGCGCGCGAAAGGCGCGCTCGACGGCGAGGATGGCGTCGCGCATGGAGAGCAACGGGATGATTTCGCGCTCGCGCAGGATCAGCACCGGCCGGAACCTCCGTGTGGCAACATTAGACTCCCGACCAAGCTAAAGTAAGCATGGCTCTCTGACGCGAGCGTTAGGAAGGGAAAGTCTCTTCTCCTCTCCCGCGTCTTGGCTAGCGGCCCTCGTAACGTATGCGCCAGATCGTTCCGGATTGGTCGTCGGCGAGGAAGAGATCGCCGTCGGGGCCTTCCGCGATGCCCGTCGGCCGTGCGCTGCGATTGCCGTTCTGGTCCTGGAAACCGCCGGCGAATTCGCGCCATTGGAGCTTCGGGTCGGTCCACGCCACCGGGCGCAGCGGCGTGTCGCGCATCATGGGCACGTAGACGACCAACGGCGGCACGGGCGGCGTGTGCCATGAGCCGTGGAGCGTCACGAAGGCGCCGCCCGACCAGTCGCGCGGGAATGGATGGAGCGCGCCGCTGGGCGGCTGGTAGAAGACGGCGCTGATCGGTGTCGAGTAGGCGGGAAAGACCACGCGCGGCACGACCATTTCGTAGTCCGGGTCTTCTTCGCAGTCGATGCCCGCGCGCGTCGGCTGCCGGTTGTCCGCGCAAAACGGCCAACCGTAATTCGCGGGAGCTCGGTGGGCCGTGATGGGGTCGAACATCTCGTAGGGGTGCCCGTGCGCGAGATAGTCCTGGCCGGCGACGCCCGCCCACACGTTGTTCGTGACGGGATTGGTCGCCAGCGCGATGGCATTGCGAATGTGCGTCGCCACGGGATGCATGCCCGCGCCGTCGGGCACCATGGCTTGCACCGTAGCGCGCGTGCTGTCCAGCTCCGGCCAGCACGCGTCGCACGAAGAGCCGACGCTCACGTAGAGCGTGTTCTTCGCGAAGGCCAGCGAAGTGGTGCGATGATCGCGCGACTGGTTGCTCGTGCGCACGTGCGCGATGGACGCCGGCTGCGCCTCGGGCTTGTCGTCGCCGGTTCGGTACGGGATGCGCCAGACGTGAAATTGTCCGCCCACGTAGAGCGCGCCGGCGCCGATGACCACGCCGGCGACGGGCGCATCGTCGATACGGACGAAGACGCGCTTCTCTCCGGGCACCGGGGCCTCGGCGCGCGGGATGAGATAGACTTCCGTACCTTCGGTGCCGACGAACAGGTCGCCATTAGGAGCGATGGCGAGCTCGCGCGCCCCGTCGACGTGGGCGATCGCGGTGGCGGTGAAGCCGGGCGGCAGCGTTGGCGTCATTCGGGGAGACGTACGGGCACTGGCCGCTTGCCACCTGGTGGCGTGCCCGCTCGGACCGTCGAAGGGCCGGAGCGAAGGAAGGAACCAATGGACGACGAGCGAGCGGTCGGTGTCTAGGCTACCCTGACGACGCGCACCGAGCGCTGCGGTAGAGTGGCTATAGGAGCGGGCGCCTTATTTGAGCGACCACTCGTTACAGAAGTACGTGACCGGGACGTAGTTCTGCAAGGGGAAGCTCTTCACGTTGGGACCGAGGCCCATGCAATTGACGATCTGTGCTATGGGAAGCACGACGGCCTGACTGTGGAGGATCCGCGTTGCTTCGTCAAAGTCATTTCGTGTAAGGGCCCGATCGAGCGCGGGGTCACAGAAATGTGAGAAGTTCCGACCGGACCCATGTACGGCGGCACAAGAGAAGGTCGACGCGAGATCCGGATCACGGTTGTACGCGATGCCGTCCAGCGCGAGATCGAACCCGCCCGAGTACAAAGGGCCGTTTGGTGCGAAATATTCCTGCGGCGAGAAGCTTTTGAGCTGGAGATCGACGCCAACGGCATTGAGCTGCGCCTGCAGCAGCAAACCGACGCGATCTCCGAGCCCCGGCAGGCCGGCGAACGTCAAGGAGATGGCCGTTGGACGAAGCTTGCGAATCGCTCGACGCAGTGCTTCAGCGTCGGGCTTTCTCGTCGGAAAGTGAAAGCCGCCTCCCAGATCGGGTGAGACGAGGGTGTCAGCCGGGAGTCCCCAGCTACCGAAGATCTTCTCGCGTATCGTCTCGCGATCGACCGCACTAAGGACGAGACGACGCAACTTCACATCGGAGAGCGGTCCAGCCGTGTTTGCAAAGAGTATGACGGCTCCTGCGACGTAGCGAGCGGCGGTCAAGCCGTGCTCTTCGACAAATTGATGCGGGGCAAACAGGGCAACGTCGTATTCCCCGGCAGCAAGTCCAGCCGCCTCAGTATTTTGATCCGGCACGAACCTGTAAAGCATTCTTTGAACTCTGGGAGCCGGTCGTGCCGATGATGTCCAGGCGCGCAACATGTAGTTGCCCGTCGCAGAAGAATACTGCCGGATCGCAAAAGGACCGGTCCCGATCGGAAGCTCTCCTGCCCTGATGAACGGAAGATTCGGCTGCCCATAGGCAGAGAAGAAACCAAGTGCGAAGAGCGCGTCAGCCTGGCTTAGCTCAACGATGAGTTTGCGATCGCCCCTCGCCTCAATAGAACGCACGAGCGAATATGGTCTGTAGCTCCGCCATGTCTCAGGGCGCAAACGATGGAACGCCTCGACGACGTCCGCCGCTACAAAGGGCCGCCCATCATGCCACTTCACACCGGGCCGTAAAACGTACCTAACTAACCTTCCATCGGCGCTGATCGAGCCATCGTGCCTGTTGGGCACGTGTTCAGCCAGTAGGCCAACCGGTCCATGTGGACCAACGCCGACGAGGCCATCAGCGTATAGCCATGCCAAGTCGCTGACCGCAGGCGCCTGTGATGAGTAGGGATCAAGCGTTGATGAATGTCCGAAAGCGGCCACCCGCAGCGTCTTGTGAGAGGCCAAAACCGGCGAGCCCGACACTACCGCAACGCACGCGGTGAGAGTCGACAAGAGCTCACGGCGAGTGAGACTCACCGGTCCAAAGACATCTTTTCTCAACGTTGCAATCCTGCCAGAGTATTTTGCGCCATAGTGCTCGGAAAAGGTAGCTCCTCGCTGAGTGAGAACCACAACAGCCAATGAGCATACCTGCACCGATTGATCGGCATGCCTATTTTGAAGCGATTCATTCGCTCATTGATGATCAATCCCTAGATTTCTGTGCGTTCGAGGCCGGTTCGATCTCCGGTGTCGGGCGAATGTCGCATTTGAGCGATGAACTGCTCGACATGCTCGTCCAAGAATATGCAATTGGTCAGAATTCGCGTGTGCTGGACATTGGATGTGGTCGAGGCTTCCTTGCGAGATGGTTACAATGGCGCGGACTCCACGTTCGCTATGTTGGTGTCGACTTTAGCGCGTGCGCCACGCGTGCTGCTCAGCGATTTATTCCAAAGGGAACATTCGTCTGCGAAGACTATCGCACATTGGAACTACCAGAAAGGTTTGACGTGGCCTTTGCCGTCGAGATGGTATTCGGTGACGGCCTAGACGAACAGCTAGTCCGAGCACTCCTCCAGCACATAGATCGTGGAGGTGTAGCGTTAGCAACGCTTGCCGCCTTTAAGAGTCCGTTAGATACGTTGATTTCGAAGAGCGTGGAGGCAGCGAAGACCGCCGGGGCTCGTGTTGCCGTTCGAGACTTGACCCCCCAGACACTTGGCTTTGCGAAGAGACTGACTGAAGTTTCGCTTGAGTTCGGCTACGGGCCGAAAAGTCTCGAGGAGCTTGCGCGGGCGGAATGCCTGACAGTCCTCCGTACGATGGAGGAAGGGCGTTACGGCTATGCGCTCTTGGAGTTGAGATCGAGATGTTCAGAGTAGTGCCTCTACGCCGAGAGAATGTCCCGAATGGTTCGGCCAACATGGCCATCAGCCATCGTGCTTTCGAGATCCGGCACGATGACTCGGGCTACGGCAACGGGAAGGCCTTCTGGAGACAAATCTACGACACCGACTTGACGAACGCCAATCGCTTCGAGTGATGCCAAGAGGCTGCGGACCTCGCTTGCAAGGCATGCTTGGGAGCGGTCGGGGATACTATCAAACGCTATCTGCGGTAACGGAGCATCGAAGAACCACCGTCCACGGGGCGTCTTTGCCCAACGGCGGCCGTGGTGACTAAAGACGTTCGATTCCTCACCCGGGCGTAGCAGATCTTCGCGGGATCCCTGGATATCCACGGATCTGGTTTGGACGGCTTCGGTAATCGCTCTTATTGCGGCGTGAGCGGGGGACCACGAGGCGCCAAGTCCGAGATGACACATTACGGGTTGGACGCCTGGCTCAGCGATGCTGGCCATCATGACGACCGGCAACGGGCCTTCCGCAAGCGCAGTCAACCGCAGGGTGAGACCTACCCGCTGTATGGCCTCAACTAGTCCGTCGACCCTAGGATCGCCGGTTGGAAGACGAACCTGGGTTACCGCCGGGTCGTCGACCATCTCATCGGCTGAGAATGTAAGCTCGGCGGCTTTGGCCAAGCCTTCGAGTACGAGACGAGGCTTCGTGTGAGCGCGCGTGTGGCATATCGCCCATCCGTGGCGTTCCACGTATTCAAAGAGCGCGTGATAGACTGCTTCCAGCAGTGTGTTCCCGGAAGCTAAGCCATGAGTCGTACTCATGGCAAACACTCGTTCCCCATCCCATGGACAGCGAACGGCCGCGAACGGAACGACGATCTCTATGCGTCTCAGGATATCGACCCCTCGAACGAATGGTATCGATTTCTCGAATGCCTGGGGAAGCATTCCCATAGCATGGAAATCGAGACTGTCGACCGTCTCCGAGGGTTTAAGCAGAACCGTGTCGAGTGTTCGACTTGCACCGGATTGACGCTCTACCGCTTCCATGACGGCGCTGCAGAGCGAGTGAAGCTTCGTCGGGCCCTTGCCGTTATATACACTGATAGCATCTGGAGAATCGGGAACTACCGCACAGGTCGTCGGAATTCCAATACGATCGAGATGGGTGGTATCGCCAACCCGCGTTATGCCGAAGCGCTTGCGAAGTGTGGGAATCAGCGACGCTGTTTCCTCGAGCGGCTTCGAACGGTCGAGAGAGCCGATGGCTTTCGGAGCGGCGGCGTCTAGCCAAGGGATACGCACGTGGGTGGGTTCGCGACACGTCTGAAAGAGCCATTCTTGCGCGGGCGGCCAAGGAAGACGGAGATTGCTGGGTGCTATTGAGAATAGGGGGTCTCGCGCCTGTATGGCTCGAAAGGGCGCTGCGATGCCCGGCATGGAAATCTTGACGAGCATGGACGTTGATTTCAAACTCGTCGGTAGGGATGACGAGCTTGAGTCGCTGCGTCGCGAGTTCGCGTCGTCACGACGGGATGCAAGCAACACCTGTATACTGCTCCGCGGGCCGTCAGGTGTCGGGAAATCCGCAATGCTCGAAGCGGCTGCCGCTGAGGCAAGCCGTGACGGCTGGATGATCTTCCGCGCAACTTGCCACGAGGGCCACGCCCATGTACCCCTGGCGGCGCTCGACCGTCTCCTTGTCGATGCCCTTCAGGCGCTTCATCTATCCAGCCGTTATCGATATGTCAGTGGCCTAGAACAAGGTTTGGCGGCTGTCGGGCCGAGCTGTGCGCGTCTACTCGAATCTTCGGCTCCAGCGTCCATCACTCTAGATGAGGTTCGCGTCGCGTGCACGCGATTCTTCGAGGGGATTCTCTACGATCACCCCGTCTTGCTCCTCCTGGACGATCTTCAATGGATAGATGCCGAATCGGATGCAGTGACGGCTGCGATTTCGTCTCTTCGCATGGCAAATCCAATTGTCGTGCTTGGAGCAAGCCGGCCGAGCATTGCCGCGACGACACATAGCATCCGTTTCGATCGTGAGGTCCCTTTAGAGGGTCTTCGCGAACGAGATGCGTTCATGCTCGCCAAGAGCATCTATGCTGAAGCGCCGAAGTCAGTCATCGATTCAATCGTCGAGTATTCGCAAGGCCTTCCCATTAATATCATCGCGATTGCGAAGCAGGCGGCTCGGGATGGCATAGTGGAAGTCAATGAGATCGCGCGGAGTGCGAGCTTTATTTACGAGCGAAGTATTCGTAGCTTGCCACCCGAGAAGCGAGACCTCCTTCAGTGTTTTGCCTTTCTCGGTCAGCCAATTGATTATCGTATCGCAAGGTTGCTTTACCAAGAAGAAGATGCTATCGTTCGCGTGATCTCTTCGGTAATTGGACAGTATCTCGAGATCGTCGATGGGCGCTTTTGCTTTGTTCACGACGTCGTTTCACGCGCTGCGCGTGAAACCGTCGATGTTCCTGCAGCTGTTTCTGGACGGATCCTTGCGCTCTTGGAGAGCATTGAGCAGCCATCTATTGAAATACTGGCACGCATTGCAGATCAAGCCAGATCGCTTGGTGATCACGAGAGCGAACGCCGGGCGCTTGTGAGGCTGGCGGACGCGGCAATGGAGGCGGGCCTGTGGTCATCCGCATCTAACGCCTTCGAGCGTGCGCTAGAGATACGAGAGCCGTCTTCCGAAGAGCATGTAGATTTCTACAACAAGTACGGTCAGGCTCTGCGCGCGCAATTACGTATAACGGAATGCAGAACTCTCATCGAACAAGCTATCGCGGAGGGAAGGCTGAAGGGCTTGGAGCGTGGCTTCGGCGTTCTCGCGAGCGGATTGATTATCACGACGATGATGCTCCAGGAATATGATCTTGCCACAAGGCTATTTGATGAAATCAAGCCTCTTATCGTTGACGAGCGGGAGGCGCTAGAGCTCATCGCCGTCATGGCGGTCGTCTATGCTCATCTCATGCATCGCGAAAAGTGTGAGGCTGCTTTGACGGAGTTGAAATCCAAAGCGCACATGCTTTCGGATTCAACTGCTACCTTTGCGGCGATCGCTGAGAGCACGATGAACGATTGGCTCGGGAATAGTTCCATGGCCGAAAGCATCTTGCGTGGTGCTAAGATACGTGCCGGCGCATCGCAAGGACTTCAGAGAATTGGAATAGACTCGCATCTGATTCTTCAAGGGCTGAAGAGCCGTGGGAGGAGGGTTGTATCGGAGCGTATTCGCGCGTTCGTAAATGCCTATGGAAACGTGAATCGGCAGCTGGCAAGCCGGCTTGAGTTTTTCCGGGATTTCCTGCAAGGCCGCTGGCCGCAAGTCGAAGCCGCGTTTGAGGAGGTTCGAAGTGAGAATGCGCGATTTGGCTCTGAGGCCGAGATCGTGGCAGTTGGCCTTGCTATGGCTGCGCTTAAGGAGAAACAGGCGCCGGCAGACTGGGGTGTCGAGGCGTTGCTGCGTCGCGAACAACAAGATGGCCGCAAATACGCATACATGCTTACCGGAGCCTGGGCATTAGCAGCCGGGGAAGTGTTGGACAAAGAGCAAGCTTTGGATTTGCTCGAGCTGTGGCGGGCGCTCGATGGCGGTCTGCCATGGCAGATCGCTTTGGCGGGTTCACTTGACCTAGCTGTCGCGATGTATGCGGTTCGCGCGAATGATGGGGCATTAATGGATGCCATCGTGTCACTCTCCAAGCCGCGAGATAAGACGCCGCTCTCCCGCGCTTTGTGCGACTTGGCAAGAGCCATTGTTTTTGATGCTCTCGGGGCAGTAGACGAAGTTCGTCGAAACGCCGGGTCAGCGGAGCGGATCTTCCGATCTCTCGAGTACGACCTCTTCGCCGCGTACGCAGCCGATCGGGCGGGTACGGCAAACCAAGAAGATTTGCGGCTGTTAGAGGCGCTCGGAGTTCGCGAAAGAACGCGACGAAAGCTGCGAAGAAAACGCGTGACGGCTGAACAGATTTCAGCGCTATCGAGGCGCGAAAGCGAAATCGCTGAGCTCGTTGCCACAGGCGCATCGAACAAGGAGATCGCAGCCAAACTCGTGCTCAGCGAACGGACCGTCGAGGCGCACATAGCCAATATTTTCAGAAAAGTAAACGTGAACTCGCGTACCCAGCTCACGCGCTGGGTCGTGCTGCATCAACAGTAGGCCCGAAACGTGCTATTTTGTAAAGTTGCCGATAATCACGCAGGCGAACATGGCTTCGTAATACTGCGGAGCATGTTCTCTCACGGCATCGGTAAGGGGCTTCACCAGCTCCTCACTGTGAGCGAGCATCTTTTGCACGTCGTCGGCCCCGGGTGCTTTGGCTAGATTGAGATGCTTGCGAATGAGTTCGCCGAGTTTTTGATAGTCTGTCTTGTCAGCCGCCTTGAATTCCGCGCGGGCTTCAGGATTGGTCATGAGGTGGCTAAGATATTTCGTAGCCAGTTTGCGGAGCTCGATATGATCCATGAGATGCGCCCTTCCCGTCTGAAGCGGGGTATAGATCCGAGATACCGCTCCACTATTCTATTCTATAAGGCAACCGCGTCACCTCCGAGGCCCAGTTTCGGTGGAGCGCATGTCTAAGCGCGAGGCGTGCGTCCCAGCGTTTGAGGTCGCCTTCACGTTCAGCGATCGTGCGTAACTCGGCGCGGCGCTCCGCCGGTGCGTGCTCCAGCGTCGCATCCCAGGAGCGTTCCATGTAATAGATACTCCGCGCACCGAGGATGAACGCATCAGCCTCGGATTTGGTCAGCAATCCTCGCCGACGCGCGAGCCACGCCACATAACGTACGTTTACAGACGGCACGGTTATTGCACGCTGGGTCTCAGGATGGACGAGGACGGCCACTTCATCGTCTCCATCGATGACCTCGCGGATGTACCAATGGGCGATCGCTCCCACCGGCCGCAGCCCGTATGGCCAACATTCCGCAGCTCGCAATGCTCCCATGCTCGCGGCGCCGATCATCGGCACGCGGCGGCACGCCGCCAGGCACTCCTTCGGCGACGGCGCGAGGTCGTGGTGAAAGACGCCGTCGATCAGAACGATGGCATCGTATGCCTCAGCCGCCGCGGCAACGTCACCGCGGCTCGCCGGCGGAAGGTACACAAAGCCGGGCGCTTCCGCGCGATCTTCAGGCGGCAGCGACGGCCCGGCAAAAACGGCGATCTTAGGCAAGGGGAGCCCTCGGCAAGCGGGCCCGGCTAACCTCTGCGCGCGCTGCGCAGCTTGGCCAGGATCTTGCGGGCCTTCTCGGCGGCGAGGTATTGCTCTACGGTGAAGCGCTGCTCGTCCGTCAGCAGCTTCAGCGCGTGCTCCGGCGAAGCGCCGGGCACGGCTGCCCGCGTCGCCGTCCAGAAGTCTGGCTCCCCACCGGGAAAGCTGCGGGCGATCTGCTCCAGGTTGGCGACGTACGCCGGGTTCGGGCTGAGAGCGAGCGCTCGCTCGAAGGCTTCGACGGCCCTGCCCATGCTGCGGCTCTGGGCGCAGGCTCGTCCCAAAGCGTTGAGGGGTTCGGGTCGCTCCGGGGCTAGGCGGCAGGCCGCCTCGGCGACCGCCTCGGCCGACCGCGGCTGAATCTTATCGACCAGGTGATTGGCCAGCGCCACGAGTACGGTCACCAGATCGTCCAGCGTCAGGCTCTTATGCTTCCAGCCTCGCAGCTCGCCGAGAAAGCGGGAGAAGTCCTCGGACGTAGGGTACGTCGTTTCTGCCTGTATCATTGCTCCTTATCATCGGACGGAGGGCGCGCATCCCTGACCCCGAAGCGGGGGTTTTAGAGGTTATCACTCAAATTGGGCGACTGCTAACTCGCTCAGCCGAATGGCTACAAGCAAGGAAATGAGCTACGACGACTTCTTTCGAGAATTCGACCATCTGTTTGCCGGCATCGCGAGGTCGGCGCGATTCGGCGGTTTTGTGCCGAATGCGGACGCCTACGTTGCCGAGGATGGGCAGACTCTCGTGGTGGAGGTCGAGCTCGCCGGCGTCCAGCCCGAGCACATTCGCGTAGCCGTCGAGGGACAACGCCTCTATATCGCCGGTCACCGTGACTCCACGGCAAAGGCTTGCGGCGGGGCGCTCTTCCTCAAAGAAATCCGCCACGGCGACTTTGCAAAGGAGATACAGCTGCCGGCACCCATCGAGCAAGCCGACGTCACGGCCGTGTATCGCGACGGCATCCTCACCATCAACGTGCCGATCGCGCGTGATCGCGACCTCGCGCCTTACCTGCACACGGAATTGCGCATGACCATCCGAAGGATGTCGGTCTAACGCCAGATGCCAACCAATAACGAAACAGAACGCCAAACACTCGCCATCCTGCCGCTGCAGGAAGCCGTGCTTTTCCCCAATACCGTCCTCCCGCTGGCGGTGGTGAAGAAGTCCGGCATCCAATTGGTCGAGGAGGCCATCCGCGACGGCCGGCCTATTGGCCTGGTCGCGCTCAAGGATCGCGAGGTCGAGAATCCGACCCCCGACGACTTGCGGCGCGTCGGCACCATCGGCGTCATTCAGAAAATGCTCAAGGTGCCGGACGGCACGCTGCGTTGCATCGTCGGCGGGACGCAGGCCTTCCGGATCGAGTCCATCCTGCAGGTCGAGCCGTACTTCGTGGCCGAGGTGGTAGAGCTGCCGGACATCACGCACGAGTCTGAAGAGCTCGTGGCGATGCACCGCAACCTCACGAGCCTCTTCCAGAAGCTGCTCAGCTACCTGCCTCAGGTTCCGCGCGAGATGGAGATGGAGGTCCAGAACATCGCGGACCCCAACCTCCTCACCTACTTCATTGCTTCGACGATGCGCCTCGACGTCAACGAGAAGCAGGCCATCCTCGAAGAGCGCGACACCGAGAAGCGGATGCGCAAGCTCACCCTTCTGCTCACCAAGGAGCTGGAAGTGGTGGAGCTGGGCCACAAGATCCAGAGCGACATCCAAAAGGAGATGGAGAAGAACCAGCGCGAGTTTTATCTCCGTCAACAGCTGCGCGCCATCCAGGAAGAGCTTGGCGAGGTAGATCCGCAGCAAGCCGAGACCAACGAACTTCGCAAGAAAATCGACGAAGCCGGCATGCCGGAGGAAGTCCGCAAGGCCGCGGAGCGCGAGCTGGATCGCCTGCAGCGTGTGCCGAGCGCCTCGCCGGAGTATAGCGTCATTCGCACGTACCTCGACTGGCTGACGCAGCTGCCGTGGAATACGCAGACCACGGATCAGATCGACATCGCGCAGGCGCGCAGGATCCTCGACCAGGACCACTACGACCTTGACAAAGTCAAGGATCGTATCGTCGAGTATCTGGCCGTCGGCAAGCTCAAGAAGAAGATGACGGGCCCGATCCTCTGCTTCGTCGGCCCGCCGGGTGTCGGCAAGACCTCGCTGGGACAATCCATCGCGAAGGCGATGGGTCGCAAGTTCGTGCGTCTCTCCGTAGGCGGCGTGCGTGACGAGGCCGAGATCCGCGGCCACCGGCGCACGTACATCGGCGCGATGCCGGGCACGATCATTCGCGCGTTGCGCGACGCCGGGACGAAGAACCCGGTCATGATGATCGATGAGATTGATAAGGTAGGTGCGGATTTCCGCGGCGACCCGCAGGCGGCGTTGCTCGAGGTGCTCGATCCGGAGCAGAACTCGACGTTCCGTGATCACTACCTCGATCTGCCGTTCGACCTCTCCCACGTGCTCTTCATCTGCACGGCCAACCAGCTGGAGACGATCTCGCCTCCGCTGCGCGACCGTATGGAGATCATCACGCTCTCCGGCTACACGGAGCTGGAGAAGCTGCAGATCGCCAAGCGTTACTTGGTGAAGAAGCAGCTGGAGGCCAACGGGTTGAAGCCGTACCAGGCGCCGCTTAGCGACAAGGTCCTGCGCGCGATCATCAACGACTACACGCGCGAGGCCGGCGTGCGCAACCTGGAGCGCGAGATCGGCACCGTGTTGCGTAAGGTCGCGCGCAAAGTGGCCGAAGACCCGACGTACAGGGCGAAGATAACGCCGGAATCGCTGACGGAGTACCTCGGCAAGCCGCGTTTCTTCAACGAAGTGAAGAAACGCGTTGCCACGGTCGGGGTCGCTACGGGTCTCGCGTGGACGCCCGTTGGCGGAGACATCCTCTTCATCGAGGCGACGGCGATGCCGGGCAAGGGCAATGTCACGCTTACCGGTCAGCTGGGCGACGTGATGAAGGAAAGCGCGACGGCGGCCGTCTCGTTCCTGCGCGCGCACTCTTCGGACCTTGGTCTGTCGGAGGACTTCTTCTCCAAGCACGACCTGCACATCCACGTGCCGGCCGGCGCTGTGCCGAAAGACGGTCCCTCCGCGGGCGTGGCGATGGCGACGGCGCTCGCTTCGCTGCTCACGGGACGGCGCGTCGATCCAAACCTAGCGATGACGGGAGAAATCACTCTCACGGGGCAAGTGCTGCCCGTGGGCGGCATCAAAGAGAAGGTGCTCGGGGCGAAGCGCGCCGGCATCACGAAAGTGATGCTGCCTCGTCGCAACGAAGTCGATCTCGACGACGTCCCCAAGGAAGTTCGGGAGTCGATGGTGTTCCTGCCGATCGACGATCTTGCCGGGGCCTTCACGGTTGCGTTAGGCGCGCCGATCGTGCCGTCGGTGGAAACGGCCGTCGACGGCACGAATGTCGTGCCGCTCAAGAGCCGGCGAAACGGGCGCGCGGGCAACAAGCGCGTGCAGCCTCGCCGGGCTCCCGCACGCAAGCGCTGACGTAAAAGGAGAACGCGATGTCCGGCGATCTGCTCTTCATTCCGGGGCCGGTGACGTGCGCCCAGGAAGTGCTGGCCGCGATGGCCAGGCCGATGGTCAACCATCGTGGAGAGAAGTTCGCCGGTGCGCTGAAAGGCGTGCAAGAGAAGCTCGCCCGCATCTACGAGACGGCGGGCGACGTGCTCGTCCTCGGCTCCAGCGGCACGGGCGGCCTGGAGTCGGCCGTCGTCAATCTCTTCTCGCCCGACGACGTGCTGCTGTCGTGTCCCGTCGGCAACTTCGGAAAGCGCCTGGCGTCGATCGCGCGCACGTACGGCGCCGATGTCGAGGTGCTCGACACGGAGCCGGGGCAGGGTCTCGATCCCGAGCGGCTGGCCAAGCGCTTGCGCGTCGACCGCAAGCACAAGATCAAGGGCATCCTGCTGACGCACAACGAGACGTCCACGGGCGTGCAGAACCACATGGAGGAGCTGGCGCGCGCGATGGAGGGCCATCCCGCTTTGCGCGTCGTCGATAGCGTCAGTGGTCTCGGCGCGTCGCGTCTGCCCGTCGACGAGCTGGGCTTCGACGCCGTGGTGGGCGCTTCTCAGAAAGTCTTTGCCGCTCCGCCGGGACTGGCGTTCGTGGCGGTCTCCGCGCGCGCGTGGGACGCCATCGCGAAAGCGAAGACGCCGCGCTTCTACTTCGACTTCACCAAGGCACGCGAATTCGGCGCCGACGGCCAGACGCCGTGGACGCCGCCCGTCTCGCAAGTCTTCGCGCTCGACGTGGCGCTCGATCGCTACCACGCGGAAGGCGCGGCCAATGCGCACGCGCGACATGTTTCTCATGCTGCGGCGATCCGCGCCGGCGTGCAGGCGTTGGGCCTGCGTCTCTTCGGGGATCCGCGCTACGCGTCACCCACCGTCGTGACGATGGTCGTGCCCGAAGGCGTGAAGGCGTCGGCCGTCTTGAAGGAGTTGCGCGAGCGCCACGGCGTCGTGCTGGCGGGCGGGCAGGGCGACCTCAAGGGCAAGATCTTCCGCATGGGCACGATGGGCGCAATCAACCGCGACGACGTCGTGCGCGCGCTGACGGCGCTCGGTGAAGTGTTGTGTGCGCGCGGCCATGCGTGCGATCCGGCGCAAGCCGGCGCTGCTGCCGAGCAGGAGTATGTCGCTATCGCTCAGGCCGGCTGAGCGCTACCATCCGGCGCCGGGGCGGCCGCGGAGCTCGTGGCGCTGGAAGAGCGGGGCGACGTAGGGAAGCGCGAACGCCGGCACGATCGTCTCGATCCCGCGATCGATGCGCACGTTCGGCGACGTCAGCATGCCGACGAGGGGTGAGCGCGCGAGGTCGCCGCGCATGCCTTCGGGCAACGGAAAGAAGAGCGCCACATAGAGCACGGCCCAGATCAGCACGGCGCCCTTCGCCAGGCCGATCGCCCCGCCGATCAACGCGTTGCCCGTCCCCAGCACCGGCAGGCGCATGATGCGATCGATGACGCTGACGATCAGCATCACCACCACGTAGCCCAGCACGGCCGCCGTCAACAACCCCAACAGGCGATTGACCCCGGCGCCGGCGTGCGTCATCCAGCCGATCGTCCGATCCAGTTGGCCGCGATAGAACACGGCCGCGGCGATCGCCCCGATGATGGCCAGCAAACCGCCGACCTCGCGAACTCCGCCGCGCTTGATACCCTTGAGCAACGCGAAGAGCAGAAGGGCCCCCAGCACGATGTCGGGCCAGCCGAGATGCTGAAACGACGGCATCAAGCGCAACGGCTCCTATGTACGGAGGTCGGCGCCAAGGCGCTCGCGCAACGCGGCCATCACCTTCGACATCGCCTCGTCGGCGATCGCATCGGTGATCGTGGCCTCCGGTTCGCGCAGCCAGATGCGCACGGCGATCGATTTCTTTCCTGCCGGCACTTGCGGCCCGCGGTACTCGTCGAACGGCAGCGCTTGCTCGATCTGCGGGATGTCCGCTTGTAGGATGACGTTGACGATCTGCTCGGCCGAGATGCTCTCGTCGAGCACGAGCGCCACGTCGCGAGACGTGCCCGGGAAACGCGGCACGGCCTGGTAGCGAGGAACGCGCCGTGCCGGCAGACGCTCCAAGCGAATGTATCCGTAGTACGTCGAGCTCGGAAGCTCGAAGACGGCGCAAAGTCGAGGATCCACGCGTCCGGCCATCGCGACGCTCGCGCCGTCCAGCAAGAGCGAAGCCGTCTTCCCGGGGTGCAAGCCGGGGAACGTGTCTTGCACGACCTCCGGCCAAATACCGGTGAGGTTGCGCAACAGCGTCTCTATCTCGCCGCGGAACTCCAAGAGCGCGCGATCTCGCCACGGCGGCTCGCCCTTCTCTTCTCGCTCGTCGCGCGCGAAGAGCATGCCCGCGATGATCCCTTCGTTGATCGGTTGCTCGTTGCCGCGGAACGCATGGCCGATCTCGAAGATGCGCTGCGGCAACTCGTTCCTGTACTTCGAGAGCCACTGGAGCATGAGCGGCATGAGCGCGAAGCGCAGGTAACGCTGCTCCTCCGAAAGAGGATTCGTCACTTCGACGGGATCGGCGGCCAGCTCGACGCCCGCGCGCTTGTACTTCTCGAGGATCGCCGCGGAGTGCATCGGCAACGAGAGGATCTCGCGATAGCCCATATCGCGCAAGCTCTGCGCAATATTCTGCTCCAAGTGCCACTCGTCGGACCCGATGCCGTGCTGCGCGATGGGCGGCAGCTCGCTGGGGATCGCGTCGTATCCCTCGATGCGCGCGACCTCTTCCACCAAGTCGACGCTCTCGTGGATGTCACCGCGCCAAGGCGGCACTTCCACGTCCAGCGCGCCGGCGCCGGAAGGCTCCGCTTTGAAGCCGAGCACGCACAGATGCTCCGCGACGCGTTCGACCGGAAGGTGGATCCCTAACAGGCGCGGCACCTGCGAGACGGCGAACGCGATATGCTTGGGCGGCGGAATCTCCTCTCCGGCCCAACGCGGCGCGTAGACCTTCGCTCCTTCGTCGGCCAGCAGCTTCGCGGCGCGCGAGGCGCCAAGATCGGTCAAGGCCAGCGGCAGACCCTTCTCGTTGCGCAGCGAGGCGTCGGTCCGCAACCCCAACGCCAGCGACGTTCTGCGGATGCGGGGACCGTCGAAATTGGCCGCTTCGAGCAGCAGCTGCGTCGTCGCGTCGTTGACCTCGCTGCGGGCGGCGCCGCGCAATCCGCCGATGGTGCTGGGGCCGGCTTCGTCGGCCACGACCACCATGCGCTCGTCTAGCACGCGATCGACGTCGTCGAGCGTGACGATGTGCTCTCCAGGCTTGGCGTCGCGCACGATGATGTGTCCGCCGACCACGGATCGCCAATCGAAGAAGTGCAGCGGCTGGCCGATCTCCAGCATCACATAGTTCGAGATGTCGACGAGGTTCGAGATCGGGCGTTGGCCGGCCAGCGAGAGACGCACGCGCATCCACGAAGGCGCCGCGCCGACGCGCACGTCGCCGAAGCGTTGCGCGACGTAGCGGTGGCAGCCCGGCGTCTCGACGTCGACGCGAACGTCGCTCTCGCCGGCATAGGGGCCTGTGAAGAACTCCGGCAGCCGCAGCTCGCGCCGCGTCGCCGCGGCATACTCGCGCGCCAAGCCGAGAATCGAGAGGCAGTCCGGACGGTTCGGCGTGATGTCGAGATCGAGCACGTCGTCGGAGAGGCCGAGTGCCGCCACGGCGTCTTCGCCAATGCGCACGTCGCTGTCGAGGATCAGGATGCCGTCTTCGAAGTGCTCGGCGTCGAGTCCCAGCTCGCGAGCGCTGCACATCATGCCTTCCGAGACGACGCCGCGCATCGGGCGCCGCTCGATCCTCATCTCGTCGGCGAGCCGCGCGCCGATGGTCGCGACGGGAATGCGCTGCCCGACGGCGACGTTGGTGGCGCCCGTGGCGATCGTCAGCGGCGCGCCGTTCCCGATGTTGACTTTGCCGACCAACAGACGATCGGCGTTAGGGTGCTTCTCCAGCGCCACGATCTCGCCAATGAATACGCCTTCGATGCGCGGGGCGCGCTCGATCGAGTCGACGGGAAATCCAAGCCGCGCAAAGATCTCCGCCGCCTCATCGACGCTCTCGCGAACGTCGACGTACGCCCTCAACCATCCCAACGGCACGCGCATGCTCAGCTACTCGATCTCCTCCGACGCCAAATTCCTGGGCGTCCTAGAACTGTTGCAAGAAAGCCGGATCGTTCTCGACGAACGTGCGGATATCGTCGATGCCATGGCGCACCATGGCGATGCGCTCCGGACCGATACCGAAAGCCCATCCCGTTACGCGTTCCGGATCGTAACCGACCTCACGGAACACGTTGGGGTGCACCATGCCCGAGCCGCCGATCTCCAACCAGCCGCTCCCGCTGCACGTACGGCAGCCCAAGCCGTGACAGCCTGGACACGTGGTGTCGACTTCGGCGCTGGGCTCGGTGAACGGAAAGTACGAGGGCCGGAAGCGCACGCGCTGCGAGGGGCCGAAGAGCTCCCGGCACATCGCCTCCATCATGCCCTTGAGGTGGGCCATCGTGACACCCTCAGCGACCACTAAGCCTTCGACTTGGTGGAAGGCGAAGGAGTGCCGCGCGTCGAGCGCATCGCGGCGGTAGCAGCGTCCGGGGGTCACGATCGCCAGCGGCGGCTGGTGCGTCTGCATAGTGCGCACTTGCATCGGCGACGTGTGCGGTCGCAGCAAGAGGCCGCCAGGCAAGTAGAACGTGTCGAAGCCCTCGCGCGCCGGATGGTTCGGCGGAATGTTGAGGGCGTCGAACGCATGGTACTCCGTCTCGATCTCCGGGCCGACGACCACGGCGAAGCCTCGGCGCTCGAAGAAGTCGCAGATGTCCTCCAGCGTGCGGCGGATCGGATGAATGCTCCCGCGACGCGTGGGCACCGGGAACGTGGCGTCGACGCGCTCGCTGAGCGCGCGTTCCAGCGCGCGCGCACGCAGTGTCTCCAGGGCCGACTCCAGGCGTAGCTCCATGCGCTCGGCCACGGCGTTGATGCGCTGGCCGGCGGCCGGACGTTCTTCCGGCGGCAGCTTGCCGATGCTCCGGCGCATGCGAGTCAGCTCGCCGCTGCGCCCTACGTATGCGACGCGGATCTTTTCGACGTCGGCGTCGCTTTCAGCCGATGCCAGCCGCTGATCGAAGGTGGCCTCCACCTCCGCGAGTTCCCGTTCGAAATCCATAACCCCAAAAAGAAAGCGGCTTCGGTGTACGCGAACCGCTTCGACAGGTGATGTACGCGCAGCGCCCCGGCTATTCAGTCGGGGCGCTGGAAATCCTTGCGAATTTACAGAGCTCGAGCCGGTGCGAGTTGCTTGTAGAGCAGGTACGCGTTGATTGATCCCGTCGTCTTGAAGATCTTCCAGAAGAACTCGGAGGTTAGCATCGTCTGGCGTTACCCCTATCTCTTCAGGGCTCGTGGCCGGTTCGTCCGGCGCGACCAGTATAACATAGGCCATTGGGCCCCTCAAGGTCTTGACAGAGGCTGTCGCGTCACGTGCTGCGCTTGCGGGCCGCCTCATAGAGGAGAATGCTCCCCGCCATTGCCGCATTGAGGCTCTCCACCCGCCCTCCTTGCGGGATCCGCACCCGCGCATCGGCGCGTTCGAGCCACGCTGCCGGCCCTCGTCGCTCGTGTCCGATCACCAGGACGAAGTTCGCGGGAAACTCGAAGCGGTCGCATGCTTCACCTTCCAAGTCGGCCACGAGGATCGGACGGCGGTGCTCCTGCGCCAGCCGTGCCAGCTCGAGTCCATCCCCGCGCGCGATCTTCAAGCGAAAGACGGCACCCATCGCGGCGCGCACGACTTTCGGGCTGAGCGCGTCGACGGCGTCGTCGACGAAGCAGACGCCGCCTGCCTCGAACGCCTCGGCGCTGCGCAGCAACGTTCCCGCATTCCCGGGATCGCCGATCCCGGCGAGAACCAGCGTCGGCCCTCCGGCGTCGAGGACGTCCTCGAACGACGAGAGGTGTTCCGGCACTGCGGCGACGATGCCCTGCGGCGTGGTCGTGTCGGCGAGCCCGGCCAAGACCCGTTCCTGGACGACGTACGTCGCGGCGCCCGTGCTCTCCGCCCATTCCATCAGCGCTCGGTGCCGATCGTACGCCTCTTGCGTCGCGGCAAGGGTATCGATGGCGATTCCGCTTTCGAGTGCCTCTTGGAGCAACGTCGGCCCTTCGATCAGATAGCGGCTGAACTTGCGGCGTCCCTTGCGCTCGCGCAAGGCGCGCAAGATCCGAAGGCGCTCGTTGTGGGTTCCGGCGAAAGTGACCATCGTGAGGGGGGTTATTTGGGGCGCCGCCTTCGCCTGCCTCGCCGTTCTCGGCGTGCGATGGGAGTCGGTTGCCGGGACGATCGCCCCGATCGTCATCTTCGGCGGCAGTGTGACGGACGGCGCCCAGCACCCCATCGCCGGCGCGCTGGTTCGTCTGGACGGCGCGCCGGTCGAGACGACCGCATACACCGATGCGCACGGCCGCTTCATCATGGGTGCGCCGCCGGGACACTACGCGCTTCGCGTGAGCGCGGCGGGCTTTGCCTCCCGCGAAGTGCCCGTTGCAGTGACGACGACTCCGCGACAATACGGCGTGCAGCTGCAGCGCGCGGGGGGAGCGTTCGATCCCGAGACGGCGTCGGTGCCGGCGTTTGCCCCGGGAACGGATGCGGCGTGGTGGAACCAGCCGGAGCGCACGCTACACGACCGGCTGTTGGCCGTGGCGCCGGAGCCCCATGCGCATCTGTTGTTCGACGGCTCCCTCCTTCCCGGCGTTTCGTCGCGGCTCATCGATCCGCGTGACCTGCCGTCGGCGCCCTTCGGCGGATTGCGCGCCCTGCGTTCTCCGGTGGACAGCCCCGGGGCGCTGACGGCGCCGGCGTACGATCTCACGCCGTTGCTGGCCAATCCACAGGACGGGAACGAATCGGGCTTCGCCGCGTACGCCGGGGGGAACGGCGTTCTCGCCCAAAGCCTGAGCGGCCAGGTCGCCGCGCGCATCGTCGCCGGCGGGAGCCTTGCGGACGAAGACCTCAGCCGAGGCGGGGGCCGCTACGTGGCCGCCAGCGCCGAGAGCACCGTCGGCGGCCTTGCCGTCGCCGTGCATTCGCTTCGCTACGGCAGTTCCGCGCTCGAGCGCGGGTTGCATCTTGACGCGGCCTCATTGGCCGGTTCGTTCGGCGATCTCCATGCCGCCGTCCATTTCGCCGAGGGCAAGGCCTACGACGCGCTCGATACCGAGTACACTCGCCAAATCGACGCGCGTATCGACCGGCAGGTGGGCAGCGCCGAGCTCTCCGCCGCCGTGCTTTCCGACAGCGTGACGTTCGACGGCACGCGCAGCGCGGAGCATCGCTTGGCTCTCGGCACGCGCTTCCCGACGAACGGCGGCGTTCTCTCGTTCGAAGACGTTCGCGTCGCCGATGCATACGGAAGCGGCTGGTATCCGCGCGCCTCGTTTGAGACCAGCGACGGCCCGACACGTAGCCGTATCGCGTGGTGGCGAAGTTACGCGGCTCCGGAGCGCGGCAACGGCGTGGAGCTCGACGTGGAACGTCTGATGGGCGCCACGTGGATCTATGCGCGCGGATTCCGGCAGCGCGCGGTCACGGGCGCGGCGGCCATGCGCGACGACGGCGTGGAGTTTGGCATCTACCAGAGCAATCGCATCTTCAAGAGCGCGCTCGAGGGCGGTCTGGCCTTCGACATGGGAAGCCAGACGCGTTTTCTTCCGGCCATAGTGATCAGTGGCGCCCACACGCGCTTTGCGTGGGACGCCACTGAGGTTCGCTACGAGTTCGCGGTGGGGCGAACGACGCTCTCGATCGCGCGTCAGGCAAGCGACGGCCTGCGGCCGGCTCGTTTGGTGTTTGGAGCCAGGTTTTAGGAGCGGGCCGGACTTCTAGGCGCTCAAGTGCTGCTTGGCGAGCGCCAGCAGCTTGCCGAAGGCGACGGCGTCGTTGACGGCCAGGTCGGCGAGGATCTTGCGGTTGACGACCACGCCGCCACGCTTGAGGCCGTTGACGAGTCGCGAATAGTTCATGCCCTCGCGGCGAGCGGCCGCATTGATGCGCGAGATCCACAGCGAGCGATAGTCGCGCTTGCGAGCGCGCCGATCTCGAAAGGAATACGCAAGCGACTTGATCAGCGCTTCGTTGGCCACGCGGTAGTTCCGGCGACGAGCGGCGCGGAACCCCTTGACCAACTTCATGATCTTGCGGCGATGTTTGTGCGAATTGACGGCACGCTTGATACGAGCCATGTGATCGTCCCTCCGTAGGTTCTCCCGGCGCGATTGTTACATGTACGGCACGAGGGCGCGAATGCGCCGGGCATCACCCGGAGCAGCAATCGCGGTCTTGCGGAAGTGACGCTTCCGTTTCGAGCTCTTCTTGGTCAAGATATGATGGCAGCCGCTGAATTGATGCTGATGCAGAATCTTCCCGCTCGCGGTGACCTTGATGCGCTTTGCGGTGCCGCGGTGTGTCTTGATCTTAGGCACTGGTCGCTCCTTGAGCCGGCTCCTTGGGCGTACCCGAGGGGCCCGGTTGTTGCCTCGCGCCCGCGCGCAGCTCCGCGCGAGGCGCGAGAATCATGAACATGTTCTTGCCTTCGAGGCGCGGTTCGCGCTCGACGTTGGCATACGGTGCCATGTCTTGCGCCATCCGATCCAGAAGTCTGCGGCCGAAGTTCGCGTACGTAATCTCGCGGCCGCGGAACATGATGGTTACTTTGACTTTATCGCCTTCGCTGAGCAGTCTCTGAGCCATCTTCGCCTTCACCTCGTAATCGTGGCTGTCGATTTTCGGGCGAAGCTTGACCTCGCGAAGCTCGTTATGCGCTTGCTTCTTGCGCGCTTCTTTGTCTTTCTTCGACTGCTCGTATTTCAGACGTCCGTAATCGACGATCCGGCATACGGGTGGAACCGCTGTGGGCGAAACCTCGACGAGGTCGAGTCCTTTGTTTCGTGCAATCTCGAGGGCCTGTTCCGTCGGCATCACGCCGAGCTGTTGCCCTTCGTCGTCGATCAGGCGGACCTGGCGGATGCGGATCTGTTCGTTGACTCGGAGAGGTCTAGCGATGAGCGATACTCCTTTGAAAGAGCCCGCTCCACGCGCCGCTGCCGAGCGGCGTCCAGCACGAGGCTTTCGTGCGAGAACCGGACCGACCGTGGCCGTCCGGTGAGAAGCGGGGCTTCTACTTCGGCCCGGTTAGAGTACCAAGCGAAGTGCTCTGCGTCAAGGGCATAAACCCGGCAACGGCCGCTACGGTGGCGGTGGCTCGGCGGCGGGGACCAGCCGTTCGCGCAGCGCGATGCCGACGACCTGGGCCCGATCCCGGGCGCCCAGCTTGCGGAGGATGGCCTTGACGTGGCTCTTGACCGTCTCCTCGGAGATGCTCAGGCGGTCGGCGATGGCGGCGTTAGGCAGCCCTTCGACGATGCAGGCCAGCACGTCGCCCTCGCGGCGCGTCAGCCCGGCACCCCCGCCCGGCCAGGAGCCGCCTCGCTTGCGGCCCCACGCCTGCGTGCGCTCGTAGGCGGCGGCGAGCGCGGGATCGACGACGATCTCGCCCCGGTGCACGGCTTCCAGCGCGTCCACCAGCGCCGCGTCGGAGACCCGTTTGAGCAGATAGCCACGTGCGCCCAGGCGCAACGCCTCGACGATGTACTGTTCGTCCTCGTAGACGGTCAGGACGATGATCGCGATGTCGGGGAACCGCTCTTTGATGGCGCGGCAGGCCGCCAGGCCGCTGTTCCCGGGAAGGCGGATGTCGAGCGTCACCACATCGGGGCGCTCGCGCGAGATCATCTCGATGGCCGTCTGCATGTCGCCCGCTTCGCCGACGATCGCCACGCGCTCGGCGTGATGGCGAAGCATCGCGACGAGACCCTCGCGCACCATGCGATGGTCGTCGACGATGGCGACTCGGATGGGCGCGTTAGGCAAGGGTTCGTACCTCCAGCGGCAAGGGAATGATGACGCGAATGGATGTTCCGTGACCGGGAGCGCTGCGCACGGCCAGCGTCCCGCCCAACAGCTTTGCGCGTTCCTTCATGCCGGCCACACCGAAATGCGCCGTGGTGCGATACCGGCGTTGCGCGCGCGGATTGAAGCCGCGGCCATCGTCGCGGATCTCGACGGTGAGACGCTCGCCGCGCGTGCGCACGACCACGGAGAGATTCGAAGCTTGCGCGTGCTTGCGCGCGTTGTTGAGCGCCTCCTGAACGATGCGATAGAGCGCGATCTCGTAGTGTTCCGGCAGGTCCGGGAACGTCTCCGCCACGAGGCGCGAATGCACTTTGGTTTCCTCCTGGAAGCGCGCCATCAGCGAATGGAGCGCCGGCAGCAAGCCGAGATCGTCCAGCGTCGAGGGGCGCAGATTGTAGAGAGCGTTGCGCGCTTCGATCAACGACTCGTCGATGCGCGCTTTGATCACGGCGAGCTCTTCACGAGCCGCCTGCGGGTGCGTCTCGATGAGCCGCTCGCATGCATGGACGCGATACCAGATGCCGACCAGTTGTTGGGTGAGGCCGTCGTGGATGTCGCCGGCAACACGCTGACGCTCTTCCTCCTGCGCCTCCATCTGCGAGCGTACCATGGAGCGCAGGGTTTGCTCCTTCTGCGAAACGCGCCGCAACAGCTCGGCGTTCTCGAGCGCGATCCCCGTCTGATAGCCCAGCGCTTCGGCGATCAGCAGACGCTCCTCGCGCTCCTTTCCTTGGGAAGGCAGCAAGAAGAAACCACCGCGACGGTCGCGGCTCCAGATCGGCACGAGCACGGCCAGCGGACCCAGCACGTCGCGCCAGCGATGCGGAAATTCGGCCGTCTCGGCGCGCACGGGGCCGCCGTGCGCGGCGGCCGATACCAGCAGGGCGATGCGCGTGGGGTCCAGCGGAGTGTGGCGCAACTGCAAGCGGCGTCCCGCGCTGACGCCCGTTGCCGCAGCCAGCACGTAGTGCGACGGGGCGGAGAGCGCTACCAGCGCCAAAGGCTGTTCCAGGAGACGAGCGAGCTCCGCCGCCACGCGCCCGAGGAGCGTGCCGGGTTTTTGACTCTGGGCCAACGCGGAGAAGATCCGCGTCAAGCGCCCGAGGTTACTGGTTGCCATGACTCGAGGCTACTGAATGCCATGGCATAAAGTTGGCGCGCAAGGCGCTCAATGCCTCGCGTCGCGCAAAACGGAACGGCTGCGCCGATGTCACGCCGCTTCGATCGTCTCGGTGACTCCGGTCGCGGTCGAGACCTCCTGCGCGATGGAGCGATCGAAGGCGACGCGCAGCCCTTCGCCGACGAGGCTCAAGGCCAGAAGCGTGATCACGATCAGAAGGCCCGGCGTCAGCACGAGCCAGAGGGCGGAGCGCGCGCTGGGGAGGAGCGCATCTTGAAGCATGTTGCCCCACGACGGCGTCGGCACTTGGACGCCCAAGCCCAAGAAGGAGAGGCCTGCTTCCGTGAGGATGTTGTCGCCGATGGTCAATGTCGCGGCTACCACGACGGGGACGAACGCGTTGGGGAGGAGATGGTGAAAGACGATACGCGTGCCCCCGGCGCCCAGCGCGCGCGCCGCTTCCACGAAGTCTCGCTCGCGCAGCGAGAGTACTTCGGCGCGCACCAGGCGCGCGACGCCCATCCACGAGAGTAGGCCGATCACCAACACGACGATGACCAGCGTAAAGGAATTCGTGAGCGCCTCGACCGTGATGATCAGGAAGAACGTCGGGAAGGAGAGTAACGCGTCGACGATGCGCATCATAACGGCGTCGACCTTTCCGCCGGCCGCGCCGGAGACGGCGCCGTAGAGCGTTCCAACGACGATCGCGACCACCATTGCCGTGAAGCCGATCAAGAGGGAGATGCGCGCGCCGTAGAGCGCGCGCGTCAGCTCGTCGCGGCCGAGCAGATCGGTTCCCAGCCAATGGTGCGCCGAAGGCGGAAGCGGCTTGCCGAGCAGCGCGTGATCGACGGCGATCGGCGAGTAGGGCGAGAAGAACGGGCCGACGGTGGCCGCCAATATGATGGCCGCGAGGATCGCGAGGCCGGCCAATGCCGAACGCTCGCGCACGAAACGGCGCGCGACCAGCTGCATGGGCCGAGGCTGTTTCATCAGTCGTACCTCACGCGCGGATCGACGAGCGCGTACCCGATGTCTGCCGTCAGGTTGCCGAACACCACGAGGATGGCGGAAAGAAGCGTGATCCCCATGACCGTGGGGTAATCGCGCGTGAAGACGGAGTTGATGCCGAGATAGCCCATGCCGGGCAGCGAGAAGACGTACTCCAAGAAATAGGCGCCGCCCACGAGCGACGGGAGGCTGAGTCCCAAGAGCGTGATCGTGGGCATCAGCGCGTTGCGCAGCGCATGGCGATAGATCACCGTGCGCTCGGCGAGTCCTTTGCTGCGCGCCGTCCGTATGTAGGATTCCGACAGGACGTTGAGCATGGCGCCCCGCTGGTAGCGAATCCAGCTTGCCAGGCTGACGAAGCTGAGCGTCACGACGGGAAGCACCATATGTCGAAGATTGTCGATCGGATCGTGCTCGTGGCCCAGCGAGGCGATGCCGGCCGCGGGCAGCCAGCGCAGGTGAAGGGCGAAAGCGTCGATCAACAACATCCCGAGCCAAAAGACAGGGATGCCGTAACCGGCGAACGAGATCAGGCTCGAGACATGATCGAAGAGCGAGTTGCGATACCGCGCCGCCGTGACGCCGATGGGAATTGAGACCAGCAGCGTCACGATCAACGAGAGGCCGATCAGCTCGATCGTAACCGGCAGCTTCTCGACGATCTTCGCGATCACAGGACGGTTGTCGACGTACGAATAGCCGAGGTTGCCGCGGAGCACGAGCGCGCCCAGCCAGTAGAAATACCGCACGTACCAGGGCTTGTCGAGGCCCAACAACGCCATTAGGTGCTGCCGTTCCGCCGGCGACACCGCGCGCGCCTCGTGCACCATCAGCGCTGTGGGACCGCCGGGCGCCAGACCCATCATGGCGTATGAGATGAGCGTGATGATGAAGAGCAGGGGAAGGACGCCCGCGATGCGCCGGAAGACGAAGGTGCTCACGGTCCCAGTCTCCAGTGCCAGATGTTGAGCCACGCATATTGATCGGGGGACAAGGAGCGCGTGTCGACGACGACGCGCGGTGAGAAGACGGCTCGGTAATAGCCGAACGTGCCCCAGAGGACGGGAAGATTTTCGGCCGTCACGCGCTGCATGTCGTCGTAATACGCTCGGCGCTTGCTCTCGTTGACCGTGCGAAGCCCCATGACGAGGTCGTGGTCGACCCGCTTGTTGCAGTAGAACATGGAGTTGTTGCCGGCCGGCGGCGTCTGCGAGCAGGCAAGGAACGTATATTGATCGGGATCGACGGCTCCTCCCCAGCTGCCCAATGCCATCTCAAACTTGCTGGTGTTCGTGCGGTCGAGGTACGTAGAGAAGTCGAGCTGTTCGACGGAGATCGCGATGCCCAGAGCTCGCATGTCAGCCTGAAACTCGGCCGCCTCGTCTTGTCCGAGCACGTTGCCGTTGGGCATCATCAGCTCAAACGCCAGCCTCCGGCCGTCTTTCACTCGGATGCTGTCCGACCCGCGATGCCAACCGGCCTCGTCGAGCAGCGCGTTCGCCCGTTGCGGATCGTATCGATACTGCTTGACGTGCGGATCGTACCAATCCGCAAGCGCCGGCGTCAGGATGCCCGTGCCGATCAGATCGTCGCCGTGAAAAAGGCCGTCGATCATGTCCTTGCGATCCCAGCCGTACAGCATCGCTTGGCGGACGCGATTATCGTCGAGGCCGGGCACGTGCTCGTTGAGGTAGATCATGCCCGCATAGAGCGTCGGCACGTGAACGAAGCGAAGGTACGGCGCGTCGCGCTTGAGCGAGAGGTAGTCGCTGCTGTTGGCGCCGTCGTAAAAATCAGCCGATCCATCTTCCATCGCCTCGACGCGCGCCTGATCGTTGAGGACGATGCGCATCTCGATACGGGGTATGGAGACGTCGCCATGCCACCAGTGCGAATTGCGCACCAAGACGAGACGATCGTCGTGCTGCCAGGACTGCAAGAGATAGGGTCCCGTGCCGATCGGATGCTGCCCGAACGACGTCGAGCGCTGCTGCGCGTCCGGAATAGCGCCGAGCACGTGCTCCGGAAGGATCGGCGCGTTGAGCGCGTAGGTTATGAACGTGGCGTTGGGAGCGGAGAGGTCGAAGTGCACGGCGTACGGGCCGTCCGCCCGCACGTCTTTGACGTATGCGAATTGACCTTGGTAGAGAAACCCCGTGGCGGGATCGAGCATGGTCTTCCACGTCCAAACGACGTCCTTCGACGTAAAGGGTGCACCGTCGGACCAGTGGACGCCGCGACGCAGCCGGACGTCCCAATGCATGCCGTCTGGCGTGCCCTGCCACGACGCGGCCAGCCACGGTATCGGCTTGAAGCCGGGTGCGAAGCTGACGAGCGGCTCCAGGACCAGGCTCTGGACGATCGTCGATTGCGTGTCGTTCGTGAAGAGTGGGTTGAAGCTGGTCGCGTCCGCCGATTCCACAGCGACGAGCGTCTCCGGGTCGCGGTTCGCACCGGCAGGCACACATCCCCCGACGGCCAGCGCGAGCGCGGCCGACAAGGCAAACATGCGCACAAGAGCCGGGAGCGTCGTGAACCCTCCTTCCCGCATCTGAATAATCAATTGTCGAGGACAAAAGTTCCCGCAAGCACCCGTCGCAGGACGGGCGGGCGGGCGCCCGAAGCCATAACGATTCGGAGGGATGTCCCCATTGGACGTAGTCGAGGGTATCAAACGAGGCGATCGGCGTGCGCTCGCCAGAGGAATCTCCGTGGCCGAGGGCGGCGGCGCGGCGCCCCTCATCTCCGCGGTCTTCAAGGAGACGGGGCGGGCATTCACGATCGGCATCACGGGGCCGCCCGGAGTCGGGAAGTCGACGCTCAGCGGCGCACTGGTCAAGCGGGCCCGTCAGGAAGGCAAGAGCGTTGGACTCATCCTCGTCGATCCGAGCTCGCCGTTTTCAAAGGGCGCTCTGCTGGGCGACCGCATCCGCCTCTCGGATCACTTCACCGATCCCGCCGTCTTCATCCGCTCGATGGCGAGCCGCGGCCATCTGGGCGGCATCGCCGGGGCCACCGGGGATGCCGTCATGCTGATGGACGCCTTCGGCAAGGATCTCATCATCGTGGAGACGGTGGGCGTGGGCCAGTCGGAGATCGAGATCGCCGAAGTGGCCGACACGACGGTCGTCTGCCTGCAGCCCGGCTCCGGCGACTCCATTCAGGTGCTCAAGGCTGGCATCATGGAGATCGCCGACGTCTTCGTGGTCAACAAGGCCGACCATCCGATGGCGGCGCAGCTTCGGCGCGAGATTCGGATCATGATGACGATGCTGGACTGGCAGGGCTGGGCCCCCGCGCTGGTCATGACCCAGGCCACGACGGGCGAAGGCATCGACGAGCTCTGGGAAGCCCTGTGGGCGCACCGCGCGTATCTCGAGGAGAGCGGCGAGCTGCGGGCAAAGCGGGCGAGCGCCTTCGCCCACGAGGTGCGCAACCTCGTGCTGGGGCGGCTTGGGGACGTCGTGGATTGGGCTATGGCGCAGGCCATGGAGCTCGGCCTGATGGAGCGGGTCGCCGATCGGGCGCTCGACCCGTACTCAGCGGCGGAGCGCATCATCGCGAATATCGATCCGAAGGTGGTTCCGACGTCCGGCACGCGCCTCGCGCCGCGCGTCCGCGCGACGGTCAAGGGCCTCTACGCGCCGATGGAAGCGGAGATGGCTCATCATCGGGGGGCGGGAGTATAATGATGCGAGGCTTTTGGGGCTCCCACAAACGGAGCACAGCGGAGCGAGTGGGATGAAGATGATCGATCGCACCGGACGCGGTGCGCCGGCTGCCGACCAGACGGCAAGTGGTTTGGGCGCCAAGCCCACCCCGGAGTACGAAGCGGCGCGGGCAGCCTGGGAGCGTGAGTACGAGAAGGCGACGTTGCGCAGCGGCCCCGGCTCCGGGGCCCTCGATCGCACGATCTCGGATCTCCCGACGAAACCTCTCTACGGTCCTGAGGACGTCGCGCACCTGGACCTCACGCGCGATCTCGGTTTGCCGGGTCAGTACCCGTACACGCGCGGCATCCACGCGTCGATGTACCAGGGCCGACTTTGGACCATGCGCCAGTTCGCCGGCTTCGGCACGGCGCGGCAAACCAACGAGCGGTACCATTTCCTGCTTTCGCAGGGGCAGATGGGACTCTCCGTGGCCTTCGACATGCCGACGCTGATGGGGTATGACAGCGACCATCCGCGCGCGCTGGGCGAAGTAGGCAAGTGCGGCGTAGCGATCGATTCGCTGCGCGACATGCAAGTGCTCTTCGACGGCATCGATCTCGGCGCGATCACGACGTCGATGACGATCAACGGCCCGGCGGCCATCATGCTGGCAATGTACGTTGCCGCCGCCGAGGCGCAGGGCGTACCCGCCGAAAAGCTCGGCGGCACCATTCAGACGGATATTCTCAAAGAATACATCGCGCAGAAGGAGTGGATCTTCCCGCCGCGGCCGCACATGCGCATCATCGTGGACATGATGAAGTTCACGCGCGACCGCATGCCCAAGTTCAACCCGATTTCCGTTTCTGGTTATCACATTCGCGAGGCGGGATCGACGGCCGTGCAGGAGCTGGCGTTCACGCTGGCCGACGGTTTCGCGTACGTCGAGGCCGGCATCGAGGCCGGCATGGACGTCGACTCGTTTGCGCCGCGCATCTCGTTCTTCTTCAACTCGCACATCGACTTCTTCGAAGAGATTTGCAAGTTCCGCGCGGCGCGCCGCATTTGGGCACGCCACATGCGCGAGAAGTACGGAGCGAAGGATCCACGCTCGTGGACACTGCGCTTCCACACGCAGACGGCTGGATGCAGCGCCACGGCGCAACAGCCCGAGAACAACATCGTGCGCGTCGCCTTTGAAGCGATGGCGGCGGCACTGGGCGGCACGCAATCGCTGCACACCAACTCGATGGACGAAGTGCTCGCCTTGCCCACCGAGAAGGCCGTTGAGATCGCTTTGCGCACGCAGCAGGTCCTTGCGTATGAGACCAACGTCACGAACGTGATCGATCCGCTCGGTGGTTCCTATTACGTGGAAGCCTTGACGGATCGCATGGAGCGTGAAGCCGAGGAATACTTCCAGCGCATCGACGAACTCGGGGGCGTGATTCCCGCCATCGAGGTCGGCTTCTTCCAGAAGGAAATCGCCGATGCCGCGTACCGCTACCAGCGCTCGCTGGAGACCAAGGAGCGCATCATCGTCGGCGTCAACGCCTTCGAGAAGCCCGACGAGCGGCACGAGATCGATTTGCTGAAGATCGACCGCGCCGTCGAGCTCGAGCAGATAAAGAGGGTACAAGACGTGCGTGCTTCGCGGGACGGAGGTCTCGTCGAAGAGAGATTGGCGGCGTTGCGTCGCGCATGCGCGAGCAACGACGTCAACGTGATGGACCCGATCCTGGAAGCGGTGCGCGCGCTGGCCACGGAAGGCGAGATCGTGGAAGCGATGGTGGACGTCTACGGTCGCTACACCGAGATGCCCGCATTCTGAGGAGCTCTGTCAAACGTATGCCAGCATTGATGATCGACTCCCCGCAGCGCGAGCGCGACCTGCGCGACCGCTTGCTGGAGTTCACGTACAAGCTGCACCAGGCATTGGCCCTGGCGCAAGACCTGGAGCGCCGGTCCGGAACGGCGCATTGTGACGGCGGGGGGGCGAGCGCGCCCACGCCAAAGGAGAAGTGAGGTTGGAGCAGACCGACCGCCCGATCCGCGTCGTGGTCGCCAAGGCCGGCCTTGACGGCCACGATCGCGGTGCGAAAGTGATCGCGCGCGCCTTGCGCGACGCCGGCATGGAGGTCATCTACACGGGGCTCTTCCAGACGCCCGAGCAGATCGTGGAGACGGCGATCCAAGAAGACGCCGACGGTATCGGTCTGTCGATCTTATCCGGCGCGCACATGACGCTCTTCCCGCTGGTGGTCGAGCAGTTGAAGGCGCGCGGCGCTGAGGACATCGTCTTCTTCGGCGGGGGCACGATCCCGGCGGACGATGCCGATGAGCTCAGGCGTTTGGGTGTGCGAGAGATCTTCACCCCAGGCGCGCCTTTGTCGGAGATCATCGAGTTCGTGCGGCGAGAGTGCGGCAAGCGCCGGGAGGTGCTGCGATGAAGCCGGACGACTATCTGGAGCTGCAACATCGGGCGCGCCTCGAGCGCGCGCGCGAGGTTCAGCTGTTCTTCGACGACGTGCTCAACCGTATCAAGCGCGACTTTCCGGAGATCTACTCCACGGCCGCCGTCTCTCAGCTGCGCGCCTACGCGGACTCGAACCTCCGAAAGATCAAGCGCTTGGAAGAAGTCTACCGCTAAGGAACGTCGATGTCCGTTAGAGTCCGGTTTGCCCCGTCCCCGACGGGATTTTTGCATGTCGGTGGAGCGCGTACGGCGCTCTTCAACTGGCTCTTTGCCCGTCACCATGGTGGGACGATGGTGCTGCGCATCGAGGACACCGACGTCGCGCGCGAACGTCCGGAGTATCGCGAGGCGATCTACCAGGCGTTCGAGTGGCTCGGCCTCGACTTCGACGAGGGCCCGGGTAAGGGCGGCGCCTATGGTCCGTACACGCAGCGCGAGCGCCTCCCGCTCTATCAAGAGAAGGCGCGCGAGCTGGCGGAGCGCGGGTTGGCCTATCCATGCTTCTGCACGCCCAAGGATGAGGCGTCCGCGCCCTCGCAAGACGACGAGCCCGAACAGCCGGCTTCGAGTTCGGCGCGCTGCCAGTGCCGCTTCCTAAGCGCGGAAGAGCGCGCGGAACGCGAACGGAGCTTGGGTGGAGAGATGCCCGCGTTGCGCTTTGCCGTCGATCAGTCGCGGGCGTACGCCGTCGACGACTTGGTACGCGGGCACGTGATCTTTCCGGCGGGCCAAGTGGAAGACTTCATCATCACCAAGGTCGGCCTCCAGCCCCTCTACAACTTCGCAGCCGTGATCGACGATCACGCCATGGAGATCACGCACGTGATCCGTGGTGAGGAGCACCTCGCGAACACGCCCAAGCAGAACTTGCTCTATGAGGCGTTCGGCTGGACGCCGCCGATCTATGCGCACATTCCCATCATCCTCAACATGGAGGGGAAGAAGCTCTCCAAGCGAGACGGCGCCACGGCCGTCGCCGATTTTCGGCGGCTGGGCTACCTTCCCGAGGCGCTGCTGAACTTCATCGCTCTGCTGGGTTGGTCGCCGGGAGGCGACCGCGAGATCATGTCGCGCGACGAGATGATCGCCGCTTTCGACATCGCTCGCGTGCAGAAGCATGGCGCGAAGTTCGATACCGAGAAGCTGACCTGGATGAACGGCGAGTACATCAAAGTCGCGCCGCTCGAGGAGCTGGTCGAAGGGACGAGCTACATCCTCTCTCAGGAATCCGACGTAGCCTCGCTGCGCACGGACTGGGACCACGTGGCGGCCGTCTGCCAGTTGATGCGCGAGCGAGTCAAGACGCTGGGAGAGCTCGTTAGGGCGAATCGCTACTTGTTCACCGCGGGCAGCATCGTGCCGGATCCCGAGGCCGTGAGAAAGCGCGCCGGGACGCCGGAAGCCTTCGAGCGTCTGGCCTTGGTCCGCGAGCGTCTCGAAGGGGCGCCGTCGTGGGATCCGCTGACGTTGGAAGCGGCGATTCGCGCGCTGGCCGAGGAGAAGGGCGGCAAGGCCGGTGATTTCATTCATCCTTTGCGCGTGGCCGTGACCGGGCACGCCGTCAGTCCGGGCATCTTCGAGACGCTGGCCGTGCTCGGACGGGAGGTCGCGTTGCGTCGAGTCGCAGAGTTCTTGGATCGCCGCGAGGCGTTGACGGCATGAAGCGAGCGCTGATCCTTGCCGCCGGCAAGGGGACGCGCATGAAAAGCGCGCTCCCGAAGGTGCTGCATCCCATTTGCGGTGAGCCGATGCTCGCGCACGTCTTGCGTGCGGTCGACGGCGCCGGCATCGACGATGTCACCGTGATCGTTTCGCCGGAGCTGGATGCTTTGCTCGACGGCACCGCCGCGCGCCCGCGACGCACGGTCGTTCAAGAGCCCCAACTCGGCACGGGGCACGCCGTGCAGGTGGCGCTGGCCGCAATGCCGCCGTCGGGTGGCCCGCTGCTGATCTGTTCGGGCGACATGCCGCTCGTGACCAGCGAGCTGCTGCGCCGCACGATGGATGCGCTGGCCGGCCACAACGGCGGCGGCGTGGAGCGCATCGCCTGCGCGCTGGTGACGGCGCGCATGCCGCTGCCCTCCAACTTCGGCCGCATCATTCGCGACGCCTACGGCCACGTGCGCAGCATCGTCGAAGCGCGCGATGCGACCAGCGAGGAGCTGGCCATCAACGAGATGAACGCCGGTATCTACGCGTTTGACGAAGCCGTGTTGCGCGAGGCTTTGCCGCGTCTTTCCAATCGCAACGCCCAAGCGGAGTACTACCTCACCGACGTGATCGCGCTGGCCGTTGCCGACGAACACGTGGTGGTGCCCGTTCCGTGCGACGATTATCGCATCACGCTGGGCATCAACGATCGCGTCGAGCTGGCGCAGGCGCAGCGCATCATGAACGCGCAGCTTTGTGAGCGCTGGATGCGCGAGGGTGTGACGATCGAAGATCCCGAGACGACCTACCTGGAGCGCGGCGTGGAGCTCGCGCGCGACGTGACGATTCTCCACAACACGTCGCTGCGGGGCCGAACCAGCGTCGGCGAGCACTCCACGATCGGTCCCGACACCGAGCTCACGGACGCGGTCGTCGGGCAGCGCTGTCATATTCGCCGGTCGGTCGCCACGGAGGCGGTCATCGGGAACGACGTCGTCGTCGGTCCTTTCGCGCATCTGCGGCCCGGTACGGTGCTGGACGACGACGTGCGCGTCGGAAACTACGTCGAGATCAAGAAGAGCCGTCTCGGAAAGCGGTCGAAGGCCAACCACCTCGCGTATATCGGCGACGCGGAGCTCGGACGCAACGTCAACTTCAGCGCGGGCGCCATCACGTGCAACTACGACGGCACGAGCAAGAACCGCACAAAGATCGGCGACAACGCGTTCATCGGCACGAACTCGTCCCTGCGGGCTCCGATCGAGATCGGTGAGGGCGCGCTGACGGGCGCGGGTTCCGTCGTGCTCCACGACGTCGCCCCGGGGGAGCGTGTGGCCGGGAATCCCGCGCGTCCCCTGCCCACCGAAACCAAGAGCAAGACCTAGGAGCCTGCCGGCAGGCTCCTAGAGGCCGCGTTGCCGAACGCTGAGCCATGGCAACGGGTGTGGCCGCGACAATCGCCGTTTTCTCGATCGCGTTCCTTGCGATCGTGGCATGTCTAGCCTGGCGCGCTTTGTCATTGGACATTCGTCTGCGTGAAGAGCGTCGACGCAGCCGCGCGCTCGCGGAAGCCGTGCGCACCGTGGCCGAGGCCGCGTCCGACGGTGAGGCTGCGACGCAGGCGGCGCTTTTCCAGGCGATGGGGCGTTTGATCCCCTGCCGGTTGTTCCTCTACTTTCGCGCCGACGGCGACTTCTTGCGCTGCGTCGACGGCTGGGGCGCCGCGGCGCGCGCGTGGCGCGGCGTACGCCTCCAGCGCGACGGCGTCGAGAACGTCGTCACGCTCGCCGCCCGCACGGGGCGCACGCAGGTGCTCTCCGGCCCCGGCGGGTTGCGTCCGTTGGTGCCCGAGGAGCCGCGCTCGTTGGCGCTGGCGATCCGCTATCGCGATCGGATCTCGGGCGTGCTCTATGCGGGCGGCTTGGCGCGCGTGCCGGAGATGGAATCGGTGGAACTGGTCGCCGCGCTTTGCGCCGCCGGCGCCGGCGCGCTCGAGGCCGCCGCGCGCGTCGAGCACCACGTCTCCGAGGCGACGACCGACGGCCTCACGGGACTCTTGACGCCGCGCGCCTTTCGTCTCCGGCTCGCGCGCGAGCTCGCGCCTGCCGCCCACGAGCGCTTCGCCGCGCTCTCGCTGCTGTTCATCGACACGGATCATTTCAAGCGCGTCAACGATCGTTACGGCCACGCTGCCGGCGATGCGCTCTTGCGTTCGATGGCGCGGATCCTGCACGAGTGCTGCGCCGGCGCGCGTGCCGTGATCGCGCGCAACGGCGGAGATGAGTTCTGCCTCGTGCTCCTCGACGAAGGCAAATGGCGCGCCGTGGAGCGGGCCGAGCAGATCCGCCGAGCGGTTTTGCAACTGGGCAGGGGCGTGAGCGTTTCCATCGGCGTCGCCAGTTTCCCTGAGGACGCCTCCACGACTGAAGGTCTCCTCGAAGCGGCTGACGCAGCGATGTATCGCAGTAAGCGCGCGGGACGGAACTGCGTCTCCTGGGCAGGCCAAAGGACCGTCCCTCGCGACACGCAAAGGATATAGGACACCCGGAAAGGATAATCGTCCACGATGGAGCTTTCGCGACGCGCCATCCCATACACGCCGTTCACGAAGGATCTTTCAGAAGCAACCATCGCGCTCGTCTCGACGGCGGGCGTCCATCTCAAGAGCCAGCAGCCGTACAATGTCGACGGCGACACTTCGTATCGTGAGATTCCCGGCGACGTGGACGCGAGTGATCTCACCGTCACGCACACGCACTACGACACGTCGCAGGCGCTGGAAGACATCAACTGCGTCTTCCCGATCGATCGCCTGCGCGAGCTCCATCGCGACGGCGTCATCGGCGGCGTGGCTCCGATGCTCTTCGGGATGATGGGGTACACGCTGCGCATGCAGCCCGTGCTCGACGAGACGGCACCGGAGATCGCCAGGCGCATCGAGCGCAGCCCCACGGATGCCGTGCTGCTCACGGGAGGGTGACCGCTGTGTCATCGCACGGTCGTGCATGTCCAGCGTGCCATCGAAGCCATCGGCATCCCAACCATCCTGATCACCGTCGAACCCCAACAGTCGGCGCAGGCGCGGCCGCCCCGGGCCGTGCAGCCGGTTCGTCACCAGCTCGGCTGGCCGGTCGGTCCCGCAGGTGCCGTCGAGGTCCAGCGCCGTACCGTGGAACACGCGCTCTCCTGTCTCCTCAACCCGGTCGAGCCCGGTACCATTCGGACGTACGAGGATTGAGGGGGCGCTTGCCGAAAATGCTTCCCTCCCATTGTAGGGAAATGGATTGCAATTTCACTCAAGCTAAAGCGAAAGGTCACGGTACGTAACCATGGCGGTCACCAAAGGCCGAAAGAGTGTGGCGAACCGGACGGAGACGCTCAAGGTCGGCGACAAGGCCCCGGACTTCGAGCTCCCGATTGTGAACCAGGAAGGCACGTTCAAGCTCTCCGATCAGCGGGGCAAGAACGTCGTCCTGGTGTTTTTCCCACTCGCATTTACACCGGTCTGAACGGCGCAGCTGCCTTCGTATGCCGAGCAATACAATCGGTTCGAAGGCTACAATGCCCAGGTCGTGGGCATCAGCATCGACACCAAGCCCTCCAGCGCCAAGTGGGTGGAGTCGCTCGGTGGCCTCAACTATCCCGTTCTCAGCGATTTCTGGCCGCACGGCGAGGTTTCGAAGAAGTACGGCGTCCTGCGCCCGGAGGGTTTCTCCGAGCGGGCGATCTTCATCGTGGATAAGGACGGCGTGATTCGATACATTGACGTGCACGATATCGCCGAGCAGCCCGACGAAGAGCAGATCTTCGACGAGCTGCGCAAGATCGCGTGACGTTTCCACGGTTCGATCGCGAACAGGAAGGGGCTCCGCCGGCGGCGGAGCCCCTTCCCCATGAAGACACGCGTTCTGCTCCTGTGGGTGGCCGTGGCCGCCGCAGCAGGCGCACTGTCGCTAGCGCAGGTGCGCCGCTGTCCTCGTGTTCCATTTGATGCCGCAGCGAACGCGCGCCGAGTGGCCGCCATCTCCGAGGCGCAGCTGCTGACCCTCCCGCCCAACTTGCTCGTCGACGCGGCGCGTCAGCGTCAGGCGGCATGCGTGGCGGGGTATGGGCGCGCTCGGGCCATTTTGGGCATGGCGGCGTTGCTGGCAGCGCCGCTCGCGTGGATCGCGCTGGGCTGGCATCGATCGTCGGCGCGCCTTTGGCCGAACTCGCCGCCGTCCGTGCGCTTCGCCGGGATCGGTGCGCTGCTGGCCGTTTGGATCTGGGCCTGGGGACTGCCGTTCGACGTCGCCGACGTGCTGGCGGCACGCGGCTTGGGCCTGTCGCGCGAGACGGCGGCGACGTTTCTCTCCAATCAAGGGGCAGGCCTGGGGTTGCAGGTGCTCGCTGCCGCGATCGTCGCCCAGACGCTCGGCGTTCTGCGGCGACCGCGTTGGTCGCTGTGGTATACGTTGGGATTGGCGCCGCTAACGGTCTTCGTGGCGATCATCGTGCCGCTGTGGATCGCGCCGCTGTTCAATACGTACCGGCCGATGCCGCCTTCTCCGTTGCGCGATGCCATCGAGCAGGAGGCTTCACGCGCGGGCCTGCGCGAAGCGCGCATCTTCGAGACGAATCTCTCCGCGCAACGCGAGGCGGCCAATGCGTTCGTCTTCGGTCTCTGGAAGACGCAACGCATCGTCGTCGGTGATACGCTTGTGCAGCGTTACGGCAAGGACGAAGTGCTCTTCGTGCTGGCGCACGAGATGGGCCACGCCGTCCATGGTGACGTCTATCGCGGCGTGGCGTGGGCGTGGCTCTTCGGCGGGATCACCTTGGTGCTCACGGAGATGCTGGAGCCGCGCCGCCAGCGCGAGCTTCCTCCGGAGAGCCGCGTGCCGGCCTTGCTTGCCATCGCGCTCGGCCTGGGCGTCCTGACTCAGCCTCTCGGCAACGCGATCTCCCGCAGCATCGAGCATCGCGCTGATCTCTACGCGCTGCAGCTGAACGGGAATCGTCCGGCCGGCGTGCGCACCTTCGTGCGTTTCGCCGACGAGAACCTCGCGCAGCTCTGTCCGCCGCGTTGGGCCGTGACGATGTTCGCCTCGCATCCGCCGCTCGGCGACCGCATCTCGCTCATGCAAGGCCGGCCGGACGTGTGCCGCTGAGGCGTCTTATGCGTGGGCGATGCGCAGCGAGCCCGTGACGCGCGTGCCGAGGTGTGTCTCCGTCAGCAATTCGACGATCGAGGCGTGCGAGACACGACCGTCCAGGATCTCGGCGGCTTCCACGCCCGCGCGCACGGAATGCGCGGCGGCGCGAGCCGCTGAGGCGAGATCGGGCTGGAGCGCGCCAGAGTCGGCGAGCGTCAACGCCTCCGCCGGCGTGAGATCGGCGATGACTTCCGCCGTCTCGGGATCGGCGACGCCGCCCCCGGCATGGAAGAAGAGGACGCGCTTGGCCTCGAGCGCCGCGGCGATGGCCCGCGCGACGTCGTCGGCGGCGAGTGCGACGCCGTCGGCCGAGAGGCTCAGGCCTTCGGGGTCGATCAGCGGCACGTAGCCGTTGGCAAAGAGCGTGTGCAGCAACCCTGGGTTGACGCTGCGAATCTCAGCGTTGTTGCTGGCGAGGATCAGCCCCGCATCGGCCCCGGAGAGGCCGACACCGGCGCTGCCGAGCAGATTGAAGCGCCCTGCCAACCGCTTGGCGTTGCCCGGGGCATCGGCGACCACCACCGGCCGCACGGCCTGCTCGAGCATGAAGGCGAGGTCGGAGAAGAAGGTGGTCGGCCCGGTCAATGCGCCCGGCTCGACTCTGATCACGATGGTGGAACCGGCGAGGCTGCTCATCTCATCCCTATTATCGCAATCCGCCTACCTAACGTCGAGGGCTGAAAATCCAAGAGAGCACAGTCAAGATGAGTGTAAGCAGCGCCGAGAGCAGCAGCGACGTACCGAGCGGCACGTAGACGCGCCAGCGGTCGCCGCCGAAGGCCAAGTCCCCGGGAAGCCGACCCAAGCGCACCTGCGGCAACAGCGCCCAAAGCGCGCCCAGGATCAGCAGCGTGGCACCGATGGTCATCAGCGCGCGTGGTCCGGAATTCATTGCGCTCACCGCGGGGCATTCACAAACTGCATGGCGGGCTCCAGCCCGGCGTCCAGCCAGAGCAGAATACCTTCAACGGCAACGGGTATACGCTCGCGCAACAGCTCCTCCTCTTCCTCGTTGAAGTGAGAGAGCACGTGACCGACGGCGTCGTAGACGGGGCGACCGATACCGAAGCGGAGGCGCGGGAAGTTCTGCGTACCCAGCCGCGCCGCGATCGATCGCAAGCCTCGCTGACCACCGTCGGACCCCCCCGCGCGCATACGCAACTTCCCCATGGGGAGATCCATGTCGTCGCTCACGACCAGAATGCGGTCCGGCGTTACGCGATAGAAGCGCGCGATGGGGGCGACGGCGTCGCCCGAGGCGTTCATGAACGTTTGGGGCTTGACGAGCAACGCGTTGTGCCGCGGCAGCGTCATCAGCAACGCCTGGTGTTTGCTCTTCCATGACATACCGCCCAGACGCTCCGCCAATGCGTCGACGATTCGAAAACCGATGTTGTGACGAGTAGAAGCGTACGAGGGGCCGGGATTCCCCAGCCCCACGACGAGCTTGACGTGGTCTATTCCGCTTCCTCTTCCTTGCCGCGGGTGATGAGCTCAGGCTGCTGCTCCACGGTCGTGGGCGCCGCCTCCGCTTCGGCCAGCTCACGCTCGATCCTCGACGCCTCGATGGTGACGACCAGCGCATCGGCCGGCGTATGCGCCTTCAGGCCCTTGGGCAGCTTCAACGCGCCGACGGAGATGTGGTCGTTGATGCCCAGATCGGAGACGTCCACTTCGATGGCCTCGGGGATTTGCGCCGCCGGGCCCTCCACCTCAATGGAATGCAGCACCACGTCGAGGATGCCGCCGAACTCCTTCACGCCCTTGGGGACGCCGACGGTGATCACGGGAACGTTGGCGCGCACGGCCTCATCGTGCGTCACGATCTGGAAATCTGCGTGAATCAGGCGACGCAGGTTGGTCGGCTCGAACTGCATGTCACGAATGCGAGCCGTGACGCTCTTGTTATGCGTACCCTTCAGCGTGAAGAGCACGCCCGTGGGGTTGTGGTCCCCCAATGCGTTGTTGAAGGCTTTTGCGGAGAATGCGATGGGGAATGTCTGGCCATGCCCGTACACGATCGCGGGGACGAGACCCTGCCTGCGCAGTCTGCGCGCCGGTCCGGTACCGACGGCCTCCCGCGGCTGAACGTTGAGCTCGATGTTTGAGGACATGCCAGTCTTCTACCCCCCTTTTCGAGCTACGTGGCGAGCACCGTCGATGCCTCCAGGGCCTGCGGCTCCTCGCGCTCGTCGCGCTCTTCACGAGCGAAAAGCTCGGAGACGGAGCGATTGGCCGTGATGCGCTTGATGGCGTCGGCGAACGTTTGCGCAACCGAGAGCATCTTGATCTTGCCGTTCTGCAACGCTTCCGGACGGGTCGGGATCGTATTGGTCACGACGACCTCGGAGATCGGCGACTGCTCCAGCTGCGCGATGGCGTCGCCCGCGAAGATGCCGTGAGAGGCCAGCGTGAAGACCTCGCGCGCGCCCCGGCTGAGGATCGCCTCCGCTGCTTTGACCAGCGTGCCGCCCGTGGAGATCATATCGTCCACGATGACGGCGATGCGTCCCTCGACGTCGCCGACGATCTCTGTCACTTCGGAGACGTCGGGCTGCGGACGGCGTTTGAAGGTGATGGCCAGCGGCGAGCCCAGACGCTTGGCGAAGGCTTCGGCGCGTCCCACGCCGCCGGCGTCCGGCGAGACGACCACGATGCGGTCGCCCTGGAGTCCCTTGCGGCGCAGGTAGTTGCACAGCGTGGGCATGGCCATCAGATTGTCGACGGGCAGGTCGAAGAAGCCCTGGATCTGCGCGGCGTGGAGATCCATCGTCACCACCCGCTTGGCGCCTGCCGTCGTGATCATGTTGGCGAGCAGCTTCGCCGAGATGGGCTCGCGCCCGGTCGTCTTCTTGTCCTGCTTCGCGTAGCCGTAATATGGGATGACGGCCGTCACGCGATACGCCGAGGCGCGCCGCAGCGCGTCGATCATCAGCAAGAGCTCCATGACGGCGTCGTTGACCCCTAGGCCGTCGGGCGACTTGCAGATGGATTGGATGACGAAGATCTCTGCTCCACGGACGTTCTCCTGGATCTGGATCCGCGTCTCCTCGTTCTTGAACCGCGTCACCAGAGCGTGGCCAACGCGCGTCTCCATCGCTCGGGCGATCTCTGCAGCGAGCTCAGGGTTCGAGTTGCCGCTGAAGAGCAACGGTTTCTGAGTCATCGACGCCTCTGTTCCAAGCCAAGCGGGGTCTGTCCTACTAACATAGGGCTAGCTTTTTGTGAAGCGTGGGGGTGGAGGACGGCTCCCCTCCGGCGAATGACGAAAATCCCGTGGCTACCACAAAGACCGGCAGGTTCGAGCTCCTCGCTCCCTATCAGCTGGCCGGAGATCAACCTAAGGCGGTTGCCTCGCTCGTCCGCGGTATTGAGCGTGGCGACCGCGCGCAAACGTTGCTTGGCGTTACCGGATCGGGCAAGAGCCTCGACGGAGCCGAGCCGATGCTCCTTTGGACCGAGGGAGATGGATGGCTCGTTCCGATGCGCACGACGATCGGCGAACTCGTCGATCGCGCCCTCGATCGGCGCACGGATGGGCTGGCCGCCAACGGAACGGAGCTTCACCGCCCCGATCGTGGTCTTTATACGGTGAGTCTGAACCCACGCACGTTCGCCGTGGAGATGAAGCCGATCACGTGGCTCATCCGCCACCGCGCCCCGGAGGTCATGTATCGCATACGGACCACGTGCGGCCGTTCCGTCACCGTGACAGGCGACCACAGTCTCTACGTGCTGCGTTCCGGGCGACTGGAGCTGCTGCCCGGAAGCGCCGTGCGCCCCGGCGACTACCTTCCCGTTCCGCGTGCCTTGGACGGCCGCTTGGCCCCGGCGGAAGTGAGCTCCGGCGTCGCGGTCGCGCATGGCTCGCGGCCCGCTTCGCGCGGCGCGTTGTCCGCCGGACAGATCGCGTTGCGCACGAGTCTCGAGCCGGAGGAGACCTCGCTCCCCCGTGGGTGGGAGTATGCCGACGAAGCCGACCTCGCGGCGGCCCTGGAGAGTCTCTTCGAACGGTGCGGAAGCGTCGAGGAACACGTGGCAGGCTTTCTCCTTCCCAGCTATGAGGCCGCGGGCGATGTCGCCCTTGCGCTGATGCGCTTCGGTATCCACGCGAAGATCGCGCGCGTGTGGCTTCCGCGCCTGGACGGACGCGGCGGCTACCGGTGGTACTGGCGTTGCGGCGTCTCCGGTCACGGCGATCTCGCGGCATTTGCCGCGCACGTCGAGCTGCGACGCGCCGACCAGCGAGAGATGCTCGGTCGCGCCGTCCGCGCCAGCCTGGGCCATGACACGGATTTCGTTCCGTTGACGCCGCGCCAGCTGCGCCATGTCCGGGAGAGCGTCCACCTGCGGATGCGCGATCTCGCGCGCGCCGCGGGACTGGCGCCCCACACGCTTTCGCTGATCGAGCGCGACGAGCGGATGCCGACGACGGAGCAAGTGCACCGCATCGCCGACGCATTGGTGCGTTACGTGCGCGAGGCCGATCTCGAAGAGAGCCGGCGCAACGGTGCGCTGGCCGCTGCCGAGCGCTGGCGCGCGCTTTGCGTGCCGCGCTGGGCGGCCGTGGCGACGGTGGAGGAGCTCGCCGGCTATGAGGCGCCCTACGTGTACGACGTCAGCGTCGCCGACAATCAGACGTTTCTCGCCGGGACGGGAGGGGTCATCGTCCACAACACGATGGCCATGGCCGCCGTCGTGGCCGAGGTGCAAAAACCGACGCTGGTGCTCTGTCACAACAAGACCTTAGCGGCCCAGCTCTGCGCCGAGTTCAAGGAGTTCTTTCCGAACAACGCCGTCGAGTACTTCGTCTCGTACTTCGATTACTACCAGCCCGAGGCGTATATCGCGCACACGGACACGTACATCGAGAAGGACAGTTCAATCAACGACGAGATCGAGCGCTTGCGCCATAGCGCCACGCAGGCGCTCTTGACGCGCAACGATACGCTCATCGTGGCGTCCGTCTCGTGCATCTACGGCTTGGGCTCGCCTGCCGACTACATGGAGCTCTCCTGCCGCATTCGCGTGGGGGAGGAATGGGACCGCGACAAGCTGCTGCGCAAGCTCGTCGACATGCAGTACCGCCGCAACGACCTCAACCTCGTGCGTGGCACGTTCCGCGTGCGGGGCGACACGTTGGAGTTCGTGGGCGTCGACGAGGAGCTGGTCCATCGCATCGAGTTCTGGGGGGATGAGATCACGGCCATCAACGTCGTGAACCAGCTCACCGGCGAATACGTCGAGTCGAAGGACGAGCTGCTGATCTTCCCGGCCAAGCATTTTATCACGCCGGAAGAGAAGATGCGGCGAGCGATCCGCTCCATCGAGGAAGAGCTGCAAGACCGCCTGGCGTGGTTCCGCAGCCATGGAAAGCTGCTCGAGGCGCAGCGCTTGGAGATGCGGACGAACTACGATCTCGACATGCTGCGTGAAGTCGGATACTGCAACGGCATCGAGAACTATTCGCGCCATCTCACGGGGCGCGAAGCCGGCTCGACGCCGTGGTGCCTCCTCGACTTCTTTCCCAAGGATTGGCTGCTGTTCGTCGACGAGTCGCACGTCACGCTGCCCCAAGTGCGAGGAATGTACGCCGGAGACCGCTCGCGCAAAGAGTCGCTGGTGGAGCACGGCTTCCGCCTCCCGAGCGCCCTGGACAACCGGCCGCTCTTCTTCGAGGAGTTCGAGCAGCACATCAATCAGGTCGTCTACGTTTCCGCCACGCCGGGCTCGTACGAGATCGGAACGTCGACGCAGGTCGTCGAGATGATCGTGCGGCCGACGGGCTTGGTCGACCCCGAGGTCGAGGTGCGACCCACGCGCAACCAGATCGACGATCTCATGGAGGAGATCCGTGCGCGCGCGGCGCGCCACGAGCGCGTGCTGGTGACGACGCTCACGAAGAAGATGGCGGAGGACCTGACTGATTTCTTGCTCGAGATGGGCTTCCGTGTGCGCTATATGCACGCCGAGGTGGAGACGCTTGAGCGCATCGCGATTTTACGCGACCTTCGCTTGGGAGAATTCGACGTTCTCGTCGGCATCAATCTGCTGCGCGAGGGGCTCGACTTGCCCGAGGTTTCGCTCGTCGGCATTCTGGACGCCGACAAAGAGGGATACTTGCGCTCCGCCACGTCGCTCATCCAGACGATCGGGCGCGCCGCGCGCAACGTGGACGGCAAGGTGATCATGTATGCCGACGTGATCACGGAGTCGATGGCCAGGGCGATCGACGAAACCAAGCGCCGTCGCGAGATGCAGATCGCCTTCAACAAGGAGCACGGCATCGAGCCGCGCACGGTGCGAAAGCAGATCCACGACATTTTGACGCATGTCGGTGCGCCGGCCGAGGGCGCCGCGGCCGCCGTCAAGGCGGAGCGAGTGCCGCGCGACGTGGCGCTCGCCATGGCCAAGGATTTGGAGCAGCAGATGAGGCAAGCCGCGGCCAACCTCGAGTTCGAGAAAGCGGCTGCTTTACGCGACGAGCTGATCGAGTTGCGCAAGCAGATCGGCGGCAACGAGTCGATTCTCTTCCAAGGGAAGGCGCCGAAGATCTTCGAGACTTCGCTCGGCGAACTGCTGAAGTCTTGACCCGCGGCTTCCGTGCTGAGAGGCGCTCACTCGAAGGTCGCTTCGAGACCGCGGTCACCTTCCGGGAGCAGGACGGGCTGCACCGCCGGCGGCAGCGTCAACGGTTCGCGCTCCCACCAACGATCGAGACGGAGCTTCGCGAGCGTCACGAGGGAGCGGATGCCCCAGCCGCAGATCCACGCCAACGGAACGCCGAAGAGTCCCATCCGAAGGCCGTCGATGAAGAGCCACGCGAGAGGAAGCACGACCAAGCTCGTCATCGTGCCCGCGAGCATTGAAAAGCGCGTGTCGCCGGCCGCACGGATCGCCGAGATGCCGATGATGGAGTAGCCCTTCAGCGGCATCGTCAGCATGTAGAGCGCCATCGGCCCCGCGGCGAGCGCGGCCAGCGCGCGATCGAACGTCAGCGCAAGAGCCATCGGCCATGCCAGCGCCGCCAAGAGCCCTCCGCAGACCGCGCACGTCAGCGTGCCGAGGCGCATGGCCTCGGCATGGAACCAGAGCGCGCCTCGTGGGTCGCGCGCTCCGAGCCGCTGGCCGAGGACCGTCTGTACCGCGTAGCCGAACGGGCCGGGCAGAGCGAAGCTAAGCTCCGCGACCACGTTGACGGCGCGCAGCGCCGCGACCGTCGCCACGCCGAATGACGAGACGAGCCCCACCATCACCAGGTCCGGCAGCAACATGGCGCCAAGGAACGCTTCTTCCGGCAGCGAGAGAATCGTGCTTTGCTTGACGAGATGCCAGGAAATGTCGAAACGCTCGAAGATCTTCAGCTCGGGCCGGCGCAGCACAGCGATGAGACAGTAAGCAAATCCGGCGCACTCGGCCAGCAGCGATGAGATGCCTGCGCCGACGATGCCCAACGGGTGTCCCGTACCGGCGCCCAGCGCCAAGATCACCAGCAAGGGCAGATGGACGCCGTTGATGATCAAGAGCATGCGCGCCGTGGGCTTTGCGTCGCCGACGCAGTTGAACGCCGAGAGCACGACGATTTCGAAGCCGATGGGAACCAGCGTGAGCGCGCGCAGCCAGAGATAGATCGTCCCTTGATGGAGCACGTTCAACGGTCCCACCAGTGCGCCCAGCAGCGCTTCGCCGCCGAGGAACATGGCGAGCGTGAAAATCACGGCCGATGCCAGCGGTGCAACGGCCGAGGCCCGAACGACGCGGCCGAAGCCGGCGTAGTCGCGCGCGCCGATGTATTGCGCGCCGAGAATGGAGAGCCCCGCGCGCAGACCGTAGACCAGCGAGACGAGCAGCACGAAGATGGCCGTCGCGCCGCTGAGCGCCGCGAGCGGACCGCGTCCGAGCGCGCCGACGACGATCGTATCGGCGATGCCGAGGAGCTGGTCGGCGATCAGCGCGAGGATCGAAGGCGCAACCAACCGGCGGACGACGGAGAGCAGGTCTCGGTGATCGATCACGTCATCGTGCGGAGCCACCTCTCTGCGTTCGAGCAGGGCAGGCTGGAGCCTTTGCGAATCGCGTGGCTGTGAACGTTTCGTTGACGATGGAAAGAGACGGCGACGTCGCGCTCTTGCGCGCGCGTCTCGATCGCGTTCCACGCGGCGCGCTGCTGCTCTATCGTTGGCCACTCGGAGCGCTCGTGCGCCAGGACGGCGAGTTGCGAGGCGCCTTCGATCGAGAACACCGTGCCGTTGCCCTTCGTGAGAGCGCGGACGCGAGCGAGCTCACGCTCGAAGTCGAGCGTCATGGGCTTCCGGGAAGCGGGCTTCCCTCCCGTCCCGGTCTGCGTTGGTGGTGGATGCGGCGTTCGCACACGCTGCCGCTCCGCGCGCGTCTCATCGTCGTGGGCGATCATGAAGAGTTCGGGGAGCCACGCGTCGAGGCGCCTGCCGTCATCGGCCACGCCCATCTCGACGTGGCCTGGCTGTGGACGACGGCGCAGGCGCGCCGTAAGTTCGTGCGGACGATGGCGAACCAGGCGCGCTATCTCGAGGACGACCCGGAATTCATCTTCGCGCAATCGCAGCCGCAATTGTACGCATGGCTCGCGGAGGACGAGCCGGCGCTCTTCGCGCGGGTTCGCGCGTTGGCGGAAAGCCGCCGCATCGATGCCGGCATCGCGGCGATGTGGGTGGAGCCGGACGCGCACGCACTCAGCGGCGAGTCACTGCTGCGTCAGCTCGCGCACGGACGACGCTACGCTCGGGAGGTCTTGGGCACGGAGGCAGACGTGTGTTGGCTTCCCGACACGTTTGGTTTTCCCGCGACGCTGCCGACGCTGTTGGCGCACGTGGGCGTTCCGTACTTCTACACCACGAAGCTGCGTTGGAACGACCGCACGGTGTTTCCGTACACGCGCTGGTGGTGGGAAGGAGCCGACGGCGCGCGCGTGCTGGCCGTGCTGGGCGCATCGTACGAAGGGGCGCCGACGCCGAATCGCATCGCCGAAGCGCGCGCGCAGGAGACCTTTCTCGTCGTCGGCTATGGCGACGGCGGCGGCGGACCGACGCGCGGCACGCTGGCGCACGTTCACGAAGCCGCTCTGCCGTTCACCCGCGCGGCTGAGTGGTTTCGCGCGGCCGCCGAACGCGACGGCCAACGTTTGCCGGCATATCGCGGCGAGCTGTACTTGGAGTGCCACCGCGGCACGTACACGACGAACGCCGCTTTGAAGGCGGCGAACGCCGCGCTCGAGCTGGAGCTCGGCCGTGCCGAGGAACTGGCGGCGTGGTGCACGGCGATGCGGGCGGCGCGATCGATGCTGCGCGAGACCCGCGCCGACCTCACCGCGGCTTGGCGTTTGGTGTTGACCAATCAGTTCCACGACATCCTCGCCGGAACGGCGATCGGTGCGGCGACGGAAGAGGCGCAGGAAGCGTACGTCCGAGCGCGTTCGCACGTCGACGCGGCCCTGTCGCGCTGTGCCACCGTGCTGCCGCGCGAAGGTCATCGGCGTGTCGGCCGCGGCTTGGAGATCACATCCCCCGTATGCGACGGCGACGATTGGTTGCTGGACAACGGTCACCTGCGCGCACGCATCGATGGTGAAGGCACCATCGTCGCCCTGGAGGCGGGCGGACGGAACTACGTCAAGCGCGCGAACGTCTTGCGCGCCTTCGTCGACCGCCCAAGAGCGTGGGAGGCGTGGAATCTCGATGCCGATTACCGCCGGCGCCCGGTGGAGCTCGGTCCGCCGGCGATCGAACCGGCTCGCGAGGGCATCGTCGTGCGCAGGATGCTCGGAGCGTCGCAGATCGTGCAGCACCTGGCGCTTTGGCCCGGCGAAGCGTGGCTGCGCGTCGTGACGCGCGTGGAGTGGCGCGAACGGCGCACGATTCTGCGCGTGGAGCACGCGTTCGCGGAAGACGATGATCGTGCGCTCTTCGGAGCGCCTCACGGCACGCTGGTGCGTCCCGTTCGCCCCACGACGGAGGAGGAGCGCGCGAAATTCGAGGTGCCCGGACAGCGTTTCTGCTCGACGGCCGGCTGCGCCGTCTTTGCCGTCGATCGGTACGGGTGGAGCGTCGCTCCCGGCGACGGCGGAGGCGTCGACGTCGGACTTTCGCTCTTGCGCGGCCCCACGTGGCCGGATCCGCTTGTCGACCTGGGCGAGCATACCATCGAGTACGCGCTCGTACCGCACGGCGGCGCTGCGACCGGCGAGTTGGAACGGGCCTGGCAGGCGTTCGCGGAACCGCGCAGGCCGCGCTTGGCGCGGTGCGATGCCGCCAACGTGATCGTCGCGGTTACGAAGCCGGCCGACGATGGCAACGGCGTGGTGGTTCGCCTGCGCGAATGCGACGGCATCGATGGCGAAGTCGCCGTGGAGCTGGCCGTGCGCCCGCTCGGCGCCGAGCTGGTCGACGGGGAGGAACGCCCCATAGCTGGCGGCGCACTCCGCTTGGACGATCGTACGATCCGCGTTCCGCTACGCCCCTTCGGCCTCGCGAGCGTGCGAATCCGTTATCCGATAAAGGACATCTGAGGAATGATCCGCGGTCTCGTCTTCGACCTCGACGACACGCTCTGCGACGATACGAGCTCGTATCACGCCGCGGCGTTGGACGTGGCGCGCGAGCTCGCGCGGGCGCACGCCGTCGATCCCGATGCGCTGAAGGAGGCCTATATCCGAGAGGCCGACGGCTTCTGGCAACGTCTGACGCACGAGGAGCTGGGGAAGAGCATCGGGAGCTTGCGCGAGCGGATGTGGGCGGCCGCCCTCGCCGCCGTCGGGATCGCCGAGCCGTCGGCGGCGATGCAAGCGGCGGAGCTGTACAACGAGGCGCGCAGAAAGTACTTGACGCTTTTTCCGGACGTCGAGCGGCAGTTAGGACGCTGGCGGAGCACCTACCGCCTCGCGTTGCTGACGAACGGCTTCGCCGAGACACATCGCGAGAAGATCGTGCTCCTGGAGATCGAGGCGTACTTCGACGCGATCCTGATCGCCGACGAAGTGGGCATGGTCAAACCGGATCCCCGTGTCTTCCTGCACGCCTGCGAGCGTTTGGGCACCGCGCCGCGCGAAACCGTGATGGTCGGCGACCGTTACGAACGCGACATCGTGGGCGCCATCGAGGCGGGCTTGCGAACGGTGTGGGTCAACGTGCGAGCGGAATCGGTGCCGCCGGGAAGCCCACCGCCCGATGCGACGATCGAGACGATCACGGATCTCGACGCCGCGCTCGCGGCGTGGACGGCATGATCGCGCCCGGCGCTCGACAGCGATCGTGAGAAGGGCCTCCTCGCTGAAACACCGCCGCCGCTGCGGGAGTATGAGCTCGTGCAAACCGGACACTGTGCCTAGGAGACGGGTCGTTCTGGCCGCGAAGTAGCCCAAGGCATCCGGTGGCATGGCGACCCATCGCAGTATGGAGGCTATCGTGGTCGAGTCGACGGCCGGCGTTTTCTCTCGCTCTTGGCAGCTCCTCAGCACCAACTGGATCATCATCGTCCCCGGGGTCGTCGCCGGGATCATCGGGCAGATCGTACGCTCCGTGCTGGGGCCGCATTACGTCGTGATGCCGGACGGAAGCGTGACGCTCGTGAGCGGCGGTTTTTTCCTCAACGAGATCGCGCTCTTGATCCAATTCATTCTCTTCGTCGCCTCCGTCACGTATACGACGGGCATGGCCGGGGCGGCATGGCGTTCCAACAGGACCACGCTCTCCGACGGCACCATCGCGTTCGAGCGCGACGCCGGCAACGTGGTCGTCGCGCTGGTTGCGCTCATCGTGCTGGGCGTGGTGGCGTTGATCCTCAGCGCCGTGACGTTCGGCCTTGCGATGCTGGCCTTCATCTTCTTCGTGGTCTACACGTTCCCGTCAGCCGTGATCGGCGAAGTGCCCGGCATCGAGGCGATCAAGGAGAGCGTGCGCATCGCCCAGCACCGGGCCGCCCCCACGCTGGCGATGATCATCGCCATCGCCGTCATCGGCATCGTCGTCGGCATCGTGACAAGCGCCCTGCACGTCGTGCCCTTCCTGGGCCCTGTCATCGGAGGCTTGATCGGCGGGGCCGCCTCAGCCTACTTCACGCTGGTCGTCGCCGGCGAGTACCTGCAGCTGAAGGCCTCCGGAGCGTGAGCGCCGTTACCTCGCGTTAGTCGGCGAGCCGGAAGAGGCGTCGAAATCCGCGCACGACGGGCCGGACACCCGCGGGAGCCAGCGCTTCCAAACGTCGCAGGAATTGGCGTGCCCCCGTCGCTTTGCGCTCTTCGGGACGGAGTTGGAAGAGCGTGTTGTGCTGCTCTGCCGTTTGTGCCTCGGAACGGTGCGGTGCGTAGTAGTATGAGGCTACCGACTTGCGCGTCACGCCCGCCGGTAGGTGCAGCTGCTTGTAACCGTGGAAGGCGCGGTCGTGCGTCTCCATGATGACGCAGCGATTGAGGATCGGCTCGATGTAGGCGCGGCACTGCGACATGTCCTGCGCCCACAGCTCGAGGTAGCCGCCCCAGCTCTCGTGCCATGTGGGATTCAGATAGATCAGCACGTTGAGGCGGCGATAGAGCCCCATGCGCGGATGAAGGTTGAAGTCGGCGTGGATGTCCAGGTAGCTGCCGTCGGGGCCTTGGTGGAGGCCGCCGCCGTGGAGCTCGGGATCGGGACGCAGATCGGTGATGCCCGTGACGTGCTCCAGCCAGCGAATGAACCGCTCGGATCGCAGGTCGCCGAAGATCGCTTGGAAGACGGGATCGAGCAGCTCGATGCGCTCTTCCGCGTTTTTGACTTCGGCCAGGCCTTCGAAGGCGATGGCCATCTCCTCGGGCGAGGGAAACGCCTCGAACGCGCGCCGCGCCGCATCATCGCGCAGTATCCGATCGATGACGACGTGGCGGATTGGATCGCCGACGGAAAAGGCGAGACGGATAGTCTCCGCCTCGCGTTCTAAGCGCTCGAAATCGACGGCCGGCAACGTTGTCTTCCTAGACCGGCGTGCACCATTCCGCCGCTTCAGGGCTCTTCCCGCGCACGGCTTCGTCGTACGCCTGCTGGAGACGCGCCGTGACGGGAGCTTTTGCGCCGTGCGGGATCTCCGTGCCGTCGATCTCGCGGACGCCGCTGACTTCCGCCGCCGTGCCCGTGATGAAGATCTCGTCGGCGGAGAGCAGATCGGCAACGGCGAACGGTACGACGCGCGTCGGAATGCCCAGACGCGCGGCCAGCTTCAGCACGGTGTCGCGCGTGATCCCCGGCAGGATATCTTCGGCGGCATCGTTGGTGTGGAGCATTCCGCCCTTGACGAAGAAAATGTTGTCGCCCGAGCCTTCGGCGACGCGCCCGTGCTTGTTGAGCATGATCGCCTCGTCGTAGCCCCTGGCGTTCGCCTCACTCATCGCCAGCACGCTGTTCGCATAGTGACCGGAGGCTTTGACGGTGCTCGGCACGGCCTCGGAGGGCGACTTCTGCCACGAGGAGACCGTCAGGCGCACCGTCGGCCGTTCCTCTCCGCCGGAGAAGTAGCCGCCTAGCGGCCGCACCGCCACCATGACGTGCGTAGGCGCGTGGGTGTAGGGCGCGAGCGAGAGTCCACCGGCGCCGTACCAGGCGAGAGGCCGGACATAGCACTCGCCGATCCGATTGCTGCGGATCGTCCGAACCACCGCGTCGCAGAGGTGGGCGACGCTATAGGGAACGTTGAGGCGGTACGTTTCCGCCGAGCGGAGGAAGCGCTCCATGTGGTCTTTCAGGCGGAAGACGGTCAGGCCGTTTTCCGTCTGGTACGCGCGGATGCCCTCGAAGACGCCGCTTCCGTAGTGGAGCGCATGCGTGAACGGGTGGATCTCCACATCGGCCTGCTCCACGATCGTCCCGTCGTACCAGTAGAACGGCGCGACATCGACGGTCGGCTGGGGTCGCTTGGGTTGGGCCATGGCCACGGTTACTTTCCTCCTGATGAATAAGCGAGCGGCCCCTCCGGTGAGGGGCCGCTCGCATCTCTTCGGCTATCCGCTGTGTTTCCTCATGCGTGCGTCGACCTCACCGGCTCCATGCGAAGCAGCTAAGCAAAATAATGAGGCTAAGGTCGACGGACGAGCGCTGCATGTACCGGGAAACGTACCATGCCGCGCGCGTCCGTGTCAACGACGCCTGCAATCTCAGAAGGCGAGGCATGCCTCCGGTCGAAGCGAGCAGGTTCTGATGATCGAGCAGAAGCCCCCGGCATCCGCCCCGGCCGCGCCCCGCGCCCTCGATGCGATCGTCATCAAGGGCGCCCGCGAGCACAACCTCAAGAATATCGACGTGGTCCTGCCGCGTAACCGGCTGATCGTCATCACGGGGCTCTCCGGCTCCGGGAAGTCCTCGCTGGCGTTCGACACGATCTATGCGGAGGGTCAGCGGCGCTACGTCGAGTCGCTCTCCTCTTACGCCCGCCAGTTCCTTGGGCAGATGGAGAAGCCCGACGTCGATTACATCGAGGGGCTCTCGCCGGCCATCTCCATCGATCAGAAGTCGACTTCGAAGAACCCGCGTTCGACCGTCGGGACCGTCACGGAGATCTACGATTACCTCCGGTTGCTCTTCGCGCGGATCGGCAAGCCGCATTGCTACAACTGCGGGCGGCCGATTCAGGCGCAGACGGCCGAGCAGATCGTCGACCAAATCCTCGCGCTGCCGGAAGGCAGTCGCCTGCAGCTGCTGGCACCCGTCGTGCGCGGGCGCAAGGGCGAGTACACCAAGCTCTTCGAGGAGCTCTCCAAGGAGGGCTTCGCTCGCGTGCGCGTCGACGGCGTCGTGCGCGAGCTGCGCGAAAAGATCGAGCTCGATAAGAAGCGCAAGCACGATATCGAGGTCGTCGTCGATCGTCTCGTCATCAAGCCGGACATTCGCAAACGCCTCACGGACTCCGTGGAGACGACGTTGCGGCTCTCGACGGGCATCGTCGAAGTCACGGTTCAAGAAGAGAGAGACGCACCGGAGCGCGACCTGCTGTTCAGCGAGTCGTTCGCGTGTGTCTACTGCGGCCTTTCGTTCGAGGAGATCGCGCCGCGGCTCTTCTCGTTCAACTCGCCCTACGGCGCCTGCCCTGCGTGCAGCGGTTTGGGGGTGAAGATCGAGATCGATCCGTGGAAAGTGATTCCCGATCGATCGAAATCGATCGCCGACGGCGCGATCGTGCCGTGGAGCAAGCCGCTGGGGACGGGCAAGTTCCCGTCGATGAACCCGTATTATCTCCAGCAGCTGGAGCGTGTGCTCGCCAAGCGTCGCGTCAAGATGACGACACCCATCGAGAAGATGCCGGAGGACGTGGTCGACCTCATCCTCTACGGCACGGAGGCGCGCGAGAAGTTCACCTATATCTCGAAGCGCGGCCAGTCGTGGAGCTACGAGACGTCCTTTGAAGGCGTGATCAACAATCTTCAGCGCCGCTACAACGAGACGTCCAGCGATTACGTGAAGGAAGACATCGAAAAGTACATGTCGGCCTCCACATGTCAAGTGTGTCAGGGTGCCCGCCTCAAACCCGAAGCGCTGGCCGTGCGTATCGAAGGGCGGAACATCGACGAACTGACGCGGATGAGCGTCGAGCGTCTGGGCGCGTTCTTCGCCGAGTTCAAGCCCAGCGAGCGCGAGCAGATGATCGCGCATCAGATCCTCAAAGAGATCCGCGCGCGGTTGGGGTTCTTGGCGAACGTCGGCTTGGGGTATCTGACGCTGGCGCGCAGCGCGACGACGCTTTCCGGCGGCGAGGCGCAGCGCATTCGTCTCGCCACGCAGATCGGCAGCGCGCTCGTCGGCGTGCTCTACATCTTGGATGAGCCGTCGATCGGCCTCCACCAGCGCGACAATGACCGCCTGCTGGCGACGTTGAAGACGCTGCGCGATCTCGGGAATACCCTGATCGTCGTCGAACACGACGAAGACACCATTCGCGAGGCCGATTTCATCGTCGACATGGGCCCGGGTGCCGGCGCCGAAGGAGGGCGCATCCTCACGGCCGGCGGGCTCGACGAGGCCATGTCCAATCCGGAATCGCTCACGGGCGCGTATTTAAAAGGCGAGCAGTTCATCGCCGTGCCCATTCGGCGCCGGACGCCGCGGGCGTGGCTACGCGTGGAGAAAGCCAGCGCTAACAACCTCAAGTCCATCGACGTCGATTTCCCCATCGGCGTCTTCACCTGCGTCACGGGCGTCTCGGGTTCCGGGAAGTCATCGCTGGTGAACGAGGTGCTGATCCGCGCGTTGGAACAGCATCTGCACGGCCAGCCCGCCGGCGGCACCTACGGCCGCGTGAAGGGGGCGAACGAGCTCGACAAGCTGGTGGTCATCGACCAGTCGCCGATCGGGCGCACGCCGCGCTCCAATCCCGCCACGTACACGGGCGTCTTCGACGCGATCCGCGAGCTGTACTCACTGGTGCCCGAGGCGAAGATGCGGGGCTATACGCCGGGGCGCTTCTCGTTCAACGTCAAGGGCGGCCGCTGCGAGGCTTGCCAAGGCGACGGCGTCATCAAGATCGAGATGCATTTTCTGCCCGACGTCTACGTGCCGTGCGAAGTCTGCAAAGGCAAACGCTACAACGCGCAGACGCTCGAAGTGAAGTACAAGGGCAAGTCGATCGCCGACGTTCTCGAGATGCGCGTTGACGAGGCGCTGGAGCTGTTCGCGGCGATTCCGAAGATCGCCGGCAAACTGAAGACGATCTGCGACGTAGGGCTGGGCTACATCAAGATGGGACAGCCGGCAACGCAGCTCTCCGGCGGCGAGGCGCAGCGCGTGAAGTTGGCCACGGAGCTCTCACGGCGCTCGACGGGGCGCACGTTCTACGTCCTCGACGAGCCGACGACGGGCCTCCACTTCGCCGATATCCACAAGCTCCTCGACGTGCTCCAGCGCTTGGTGCAGACGGGGAACACGGTGCTGGTGATCGAGCACAACCTCGACGTCATCAAGACGGCCGATTACGTGATCGATCTCGGGCCCGAAGGCGGCGATCGAGGCGGCACCGTGGTGGCCACGGGGACGCCCGAGGAGATCGCGGCCCATCCCGCGTCGTTCACGGGCGAATACCTGCGTGCCGTGCTGAACGATCCGCGCGCGCGTCGTCACCGGGACGGCACGCGCAGCGCGGAGCTGGAACGCGAGAACTTGCGCGCGCTCGACGAGCTGGCCGAAAGCGGACGCGTCGCCGTCGGCGATTAGGCGGGTGATTAGCGCGCGCTTTCAGGGCGTTCGGTCAAGAACACCATGCGCAGCATGCGCCGCTCGGCCGCGAGGCGCTCGGTGATCTGCAGAAAGCGCTGCTGAAAGTCGTAGATGGCTTCGCCTTCGGCCTCGCCCAGCTGGTCGGCGCGCGCGGCGCGGTCGGCATGGCGCCGGCGCGCTTCCATGGCGATGGTCGCCGTGACATCCTCGCTCCACGCGAGATCGAAGCCGGCCTCGGCGATGCTGCGCTCGTTGAAGCCTACGGGTACGAAGGTGAAAGAACCGGCGGAGCTGCGCGCGTTCATCTCTTCGCCCGTGATCGGACCCGCGATGATGGAGGGATCGGTGAAGAGGGCGTGTCCGCCCGGCTTGAGGATGCGCCACCAGTCGGCGAGGACACGCAGGCGATTGGCGAAGTGGTCGATCGCGTCGATGCAGATGACGGCGTCGAAGCTTCCGCCCTCGTAGGGAAGGCGCGCGCCCGGGTCGACGCGAGCGAACGTTGCGCGCGCCGCGAGTCCCAAGCGGCGCGCTTCGCGCGTTGCCGTTCGAACGCTTTGAGCCTGCGCGTCGATGCCGACCGCTTTGCAGCCGGTTAGGGACGCCATGCGAAGCGTCGAAGCGCCCGATCCGCAGGCGACGGTGAGCACGCGCGAGTGCTTATCGAGGTTCAGCCACGAGAGAAAGACCGTTTCCTCCTCGGGAGTGAGCCAACTGCTCTGGCCGATGTCGTGAGCGTACGTCTCGATGCGAATCGCATCGATGCTGTCCATGGCGGTATCTACGACGTGTGAGGTATGGAGCCCGCTAGCTTGCGATCTCGCGGGCTGCGCGCACGCCTGTTTCCAGCGCGGCGGCGACCGTTCCAGCGTCAGCGTTGCTTGCTGTGGCTTCACCCGCGAAGAAGAGCGTGGATGCCACCGGCGCCGCAAGCACGGCGCGCGCATCCGCTCCCCCCACCTTCGCGTAGCTGTAGGCTCCCAGGGCTGATGGGTCGCGCTGCCAGTCGTGGAAGTAGGCCGCCTCGAGCTGCGCCCGGACATCGACGCCGGCGCCGAAGATCGTGCCGAGCGCTTCCAACGCGAGGCCGACGATCTCACCGTGGCCGGCACCCACCAGGCGCGCCGCCCTTGTCCCACCTGCCCAGGCGACGAGCATGCTCGAGCGCAACGGCAGCGTCGTCCAGAATGTCGGAAACGATGTCTCGGGCGCGTGAAAGAACGCGGCGTCGCGGTACGCGCCGCCGCGTATCTCCTCCCAAAATGCCGATGCGAAGCGAAGAACCACCTTGAAGACGGGCCCCATGGCCAGTTGCTCGATCGCTAGGCGCTTCTCGAGTGGGAGGGGAGGCGAGAAGCGTATGCCGCCGCGAGCGGTGGATTTGCGTTGCAAGACGCCGACCGGCACCGTTACGACGGCGCAGCCCGCCGACGCCTCGAACGCTCCGGCCGGCGAACAGCCTCGGACCACGACGCTTCCCGGTTCCCACTCCACCTCGCTGACCGTCGTGCATAACGAAAGCCGCACGAGCGACGGCGGCAGCGAACGCGCCAAGTGGGTGAGCAGGCTCGTGTATCCTCCCAACGGGCGGAAGTGCGACGTCTGGATGCTGGTGCCGGCGCTCCATTCTTCCGCGATGGCGCGGATGCTCGCGATCGCCGGATCGGCCGCGTCGAAGCCTTCCACAGCCATGCGCGTCCACGTCAACGCCTGCTGCAGCGCGGGGTCGCCGGCGAAGCGCTCGAGGAACGCATCGACGCTCTCGTCCGGGGCCTCGGGATCGAGACGGCGCATCAGCTCGCCCACTGCCGCGAAGGGATCGGCCGCAGCGCACAGCTCGCCGTCGCGAAATTCGTAGAGCGCATCCGACCCATCGATGGCCGCGACGCCCGCCTCTCGCAAGAGATCGAACGTCACCTGCGGTCGCCCATGGATGAACTCGGCGCCCAACTCGATGGGGACGGGAGAGCGGGAGTCGGCGATCGTGTAGGCGCGTCCGCCGATGCGGTCGCGCGCCTCGACGATCAGGACGGAATGGTCGGCCAGGCTCAGCGTCCGGGCAGCGGCCAGCCCAGCTGCTCCGGCGCCGATGACGATCGTCGCCCATGGTGTCGTTGCCATGCCATTGCCTTACCCGCGCCGGACGCCCGGCCTCCCGCCGGGCCCCGGCGATGGGGAAACATCCCGTTGCCCGATAACTTCTCATGATGGCGACGGAGACGGGCAGCCTGCGGCGAATTGCGCGCGCCGCCGTGAGCTTCGATCGTTCGGCGATCGAGCTGGGCTTCAGCCTTCGCTGCACGATCGGCGTAGCGATCCCGCTGATCGCCGCCCTGCTCACGGGCCATGCGGCCTACGGCATCGCAGCGGCCATCGGAGCGATGAACGCGGGCTTCGCCTCGAAGCAGGGCGTCTATCGCACGCGCGCGGCCGCGATGCTGCTCACCAGCATCGGTATGGCCGTCTCCTTGTTCGTCGGCTCGTTCGCGGCGCATTCGACGCCGGCGATCACGCTCGTCACGGCGCTCTGGGGCTTCGCATATGGCATCATCGCTTCGCTGGGCTCCTCCGCGACCACGGTCGGATTGAACTCCGTCGTGGCGCTGGTCATCTTCAGCGGCTTCGACTTTTCCGTTGCGCAGGCCATTCTCCAGGCGGGGCTGCTGCTCGCCGGCGCGCTCTTGCAGACGCTGCTCTTGGTGCTGATCTGGCCGCTGCGGCGCTTCACGGAAGAGCGGCGAGCGCTGGCGGGCGCCTTTCGCATGCTTGCGACCTACGCCAGCGGGGTTCCGAATGCGGCCTCGACGTCCCCGGAGTCCGGGGTGATGGCCACGGTGCGCGACACGCTGTCGGATCCGCAGCCGTTCGCGCGCCGCGGCGAAGTCGCGGCATTCCAAGCGCTGCTCGATGAGGCCGAGCGCATCAGAACGAGCCTGGCCGCGCTCGCGAGAGATCGGCAACTGGTGCGGGAAGAGCGATTGGAGTCTATCGCGGCAACCGTGGACGCCCTGCTGCGCGGCGCGAGCGTCGTGCTGAGCGAGATTGCCGCGGCGCTCGACGATGCCCGGGGACCCGACGGGCTGGCGGAGGCCTGGCGAACGATCGATGAGGCGACCGCGGCGTTGGAATCCGCGCGTTCGTCGGAGTCGGGGCAAGCGGTGGCGCGTGCCGCCATCAGGCAAGCCGAGGCCGACGCGCTTGCCCTGGGCGGCCAACTGCGCACGACGCTGCGCATCGCGCACGTGCTGTCGGCCGCGTCGAAGATGCCATCCTTGCGCCCCGGCGTGCCGGGACGCGCGGCGTTGCCGCGCATCGCCGACGGCATCGAGACGCTACGCGCGAATCTCACCCCAGGATCGATCTACTTCGGACACGGCCTTCGCTTAGCGGTCGTCCTGGCGATCGCCACGCTTCTCGCGCACGTGCTTCCTCTGCAGCGCTCGTATTGGGCGCCGATGACGGCCGTGCTCGTGCTCAGACCCGATTTCGCCACCACGTTCGTTCGCGGCATCAGCCGCCTCATTGGCACGGTGGCCGGCGCCGTCTTGGCAACGCTGATCGCGGCGATGCTGAGGCCGGGGCCGGAGATGCTCGTGGCGCTGGCCATCATCTTCGCGTGGTTCACCTATATGGTCGCCAGCGCGAATTACGCGGCGCTCACCGTCGGCATCACGGGATATGTCGTCTTCCTGCTCGCATTGAGCGGTTTGCCCGAACAGGCCGCCGTGTTGGATCGCGTCGCCGCGACATCGCTGGGTGGACTGCTGGCGCTGGCGGCGTACAGCATCGCGCCGACCTGGGAGTCTCGGCGCGTGCCGGCGCAATTGGCGCGTCTTCTCGATGCTCAACGCCAATATCTCGGGCTGGTGCTCGACGCGTACATCGATCCGCGGCAGCGCAACATGGCGACGATTCGGGAGGCGCAGACGGCTGCGTGGAGCGCGCGATCAAGCGCCGAAGCGTCGGTGGACCGCATGCTGAGCGAGCCCTCGAGCAAGCACGAGATCGAAGCGGGCGTAGCCCTTGGTCTGCTTGCCGCTTCGAGACGCTTTGGGTTGGCGGCACTGTCGTTGCACGCGCATCTCGGTCAGAGCGCCCCCGTTCCGAGGCCCGCGTTGCGGGAGCTCGCCGATGCGTTCGACGCGAGCATGCGTCTGTTGGCGGAACGCCTTCGACAGCGCACGGGAGCGTTCAAGCTTCCCCCTCTGCGCGAGATGCAGGTGGCGCTGGTGGAACGAGACCGGCAAGCGTCCGGTGAGGATGTAGAGGTTCTGGCCGCGGAGACGGATCTGCTCGTCGACAGCATCAACACGATGGCGGAGCTCTTGGAGCGCTAGCGTTCGGTGAGCATCGCCTTCCAAGCGCCGCGCAGCGCCGGCTCCAACGCATAGAGCGCATGATGTCCAAGCGTCTGGCGGTACTCGTGGACGCTCACGCCGGCAGCGCGCAAGTAGCCGGCCGTTGCGCGCACGTCGCGTTCCGCGACGATCTCGTCGGGTGCGTCGTAGGCGAGGAAGACGTCCTTTCCGCGCAAGCGCTGCGCGATCGAGGCCGATTGCCTGTCCGTCAGCGCGCCGGCCACGGCCAAGAGCCCGCGCCACCTGTCGGCCCGCAGTGCGGCCAGCCGGAAGACGGCGAAAGCCCCCATGGAGAAGCCGGCGAGATAGATGCGTTGCTCATCCACCGAGAAGGCGCGCGTCGCCGCGTCGAGCGCGTCGTACACGTCCTGCGCCGCCGCGCCGTCGTAGCCGGCGTCGCCACGCGCGTACGGCGCAATCAGAATCGCGCCGGCCGTCTCCGCCAGTTGCTGCAAGAGCGGCGACGCGACGATCTCTCCCTCGGCATCGTGACGACCGTGGAGAAAGACGACGAGCGGCATCGGCACGCGCGCATCGTACGAGCGCGGAACGTACAGACCGACGGGCTGCAGCGTGCCGTCCACGCTGGAGCGAATCCACACGTCGCCCGATCCGCGCACGTTGCTCATCCTCTCCATCTCGCCGGAGCGCAGCTGATCGACGAGGCGCGCGTCGAGCATGGCGATGCCGCGCTTCAACGCCCCGTACTCCCGCTCGGGATAGTCAGCGGGGCGCGCCAGGGGCCGCACGCCGTCGGCGTCCATGTTGAGACGCGCCTCCATCATGATGAAGATACCGTCGCCGACGCGCTGCTCGATCGTCGCCGTGCCTCCGAAGAGCGTTTGTCGGCCGGCATTCACCACCGCAAGCGTCGCGTAGGCATCGCCGGGTGGAACCGGCGCCGCCACGCTCGGCGCGACGAAGCAAGCGACTTCTCCGAAAACGAGCGCGAGGACCATCTGGACCGCACGCGGACGCCGCATCTTGCCACGAGTATTCCCCCGGAACGGTGCACGAACCAGGCAGGCGCCGCGACCGTGCCGGGGCAAATCTTCCGCGATGCGCGAGAACACGGCCACGATCCAGCAGCGGGCGGAGGAGCTGCGTCAAGCGCTCCACGAGGCGAACTACCGCTATTACGTGCTCGACTCCCCGACGATCAGCGACGCCGAGTACGACAGGTTGCTGCGCGAGCTCCAAGAGCTGGAGGCGGCCCATCCTGAGCTGATCACGCCCGACTCACCGACGCAACGCATCGGCGCCGCGCCGTTGGCGGCGTTTCCGCCTTTCCCGCACCGCCGTCAGATGCCGTCGCTGGGCAACGCGTTCACGGTGGAGGAGCTGCGCGCATTCGACGCGCGCGTGCGCAAGTTGGCCGGCGGGCGCTCGTTCGTCTACACGGTGGAGCTCAAGATCGACGGTCTGGCCGTGGCTCTGCATTACCGCGATGGCGTCTTCGAGCGCGGCGGCACGCGCGGCGACGGGCGCACGGGCGAGGACGTTTCGGCGAACTTGCGCACGGTGCGTTCGATTCCGCTGCGGCTGCGCGGCAACGTGCCCTCGTTCATCGAAGTGCGCGGCGAGGTCTACCTCAAGCTCTCCGATTTCGAGAAGATCAACGAGCAGCGCGCCAAGGCCGGTGAGCCGCTCTTCGCCAATCCGCGCAATGCCGCCGCCGGCGCCGTGCGCCAACTCGACTCGTCCATCACGGCGTGCCGACCGCTTTCGTTCTGGACGTACCAGCTTGTGGAGACGGAGCCGCCGTTGCCGATCCGCTCCCAATGGGAAGCGCTGCAAAAGTGCGCCGGATGGGGCTTTCCCGTCAATCCCAACGTCGCCCGCATCGATGACATCGACGGTGTCATCGCGTTTTGCGAACGCTGGGAAGGACGGCGCGAGGAGCTGGACTACGAGATCGACGGCGTGGTCATCAAAGTCGACGATCTCGAGTTGCAAGACGAGATGGGAACGGCGGGGCGCGAGCCGCGCTGGGCGATCGCCTACAAGTTCAAGCCGCGCGAGGCCTATACGAAACTGCTCGACATCACCGTGCAGGTCGGCCGCACGGGGGCGCTGACGCCGGTGGCGATCTTGGAGCCCGTCGTCGTCGGCGGCGTCACGGTGCGCAACGCCACGCTCCATAACGAGGAGGAGATCGCGCGTAAAGACGTGCGCGTCGGCGACATCGTCATCGTGCGCCGCGCGGGCGATGTCATCCCGGAGATCGTGGGGCCGGTGAAGGAACGCCGCGAGGGGAACCTCGCGCCGCTCTTCCGCATTCCGTCGAAGTGCCCCGTCTGTCACGCGGCCGTCGATCGTCCGGAAGGCGAGGTCATCTACCGCTGCACCAATGCCTCGTGCCCCGCGCAGCTGAAGGAGCGTCTGCGCCACTTCTGCAGTCGCGGCGCCATGGATATCGAGGGCGTTGGGGAGCAGCTCGCAAGCCAGCTCGTGGACACGGGACTCGTGCACGACATCGCCGATCTCTTCACGCTCACGCGCGAGCGGCTGGCCAGGCTCGAGCGCATGGGAGAGAAGTCGGCGCAGAACGTGATCGACGAACGGGAGAAGGCCAAGGATCGTCCGTTGTGGCGTCTCTTGAACGGCCTGTCCATCCGCTTCGTCGGCGCGCAGAACGCGCAAATTCTGGCCGACGCGTATGGAGAGATGGAGGCGCTCGAGCGCGCGAGCGTCGATGAGCTGACGAGCATCCCGGGGATCGGGCCGAAGATCGCGCAGAGCGTCTGGCTCTTCTTCCAACAAGAGCAGAATCGCCGGCTGATCGAGCGTCTGCGTGCTGCCGGCGTGCGGATGTCGCAGCCGCGCCGACACGTTGCCGCGGCGTCGGCTGTCGCGGGCAAGACGTTCGTGCTGACGGGGACGCTGCCGAGCCTCACGCGCGAGGAGGCAACGGCGAGAATCGTCGCGGCGGGCGGCAAAGTCAGCAGCAGCGTTTCCAAGAAGACGGACTACGTCGTAGCCGGCGAAGAAGCAGGCTCGAAGCTGGTCAAGGCGCAGGAGCTGGGAGTCCGCGTCATCGACGAAGCCGAGCTGATGAAGCTGCTCGGATAGCGCCGACGATATGACGCCGGCGCTCGATGGCATTCGCGTGGTGACGACGGCTCCCAACGTGCCGGGACCCGTGGCCGTGGCGTGCCTCCGTGCGCTGGGCGCGAGCGTCCTGAAGGTGGAGCGTTCGCACGGAGATGCGTTGGCCACGTTCGCGCCGGCGTGGTATGCCGCGCTCCACGAAGGCATCGGCGTCGTGCGCCTCGAGCTCGAGCGGCCGGAAGATCGCGCCGCGTTCGATGCGCACCTCGCCGGGGCCGACGTTTTGGTGACCTCGAGCCGGCCGGCGGCGCTGGAGCGCCTCGGCCTTGCGTGGAGCGACCTCCATCGTGTGTATCCGCGCGTGATCCACGTGGCGATCGTTGGGCGGCCGTCGCCGCGCGCGAACGACGCCGGCCACGATCTCACCTATCAAGCGGAGGCCGGTTTGGTGAGACCGCCGCACATGCCGCCGACACTCTTGGCCGATCTCGTCGGCGCCGAGCGCGCGGTCGCCGCGACGCTGGCGGCGTTGTTGGTGCGCGAACGAACCGGTGTGGCTACATACGTGGAAGTGTCGCTGGCGGAGGCGGCGCGCGATCTCGCCGCGCCGCTACGGCACGGTCTCACCACGCCCGGCGGTTTCCTCGGCGGCGCCTTCCCACACTACGGCGTCTATCGCGCGCGCGACGGATGGGTAGCCGTTGCCAACGTCGAGCCGCACTTCCGGCAGCGCTTTGAGCGTGAGCTGGGCATCGACGGCGTCAGCCACGACGAGCTCGCGCGCATCTTCGCGACGCGCGACGCCGGCGAATGGGAAGTTTGGGGCGCGCAACGTGACCTGCCGATCGTCGCCGTCGTTACTCCGTCATGATCGACGGCTCGCAGTCGACGGGAAAGTTGACGGAGTTCGCGATGAAGCACTTCTCATGCGCAGCGTGATGCAGCTCGCGCGCCGTTTCGACGTCCGAATCGGCACGGACTGTGACGTGAGGGCGCAGCGTGACGCGTGCGAAGCGTCCCGCGCCGCCGGCGTCTTCGATCATCGTTCCCTCGGCACGGTCGGCGTAGCCCGTCACGACGACGCCCGCTTCCGAGCAGAGGTGGAGATACCAGAGCATATGGCACGCGGAAAGCGACGCCACCAACAGCTCTTCGGGATTATAGCGTCGCGCATCGCCGCGGAAGTGCGGATCGGAGGAGCCGGGAATAGCCGGTTTTCCTTCGACGACGATCTCGTGGCCGCGCTCGTACGCTCGGTACGTCGACGTCCCGCTTCCGGCGTTACCCGTCCACGTCAGCGTCGTCGTGTACCGATGCTCGCGGGCCATCTCGCATGTTCTTTTCAGCATGCCGCCGTGATGCCCTCCGCGCCGGACGATTCGTAGTCGCAAGCGCGCGCAGCCGTGGGTAGCGCCGAGCATGCAACGTGCCACCACGGGACGCCGTGCGCCTTCCAGGGCCTCTCCTCGACTTCGGCGACGCTTGCGGTCTCTGCGCGGCCGCTTCAAGTTTGCGTTTTGATTATGCTCTTCGCCCTGCGCTCTATAGACGAGTGTGAGGCGGCGATCCTTGGCGATTGTGCGAAGAGAGCGCAGCGTTTGCGCCAGCTCCAGCTCGCGCTCGTAGCGCTTGCGGAACTCCTGCCATTTCTCAGGATCGTGTCCGAACCACTTGTTGCTGGCCTGGTGTCGCCGCCTGCCCGACATGCTCGCGTGGCAAGCGCGCGCGGAATGGCCGTCGGACGCGGAGCGCCGCAGGATCTTCACGCCGCGCGAGATCTACGGCCAGACGTTGGGCATCGTGGGATATGGCAGCATCGGCCGCCATGTGGCGCGCTTGGCCAAGGCCTTCGGGATGCGCGTGCTGGCACTTCGCCGCGGCGGCGATCGCGCCGATCGCGGCTTCACGATTCCCGGCACGGGTGATCCGGAAGGCGCGCTGCCCGATCGGTTCTTCGAGCCCGATGCGTTCCACGAGCTGCTGTGACCGCGTCGACCCCGCCGTTGGGTACTAGGGGCTCATTCCTCCTCGACATGGGAATGAAGATGCCGGCCCCATTGTAATCGAACACGCGTTCGATTACAATGGGGGTCCCGATGGGACTCCTCGATCTCGGCCGCCCGGCGTTCCACGACCTCCGCCTTCAACTCGCGGGGCGAGAGGCTTTCGCGCGGCTGTTGCAAGGGGAGCTCCAGCCGACCGGCCTGCCGGACCTCGATCGTGTTCTCGAGGGTGGGCTCCCCAGCGGCGCCCTGATCGCCCTCGAGGGAGGCGGCTCCTGGAGCGTGGCGACGGCCCTGCTCGTCCAGGCGACGGCCCGAGGACTGGTCGCCGCCGTCGACGACGGCAGCCTCTACCCGCCGGCGCTGGAGGCGGCCGGCGTCGATCTGGCCCGTTTGCTGGTCGTTCATCCTCCGCGCGAGGCCTTGGCTCAAGCGCGAGCCGCCGACTTGCTCCTGCGCCCCGGCAGCTTCGCGCTGGTGGCGTTGGCGGCGCCTCCCGTCGCTCATCCCGTGTGGCAACGCTTGGCTCTGCTCTGCGAACGCGCCGGCTCCTCGCTGCTGGTGATCGATGCCACCGCAATGGGGCCGCAGGCGGCGGCACCGGCCGTCGTGCGCCTGCGCTGTGAGATCGAGGAAGGGTTATGGGAAGGACCGCCGGGCCATCTCTCTCGCCTCGCCGGCTACCGGGTCCGCGTGGTAGTGCGCAAGCATCGACGAGGACGGATCGGCGGCGAGGCGGTGATCGAGATGCGTTGCGAGGGAGTCTCCGATGGCGATAGCCTGCGTCTTCATCCCCTCTTTTCCGTTGGTCGTCGCATGGAAGGAACGAATCGCCAGCGATACACCGCTGACGCAGGCGGCGGCTATGGTGATTGATCGTCCGCAACGCGGTCGTGTGATCGCGCTCTCCGCTGCGGCGCGCGCGCTGGGCGTTCATCTGGGGATGAGCCAGGTGCAAGCGGCGGCCGCGGCTCCGGAAACGGAGATCTTGGTGCACGACGCCGCCGCGACGCAGCGCCGTTGGGACGAGGCGCTGGAGTTGCTCGACGCGGCGAGCCCCGCCATCGAGAGCCCACGCGCGGGCATCGCCTATCTCGATCTGCGCGGCATTCCGTTGACCGTGGAACAGCAACGCGAACGGATCGCGCGCATGCTGACGGCGCCGCCGTGCGAGCTGCCGGCACGCGTGGGCATCGCGTCGACACGCTTGGGCGCCTATGCCGCCGCGCGCGAGCAGCGTGTCGTCGCGCCGGACGAAGAGAGCACTTTTCTCGCCGCGCAGCCGTTGCGTCTCTTGGGGCTTCCGCCGGAAGAGCACGAGCGTATGACGCTGCTCGGCATTCGTCGGCTCGGCGAGCTTGCGGCGCTGCCCGCAGGCGCGTTGGCGCGACGTTTCGGCACGCACGCGTTGCGCTGGCATGCGTTGGCGCGCGGCGAGGATCACGTGCCGCTCCGTCCCCGCCCGCGCCGCGCTCCGATCGTCGCAAGCGCGCAAGCGGAAGAGCCGACCGATCGGATGGAAGCGGTGCTCTTCGCCTGTCGTGGTCTGGTGGAGCGCCTCGCCGCCGATCTCCAGCGCGCGGGGCGCCGCTGCGCGCGGCTGGAGCTGACGCTTGAAGGCGAACGCGGCCATGCGCGCCGTCTGCGTTGCGAAGTGGCCTCGCCGACGGCCCGCGTCGACGTGCTCTTCGAGCTGGTGCGCGCGCGCCTCGAAGGCACGCTGGAGGTCCGCGGAGGTGATGCGCAAAGCGAGGCGGTGAGCGGCGTGCGGATCGAAGCGACGCGTGTGGAAGACGGCGGCGCTCCGCTCCCGCTCTTGACGGAATCGCGTCCCGATCCCGAGTCGCTCCAGTCGGCGCTCGCGCGCGTGGCCGGCGCCTTCGGCGAGGAGAGCCTCCAGCGCGCCGAAGTGCGCGCGGCCTTTCGTCCCGAAGGACGCTTCGCGTACGCGCCGTTCGACGCCGGCGGCGCGTTGACGTCGGTGGAACGACAGCGCATGCAGCGAGACGGCGTGACGAAACCCGCGGCGCATCTCTGTCTCCTGCACGGGCGGCGCGAGATCGCCGTGCGTTTGCGCCGCGGCGTGCCATGCGCGGTCGATGGTGACGAGGTGGTGGAAGTCGCCGGACCATGGCGCACCGCAGAGCGCTGGTGGGATGGCGGCGGCGAACGCGACGACTACGACGTGCAGACCTCCGCCGGCGCGCTGTTGCGCATCGTCCGTGAAGGCACGCGTTGGTACGTGCTGGGGATCTACGCGTGAGCGGTGACGCGCGATGGAGTACGCCGAGCTGCACGCGTGGTCGAATTTCTCCTTCCTTCAGGCCGCCGCCCATCCCGAAAAGTTGGCAGAACGTGCTGCGGCGATCGGTCTGCGCGCCTTGGCGCTTACCGATCGCGATGGGCTCTATGGCGTCGTGCGCTTCTGTCGCGCGGCGAGCGCCGCCGGCCTTCAGGCGATCGTCGGCGCCGAGCTCACGTTGGAAGAGAGCGGACGCATCGTCCTGCTGGCGCAGACGCGCGCAGGCTACGCCAACCTCTGCCGTGCGATTTCGACGGCGCAGCTGCGCGGGAGCAAAGGTGATGCGCGATTGCGCTGGAGCGATCTCAAAGGACACAACGACGATCTGATCGCGCTCTCCGGATGGCCGCCTCCGCAGGACGCGCAAGCGCACGGCGAGCGTTTGCGCGCGCTCTTCGGAGAACGCGCCTATCTGGAGCTCCAACATCATTTGCGTCCCGACGACGCCGGGCTCGTGCGGCGCACGGTGGCGTTGGCGCGGCGCTTGCGCATGCCCTACGTCGCCACCAACGGCGTCCGCTACGCCGTGCGCGAGGATCGCCGGCTCTGCGACGTGCTGACCTGCGTGCGAGAGAAGACGACTCTGGGCGCGGCCGGCGCGCTCTTGAGCCCGAATGCGGAGGCCTATCTCAAAGACGCTGCGGCGATGCGCCGGCTCTTCGCGCCCTACCCCGAAGCCATCCGCGCCACGCTCGAGATTGCCGCCGCCTGCACCTTCTCGTTGGATCGTCTCGAAGGGCAGTTCCCGCTCTATCCGGTTCCTCCCGAGTTCGAGAGTCAGCAAGCCTATCTGCGGCATCTGGTCTTCGAGGGTGCGCGGGAACGCTATCCCACGCCGCTGCCGCGCGAAGTGGAACGCCAGATCGACTACGAGCTGGGGATCATCGCCAAGTTCGATCTCGCGGGATATTTTTTGGTGGTATGGGACATCGTGCGCGCCGCGCGCCGGCTCGACGTCCTTTGCCAAGGGCGTGGAAGCGCGGCGAATTCGGTGGTCTGCTACAGCCTCGGCATCACGGCTGTCGATCCGATCCGTCACGGTTTGCTGTTCGAGCGTTTCCTCTCCGAGGAGCGCGCCGAGGTTCCGGACATCGACATCGACTTCGCCCATCAAGATCGCGAGAAGGTGATCCAATATGTCTACGAACGTTACGGCCGCGCCCACGCCGCGATGGTTGCCGAAGTGATCACCTATCGCACGCGCAGCGCGATTCGCGATGTGGGCAAGGCGATTGGACTCTCGCTCGCGCAAGTTGACGAGATCGCCAAGGAATTCGATGCGCGTGAGTCACTCGTTTCGACGTTATGCGCGAAAAATCTCGCTGAACCTCTTCGCGGCTCTCGCCGTCACGGCTCCGCCGCGAATTCACATTCCCCCTTCGGAGATATGCTTCCCCCTGATCAGCAAGCGAATGTCGCTAAAACGAAGAGCGTTCGTGCATCGAATCCCTTGCGCACACGGGGGAAGAGCGCGAGTGAGAGTCTTGTGGGGAGATGGCAGAAGCTGCCTGAGAGTGTGCGGAGGCGGAGGGATCTCGATGCGGCGAGTAATGTGCGTGTCTCGCGCGTCGAAGGCTCCAAGGATGGTGGGGTATTCTACGGATTTCAGGCCAGAAATCGTGACGAGAACGTGCACGTTGATGCGCATGTTCGTGGTCCCGTTGGTGGAGATGCCGGGGCGTTGTTGTTCGAACTCTGCGGGCGCATCGACGGTTATCCGCGTCATCTCGGCATTCATTCGGGCGGGATGCTCCTCACGCGCGATCCCTTGATCGAAGTCGCTCCGGTGGAGTGGGCAACGATGACCGATCGCAGCGTCGTGCAATGGGACAAGGACGATCTTGCCGATCTCGGCCTCGTCAAGATCGACTTGCTGGGTCTGGGGATGCTCTCGCTGCTGCGCGACGCATTCGCGATGCACGAACGCCTACACCCGGAGCGCCCGCTCACGTTGCTGACGCTGCCGCCGGAGGACCCCGAGACCTACGACATGCTTTGTCGCGCCGACTCGGTGGGCGTCTTCCAGGTGGAGAGCCGCGCGCAGATGGCGATGCTCCCGCGCTTGCGTCCACGCTGTTTCTACGACTTGGTGATCCAGGTGGCGATCATCCGTCCGGGGCCGATCCAAGGCGAGATGATCCATCCGTTCCTCCGCAGACGCAACGGCCAAGAATCGGTGACGTACCCGCATCCCAAACTCAAGCCCGTGCTGGAGCGGACGCTGGGCGTTCCGCTCTTTCAGGAGCAAGGGATGCGCTTGGCGATCGAGGCCGCCGGCTTCACGGCGGGGCAAGCCGATCAGCTGCGCCGCGCGATGGGCAACAAGCGCTCGCGCGAGCGCATGGCCGAGCTCTATCCCAAGCTCATCGAAGGCATGCAACGCAACGGCATCGATCGGGAGTCGGGCGACCGCCTCTTCCAGATGCTCCAAGGGTTCGCCGATTACGGGTTCCCGGAATCGCACGCGGCGAGCTTCGCGCTGCTCGTCTATGCCTCGGCCTATTTGAAATGCCATCATCCGGCGATCTTCACGGCGGCTCTGCTCAACGCGCAGCCGATGGGCTTCTACAGCACCAGCACGATCGTCAACGATGCGCGACGTCACGGCATCGTCGTGCACCCGCCGTGCGTCAATGTCAGCACATGGTGGACGCACGTTCAGCCGGACGGCGCCGTGCGCCTAGGCTACCATGTCGTGCGCGGGCTCGGTGAGCGGCAACGTGCGCGCATCGAAAAGGCGCTGGCGGAGAACAATCCTTTCACCGATCTCGTCGATTTCGCTCGGCGCACGGGCCTCCCGCGCGCGGCGCTGGAGAATCTGGCCTCCGTCGGCGCCTTCTCCCCGTGGTATCGCGACCGGCGCCGTGCGCTCTGGGAAGTCGCGGCGCTGGTCGAGCGCGAGGGGCGCGGCGATCTCGGACGCCTGATGGAGATCGGAGAAGCCGAGGCGCCGCTGGCGGCGCCGAGCGAGCCGGAGGAGACGGCGCTCGACTTCTGGGGACTCGGTCTCACGACGCGCCGCCATCCGATCTCCTACGCACGGGGCCCTCTTCGCCGCAAAGGTGTCGTCACGACCGCGGATCTCGCCCGTCTACGCGACGGCGCGCGCGCGCGCACCGGTGGTTTGGTCATCACGCGCCAACGTCCCGGCACGGCTAAGGGCTTCGTCTTCGTCACGCTGGAAGACGAGACGGGCACGGTCAATGTCGTCGTGAAGCCGAAGATCTACGAGCGCTTTCGCCGCGTGGTGCGCCAGTCGGATGCGCTGATCGTCGACGGTGTGCTGCAGTGCGAGCAGGGCGTGATCCACGTGATCGCGGAGCGGCTCGTTCCGCTCGATCTCGCGGGCATCACGGCCGGCACCCGCGCCCGCAACTTTCACTAGAGCTCACGCCCGCGATGCAGCAGGACGCGCGAATTCACAACGGCGGGAGGATGCGCCGAGCGCTGCCGATCCTACTCATCTCAGCGGTTGCGCGCATGAGGCCCATCGCCTCCGGAAGCGCCTCGCAGACGTCGCCCGCCATGACGCCGCCCGGGCGATGCTCTGCGGCCACTCTGCCTGCCACACCGTGCCAGAAGGCGCCGGCCTCCGCGGCATCCAGAGGGGCCAGACCGCGCGCCAAGAGCGCGGCGATCAATCCCGTCAGCACGTCGCCGCTCCCCGCCGTCGCCAGAGCGCTGGTGCCCGTCCACCCGAGATGAAGACGTTTGCCGTTCAAGACGATCGCCGTGGGCGAGCCTTTCAACAAGAGCACCGGTCCCCGCGCATGCCGCTGACCGAATGCGTGGGCGGCGCCCATTCGGTCGCGATCGACGTGCTCGCGCTCCACGCCGGTCAAGCGCGCAAACTCTCCGCTATGCGGGGTGATGACGGCCGCCTTGCCGTCGAGGAGATCGACGAAACCGGCAAGCGCGACGACGCCGTCAGCATCGACGACGCACGGCCGTTGCAGCCCGGCGCACAACGCGCGCACCATGGCGAACGTCTCCTCCGCGCGTCCGAGCCCGGGGCCGATGGCGACGGCCGACGTGCGCTGCAATGCTTCAAGCAGATCCTCGACCTTCTCGGGAATCGCGCGAACGATCACTTCGACCAGATGCGCCCGCGCGGTGGCAACGGCGCTTTCCGGCACGAAGAGCGTGACGTATCCCGCTCCGGCGCGCGCAGCAGAGCGCGCGCACAGGATGGCCGCCCCAGGATACTCGGCACTACCGGCCACCACGGAAACGTGTCCCGCCTTGTACTTATCGACGTCCGGCGCGCGCTCGGGGACGAGCGCCATGAACGTCGTGCTTTCGAGCGCGCGGTACGTGCGTTGGTTATTGTCCAGCAAGCGCGCGGGAAAGCCGATCTCGGCGATCCACAGGTCGCCGGCATGGCTGCGTCCCGGCTCGATGAGGAGGCCGGCCTTCATCGCGCCCAGTGCCAGCGTCGCGTGCGCGCGCAGCGCCGTCCCCACGATCGCGCCGGTGGTGGCGTCGACGCCGGCGGGAATGTCGCACGCAACGACCGGACCACGAAACGCGTTGAGCGCCTCGACGACGCGCTCCATCTCCTGCGAGAGCGGAAGACGCGCGCCCGTGCCGACGAGCGCTTCGATGGCGAGATCGGCGTTCGCCAGCGTCGCCGACGGGTCGGGCGGAAGACGTGCGACGGTGACGCCATGTTCCGCGACCCGGTCCACGGCGACACGGGCGGACGTGCCGAGCTCGTCGCGTTCGTGCAACAGATAGAGCGTGCAGCGGTGCGTGGCCGCCAGCGTGGCCAGCGCCAGCGCTCCGTCGCCGCCATTGTTTCCGCGTCCCGCGATGCAGACGACGCGCGAGCCCGGCGGCGCATAGGCACGGCAGACGTCCGCCAGCGCCGTACCGGCGGCGGCCATGAGCGCCGGCTCCCCGCCGGGAACCGTGCCGATGGCCGCGGCATCGGCTTCGCGCATCTCCTCCCGGGTGAGCACGTGCATGGCCGCTACGACTCCAACACCACGACGGCGCAGGCGCTCTCACGCGTGTGCGTGATGGCCAGGTGCACCGAACGGGCGCCAACGCGCTCCATGAGCGTCGCGCTCTTGCCCGTGAAGGTGAGCGTCGGTTTTCCGCTGCTCAGGTGAATCACGCCGACTTCGCGCCACGGAATCGCGAATCCGAACGCTTTGCGTGCCGCCTCCTTCGCCGCGAAGAACCCCGCCAATCGCTCCGCGGGGTAGCGCTTGCGATAGGCGTATTCCATTTCGTACGGCGTGTAGATCTTGCGGGCGAACCACGCCCGGCCGCGTTCGTCGAAGCGGTAGCGATCCACCTCGGTCAGGTCGATTCCAATGCCGAGGATCACGCGGGGCGCTCCGAGAACTTCGGCCACACGAGGTGATGCGTGAGCCGAATCCACATCGTCCCGATCAATGAGATCGACCCATCCTTTCTATCCCGGCTCGCCCTCTGTCTGGAGGAGCGCTTTCTCTACGAGTTCGCAGTCGAGAAGAGTCTAACGCTCTCGGCTCACTCGATCAATCCTACGCGCAAGCAATTCTTCCTCAACACGATCGTCTCGAAGGTGCAAGCCGCCCGCCCCGGACCGGGCTACGTGCTTGCGCTCACGCATTTCGACCTCTATAAGACCTCGCACAACTTCATCTTCGGCGACGCCAACGAGCACGAGCGGATCGCGGTGGTCTCCATGCACCGCCTGCGGACCGAATTCTACGGCGAAGCCCCCGACGAGAACATTCTTTTCCAACGGACGCTCAAGGAATGCGTCCACGAGCTCGGCCATGCCTTCGGGCTGAAGCACTGTTACAACGCGCGCTGCGTCATGTACTTCTCCAATTCGATTTACGATACGGACAACAAGCTCTCGTACTTCTGCGAAGGCTGTAACCGGCGGTCCCGAGCCAAGACGCAGTAGTCCGTTCGGACCGGGCAGCCGGGCGATTGGCTGGCCGATCGCTAGCGCAGGACTCGCGCATCGGCGAGGCTGACCATCCGCTCGCATCCGTTCTCGTCCACGATCAGCGACCCGTCCGAAGCGAGCCGACGCGCGATGACGGAGCGCGGCGCCGTTTCGTCGTCGAGGAGCACCTCATAGGGCGTACCGTTTAGACGCGCTTCGCACTCCCAACGTGCCGCGACGCCGGCGGGGGTATCCAGCTCATCGAGACGCGCTGCATACGCGCTCAGGATCGCATCGAGCAAGCGATCGCGATCGACCGCCGGCGCGGCGTCGGAGAGGAAAGCCGGCGGCGGAACGATGCCGTCGATCGAGGCGGCATCGCGCGGGCGCGCCACGTTGATGCCGCTGCCGATGCCGACCCACGCGCGCTCCCCCTCGACGCGGCTGACACACAGGATGCCGCAGCACTTCCGTCCGCCCAGCAGCAGATCGTTCGGCCAAACCAAGTCGAGCTCGACGGCGGTCACCTCCCGGACCGCTTCACGGATCGCAAGGCCCGCCCAGAACGTCACCGCCCAAAGCGCGTGCGGGGCGATCGGACGGGGAAGGGCGGTCGTGAATGTGAGGCCGCTTCCTCGCGGAGCGAGCCACGCGCGTCCGGCGCGCCGTCCGCGCCCTGCCGTCTGCACCTCCGCGACGCGGACCAAGCCCATGCCGTCGACGCCCAGGCGCGCCCCGACGTCGTCGTTGGTGCTTCGCGTCTCGTCGACACGTTCGATGTTCCACATGCTCGTGCGCCGGAGGTCTTTTCCGGTAGGACGCGGCTCCCCTGGAGGGGTGAACCGAACGGTTGCCCAACGGCGCCGAGAGGTGAACATGCATCGTCCATACGCGATCCTCTCGTTCGAAGGCCCCGATCGCTACGCGCAAGCCGGTGGCCTCGGCGTGCGTGTCACGGGGCTGGCCCAAGCTCTTGCCGACGCCGGCCATCCCACCAATCTGATCTTCGTCGGTGACCCCGCGCTGCCGGCGATGGAATCGCCGCAGCCGAACTTGACGTGGCGGCGCTGGTGCCAATGGATCTCGCGCCATCACCCGCACGGCGTCTACGACGGCGAGGACGGGAAGGTCAACGATTACACGGCCACGGTGCCGCGTTTCGTCGTCGAGGAGATCGTGGGGCGGGCGCGCGCCCAAGGTGCGCGCGCAGTGATCATGGCCGAAGAGTGGCAGACGGCGCGCGCATTGATCGCGATCGACGCCGAAATGCGCTCGCGCGGCTGGCGTGACGACGCGACGCTGCTTTGGAATGCCAATAACGTGTTCGGCTTCGAACGCATCGACTGGGGCGCCCTCCAGCGCGCGGCGACGCTGACGACGGTCAGCAAGTACATGAAGCACGTGATGTGGGGGATCGGCGTCAATCCGATGGTGATTCCCAACGGCATCCCGCAAACGTTGATCGACGACTACCCGGCGAAAAACGACGTGCGCGCATTCCGTAACGCTCTCGGCGCGCACGCTCCGCTGTTGGCGAAGGTTGGGCGCTTCGATCCCGATAAGCGCTGGATGCAAGCGATCGAGGCGACTGCCGTACTCAAGCAGTGGGGATTCCAACCGCGTTTGGTGGTGCGCGGAGGGATGGAGCCGCATGGCCGCGACGTCTTCGCGCGTGCCGTCCAGCTGGGGCTGCGTGTGGAGGACGTGAAGGTCGAACGGCGCGACGACGTCGATCTGCTGGTCGATGTCTTGCGCTCCACGGAAGGCGACGTGGTAAACCTCGTGTCCTTCCTCACCCCGCGCATGCTCTACACGCTCTATGCCGCCGTCGACGCCGTGCTGGCCAATAGCGGACGCGAGCCGTTCGGTCTGGTCGGTCTGGAAGTGATGGCCAGCCGGGGGTTGGCGGTGACCGGAGCGACGGGCGAAGAATACGCCGAGCCGTTCGGCAACGCGATCGTCGTCGATACGGATGACGGCCGCGAGCTGGCCACCTACCTGGCCGTCTTGGCGCGAGACCCGCAGCTGGCCAAACGGCTGCGCAAGGCCGGACGGCGCACGGCGCGCCGCTACACGTGGCCGCGCGTCGTCGAGGCGCTGAAGCACAAGATCGCCGCCATCGACGCCGAGGTGAGCGGCTATCTCATGAACGAGGAGTAAGGTGGGGTCGGCCCGTACCTCCGTCGGGCTATGGCACATGAACGTACGCTCATCCTGTGTAAGTCCGATGCCGTCGTGCGCGGCTTGGTCGGCGAGATCATCGCGCGCTTCGAGCGTCGCGGCTTCACCATCACCGGCCTGAAGATGCTCAAGGTATCGAGGGAGCTTGCGAAGCGTCACTACGCCGAGCACGAGGGCAAGCCGTTCTTCGACGGCCTGGTCCAGTACATCACGAGCACGCCCATCGTGGCGATGGTGGTGGAAGGCGAAGATGCGGTGGAGGCCTGCCGCACGATGATCGGCGCGACCAATCCGATCCAGGCGGCACCGGGCTCCATCCGCGGCGACTACGGACAGACGATCGGGCGCAACCTCGTGCACGGAAGCGATTCGCCGGCGAGCGGAGAGCGCGAAGTGAACCTTTGGTTCAAGCCCGAGGAGCTCTTCGCGCGCGATCACGATCAAAAGGAGTGGCTCGTCTCGGCGTAACGCCGGCGAGCATGTAAGGAGAGAGGATGCTCGACCGCCCGCAGATCTGGGAGATCCACGCCCGCGAAGTGCTCGACTCGCGCGGGAATCCCACGCTTGCCGCTCGCGTCACGACGAGCTTCGGCGCCAGTGCCGAGGCGATGGTGCCTTCGGGCGCGTCAACGGGAGCGCACGAGGCCGTGGAGCTGCGCGACGGCGACCCTAAGCGCTATCGCGGCAAGGGCGTGCTGCAGGCGGTCCGCAATGTGAACGAGACGATCGCGCCGGCGCTGGAGGGCACCGATCCGACGGCGCAGCGCGAGATCGACGCGCGCATGCTCGAGCTCGACGGCACACCGAACAAGTCGAAACTGGGCGCGAACGCGATTCTCGGCGTCTCGCTGGCCGTAGCGCGCGCCGCGGCGGCAAGCCTCAACCTTCCACTCTATCGGTATCTCGGCGGGCCGTGCGCCAATACCCTGCCCGTGCCGATGATGAACGTCATCAACGGCGGCAAGCACGCCGAAGGCGCGCTGCAGTTCCAGGAGTGCATGGTGATGCCGGTGGGCGCGACGAGCCTCTCGGAGGCGGTACGCTTCGGCGCCGAGACGTTCCACGCGCTGGGCGCGATTCTGCACGAGAAGGGCATGCCGACGCTGGTGGGCGACGAGGGAGGATATGCGCCGCCGCTCGACACCATCGATCAAGCATTGGATCTGCTGATCGAAGCGATCAAACGCGCGGGCTATACGCCCGGCGAGCACATGGTGATTGCGCTCGATCCCGCGTCGACGGAGTTCTACGAAGAGGGTTCGTACTATCCGGAGACGCGCCAGCGGGCGTTCTCGTCGGCGCAGATGGTGGATTTGTACGAGCGTCTCTGCGAGAAGTACCCCATCATCTCGATCGAGGACGGCCTGGCGGAAGACGACTGGTCCGGCTGGCGTCTGTTGACGGAGCGTTTGGGCAAACGCGTGCAGTTGGTGGGCGATGATCTCTTCGTCACGAACGTGGCGCGCATTCGTCGCGGCATCGAGGAGGGCGTCGCGAACTCCGTGCTGATCAAAGTGAACCAGATCGGCTCGCTCACGGAGACGCTTGATGCCGTGTCGACGGCCAATCGCGCCGGCTACACGGCGGTGATCTCGCACCGCTCCGGAGAGACGGAAGATACGACGATCGCCGACATCGCCGTCGCGACGGGCGCGGGCCAGATCAAGACCGGCTCCCTGTCGCGCAGCGACCGGATCGCCAAGTACAACCGCCTGATGGATATCGAAGGCGAGCTGGGCGACGTGGCGCACTATCCCGGCAAAGCAGCGTTCCGGCAGCGATAGCTCACGCCGCGTTGCCGCCTCGCGGCTCGGAAAGATCGACGTAGACGTCGTTGCCTCGGACTTCTAGCGCATACGTGCGCAAGGGGCGAACGCCGTAGGCGAGATCGATGCGATCGCTGGGGTAGACGCACTTGGGATACCGGTTCTCGCCGGTGCGGACGTCGAATTGGAAATGGTGCCATGGGCAGTCCAGCAGTCCATCCCAGACGCTGGCGCCGTCCAGGCTGTTTCCCTGATGCGGGCACATGGGAGAGAGTGCGTAATAGCGTCCCTGCCACGCGCAGATCAAGATCCGGCGCTTTTCTACGGCGAACTCACGGCACGAGTTGGCCGGTATCTCCGAGATGGAGGCGACGCGCACGAATTCCATCATATAGCTGCCGGCGAGGGCGCAGCTCGTCGCGGCCGCGCCCCCGGCTTCAACGAATATCAGCGATGGCTGGTCGGCACATTCAAGAAGCGCGACACATAGGGCGATTCGCCGGGAGTTCCGCGGCGGAAATGCCCTGAGGGCTTCTCGCCGAGGAACTCGGAGAACCATGCCTCGTGCTCGATCTCCTCGTTGAGGATCGCGAGGGCAAGCTCATACGTGCGGTGATCCTTGCCGCAGGTCATGTTGCAGATTTCCGTGTATACGCGAATGGCGCAACGCTCGGCCTCCACGAGAACTTCCAACAGGGATTGAACCGTGGGCGGCTTGCCGTCACTGGGTGCGGGGAGGTAGGCGTCAGGGCAGGCAGCGACATCTGCCATGCCTCGGATGTCGCGTGGAAGCTCGCCGCCGAGTTCATAGATGCGCGGTGTCAGCGCCTCGAAGTGGTTGCGATCCTCGAGGCGCGCATCCTCGATGATTTCCTTGAGTCCCTCGCCCTCAAGGCCGATCGCGTTCGCTCGCAGGATCGTGTAATAGTAATAGGTGGTGAACTCCGCGCCGGCGGCGCGGACCAGTTTGTCGACCAGCGCTTTGACGTCAACGCCGGCTTGCTCGACGACGGCGATAGCAACTTTAGCCATGTGAGCTCCTTTGTCATTAGTGGATGGGGAGTAAGGGTTGCGCGAGCAACGCTGCGTCGAAGGCGATGCAAAGCGTCGCGACAGCGATCGCGGCGATCCGCAACCCGGTGCGGTTTGCGAGCGCACCCATCACGCGCCCACTCGAAGTGAGCGCGACGAGTGGAACGACGACGACCGGCAAAGCCAGGGCGAGCGCCACCTGCGACCAGATCAGGAGATTGGTGGGGCTTGCGCCCGCGAGCAACGCGATTGCAGCCGGTGCGAGCGTCAGCGCGCGGCGAAGCGACGTGGCGACGCGGATTGGCGAGAACGTGCGGAAGACGACGTCGCCTGCAAGCGTTGCCGTGGTCGACGCGGCCACGCCCGAAAGCAGCAGCGCGGCTCCGAAGGCGACGGCTGCGCCCGTTCCGAGGAGCGGACCCAGCACGACGTACGCATGCTCGATCGAGCCATCGGCTCTGCTGACCAGCGCGCCGACGACGAGAATCGCGCCGTTCACGAAGGCGGCGAGGTTGAGCGCCACGATCGTCTCCCGGTGGTACACGGCGCCGTTGGCAAGGCGCTGGGTCCGCGGGAGGCCTTGGCCTCGCGCGGCGACCAGCGCCGAGTGCAGGAAGAGGTTGTGCGGCATCACCGTCGCGCCGATGATGCTGATGACGAGGAAGAGCGCCCCGCCGTCGGGGAGGGTCGGAAACAAGGCTCCGCGCGCCACCGCCCCTAGTGACGGGTGAATCAAGCCGAGCTCGTAGACGAAGGCGAACGCGATGAGCCCGACGATGGAGATCAGCGCCACTTCGAGACGCCGCAGGCGGTCGTTGCCCAGCAGGAAGAGCACGCTGACCGCTATGGCGCCGATAACGACGGCTACCGGGAGCGCGATGCCGAAGAGGAGGCGCAAGCCGACGACGATGCCGGTGAATTCCGCGAGGTCCGTCGTGATCGCCGTTCCCTGGCTGACGGCCCAGAAGAGCGAGCGATGGCGTGGCCACCGCCGCACGAGGTGTGTCGCCAAGTCGTCCCCGGTCGCGGTGGCCAGGCGCACGCAAAGAACCTGGAGGACGATCGCCATGGCGTTGGCGACGAGGATCGACCAGAGCAAGGCCATCCCGTAGAGACCAGCGGCGAGATCGGTCGCCCAGTTTCCGGGATCCATGTAGCCGACGCTCACGGCGAACGCCGGGCCCGCGAGGGCCCACCCGTGAGCGATGCCGGCCGAACGCGTACCCCACCCGAGCGCGAGTGGCGCCGCGGGGCGGGAACAAGGGGCGCCTTCCTCCATTGCTGCCATAACCGCGTCCCTCCCGCGCGCAACAGATGCCCGAGGACGTCATTCCCGTACTAGAAAATGAAAATCATAATCTTTCAATACCACGTGCTTGCGCGGCGTTCAACAACCAGGGCGTCTGTCGGGTACCGGAGTCAGCGGCTCGTCGATCATGGCGCCGCTCGAAGCGGCCGGTCTTCTCTTGCAGTTTGATGCGATAGAGCTTGCACGGCCAGCTCCAGGCCGGTGCACACATGGGGATTGGCGCGTCATCGATCTCGATTGCCGCCAGCTCTCTAAGCATGGCCGGCATCCTAGCGTCGCTGCGAGAAGGGGTGAGCGGCATGCCGATAACGGGAGCATGCCCCCGTTCCACGTCCCCGGATTCGCGAAGGTCGATGCAAGCGATTCCCACGGGTTGATCGCCTATCTGGACATGTGCACGCGAATCTCTTCGCGCCGCAAACGCGCCAGCTACATGGAGCAGCGCATCGCTCCGGGCATGGTGGTGCTCGATGCGGGTTGCGGGACAGGAGACGACGTCCGCGCGCTTGCGGAGATCGTGGGGCCGGCAGGGCGCGTGGTGGGCATCGATGCCAGCCTTGCGATGATTGCAGAAGCCCAGAAACGCGGTCTTCCCGAAAACGCCGAGGCGCGATGCGCGTCCGTCGATGCGTTGCCTTTCGCGGACGCCACCTTCGATGCGTGTCGCGCGGAGCGCGTCTTCCAGCATCTGCGGCATCCGGAGGCGGCGGCCCGTGAGCTTCGCCGCGTGCTCAAGTCCGGCGGCAGCATCATCGCCATCGATCAAGATTGGGAGACGATGACCGTTGCCGGAGCGGACGAGAGCGCGACGCGCCGCATCCTCGACGCATTCATCGGGAATTTGGCCGACGGCCGGGCCGGGAGGCATCACGCGGCGATCCTCGAGCGCGCCGGCTTTCGCGACGTTCGTGTCCGGTCCGAGGTGACGACGGCCCCGCTCGGCGCGGCCTACGCCTTGGTCCTGAACTCGGCGATCGAGTGCGCGAAGGCGACGGGAACGATCACCGCCGCGGAAGCCGACACATGGGTCTCCTCCTTGCTGTCGGCAAACCGCCAGGGCGCGTTTCGTTACGAGGTCAGCATGTTCACGACGCTCGCTTACGCATAGCGCGCTGCGCTCCGCATGCTGCGGAACAACGTAGCCATGGAACTCCGACATGTTCGCTACTTCGTGGCCGTTGCCGAGCACTTCAACTTCGGCCGGGCAGCCGAGGAGTTCCATACGGCCCGGCCGTCGAGCATCGTTTCTCCCGTTTGCGCGGGCGCTGGGGATGCGCCACCAAGCCGAAAACAGGTGGAGCAGAGCGTGGGGGCCGCCGAGTGGGCTTTCACGGCGGAAGACCTCGCGGAGGTCGATCGTCTGTCCGCTGCATAAGGGGCGCGGGGCGTGCGCGAGAATACAGGCGTATGGCAGCGCAACCCGCTCGGCCTGCTTGGCTGCGGCGCCCCGGCGCTCTGGTCGCGGCAGCGTTCCTGCTCTCGGCGTGCTCGGCGCGGCCGCCGGCGGAGGATGCCGCGCGGCGTGCGCCCATCGGATCGGGCGTCCATGTCGACGTAGCGCTCGATTCCCATGTCACGCAGGCTCCGGTTTCGGGACGCCTGATCGTCATCCTGACCAGGCGTGAACCACGCGCACGGTTTCTCGAGCCCGATCCCGTCCATCCCCGCTCTACATGGATCGTGGGGACGGATGTCCGTGATTTCCGTCCCGGCAGCGACGTCGAACTGCCGGCGGATGCTGCCTCCGCGCCCGCTGCGCTCGGCAAGGCGCGCTCCGGCATGTACCGCATGCAAGCCATTCTCGACGTCAACGGCACGTATGCGTACAGCGGCATGAGCGACGGCGATCTCTCGTCCTCGATTGAGGCGGCCTCGCTCGCGCCCGGCGATCGCCGGACGATCCATTTGACCCTCTCTCAGCGTTACGCCGACGCGGGGCGCGTCGACACAGATCAGGTGAAGGGCGTCGCATTCGTCAGTCCGTCGCTCTCGCGGTTTGCCGGTCATCCCGTCACGATGCGCGCGGGGATCATTCTCCCGCCGAGCTACGACAGCCAACCGCAGCGACGCTATCCGACGGTCTACGTGCTGCCCGCGTTCGGCAGCGATTACCACAAGGCGTGGACGGCCGCCGATCGCGGCATCCTCGGGTGGCACGAAGGCATCTTGGCGCGCGAGCGTGACTCCGGCAAAGAGATGATCGTAGCCGTGCTCGATCTTTCGTGTTCGCGTGGCTCGCATGAATTCGCGGATTCGGCCAATGACGGTCCGTGGGGGCGTGCGCTCACATCGGAGTTCATTCCGTATCTCGAGCGAGAATTTCGAATGGATGCGCGCCCGCAGGCGCGTTTGCTCACGGGCCATTCGTCCGGCGCGTGGTCGGCGCTCTGGCTCCAAGTGAACTATCCGGCATATTTCGGCGGCGCGTGGTCCACGGCTCCCGATCCCGTCGATTTCCGCGACTTCGCGGGCGCCGATCTGACGCGTACGCCCCCGGACAACATGTATAGGGATGCGCGAGGGAATCGTCGAGCGTTTGTGAGCGGGCCCAACGGCGGAGGGCGAGCCGTCGAAGACTACATCCGCCAGGGCGACGCGCTCGGCGGCCTGTCGCAGTTCGCCTCGTTCGATGCCGTCTTCAGCCCACGAGGGCGCGACGGCCGGCCGATGCGCCTCTTCGACCATCGCACTGGGGCGATCGATCCCGCCGTGGCACGTTATTGGGAGGAGCATTACGACATCTCGTCGCTGCTCGCGCGGACGTGGCCGGCGGTCGGGCCTCGACTACACGGCAAGCTCCACGTCGTGGTCGGCGCGCAGGACACCTTCGGCTTGGACAACCCTGTGGCGCTGCTGGCGCGGCGCCTGAAGCAACTGGGCAGCGATGCCGAGGTGGAGATCGTGCCGGGCGGCACGCACTTCAACCTCTACGGCCACGGCCTCTTCGAGCGATTCTGGGGCCAGATGTATGCCGCCGCGCAAGGGTAGTGGGTCAATTTGAATAGCCTAACAACGCGAACGCCCGTTCGATCCGTGCGGCGCAGTCCCGCGAGCGGGCCTCCGAGCCTTACGATCCCGCGTCCGGCGAAGCCCCGCGACATGACGTTATGCACGGCTGCTTTGGCCTACAGGCGCAGCGAAGAGACTGGTCGCCTGGACTCCGCCGCGATCCTGTCTTATGACCGGAGAATTGAGGGGGCCGGGGCTTCTGAGACCGCCTTTAAGCTTCGCCGTCTGTCTCCAAATTGGCGTGCCATGTTTGCCGGGACCGTACCCGATGCCACCGAGTTAATCTCCCGGTTCCGCGTGTACCTGAAACAGCACGAATCGGAGATAACCGAGGATGACGCACTTGACCATCTTTACATCCCGATCCCATCAGCAGGTCGCTGTCCGGGCGGATCGGCTAAAGAAAGATTCGGCCGGCATGTGGGACATAGGTGAGGCAAGGGCGGCGCTCAAGATCGAGGAGGAGTTGCTGCTTGTCGGGTGGGTCGGAGACCGGTTCCGCATATACCGGTACTTCTATCCGCATTGGCAGGAGTGCGATCCCTTTGCATCTATCGGCTATGGCACATTGGTAGCCGAAGCCATGTTAAATGCGCGGGAGTGGTCGGCGCTACGTCCCGCGCACGAAACGGCATATCGGGTCTATGAGGCGCAGCGGATGGGCAGCATCGTTCCAAGCGTAGGCACAAAGGCGGACCTGGTGATGCTTACTCACGAGAAGGAGTATGTGGTAAGCAGGGACATTCGCTCCGATGACATGCTCGAAAAACTATGGGATCGTTTTGGGTTTCACGAGCTCAAGGTTGACTTCAGGGAATCGGACTTTGATTGGGGTGAGCCGTACTAGGCTACTGCGGCGTTCCCGCGCACGTAATCAGGCAGGTTCGCTAGGTCATGCAGAGTCCAAATGCGATCCGTCACTTTGGCTGCGATAGCGGGCGTGGTCTTTAGGGTTTGGTGCTTGCGGCAAAAATTGTAGTACATAAAATGCAGCGCAAGTGCCCGTTCGTGATTGGCGAGTTTCTTGGAAAAAGCGTTGGTAAGGCGCGTAAACCGGCGCATATGCATACGCATCGTAAGATTCTGGCGCTCAATATGAGCCGTTGAAATATACTGCGGGTCCGGTGCGCCCCATACTGCACGGCGACGAACGGCCTTTACGACAGGCGGGCTATAGCGCGTATCGGGCCGTTCCGGCTCCGTGAAGATCCCGTAGTCCTTGACCTCTTGCCCGTAGTCAGCGCGGTAGCCGAACGCATATTGAATTGCATCGGTGTACATGCTCAGGCCGTCCGTTGAGATTTGGGCGTAGCTGGTGATTCGCTCGGCCAGGTCATTGGCGAAGCGCCGAGCGAAGCGGTGAGTGCGGTCGCCGCAAACGTAGCTGATGACGAGTTTAGTATCCGAGTCTATCCCGACCCAGGTCCATATGTCGCCTATGCCGTTCTTTTTCTTGTGCAGCGGAATATTGCGCTCCTTGGCATGGCAGAAGGACCAAATCTCGTCGCATTGGACGCGAACGCAGGTGAGGCCACGAACCGCCTCGTTGTGGTATGCCTCGCAGGCATCTCCGACTTCCTCAAGCAGCCGAAGGACGGTCCCCTTGGCTACACCGGTCATCCGGCAGGTGGCGCGGATCGAGTTGCCCTCACAGAGGGCGGCCAGGACCCGGACTCTCTCCTCAAGCGGCAAGCGGTTCATAAACAAAGCATAACGCTTAGTGCTTGAGCGGTCAAGCACAATAGGAGGGACTTTTACTGGCGGCGCGCAAAAGGAAATTTGGCGGGATTACCCCTCTTGGCAAATTCCGGACTAGTTGTTCCAAGGACTTGCAACTTTATAGCCTTTCGGCTATACTGTGAAGCATCCGTACACCGGTAGGCCGGTCAAATGTAGAGGGAACCCGCAAGGGTTCCCTCATTTGCATTTGGAGGGTCTTTTTTGCTAAAACGCACCGCCGTTCTGATCGACGCTGGACTTTTGCGCGTCAAAATTAAGCAGGCATTGCGGGCGCAGCTCCGACACGTAGGCGCGTCGCTTCACCGGGCCGACGGCTCTCTAAAGCAAATCCATGACCTAACGACTCCACAAGAGTACGCCGCTCGCGTGGTGCGCTTTGCGAAGAATTGCATTGAGCCCAAGCAAGAGGAAATATACCGGATTTTCTTCTACGATTGCCCGCCGTATGAGGCGGGGCCTTCACCAATAAAACCACACCCGCTTGGGGCCGCAACGCCAATTGTGGAGCCCGCCGCGATAACGCACCAAAAACAGGTCATGGACATTCTTCGGGGTGAGGAATATTTTGCAGTTCGTACTGGCGAGTTATCGTTCGACGGCTGGTTGCCGTTAAGCGACTCGCTAAACGACGTGATCACAACGGGTCGCGCCTTTACGGCTAATGATTTTAAGCCACTGATCCGTCAAAAGGGTATCGACCTAAAGATTGGCGTGGATACGACTCTCCTTGCAAAGGATCGTCTTGTTGAGCGCCTGGTTCTGGTTGCGTGCGATTCTGACTTGGTTCCTGCAATGAAACTGGCCCGCCGCGAAGGGGTTCAAATCGTATTAGTGTCACTGGGGGCTAGCGTCAAAAAACTATTGAAAGAGCATGCTGATATTTATCGCAAGCCGCGCTATTAGCGCGGCTTTTTCCAACGTGCCGCAGCCGCAGCCTTAGCGATCTCGGCGCGTTGCTCAGGGGTGAGAGCCTTCGCCCGCGCTGCTCCGCCCTTGAGACCACCAAGACGGCCCAGAGCCTGCGCTGCGGGGCTCTTCTCAGGCTGAGAACCCATATCTCGCAGAACCTCACGGATCGTAGGTTCTACGTTGTCGAGGTTTTCGTTGGCTTCGGTCGCCGCCCGAACTACGTCAAAGGCAGACCGGTTCACGTCCTCGGATGGTTTACTTGACCGCTTAGGCATAACCTAAGCCTATCACAGGCGATTCCAGGCGTGAAGGCGGCGATTTCTTAATATTGACCCACTACCCGCGCAAGGCAGGCGTTGACGGCAGGAAGGGGCCACGGGTAGAATAACCAAGCTGTGTCCGGCTGGGGCCTGTAGCTCAGCGGTAGAGCGGCCGGCTCATAACCGGCTGTGCGCAGGTTCGAATCCTGCCGGGCCCACTCCAGCCACTGCGTGGCGCCATCGTCTATCGGCTAGGACATCGCCCTTTCAAGGCGAAAAGACGGGTTCGATTCCCGTTGGCGCTACCACTGAAAGCCCGTAACGACGGGCCTTTATCGTTCCTTGGTTCTTGGTGCAACGCAGCGTGCAACACGCGGGACGACTGCGTCCGCCCTTAGCGCCCCTGAGGACGTGGCTGTAGATGTTAGGGGTTGTGCTGGCAGCGTTATGGCCGAGGATCTGTTGGATCGTGTTGAGGTCCTTGCCGGCCTTCAACATGCTCGAGGCGCGCGGCTTAGCGTACACGTGCGTCCCAGCGAAGGGAATTATCTCCTGACGGTGGACCGAACGGCGTGAAGACTTGTCGACACTGCCGCATCGCCAGCGTGAGACTCGGGTCGCTGCCGGCAACGCGCTGCGCACGTACGATGGCATTATGAACGAACTCGATGTACGGCTCCTCCCTCCGGGCCGCAAGCATACCACTATCTTCGAGCGTTTCGAGGCACTTCCACAGGGCGAGACGCTGCGCATCGTCAACGATCACGATCCACGACCGCTTCGCTTTGAGCTCGATCACGATTATCCGAACACATTCTCTTGGGAGTACGCGCAGCGCGGTCCCGAGGTATGGCTCGTCGATATCACTAAGACCGCTCCGTTGAGCAAGCGCGTGCTGGAGTAGTCCAATGGAACCGAGAGTCCTCGATGTGCGGCCCTATCACGAGCGCGGCGAGGAGCCTTTCCAGGCGATCATGGATGCCGTCGCCGCACTCGAGCCAGGACGTCCGCTGCTGCTGATCAACTCGTTCGAACCGACGCCCCTCTACCGTGTGATGGATCGCAACGGGTTCGACCATGAATGCACGCGTGTAGCTCCCGACGAGTTCCACATCGTCTTCGCGCCAAGGACATGATCTCCAGCGAGCAGGTGAGCGATCCCGTCGGCAGTGGTGGCGTCCTGGCCATCGCGCTGGCGTTCTACCTCTGCGGATGCGTCGCACTCGTCGTTCACGGCGCCACGCTGTTGACGTTGCACGCGTTCGCCGCATTCATCGTCCTAGCCGTGGTGGCCGCATCCAACCAACTCGTGCCCGTGCTCACGGGGGCACAACCGGCTCCGGCGCGTGCAGTCGTCATACTCGCTGCACCGCTAGCATTGGGCTTCGCACTCCTACTCGGCGCATTCGCCGGCGTGCACGAGCTCTTTGCAATTGCTGGGCCACTCCTCCTTGCGGGGAGTGCCATCTGGGCAGTCTGGACGATCACCCGCGTCGCACGTGCCCCGCTCGAACCGCAAACGCGTGCCGCTGTGATTGCCGCCGCTACGGCTTTCCTCATCGCCGCCGCGATCGGCGCCATTATGGCGCTCGCGCTGGGTGGACGTGCGCCCGCAGGCGTACTTAGCTTAGCCCCGGCCCACGCGTCCCTAGCCGTGATCGCCTTTGCGAGCACCCTTGTTTTCGCGATCTCCTATCGCTTCGTTCCAATGTTTGCTCTTGCGCACACGCATGAGCGACGATGGACGCGCGCCGCGCAATGGCTCGTCGCCACTGCGGGAGGGATTGGCGCGCTAGGCTTCATCGATGTTTGGATCATGCGTGCGGCAATGGCGCTCGCGGCCGTGGCCGTCATTGCGGCGGTAGGCGTGCACATGCGAACACTGCGTGCGCGGTTGCGCCGCCGACTGGACGTGAGCCTACGCTATGCCGCTGTGGCGTGGGGATGTGCGTTTGTCGCGGCGTGCTGTGCCTTCGCCGCGACCTGGCGCTCCGAGGTCGTAAGCGCCTGCGTGGCCCTCGCCGTGCTCGGATGGCTCTCGCTCTCGATCTTGGGTTACGCCTTCAAGATCGTGGGCTTCCTGGCGTGGGAGTACGCGCGGCGCCGTTTGCCCGCGGCATCCCTGCCGCCGCTCGGCGCCGCGGTGCCACAGGAACTCTCGTCGGCGATGTTGATACTGCTTGCGGCAGGTGCGTTGTGCGCCGCGATTGCGCTCGCTATCGCGCCGGAAGCGCTACGTCTGGCTGCGGTTCTCTACGCGGCTGGTGCCTTCGGCGCTGTATCTGTCCTCGCCCGGCTCGGTTGGCGCTACGCGAGCGTCAGGGGATGAGCTAGGAGGCACACGAGCTGACCCTACTCATAGGCGCGGCTGCCAGGCGCTTGCTGTCGCTTTGAAAGCACAGCGGTAAGGACATGCTTCGAGGGCGCCGGATATGCTGGATGTGAGAGAAGATGCACGGGAAGCAGTACGGCTGGAGTGTTGATCTCCCGGCGCCAAGAGGAGGGCTCGTATGGTGATGGAAGTCACTATCGTGCCAGTTCACCAAATAGATGTCCGATCGATTCCCACGTGGCTACGCCACCGGGAGGTCTTCGCGGCTTTCGATGCCTTGCGTCCGGACGAAGAGCTGTGCATCATTACCGATCACGAGCCACGACCGTTGCGTTACGAGTTTGATACCCAACGCGAGGGGCGTTTCGTGTGGGTTCAGCGCCAACACAGCGATGATGAGTGGCAGGTGACCATCCGACGGATCAAAGCCAAGGGGCGTCCTGGTAGCCTCGAGGACTTCTTCGCCCGTTGTGCTGCGCTGGATAGGTCCAGCGAGCAGACGCGCAAGGTATTTGCCGCAACTGCCATGGAGCGAGCGGTTGCCCGCCGCGAAACGGTCACCGAACAGGGTTCGGAGTGGCCCTATCTTGGTTTCGTCCGGGAAGGGACGCTTGGCATGATCGCCGGATCCGCCAATGGCCGTGAGCATCTGCTCTTCGAATATCTCCCATTCGAGACGTTCGGCGAAGTCGCCACGATCGACGGAGGAACGGTGCTGGGACACGTGGCGCCGCCGTTTGGTGAGGCGCAGATCGTCGCCGTTCCGCGTAGCGTGGTGCTCGACCGTATGGATTCCGATTCGGCACTCGCCCGTTCGATGGCGAAGCTTTGCGCACAGCGTGCGCGTGCGTTGGCAGAGCGATTGGAATTCCTAGCCGGCCACTCCATTGTCGAGCGTGTTGCGCGGGCTCTCCTCCCGTACGCCTCGCCGGAACAGGGGTTGTCCCCGGTCCTTGCATCGGCGAGGCGCATGAGCCAAAGTCAACTGGCTGTTGCTGCGGGAACGGTTCGAGAAGTAGCCGCGCGGGCGCTTTTCGAACTCGAAAATGCCGGCGCCATCGAGCTCGAGGCCGGACGCATAACACGCATCGATCGCGCGAAGCTCGTAGCATTCTTATAGAATTTTCGTAGACGAAAAAGGGCGCGGTCGTCACTTTGCGACAAATCGCGCCCTTTCAACGAGCGGTTGGACTGCTCTTACTTGACGACCTTGAACGTGACCGCCATATTCGCGTGGCCGGCACCGCAGAAGATCGCGCAGTGCTCGGTGAACGTACCCACCTGAGTCGGGGTTACCGTAACGGCGGTCGGCGTTGAGGTGATCGTGACCACCTTGTTCAGACCAATCTCGGGTGCCTGAAGCCCGTGGATGCCCTCCGTCGCGACAAACTTCAAGGTCACCGGCTGCCCCTCTTTGAGCGTAACGACACCGGGCGTAAAGGCGAAGTTCTTCGCAGTGATCGTCACGGTCTTCACATTAGGGGCTGCAACAGCGGACGCACTACTCGCAAACATCAGCGCCGCGACGAATGAGAAGTAACGAAGGCAACGAATGTTCACGTCCTAATTGGCTCCTTATCTTGTCTGATGTCCAGGAAACATGTCTTACCGTCATTGTATGCTGCAACGATGCGTGCAGGCACCGACAAACGTTGGAAGCCCCAACGAAGTTACTCCACGGGAGTAGCCAGGGCGAACCAGTCGTCGATGGCCTGGCTGGGAGAAAACCGGGTCCTTTGGCCTGTTCCTGCGAGTTGAGTCGCATTCGAGGGGTTCGGACTCGGCGTAGAATGACACTTGGGAAGGAACGAATGCAACGCAATCTGTACCTTGAGCGCTGGGCGGCATGGCTTCCCCAGGCGCTGATCTGGCTCGGGCAAGATCCGCCAAATTATAAGGAGGCAAAAAAGGATCTTCCCCAACCCGAGCGGCCGGCTTTGCCCTTTCGTAGGCCAACCGAGCCCGCGCGCGTCGCGCTCCTTACATCTGCGGCGGCGTACGATGTACGGACGCAGGCGCGCTATAACTCAAGCTGCGTCATTGGCGATTCGTCGTGGCGGGCATTTCCGTACGATCTCCCGGACGACCGAATCGACTTCGCGCATGAGCACATCGATCTGCAGGTGGCACGAGCCGATCATGAGGTTGTCCTTCCGCGACTTGCGCTGAAGAGCTGCGACGTAGCGGTGACGGAGCACGTGATCTCGTGGCACGGCTACACGTACGATCTGCCGGCGTTCATTGAAGAGACTGTACCGCAGATCGTTGCACGCGCGCATGCTGATGGCGCTACCGCCGCGCTCCTGATTCCAGTCTGACCACAGTGCCACACGACGGCCGGTCTGGTCGTCGACGGTCTTGAGAGCGCTGGGATCGCTACGGTAGTGTTGGGAACCCTGCGAGCGCCACTGCAGGGATTGCCGCGAGTAGTCGTATCCGGGCATAAGCTCAACATGAATTTAGGAAACCCAGGCGACACCGCTGAGCACATTCGTCTAGTGCGGGCCGCGCTTGATCTGTTGCGCAATGCCACGCAGCCGACTCTGCTCGATCTTCGCGAGCAAACAGCAGCTGAGTTGTAGATGTCAAACGTCAAGGAAATCGTAATTCTCACCACGTATGGATCGCTGCGCCCAGGAGCACGCTATCGACTTCCCGGTGGCAAGCGCTGGAATTGCCGCTCCCAGAGCGCACTCGTTACCCCGGCAATGAACTCCAGATTGGTCGAGGTCATCGAAGTGCATGGCAGCCATGATCATCCGCGCGCGCAGCGGAACGGCGCGCCATGAATGAGCGGCGATTTGTCGAGGTGGGCCGCGAGGCTGATCTGGAAGACGGCGAGCTGCTAAGCGCAGACATTGAAGGAACGCCGGTCGTCGTTGTACGGGTGGACGGGACTTTTTACGCGATCGGCGGTATCTGCACGCATGAGCATGCGCTCCTTGCCGAGGGTGAAGTTTACGATTGTCGTATCGTCTGCCCGCTGCACGGGAGTGAGTTCGACCTTAGGACTGGAGCGGCCGTGACACTTCCCGCAACCGAGCCAGAACCAATCTACGACGTGAAGATCGAAGATGGCAAGATCTTCGTCTCAGCCCAACCGCGAAGATGAGCGCATTAGCCGATGCTGCCGGCTCGCCTGTTCAGGCCGACTCCGAGCATCGGAAAGTTCGCCGGCAACGCACCGGTCGGTACGCCGTCAAGCGAATGTACACCGCCGTAACTGCTGAACTCGATGAGAGCCGGCATAACTGCACGCACGACCGGACAGTCACCTCGTGTCGGCCATTCGCCGACGACCTCTCTCCGGCTGCCGAACCGCGCTTCGCGCTCCAGAGCATGTTGATGAGCAAAAGTAGGAAGCTTGCACCAAGGCAGAAAGCGCTGACGCTGATGAAGAGGTTGATTCCCAGAAGCGCCGGGTCGTAGTATGCTACACGCCGCGGCATGCCCAATAGACCCACGAAGTGCATCGGCAAGAACGTCGCGTTGAAGAAAATGAACGTCAGCCAGAAGTGCCACTTGCCAAGCGTCTCGCTCATCATCCGCCCGGTGACCTTCGGCCACCAGTAATAGATGCCCGCCAAGACGCCCATCACCGTGCCGCCGAAGAGCACGTAGTGGATGTGTGCAACCAGGAAGTAGGTAGCATGCTCGTGCCAATCGACGGGGACCGAGGCGAGCATAATGCCCGTGATACCGCCCAGCGTGAACGTAGAGAGGAAGCCAAGGGCGAAGAGCATCGGCGTTGTCAGGCGCATGTTGGAGCCGAAGAGCGTGGCCACCCAGTTGAAGATCTTGATGCCTGTCGGAACGCCGATCATCATCGAAAGGATTTCAAATGGCAGCGTCACCCAAGGCCCGAGGCCAGAGGTGAACATGTGGTGGGCCCACACCATGAAGGAGAGCAGCGCAATCGACACAGTCGAGAAGGCAATCAGCTTGTACCCGAAGATCGGCTTTCGCGCAAACGTCGGAATGATTTCGGAGATGACGCCGAAGATCGGCAGGATCATGATATAGACGGCCGGGTGAGAGTAAAACCAGAACATGTGTTGGAAGAGCACCACCGTACCGCCGCGTGATGGATCATAGAACGGGACGTCGAAGACGTGTGAGAGGAAAAGCGAGCCCAGTGCCGAGGCCAGCGCCGTCGTGGCGACGAGCGAGAGCACCGACGTTATCCCGCTGGCCCAGACGAAGAGCGGCATGCGGGTGAAGGTCATGCCGGGTGCGCGCATCTTTACGATCGTCGTTAGGAAATTCAAGCCGGTTAACGTGGCTCCGATACCGACTGTGAAAACGGCCACCGTCCAGAATACGATCCCGACGCCCGCCTGGAGCGAAACCGGCGGATATTCCGTCCAGCCGGCGTTGGGAGCGGCGAAAGCGAGGCTCGAGAGCAGGATCAGCACGGCTGGCGGGAAGGTCCAGAAGCTGAACATGTTCAGCCACGGGAAGGCGACGTCGCGCGCGCCGATCTGGAGCGGCATCACGAAGTTGCCGAATGCGCCGGTCACGAGGGGAATCGCACCGAACCAGACCATCAGCGTACCGTGAAAGGTAAACGCTTCGCTGAACTGCTGTGGTGTCAGGAACGTGTTGTGCGGAGAAGTCAGCTGTACCCGGATTGCCTCGGCAAACAGTCCCGAAAGCAGAATCATAAGCCCGGAGACGATGAAGTACTGGATCCCGATGATTTTGTGATCGATCGAAAAGATATACTTCTTGATGAATGAGGTCGGTTCGGAGTGGATCGGCACACGGTTGTGCCTGAGGATCTCGATGCTCTCAATGCTCATGGGTTCTCTCGCGTTGTGCTCTTGCAGCGATGTAGCATCCTACGCGGATACACCGCGAGGGCCTGCCGAAGGCGTCTGAACGGCTTAGTATCATTGCAAATGTTCCGTGCATGTCGCCGTCGCACGTCAGAGGACCAATCGCCTCGGGCTAGTATCTCATGGGAGCGAATGCTTGCGGTGCGACGTAGGTCGCACGCGTTGTAAAGCGAGCCCAGCATTGATGTCGGGCAAAGGACCAATGCGGAAGGTCATTGGTCGTGGTTCGATGCAGGCGTTATCGCAAGGAGAATAGACGCCGAACCGGACCGGTTTGAGAACCACTGCGTGCCTACTCAGCCACCCGGATATTCGAGATTCCTACACAGCTCGTCGATCTCGCGGTGTGGAAGCGGGGAATACTGGTCCCGGAAATACGGCTCGTACGTCAGTGGAAGAAAGCCGTGGTGCTGGGCAACGCGGAGCGCAGCAATGACCGTCACGAGTTCGCGCTTCAAAAGCAGCGTATCGATGAGCGCCCCTACACGACGTAATCTGACATCTCGACGTCCCTGACCTTCGTTATTCACATATCACGGGAGGGCTGCCTCGATGCGACTTTGATCGCATATCGCAAACAGCACCGGCGCGTTTGGCGCCGCGCGTCGACGTATCTTGTAGCTCATTTGTGGCAGCGCTCGCTAGAATAGTAGAAGGATGGAACGACGCAAAAGCGTTCGGAAGCGGTCTACGCAATCGGTTCGACCGTTCGGGGTGCCCAAGGCACGGATCGGTAAGGTCTCTTTGTTGCGCGCCATCGATCAACTGATACTCAATCGCCCCGACGGGGCGCGGGCCATCCTCCAAACTCTCTTGGAAACGGCAGAGGATCGGACACCAAAGCGGCTTCTGGACCTTGCCGAGGCACTGGAGCGGGGCGCTCAACTACGACGGGAGCATCGATCGATACTCCGTCATGAAATCGGCAATTCGCTTGCGATTGTGCAAACGACGCTGGAGGGCATGGTAGATGGAATCGTGGAGCCGAAGCGGGACTGCTTGATGGGAGTACTCAGCGCGGTTCAGGCGGCGGACAGATTGTTGAGCGAGCTGACCCGCGAGCCGCACGAGCCGGATGAGATCTTACCGATCTCCCTCGAGACATTCGACATCTGTGCTTTGATCGATGATGCTGTGCGATCCGCCACCGGCGCGGCGCGAGCGAAGGGCATCAAGCTCACCTATCTCGGGTGTGGCGTGCAGCGACGAGGGTATTGTGTCACCTTCCGCGGCGACCCAACACGGGTTGCTCAGGTACTCCAGAATCTTCTCGTCAATGCTGTACGATACACTCCAGCCGGTGGTTCGATCACGCTTGAGTGCGACAATACCGGTGGGGACCTGAGGGTCACCGTGCACAACACGGGACCTGGCATCGCGAACGACGAGCTAGAACGCGTTTTCGAATGTGGCTATCGCGGGCGACGCTCCGGTAGTGTCGCCGGGTCGGGCCTCGGCCTTGCCATCGTGAACGATGTGATCACGCGTTTAGGAGGAGCCGTACGCGTCGCTTCCGAGGAAGGGCAAGGGGCAACGTTCACGCTGATTTGGCCAGCATCATGTATTTCCTTCTACGCCAAACGCGGCGGGAATTCGCGAGGTCGACTCGGATGTGTCAGCGCCCCAGCCGGCGCCGCGCCGCATCGCTGATGCGTTCCGGAGACCACGGCGGGTCGAATGTGAGTCTCACCTGAACGTTACGCACCCACGGGATCGACCGAAGCGCTCGTTCAACGTCGGCACGGATGGTCGAATGCATCGGACAACCCGGAACAGTCAGGGTCATCAGGACACCGACGTCGTCACCCTCAACACCGATCTGGTAAACCAGTCCAAGTTCGGTGATTTCTATGCCAAGCTCTGGGTCGATGACGGTGCTCAGCGCCGAATAAACGTCGCGATGGCGCTGGGTGGGCTGGCCTACGAGCTCCTGCACGGCTGACTATCTCTTTTTCGTGGGGCTTTCACGGGAATGTCCTGCGATCGTCTGCTGCTTGTTCCCCGGCACCGTGGCCAATCATCGATCTGGACCACATGCAGAGCGTACTCCGGGCCAGACGAGAGCATCAGCGACCGCGGTCTCAGCGCCGCTATTTTGGGGTCGATCGGCAGCTGCGCCAGTAGGGGGGCACAGGCAAGCCGACAGACATCCTTCGCGTGCGAAGGTCCAAAAAGCTCGTGGCGGACCCCGGTGGTGGCGTCTGCCAAGTATGCCATGTTCTCGAGTACACCGATAACTGGTTGGAATGCGTCTTGGGACACAAGTCGCATGGCGAGGAAGGAGCCCTGTGGTACTTTCAGAGGCTGATGTGTGGCGCAGTAAAGCGTGAGGAACCGTGGATCCCACCGACAGGCCTCGCAATCGGACAGGTCTCCCATGGCCTCTCTTGGGTCGTACTGATCGCACTCTCCATTCAGGGGACAGGATGGCGATCTTTCACCATCTCAGACCTCGCCTGGGTTCATCTTGTTGCGCTCGGGTGGCTCACGACGGTCGCACTGTCCGTGCTCCTATTCGTGATTCCAAATTCATGTGAAGAGCCGATCCGCGGCCAACGTCTTGCGCGGCTCGCGATTGGCGCATTTGCGGTCGGCACGTATTCACTGGTGACGGGTTTCTGGACCGGCTCTTTCGGAGTCGTATTCGCAGGTGCTTGCATCATTGTCGCGGCTCTAGCATGCTATCTCATGCCGGTCGGCAGCACGCTTATTCGAACGATCGCACGACAACGTCGCACCGAACGCTCAGTGGCACGAGCCACAAGTATCGTCCTCCTAGCTCTTGCTGCGGCTGTCGCACTAGGACTGTCGATGGCGTGGGACCTCGTGCACGGCGCGCTTACGGTGTTCCTAGCCACAGCGCCCGCCATTCACGCGCACCTCGCCGGAGTCGCCTGGCTCACGCTCCTGGCCCTTGGAGTGTCAGTACGAACCTTGCGCCCAATTACGGGCGCACCTCCGCCCTCCCGGCTTTCTCACATCATCGCGAGCATGAGTTCGGTAGCCGGGCTTCTGCTACTGGTCGTAGGGTTGTCGTTCGATGTCGGTACAATCACCGACATCGGAGCTGCAGTCCTCATCGTCGCCGTCTCACTCTATGCCATTGACCTCGGGAGAGCAGTTGTTCACGCGACGGTCGCACACCGTCCGCCGCAGGCGTTCCTTGCGGCGGCAGCGGTCTGGCTTGTGGTCTCGGCTGCGCTGGGAGCCGGCGCGCTCCTAGGACAAGCGTGGCAGGATGCGTACGTGTTCGTAGCTCTTATCGGCTGGCTTGGGCAGATGGTTAACGGTCATCTATACCATATCGGGGTCCGGCTCTTGGCCACCATGGTGCGGGGAGATGATGATGAGACGCACCCCGGCAGCGTTCTCCCTGTTTCCCTGTCATGGGCATCCTGGGCGTTGTTCCAAGCGGCCACTGCCGGTGGAGCGATTGCGCTGCTTGTCAACCAAACGAAGATGCTGACCATTGCCGGCATCATCGGTCTACTCGGTTGGTTACTGATGGCGACCAACGTTGGCATCGCGCTGCGGAAACTAGCGCCGACGGCTGATACGCTGGCGCAGCACGGCACGCGTAGAGGCTAACATACGCGCAGAGGCTAACGTGTTCGGTTGCGATCAGATGATGTACGCGAGGACCGGCCGGCTGCCCATGCATCCTTCCAGGGCCCTCCCACCAGCGTTCCTAGCGCAAAGAGCCCCTTAGACGCCTCAGTCTTCGAGCTGCGCATTGCTACCCGCCACCGACAGCTCGTACAAGCCATCCTCTCGCTGGCGGATACCGTAGCGCAGGCCGCGCTCTTCGAGCTCCGGGAAGAGATGGATCGGGCGTCTCTCCAAAAGAGCCGTCAAGCGAAAATCTCCATGCACCGCATCGAGTTGCTCGATGATGCGCACGAACGGCTCCGGTGGATGCAGCCCGCGGCAGTCCAGATGATACTCTTCCATATCATGAGCTAAGCTCCAAAGCGGCGTGACTGCAGCGACCCTGATCGCAGGTCCGACCGCGCCCACTATCCAGCCCACAAGCGCCTGGCCACCCAGGAAATCCGCGCTCAGCGGGTGGCCAAGGTCCGCGCCGTCGGTCCCCGGCGTAGCGCAGTTCCTCTACGAGCTTCCACTGGACGATTTGACGATCGAGCCGATTCACACTCCACCTTCATGGGAGATCGTCCGCCCCTTGCATGCCTAGCCGCGATTTTCGGAAGGGTCATACGGTGGCCCAGAAGCTGCGCCGTCCGCGCCTGGCCCATGCCTCCACGGTCGTCGAGGCCCATCATCAGGTCGCGCGACGAACTCGCGTAACGCGCGTTCAGCGCCTACCGAACGCCCGTTCGAGGGGCGGCACCTCGTTCTGCTGGAGCGGTTCAAAAGGTCAATGCCGCCAGAGGTTCAAATCGTCGGTGCCATCTCCAGCCGTGTTCGCGAAGCGAGTGGAGTCGCATTCGTTGCCTTGAGCTAGGCGTAGAATGGGTGGCGATGCAAAGCGCAAAAGGCGCCATCCTTCCCACGCCATTTCTACCCCTTGGTTTTTTTGCCGCCGGCGTTGGCGCGCTAGGCCTCGCCAGCTTCGCTCTGGCGCTCGCGGCTTGGACACCGCTTGCGATCCTCCACCTGGTTGCCGTGGGTTCCTTTGCAACGATCGCCATGGGCGCTCTCTATCAATTTGTCCCCGTCGTCGGCATGCAGCCATTGCGCGGAGCGCCGATTGGATTCGCGCATCTTGGGCTAGCAGCTATCGGCACACTACTCTTAGTTGCCGGATTCGCATCCGGGGAACCGAGGCTCATCGTGAGCGGTGGTGTTGCACACATTATCGGCATTTTGCTGCAAGGGTCAATCCTGGCGGCGACCATGCGAGCGGGTCCCCCAATTATCACGGCGCATGGTGCCGCCGTTGCACTCGTCGGATTCTTGGCGGCCGCAATGTTGGGTGTCGATATTGCCATGCAGATTGCGCGCGGGCTCGAGCCAACTGGAATTCCGCAGGCGCATGCCAGCGTTGGCATTGCGGGGTTCTTTGCCGTACTGATCGTTGCAGTCACGTTTCGCCTGCTGCGTATGTTCGAACGCATCAACCTCGAAGGACGCGCGATCCGGCGGGAGGTTAGTGTTGCCGTCGCAGCGGCCGTTGCCGCAGTCGTACCGCGAATCGGCCTGATTCTGCTGACCATCGCGGCGCTGCTATTCGGCTACGACTTCTTGGAGGTAGCACGCAGGAGAAATCCCGCCTATCAGCGTGAGACCTTCTTGTATGCGTCCGTGTCCGTGATCGCCGGGATCGTGGCGGCGTTCGCGGCGGTCCTCGGAATGATGGAACGCGCTGTCATTCTTGCACTCTGGCTCTTCATCGGGAGCGCCGTGGTTGGCTACATTCAGCGTATCGTTCCGTTTATTTGGTGGATTCGTCGTTCTCGGCGCGAGGGGACGCGCAATATCCCCACGCTCGGCGAGATGAACGAGTCGCGCCTCGGTCATGTTGTGTTAGCGCTTTGGGTAGCGGGTGGAATTTGGGCAACTCTCGCGCCGGGCGCGCAAGGTCCCGGGTGGATAGCCGTAATCGCGTGGCTTGGCCTGGTCGCGCAGCTCGTTCGTCCCTTTACCCTGCCAGCGAAGGGCACGACTTAATCGCCGAACCGGCCTTGGCCAACGGGCAGGCCAGATTCGCGAGACGGGTCTTAAAGACGCCGACTTCGATCGAAGCGGCAATCGACGAGCGATCAGATAAGACGTCACTGAGCACGAACATTGTGCGCAGACCAAATTGAGTCGTTCAGCGATTGGAGTCATACCCCGTGGTGCGATGCGGTTGCTACCATGAGCATGGTCAAATGCAAATGAAGGCTATTTCGAAGGAGAATCCGAGTTCGTCGCACACGTCGGCGAACATGGTCTTGGCTACACTAGCCGCCGTGACCGATGGTGGTTGGGACCGCTGTCGGTCGGCCTAGGGTTGGCGGATCGTTGGTCGATATCACGACCCTCTAAGACGCATCATAGGTTGGATGTGGAAGAAGCTTGCACAGCAGCAACGATTTACCGCGGCATGCGGCGCCAGAAACGACGCCTGCGAGCGGTGTCTCTGAAAAGATGCTGAGGACGGATGAGGTGCGCGACGCCCTCCGTGATGTGTACGATCCAGAATTGAACATCTCGATGGTCGAACTTGGGCTGCTCTACGACGTCGACATCTGCGGCCAGCAGGGCGAGGAAGTGACCATCACGATGACACTAACCTCACCGATGTGCCCGATTGGGCCCATGTTCAAGAAAGCGGTGGAGTCGAAAGTCATGACCCTGCCGGGGGTCAGGCGAGCGATCGTCGAGATCACGTTCAGTCCCCCCTGGGACCCGACGACAATGGCTAGCGAAGAAGCCAAGATGGAACTTGGCATCTGGTGAATGGCCATCGGTCAACGGACGTTAGCTGCAATCATAGGGCGGCTCCGGAAGAACGCATGCGACTACACTCAGCTGCGTGGTGTTTTCTCGACTTCTGCTTCAGATCGTCTCGGAATCTTCACGAACGGGTGGCACCCCAAAGAGATACTTGGAACTGATGTCGTCGACCGCCAACTCCCTCCCCGAAGGTCGCGCGATTGCGCACGTTGACACCGCGCAAACGGCGCGTGCGGCGGGCGTTCGCATGATGCGCGCGCAAGCGCGTAACGATCATCCGCTCTTCATCGAGATGCTTGCCGAGATCGTGGAACGGGAACGGACACTATGACGGTTGCAACACCTACGTCGACACGCGAAATACCAGACGTTCGCCACCCGCGTTACGATGTCGGGGAACGTCCCTTCATCGTCATCTGGGAGACGACCCGTGCATGCGACCTGGCCTGTCGCCACTGCCGAGCCGAGGCGATCCCCCGGCGCGATCCCCTGGAGCTCACGACGGAAGAGGCTCGCGCGCTGATCGACGAGATTGCGGCCTTCGGCCGGCCCTCACCGATCTTCGTGATCACGGGCGGCGATCCGATCAAGCGCGACGATCTGCCCCAGCTCGTCGCATATGCCACATCGCGCGGGATCCCCGTTGCCCTCTCCCCCTCGGCGACGCCGCTGGTCACACGGGAGCGGCTCGCCGAGCTTCATGACCTCGGCCTCAAGGCGATCTCGCTCAGCCTCGACGGGTCGCGCCCCGACATCCACGATGCATTTCGCGGCTTCCCCGGCGTCTTCGAACGCACGCTTCGTCTCTGGGACATCGCCTATGACGTCGGTCTGCGCGTCCAAATCAACACGACGGTAACGCGCCATAACGTGGAAGATCTCGCCTCGATCGCGCGACACCTCCGCCAACACGGGGCTGCGCTCTGGAGCGTCTTTTTCTTGGTTCCGACCGGCCGCGGACGCATGCTCGAGCCGATCACGGCATCGGAGTGCGAAGACGTGATGCACTTCCTCTACGACGTTGGGACCGTCTTGCCGGTGAAGACGACGGAGGGCCATCACTTCAAGCGCGTCGTGCTGCAGCGTGCCCGGCTCGCCAAAGGTGCAACACCCGATGCTCCGCTTTCGGTAGGATCACTCTATCGCCGGCTGCGGGAGCAGCTCGGCCCGGACTGGACGCCGGGACCGCGAGAGCGGCGCAGTCCGATGGACGTCAATGCCGGACGCGGCTTCGTCTTCATTTCTCATCGCGGCGACATCTGCCCGAGCGGCTTCTTGCCCTCCAGCGCGGGAAATGTTCGCACCAGCTCGCTACGCGACGTGTATCGCTCTAGCGACCTGTTCCACGGGCTTCGCGATCCGTCGCGCTTGAGAGGTCGTTGCGGACGATGCGAATTCGCCTCCGTCTGCGGCGGCTCGCGTTCGAGAGCGTACGCCGTCACCGGAGATCCCTTCGCAGAGGATCCACTATGCGCGTACCAGCCGCAATGACCGGCGAGACCTGCTGGCACGTTGCCGTCCTAGGCGGAGCAAGTTACCGATGAGTGTGGGATTTCTCGTTCTAGCCGTCTTTCTGATCATGGGCGGATGCGCGGTTGCAGTGATGGTAGCGGTCGCGCTCACCACGAGAGCCGCCCCTCTCCCACAAGCGAGCGTCCAATTTCGCGGTTACGTGCTGCGTCGTTGGTGGTTTCGCGTACTGGGGAGTGCTGTAGTCGTCGCATTCGTGATTTCGATCCCTTGGTTTCCCTATCCTCATGCGAAGCAGCTCCAAGCCCAGCGCCACTATCGAGTCGTCGCTGAGCAATTCGGCTTTCAATTACCGGAGGCCGTGCCCCTGAATACGCCGATCATCTTCGATGTGACGTCCCAGGACGTCAATCACGGCTTCGGTATCTACGACCCAACCGGCGTGCTGGTTTCGCAGGTCCAGGCGATGCCCGACTATGTGAACCATCTCTCGGTGGAGTTCACCACTCCCGGTCGCTATTTGGTCCGCTGCCTCGAGTACTGCGGCATCGCTCACGCCAACATGCAGGCCAGCTTCGAGGTGAAATGATGCAAGCTCTAACCGCACGTGATCTCGACCGGGCTCGCAGCGTCATGTGGACGTATGTGAGTACGGGACTCGCAATCTTCGGCCTCATGGCTTTCGTCGGACTGGCCATGCGCCTAGAGCAAGCCGGCTGGCTCAGCTATGGACCCGACATCTTCTATGCGCTTATGACCCTTCATGGCGCAGGGATGATCGTCGCGATCGCCATCGCCTCCATGGGCGGGCTGTGGTATCTGATGAGCCTCGAAGCACCGCTTGACGAGGGAATCGCATACTGGGCGTACGCTCTCATGGTAGTCGGCGTGATTGGTGTCCTTGTGAGCGTCCTCGGGGGCCACTTTGGCGCAGCGTGGACGTTCCTCTATCCCCTCCCGTTCGTCGGGACGTGGTGGCCGTCGTGGGCAACCGGCGCTTTTCTCATCGGCATGGCCTTCATCATGATCGGCTGGACCCTCTGGTGCGCGCAAATGCTAGCCTGCGTGTTGACCCGCTACGGCGGGTTCCGCGGTGCACTGGCATGGGAGCTCGTCTTTCACGCCAGAGAATTCGAGGCAAGCGGAAAGAAGCCGCCTCCGCCGCAAGCGTTCGCAGCACTCGTGGCCGCAGTCGACGGGCTGCTCACGGGCACACTGGGTATGGTCCTCGGGATCGCCCTGATCGTGCATTGGCTCGATCCGTCGGTGAGGTTGGATCCACTCTGGGCAAAGAACCTCACCTATTTCTTCGGGCACTCGCTGGCAAACCTCACGATCTACATGGCGGTCGCCGGCGTCTACGTTGCGATGCCGCGCTACACGCGGCGTGAGTACCATACCTCCGCCGCCCTTGCTGTGGCTTGGTGGGCAACACTCATTTTCGTCGCGACGGCGTATTTCCATCACTTGTACATGGATTTCGTGCAGTTTCCCGCGTTTCAGTACGTCGGAGAGGCGGCATCCTATCTCGCAGCGATTCCGACGGCCGTGATTACCGTCTACGGCAGTTTGATGCTCGTGTACCGCTCGCAGATGCGTTGGAGTCTCGGCTCGCTCTTCATCTATGCAGGGCTGATCGGTTGGATCGTCGGTGGCTTTGGGGCCTTGCTCGACGCAACCATTCCTTTCAATATCGACCTCCATAACACGCTCTGGGTGCCAGGCCACTTCCACACGTATCTCTTGGAGGGTGTTGTGCTCTTCGTGCTCGGCTGGGTCTTCATGATGCTCGAGGAGCGTAGCGCAACCATCTCGCCGGTGATCGTGCGCTGGTTGGTCGGAATTGGAATCTTTGGCGGAGGAGCGCTCTTCTTGCTTGGCTTCTACATCTCGGGGGCGGACGGCGTCCCCCGACGCTACGCGACACAGCCGGCACCGGGGCCGGAACTTTCGGCGTGGGCTTCCATCGGCGCCGTCATCCTGCTGGTTGGCCTCACGATTGCGTTGGTTGAAGGGATACGGCTCGCAGCTGTCGGCCGAAGGCGCACGACATGAGATGGAGTATGCTGGGCGCCTGGATCGCGGGCACCGCCACAGTCTTGGCGTCGATCATCCCCGCTTTTTCCGGTGTGAACGAGCCAGTCGCTATCCACCACCTCGACCACAGCGGTCTCATTCTCGGCGGTGTCGTGACGGCATCGCTTGCCTACAGCGTGTCTGCGCAAGACGGTTCCAATGCAACGGGGGCATGGCTCGCTTCGGCAATTCTCGCGCCGATCGCAATCATGCTGCTGATGTGGCCTTCGATGTATGAGTATCTCGATGCGCGCCCCTGGCTTCATGCGGCCGAGCACGTCTCGCTAGCGGGACTTGGCTTCGTCGCTGCGTATAGCGGTCAGCGGTACGCACGGGGCGTGGGCGTCGCCATCGGCATTCTCACGATCGCGATGGCGGCGGTCTCTGCAGGCGGCTACGGTATAGTCGCGCCCTAGAGGAGCCACCCAACCGATGATCGATAGCCAGGAGGCCAGCTCAACCCTACGCGCTAGTTACTCGTGCAACGGTACCGATAGCGGCTCACCTCCTCCGCGCTGTAGACGTCGCCCTCACCGGCGAATAGCAAGAACTCGCCCAATATAAGTGCGACAAACAGTCTGTAACGGCCTTTGACATCGAGTTGCGAAATATTTCATGGAAATTCGAACGACGGAGTGACAACGACTCGACGAATTCCCCGATAACGGAGACCCTGCGCTCCGCCAGCTCGCGCTCTTCTTTGAGCTAAGGCATTCGGCGATGCTGCCAAAGCTGCTGTTGAAATGGGAAGGGATTAGGAGCGGGGTGGCAGAGGGTGCTCGGTGCCGAGGCGAAGCGGGCGGCGACTCGGCGTAGCTTGTCAGGGTTGCGCATGATGTAGAGAGACGACGATTCCCGGTCTACCGTTGACGTTGAGCAGTTCGGCGTGGATCAAGTCGGCGTACTTGCGGTAGACACCCAAGAGGAACTTGCCGATACGGTCGGGGCCCCGAGGCGGTGCGCGGTGCGGACGTGTTCGCATGCGTGTGATGCGAGCTGGCGCACCCCCATCTCGCTACGCTCGAGCATCGTCGCGATTCGGAGTACGGCAGGCCGAGCACGTCGTGCAGCAAGAACGCAGCGCATTCGAGCGGCGTCAGACGTTCGAGCGCGAGCAGAAACGCGAACGATATGTCTTCGGCGAGTTCGGCGGCCTGTTCGGGTAACGTCGCGTCGTCGTCCACGATCGGTTCGGGCAGCCACGGACCGACGTAGACCTCGCGCTGCGCGCGCGGATTTCAAGCGATCCACACAGAGTCGCATAACCATCGTCCGCAAGTAGGCCGCGTCGATCGCGCACGTCGTGGCGTGCGAACCTGTGCCAGCGTGCGAACGCGTCCAGCACCACATCCTCGGCATCGCCGACCGATCCGAGCATGCGGTATGCGTGACGTACAAGCACAGGCCGCACCCGCAATCGTCGATTCGAATCGCGGTCAGCTTTGCCGCGAAGTACGGCGCGACCGGCACGTCACGCCGGTAGGAACTCATCTTTGTGCGTTGGACGCCGTCATGACGTTCATCTTGCTGAAGCTGATTTCGCTCGTCGTGCCGCTTCGGGCCAGCGACGGAGGGATCGAGGCCGGGGATCTCGCGATCCACGGGATCGATCCCATCCCCGCCGGAAAGTCATGAAGCTGGGCTCAGGCCTTCGATGCGTCGAGGGTTTTCAGATCGGTCGACTCGTCCGCTAACAGCGTGCGATCGACGGCGGGGCGCTCCTGCAGCAATCGCCGCGCGGCCGAGAGATCGCGGAAGCGGTTGACGGCCAGGCATGCGTAGAGCCTCCCGCCGTCCAGATAGAACGCGCTGAAGGACCCGCTCTCGAGAGAGCCACGCACGACCAGCTCGTCCCAATGCGCCGCATGGCCCACGTACTGCAAGGTCAGGTCATATTGATCGGACCAGAAGAAGGGCACCGGGGCGTAGGCCTCGCCCGCATCCAGCATGCTCTTCGCCGCCGCCACGCCGTGATTTTGGGCGTGATCGAAGTGCTCGACACGCAAGCGCTCACCCCACGTGGGGTGGAACCAGTTGGCGACGTCCCCCGCAGCGTAGACGTCGGGCGCGCTCGTGCGACAGTACTCGTCGACCACGATGCCGTTCTCCATCATCACCGCGTTACCGTCGAGAAAATCGGTTGCCGGCGCTACGCCGACGCCCACGACGGCGATGTCGCAAGCCACCTCTCGTCCATCAGTGAGCCGCGCCGCCTCGAGCTTTGCGGCACCGCAAAACTCCTGCAGACCCACGCCGATATGTAAAGTCACGCCATGTGCGCGGTGGACACCCGCGACCCATGCGCCCATCTGCTCGCCCAGCGCGCGCGCCAACGGCGTCGCGATGTCGATCATCGTCACGTTGCAACCCAGGATGCGCGCGGAGGCGGCTACCTCACAGCCGATGAAGCCGGCACCCACCACCAATACCCGCGGGCGCTTTGCCAGTGCCTTGGCTAGCGAAGCCGCCTCGCGCATCGTGCGCAGGTAGTGCACGCCCGGTAGCTCGCCGCCAGGCACGCGAAGGCGGCGCAGCGCGGATCCGCTCGCGACGAGCGCACGGTCGTAGCGCAGCGTCTCGCCGTCCGCGAGCGTCAACGTGTGCTCACGCACGTTCATGCGTTCGACCGGCATCCCTAAGCGCAGCTCGATCGCCTGATCTGCGTAATAGGCTTGCGGCCGCAGGAAAAGCTCTTCATCGTGCTTCTTGCCGCGTAGCCGCTCCTTGGAGAGTGGCGGGCGCTCGTACGGTCGCTCCGGCTCTGCGCCGATCAGCACGATGCGGCCGTCGAACCCGCGCGCGCGCAGCGTCTCTGCGGCTCTTCCACCCGCGAGATTGGCGCCGACGATCGCGAAGGTGCGCGGCGCGCTCATGAGCGCCGTGTGCTCGCATCGTCGCCGGCGACGACGGAGCCGGTCTCACTCACGGTGTGACGTCTCGTCGCCTTCGCGAGCCTTGAAGCCGATCGTCTTATGGTGGCCGTCGCAGAACGGCTTGTCTTCCGAGTGGCCACAACGGCAGAGCCACGTCTCTCCTTCGGTCTTGAGAATCTTGCCGCTGGGAAGCTGCAACGCGATGCTCCCGCGCACCCAGTACGGCCCGTCGTTGGTCGGCGTGATGATAACGTCGTCCGCCATCTGCCCCTCCTTAGTGAGGTAAAGCTTTCGCCCGTTGTAATTTGCAGAGGCAAATCTTCCTGCTTCTACGCCGCCGGTTTCACCGCCGTCTGACGACGACGGCCCGCGCGCTCTGGGATCACCTGCTCATTCGTCGTGGTATCGCCGCTCTCGGGGGAGCAGAGAAGCTGGGCGGCGCGCTTGGTGCCTACACGTTGCCGGCCGCAATCGCTGCCTGTCACGCGCGAGCGCGTACCGTTGCGAATACGGACTGGACGCGCACGGCGACTTCCTCGCAAAGCCCGGCCGCTTCGAGGAGGCATGCGTGGCGTTCGAGCGTGCGGCGCGAGCGCGCTAACTTCTACACGACTTTCCTACCGGTCAAGGCGTTGACGATCGCGAGGACGATCGCCACGACGAGCGCTATGTGGATGAGCGAGCCGCCGATGTGGCCGACGAGCCCGATGATCCAAAACAGCACGAGCAGCGCGATGAGGGTCCAAAGTATGCTTGCCATGCACCGCTCTTTCCCCCGGCGACGTCATCGGTGCTGCGACGTGGATCACATTAAGGCCTCCGCGGTGAAGACGTACGCTCGCATTGCGCCGTCGATCGCCTCGCCGGCGAAAGGGGCGCGCCGAGAACGCCGGCCTTACGAGGAGGACGCCTCGCAGTTGACCATCCAGTCAATGCCGTACCGGTCGGTGAGCATTCCGAACTTCGCGCCCCAGAAGGTATCCTGGAACGGCATGCTCACTGAGCCGCCCTCCGAGAGTCTCTTGAAGACCCCCTCCGCCTCGCTTACGTCGCGCGTTCCCAGCGAGAGCGAGATGCGACCTCCCGACCGCTTCGTTCCCGGAATTCCGTCGGAGGCCATGAAGCGCAGCGTCGGCGCTTCAAAGTTGGCGTGCATGACCTTCGTCTTATAGTCTGGCGGAAGTTGCGATTCCATGGGCGAGCCCTCGAAACGGTGCAACGACGTGACCTCGCCGCCGAAGACGTCCGCATAAAAGGCGAGCGCTTCCTCACAATTCCCGTCAAAGAACAAATATGGCTCGAGTTCCATGTTGTCGACCTTTCTGTTTCAGCAAGTCAACATACGGCACGTCGGGCGCCACCCGCCCCCCGGCGATGGGCCACTTAGGCGACGCTATTTTCGCCGTCGTCGTGATCCAATGCTTCGGATCGGACGTAAACCACCTTCTTCGAACGCAAAGGCGGGTCGTCACGCCGCCCGCGGTTGACTCGCGGATCGCCTAGCGCTTGACGCTGTTGGCATAACATGTTACAAAATTGCCCACAATATTGTGACAGTTCTTGGCGTGCATACGCCAAGGCAGGAGGACCATGGATGGGCCTTACCCGCAAACGACTGCTCGCCGCAGGCGCGGCCACGGGGGCCTTCGCGTCGATCGGCATCCTCCGTTGGCCCGGCGACGCCGCCCAATTCACCTTTAAGCTGGCGAACGATCAGACGCCGACGCATCCGATGAACGTTCAGACGGCCGCAGCCGTCAAGCGCATTCGAGAGGCGTCGGGTGGCCGGATCGAGATTCAGCTGTTTCCGAACAGCGCGCTGGGCGGCGATCCTGACATGCTCGCGCAGCTGCGCTCCGACGCCATCCAGCTGCTGCAGACGGGGAACAACATCCTCGGCTCGCTCATCCCTTCCGCAGCGCTCTTGAGCATCCCGTTCGCGTTCGATTCCTTCAAGCAGTTTCAAAGCAGCGCCAACGGGCCGCTCGGCGCGTACATCCGCGGCGCGGCCCAGAAGATCGGCTTGCGCGGCTTCGAAGGCGCCTTCTACGGCGGCTTCTTCGAGGTCGAAAACCGGCTCCGCCCCATCAACGCGCCGGCCGATCTGAAAGGGCTCAAGATCCGCGTTCCTCCGGGACCGATCGACGTCGAAGCCTTCAAGGCCTTCGGCGCGACGCCCACGGTCATCACCCTGGCAGAGGTCTACACGTCCCTGCAAACGCGCTTGGTCGACGGCATCGAGGTTCCGTTGCCGACCGTGCGCAACTTCAAGTTCTACGAGCAAGTCAAGTATTGCTCGCTGACCAATCACATGGGTCTGGCGTACCTCCTGCTTGCGAACGCGGAGGCGTGGCAGCGCTTACCAAAGAACCTGCAAGATATTCTCGACCGCGAGTTCAACGCCGCCGCCGCCGACGCCACGAAGGCGATGGCAGAGCAGGAAGTCTCCCTGACATCCGCGCTCGTTGCGGACGGTATCGTCTTCAATCGTCCCGCTCTCGAGCCGTTCCGTCAGGTCATTCGAAGCTCCGGTCTCTACGGCCGCTGGCGCGACCAGTTTGACTCCAAGGGCTGGGACGCGCTCGAGAAGACCGCGGGCAAGCTCACGTAGCGTCCCGATCGCGACCGGCCCACGGGCACGGCAATCGACGATCGACGAGGGGACCTGGCCGAGCCGGTCCCCTCGTTCGCGTGAGGAATTCGTTGCTCAACGACCGTCTCTTTGTAGATCGGCGACAAACGGCGGGCCGACGAATTTGTACGTCGCGCACGTAGATTCGCGACGGAGCATCATCGTACACTGGAAACGAACGGCGAAGAGCCTACGTCCATACGGAGGTCGCTTAGCGTGATCGTGACCGGCTCAGAGACCCAATCTCTGCTGGAGATGCGCGACCGAGAGGTCCCACGCGGGGTAAGCACCGCGCATCCGATCTTCGTCGAGCGAGGCGAAGGGGCGCGGCTTTGGGACGTCGAGGGCAACGAATACCTCGACTTCATCGGTGGAATCGGCGTGCTCAACCTGGGCCACCGCCATCCGCGCATCGTGGAGGCGGTTCGCGCGCAACTGGAGCGTTTCACGCATACCATGTTCCAGGCGGCGATGTACGACGGCTACGTTCAGCTCGCTCAGCGCCTCAATCGCCTCACGCCGGGAACGCAGCCGAAGAAGACACTGCTGGTCTCGACCGGTGCGGAGGCAATAGAGAACGCCGTCAAGATCGCGCGCGCTTACACGGGACGTCCCGGCGTCATCACGTTCCAGCACGGCTATCACGGCCGCACCTTGCTTACGCTCAGCATGACGGGCAAGACGGCGCCGTACAAGCAGAACTTCGGGCCTTACTGCGCCGAGGTCTATCAAGCGCCGTATCCGTACGAATATCGTGGTTGGAGCAGCGAGCGCGCATTGGCGGCGCTCCAGGACCTCTTCGACGCGGAGATTCCGGCCGACCGAGTCGCCGCGATCGTCATCGAGCCCGTCGCGGGTGAAGGCGGCTTCATTCCCGCGCCGACCGATTTCTTGCACGAGCTGCGTGCCCTAACCGCGCACCACGGGATCGTATTCGTCGCCGACGAGATTCAAACCGGTTTTGGACGTACCGGTGCGATGTTTGCCGTCGAGCATGCGGGGATCGAGCCTGATCTCGTCTGCGTCGCGAAGAGTCTCGCCGGTGGCCTCCCGCTCGCCGGTGTGGTCGGCCGCGCCGAGATTATGGATGCCCCAGAGCCCGGCGGCCTCGGCGGCACGTACGCAGGCAATCCTCTGGCCTGCGCCGCGGCGCTCGCCACGCTGGACATCTTCGAGAGCGAGCAGATCCTGCCGCGCGCGAAGCGTCTGGGCGAGCGCATCCAACGTGAGTTCCGCGAGCTCGCAGCCACCTATGCGCACATCGGCGACGTGCGCGGTATCGGCCCGATGGTTGCGATGGAGCTGGTTGAGGATCGTGATTCCAAACGTCCGGCCGGCATGCTTGCGGCGGCGCTCCAAGCCGACGCGCGCAACCGGGGTCTACTCCTCATGCGCGCCGGCGCCGAGGGCGGCGTGATCCGCATTCTCGTTCCGTTGGTCATCACCGACGACGAGCTCGAGCTCGGCCTGCGTAGGCTGCGCGAGAGCTGCGCCGCCGTCCTGAAGTAGCCGTTCGCACTCGCGACAACCTGCTGCACGACGAAAGGGGGATTATGCGACCGCTGATTCGTACGGGTGTGCTCTCCATTGCGATACTTGGACTCATCGCCCCGCTGACGCAAGCTCGCGCCGACGTTCCGGAAACCATCAAGATCGGCGTGACGGCGCCGCTCTCGGGTCCCGGCGCACAGTCCGGGCTCTCGCTTCAAACCGGGATGAAGCTCGCCGCCGACATCGCCAACGAAAAAGGCGGCATTCAGGTCGGGGGCAAGCGCGCCAAGGTCGAGGTCGTCTTCGAAGACGATCAGTCGAACCCGGCCGCCGGCGTGAACGCGGCTCTCAAGCTGCTTACGCAGGAGAAGGTCAACTTCTTGATCGGCGACGCCTTCCGCAGCGACGTGACGCTCGCCGTGATGGATCTCGCACCGCAGTTCAATGTCACCATCATGAGCGGCGAGCCCGTGGCGGCTTCGATCTCCCAAAAGATCGCCAAGGATCCCAAGAAGTACGCGAACTTTTGGAAAGGCAACTGGTCGAGCGACAGTTACGCCGGCGCGATCTACGAGTCGGTGATGGACCTCGTCAAAGCCGGCAAGATCGATCCCAAGAACAAGACCGTGGCCTTCGTAAGCGAGGACACGGAGTACGGCCGCACGATCTCCGAGCTGACCGGTCAGGCCTTCGAAAAGGCCGGCTGGAAGCAGCTCGACATCGAGACCGTGCCATTAGGAACCTCGGATCTCTATCCGCAGCTCAACAAGATCAAGGCAATGAACCCGGCACTGGTGATGGGGACCTTCACCTCGACCGAGTCCGGCTCTGCACTGGTCAAGCAATTTCACGAGCTCGGGATGAACGCGACGCTCGCGGGCATCTACTTTCCGAACCGCCCCGACTTCATGAAAGCGGCAGGAAAGTCCGCCGACGGCCTGCTCTGGGCGACCTTGCTCTACGATCCCATCCACAATAGAGAGCAGGCGAAGTTTGCCGCTTTCGCCGAGCAGAGACTCCATCAGAAGCCGAACTACGACATCGTCGCGGGCTACGACATCATGAGCGTGGCGTTGGAGGCGATCTCCAAGGCCGGCTCCTTGGACGCCGCCGCAGTCGACAAGGCGATGGCGAGCATGAATTACAAGAGCGTCCTTGGGCGCTACGCCTTCGACAGCGCCAATCATACCGTCAAGGTAGGCGCGAACTATATCCCGGTACCGGTGGCTCAAGTCATCAACGGCGAGAGCTACGTGATCTGGCCGGGCACGGTCGCGACGCACGCCTTCGAGCCGCAGACCTGGGCCAAGGGAGCCAAGTGAGTCAGGCGCTCCTCGCGCTCTCGGGCATCCGCAAGAGCTTCGGCTCGGTCCGGGTGCTCGAGAGCCTGGACCTCGAGGTGGCGGAGGGCGAGATCCACGGCCTCATCGGTCCAAACGGGGCCGGAAAGACGACGCTCTTCAACATCATCTCCGGCGCGCTGCGCCCCGACGGCGGAACGGTGAAGCTGCATGGACGGCGCGTCAATCACCTGCGCCCCGATCAGCGCTGCCTCGCGGGGCTCGCTCGCACCTTCCAGATTCCGCGTCCTTTTGCGCGCATGACCGTTTTCGAGAATGCCTATGTCGGCGCGGTCTTCGGCCAGGTGAGCCGCGAGCGCCGGAACGCGCGCGCGGAGGAACGGGCACGTGAGGCGTTGCGCATCGTCGGCTTGGAGCAGCAAGCGCAGCTACTCGCCTCTACGCTTTCGACAGGGCAGCGCAAGATGCTCGAGCTCGCACGCGCGGTGGCGACCGGCGCGCGCCTCTTGCTGCTCGACGAGGTGATGGCCGGGCTCAACCCCGCCGAGGTCGACGAAGTCGGCGCCGCGCTGCGCGATCTGCGCGCGAGCGGACGCACCCTCGTGATGGTCGAGCACGTGATGAAGGCCGTGATGGGGCTTTCCGATCGCGTGAGCGTCCTCTTCAGGGGCAAGATCCTCCTGACCGATACCCCGCAAACCGTCGTCGGCGACGCACGCGTAGCGGAGGCATACCTTGGATCCGCGGCAAGCGTTGCTTGAAGTCGATCGGATCGACGCGGGTTACGGTGACGTCCAGGCGCTTTGGGGCGTCTCCTTGGACCTGCGCGAGCGTGAGATCGTCGCGCTCTTGGGGTCCAACGGCGCCGGAAAGACGACGATCCTGCGCGCGATCTCCGGGCTCATCCCCACGTGGGGCGGAACGATCCGCTTCGAAGGTCAGGCGCTCGACCGTCTCGCGCCGAGCGAGATCGTCGCGCGCGGGGTCGTGCACGTACCCGAGGGGCGCCACGTCTTTCCGAAGATGACGGTGCTCGAAAACCTGCGGGCCGGGGCCTATACGGCGGCCGCATGGCGCCGGCAACGCGAGTCGCTCGCCGAGGTCTTCGATCTCTTCCCGCGCTTGCGCGAGCGCGCCGGACAATATGCGGGGACGCTCTCCGGCGGCGAGCAGCAGATGCTGGCCATTGCGCGCGGCTTGATGTCGGGACCGCGCGTGCTCTTGATCGATGAGCCCTCGCTGGGACTTGCGCCGGTCATCGTCGATGCTGTCTACGCCACCTTTGGGCGCATTCGAGAGCTCGGCTGCGCGCTGGTGATCGTCGAGCAGAATCTTCAGCGCGCGCTCGCCGTTGCCGATCGCGCGTACGTCGTCACCCACGGGCGTGTGACGATGGCGGGAACCAGCCAGCAGGTTGCCGCCGATCCCGAGATCCGTCAAGCTTATCTGGGGATGTGAGGGGAGCTGCCGAGGATGAACATCGGTCAACTCGTGATCGACGGCCTGGTGGCGGGGGCGATGTACGCCATCATGGCCAGTGGCCTTTCGCTCGTCTGGGGCACCGTTGGCATCCTGAACTTCGCGCACGGCGAGTTCTACATGATCGGCGGCTACGCGCTCTACTTCACGCTCGTCGAGCTCAACGCAAATCCGCTGCTCGCCGTGATCGCCGCCGTGCTCGTGACCTTCGGCATCGGGGCGTTTGTCGAGATGGGCGTGTTGAGGTGGCTCCTCAATCGTCGCGAGTGGGAGCTCCCGACGCTGGTTGCGACGCTCGGCCTTTCGGTCTTCCTCCAGAACCTTGCGCTGCGGAGCTTCGGCGCCACCGACAAGAGCGTGCCGTATCTGTTCCACAGCGTCTATCACGTGGGCCGCGTGACGATCGCCTCACAGCGCGTCGCGATCGTCGCCGTGGCGGTGATCGCCTTCGCGCTGCTCTGGGGAGCCATGCGATTCACGCGGTTCGGCATCGGCCTGCGGGCGACGGCGCAGGACCGTGACGCCGCGACGCTCATGGGGATCGACGTGAAGAAGATCTACCTTTTAGCGTTTGCCATCAGCGCGGCGCTCGCGGCGCTGGCTGCGACGATGCTCTCGCCGATCTTTTCGATCAATCCGTGGATGGGGGCGCGTCCGCTGCTCAAGGCGATCGTCGTGGTCGTCCTCGGCGGCATGGGCTCGATCGAGGGGGCGATCATCGGCGGCTTCGGCCTCGGGATCATCGAGTCCATCGGCGTGGCGCTCGTCTCCTCGGAGTGGGAGGACGTGATCGCTTTCGGCTTGTTGATCCTCACGCTCTGGCTCAAGCCCTCCGGGCTCTTCGGGACGCGCGAAGCATGAAGCTCCGCCCTGTGCTCGGCGCCACCATCGGCGGCGCGATCGTCTTGGCGTTCCTCCCACTTGCGTGCCACAACCAGTATCTCATGCACGTGGCCGTGATAGCCTTCATTTTCGCCGCGCTGACGGCGAGCTGGAACCTCGTGGGCGGCTACGGCGGGATGTTCACCTTCGGCCACCAGGCGTTCTTCGGCCTCGGCGCCTACACGGCGGCGCTCCTGGCGATCAATCTCGGCTGGTCGCCGTACGCCGGCATCTTCGCGGGCGGCATGTTTGCGACCATCGCCGGCATCATCATCGGCGTTCCCGTGCTCCGCCTGCGCGGGGCGCCCTATATCTCGATCGCGACGCTCGCCTTCGCCGAGGTGGTGAGGATCATCGCCGACAACCTGACGAAGCTCACGCACGGCGAGACGGGGCTCGTCGGCATTCCGACCCTGCCGTCGTTCGCGCTGCCGGGAATCGGCCAGGTCACCTTCAGCCTCGCCGACAGCAGGCCGTACTACTACGTCTCGCTGATGGCGCTCGTGGCCGTGCTCGTGATCGTCGGGCTCCTGCTTTCGACGCGCGTCGGCCTCGCGCTCGGCGCGATCCGCGATTCCCCGGAGGCCGCCGAGAGCCTGGGCGTCGCGCTCACGACGTACAAGGTGCTCATCTTCCTCACCAGCTCGTTCATCGCCGGATGCATCGGCGGACTCTATGCGTTCGTCGTCAGCGTGCTCACGCCGTCGACGGTGCTCAGCGTCGAGATCATGGTGCAGATCATCGCGATGGCGCTGATCGGTGGTCTCGGGACCTTCTTCGGGCCCGTGCTCGGCGCGCTCATCCTCACCGTGGGCCTCGAACTGCTGCGCGCCTTCAGCGATTGGCAGCTGGTCATCTACGGCGCGCTGCTCGTCGTCGTCGTTATCGCGCTCCCCGGGGGCTTGATCTCGCTGCCGAAGCGCATCACCGAGATCGCCGGCCGCATCGTCTCCGCTCCCAAGTCGCGACCGGCGGCCGATTCCGTTGCGATCTCCAATCGTTTCGAACAGGAGAAACCATGAAAACCGTTGATGTGAAAGAACGTGTCGCCGGTTGCGTCGATGCGCTCTTCGACGAGGAAGTCTCCTATGTGCAGGAGCTCGTGCGCCGTCCGAGCCGCCTCGGCGAGACCAACGCGTGCCAGCGCTTCGTCGCCGAGAGCCTCGCCGGCTTCGGCCTCGACGTCAACGAAGAGACTATCGACGTCGAACGCCTCCGGCGCGACCCGCGCTATGCGCCGGTAAGCTGGTCATACGAAGGACTCATCAACGTCATCGCGACGGCAAAGGCCGGAGCTGCCGGCGGCCGTTCACTCATCCTCAACGGCCACATTGACGTCGTTCCCGAGGGACATCACGATCAGTGGCACGTTCCGCCGTGGAGCGGCGTGGTGAAGGACGGTAAGCTGTACGGTCGCGGCGCCGGCGACATGAAGGGTGGGATCGCGGCGGCGATCTTCGCGCTGCGCGCCGTGCAGCACGCCGGCTGCACGCTCAAGGGCGACGTCATCGTCGAGACGGTGATCGATGAGGAGTGCTGCGGCAACGGCACGCTGGCGACGCTCGTTCAAGGGCATCACGCCGACGGCGCGATCATTCCCGAACCGCTCTCGGGATTGGTGATCGGATCGACGGGCGTGATGTGGTGCCAGATTCGTGTCTTCGGACGCGGAGCGCACGCGCAGTCGGCGGCCGCCGCGGTCAACGCCGCGGAGAAGGCCTATCCGATCATCAAAGCCCTGCGTGCGTATGAGGAGGAGCTGAACGCGCCGGCGCGCCGCCACCCGATCCACGAGGGCCATCCCCATCCGTACAACATCAACCTCGGCGGCGTGCACGGCGGCGTCTGGGCCTCTTCGGTCCCGGAGGACTGTAAGCTCGATGTGCGGATCGGCTTTCCGCCCGGCATTTCCATCGAGCAGATGCATGACGAAGTGCGCGGGGTGGTCAGGCGCGCCGCGGATGCCGACCCGTGGTTGCGCGAGAACCCACCGGTCGTGGAGTTCAACGGCTTCCACGCTCCCGGTTGGTTCATCGACACGGAGACGGATCTCTTCAAGATCGTTCAGCGCAACATGGAGCGCCGGACTGGGAAGGTGCCCTCGCTCGAGGCGATTACCGGGACTACCGACAACCGCTACTTTAGCTGTGAGGGAATCCCCAACGTCTGTTTCGGACCGGCGGCCGAGCGTATCCACGCGATCGACGAATGCGTCGATCTCGCGAGCCTGCGCGAGGTAACCCACATCATCGCAGCCACCATCATTGACTTCGTAGGAGTCGAACGCTGATGCAGAACGTTCAAGCTTCGTTCACCGTGGGGATAACGCAGATGTCGTGCTCCTCCGAGCCGACGGCCAATCTCTCGAAGGCCGTCGAACGTATCCGTGCGCTGGCGAGTGACGGCGCGAACGTCGTCTGCTTGCAGGAGCTCTTCAATAATCAGTACTTCTGCCAGCGGATGGATCCCGAGCTCTTCGATCTCGCTGAGCCGATCCCGGGACCGACGACGCAGGCGCTCGGCGAGGTGGCGCGGGAGCTGGGCGTCGTCGTCGTCACGTCGATCTTCGAGAAGCGCGGCCCGGGCGTCTATCACAATACGGGGATCGTCCTCGACGCCGACGGATCGCTTGCGGGCGTCTATCGCAAGGCGCACATCCCCGAGACGCCGCGCTACCATGAGAAGTACTACTTCGCGCCGGGAGAGTCGCCGCAATGCGCCTGGCAGACGCGTTACGGGAAGATCGCGGTGCTCGTTTGCTGGGACCAGTGGTTCCCCGAGGCGGCGCGCATGGCGGCGCTCCAAGGGGCCGTGCTGATCGTCTATCCGACGGCGATCGGACACCGCGACGGCGAGCGGATGCAGATGGGCGAGACGAAGTCGCAGGCGTGGGAGACGATGCAGCGCAGCCACGCGATCGCCAACGGCTGCTACGTCGCGGGCGTCAACCGCGTCGGCTACGAGCAGGGTCCCAATGGCGGCCTCGAGTTCTGGGGCAAGTCGTTCGTCGCCGATCCGTTCGGACGGATCCTCGCGCAGGCGGGTGGTGAAGAAGAGTCGCTGACGGCGATTTGCGATCCGCTCGCTGTCGATCGCCAGCGGCGCTACTTGCCGCTCCTGCGCGATCGTCGCGTCGAACTCTATGGGAGCATCATGCAGCGCTACGTCGGAAGCTAAGGATTAGGCGTGCCCTCGTCGAGGTGGTAGGCGAGCTGCAGATAGAAGCGCGTCTGCGGGTCGTCGAACGAGATCTGAAGCGAGTCGGCAGCGCAACGTAAGCGGTAGCGCAGCGTGTTCGGGTGGATCGCGAGCGCGCTCGCGGCCTCACGTAGGTTGAAGCCGGCCGCGACGAAGGCGCCGACCGTCTCCACCAACACGTCGCCGTTGCGCTGTGCGCGCAGCGAACCGAGGTAGCGATCGACGAAGGCGCGCTGCGCTTCGGGATCACCCTGGAGCACGCGCGGAAAGATCAACTCGTCGTAACGCGCGATCTCGCCCGGCTTGCCGTACGCAGCGAGCGAGAGAGCCTCGCGGTAGCTCAGACGCACACCTTCGATCCCGCGGTGGACGCGGCCGAGGAGCACGGCCACACCTTCGCCGCGCAAGTGCTCGACAAGCGGCTCGACCGCGCATGTCTCCGGAAGCAGCGCCACGACGTGGTTGAGTGTAACGGCCAGGAGCGGCGATTCGCCGAGCCGCTGAAGACGAGCGCGCAAGCGCGCGGCGACGCGTTCGCGGCGCATCAAGCCGTCGCGGCTGACTGGCACGGGCTCGTTCAGGACGAAGACGCCGGCACGATACGCGCTCTCGGGCGCGAAGCCCAGGAGGCTCGCGCGCTCGAGCACGTCCGGCGCCACCTCGCCGCTGCCTTCGATGAGCGAGGAGATGCAATCCGACCCCAGGCGCAGCTCCAGCGCGCGCAGCTCGCGCTGGTGGGCGATGCGTAACGCCGCCACGACCGCCGCATGCTCGGCGGCGCGGGCGTCGAGATCGTTGAGCGGGGTCTCGCCCTCGATAATCCAGACGGAACCGATCAGCTCGCCGTTGAGGCGAATCGGGCAAACCAGGCGCGGCCGCAACCCCACCTCCGGGATCGGGGGTACGTGCACTGGGGCGCCGCTGGCGCGAATGGCGGCCAAGATGCCCCGCGATTGAAGCGCGTGCGTTACCTCTTCCGGGGTGCGCGCCTGCTCGAGCGTCAGGCGGCGCACGGAGTCATCTTGATCGTGCACCGTGTAGAAGGCCAAGAGCCGCCCGTCGGTGTCCTCAAACGTGACGGAACGATCGAGAAGGCGTCCAAGCGCCCGCGCGAGGTCTTGAAGCGTCGCGCCCTCCGTGGCGACGCGCGTCAGCTCGCGGTGGATCAGCTCAGAACGTTCGATGATGTGGTACTGCTCGGTGAGGATCGCCCGATGGAGCTCCTCGGTCACCGTCACGAAGGGCGTTTCCCACGGGATCTCGAGAAGCGTGAGGTCGCACCGATCCGCCTCTTCGCGGGCGCCGCGCGAGAAGTGGTCGAGGTATTGGGGTACCGCGAGGCAGAGTCCGGCAAGGCCTTTTTCGGCCAACGAACGGATCTGCGCGCGCTGGTCCGTTGGCTCGAGGGGCCATCCATAGCCGGCGGTTAGGAGAAGATCGCCGGCACGCACCCACGCGCCGGGATTTGGTATGTCGACGACGTGTGCCCAGCGGACTTCATGATCGAGGCCGCCTTCGCCGGCCACGACGCGAGTCCCGCGAAACGAGGGAAGCAGGAGTGCCTCTCGCAGCCTCATCAACGCCTAGTTGTTGGTCCTCATCGCGCGGCGCCCCTTCGGCCGCACGTGCGGTGGTGTCTTCGCATTGGCTCCCATGGGTTTAGGCCATGATGCATGGATCGAGTACGGAGCGTCCTTGCGGCACGGCCAGCATTTGATATATAATATATCAAATGCCTGCGCTTGATCGGCCTTCCGAGGCACGCACCATCCAGCAGCTCATCGCCGACTCTTTGCGTTTGGCGATTGCCGAAGGGCGTCTCGTGGCGGGGCAGCGTCTCCGTCAAGACGAGATCGCGGCGGAATTCGGAGTCAGTCATATTCCGGTCCGCGAGGCTTTTCGGGAGCTCGAGGGGCAGGGACTGGTCTCCGTACTGCCGCGCCGTGGCGCCGTCGTGACGTCGCTGACGCCGGACGAGATCGAGGAGGTCGTCGAGATGCGCGCGCTCTTGGAGTGCGCCTTGCTGCGTCATGCGATCCCTCATATCGACGACAGGGTCCTCGCGCAAGCAGAATCCGTCATAGACGCGATCGATCGAGAACGCGACAATGAGCACTGGAGCGCACTCAACTGGCAGTTTCATGCCACGCTCTATCGCGCGGCCGGGCGGCCGCGCCTCTTCGCCGCGATCGAGGCGCTCCACGCGAACGTCGGCCGGTACCTGCGCGTCGAGGAATCGGTGCTGCACAACCGCACAGACTCGCAGGAGGAGCATCGTCGTCTGCTGCGGCTGATCCGGCGACGGCGGGCCGGCGAGGCGGCGAAGTTACTGGCGCAGCACATCACTGGACCGGGGGCGAACCTCGTCGCGCGCCTCCGCCGCGGCGCTTCCCTAAAGGACGGTACGTCATGTTGAAGAGATCCCTTGCACCGCCGAGGCTCGGTGTCAACGGTGAGCGGCTCTTGGAACGGCTTCTCGCCCTGGCGGAGATCGGCGCAATCGAGGGCGGCGGCTGTTGCCGCCTCGCGTTGACCGATGCGGACCGGCGCGGGCGCGACCTCGTGGTCGGCTGGATGCGCGATCTCGGGCTCGAGATCACGATCGACCGTATCGGCAACATCATCGCCGTGCGCCGTGGCGTGGAGGATACGGAGCCGGTGATGACCGGCTCTCACATCGACACTGTTGCGACTGGCGGGAAGTACGACGGTAACCTCGGCGTGCTCGCCGCTCTGGAAGTCGTCGCGACGCTCAACGACGCCGGCATCGCCACGCGTCGCCCGCTGGCCATCGGCATCTTCACCAACGAGGAAGGCGCGCGCTTCGCGCCCGACATGTTGGGATCGTTGGTCTACGCCGGTGGTCTTCCGGTCGAAGAGGCGCTCGCCATTCGAGGCATCGACGGCGCGATGCTGGGCGAGGAGCTCGCGCGCATCGGTTATGCGGGCTCCACTCCGTGTGGCGCGATCAAGCCTCACGCGTACGTCGAGCTCCATATCGAGCAGGGCCCGATCCTCGACACTGAGGGCGTCACGATCGGGGCGGTCCACGACTTGCAAGGCATCTCGTGGCAGGAAGTCACGATCACTGGCCAATCCAACCACGCGGGAACGACGCCGATGCGCCTTCGCCGTGACGCGGGTTACTGCGCGGCGGCGATCTCGTACGAGGTTCGACGTCTCGTTCGGGAGTTCGGCGCGAATCAGGTAGGGACGGTCGGTGTCATCAACCTTCATCCCAACCTCATCAACGTCGTTGCCGCACGTGCGAAGGTCACCGTCGACCTGCGCAACACGGACGAATCGGTCCTTCAAGACGCGGAGCGACGACTCTCCGCCTTCTTGAACGAACTCGCCGAGGCCGAGAAGGTGAGGATCGAGACGCGGCGGTTGGCGCGATTCGAGCCGGTGATCTTCGACGAGAGCATCGTGCGGCTCATCGAGGAAACCGCCGGCGAGCTTGGCTACAGCCATCGGCGCATGACGTCGGGAGCTGGCCACGACGCGCAAATGATCGCGCGGCTCTGCCCGGCGGCCATGATCTTCGTGCCGAGTCGAAACGGAATCAGTCACAACCCCGCCGAGTTCACGGAGCCTTTCGACCTCGAAGCGGGCGCCAACGTACTGCTCGGCGCCGTCATGAAACTGGCAGGATAGCATGATCGATCAGCACAGCCTTGTGTCCCGCGGGCGCCGCGACGCTCGTCTACTCACGCCGATAGCCTATCTCGCGTGCGTGGAGTGCGGAAAGCGTTATCAGCCGTCGCCGGATCTCTACGTCTGCCACGATTGCGGCCTGCGCGGCATCCTCGACGTCTCCTATGCCTACGACCGCGCGCACATCAGCCGCGAGAGTCTCGCGGCTGATCCCGAGCGCTCGATCTGGCGGTACCTGCCGCTCCTACCGATCACGCAGACCGAGACGATCCCCGACCTGCACGTCGGATGGACGCCGCTCTACCATGCGAGGCGCCTCGGTGAGCAGCTTGGTCTTCGTCAGCTCTACATCAAGGACGACGGGCGCAACCCGACGGGCTCGTTCAAGGATCGTGCGAGCGCCCTCGGCGTCGCCAAAGGGCGGGAGTTTGGAAGGCGCACGATCACTTGCGCTTCGACCGGCAACGCGGCCTCGTCTCTCGCGGGCTTTGCGGCCTGCGCCGGCGTGGAGACGTATATCTTTGTGCCGGCCGGCGCCCCGGAGGCCAAGGTGACGCAGCTCCTCGTCTACGGTGCGCACGTGCTCTTGGTGGATGGCAGCTACGACGAAGCGTACTACCTGTGCAACGAGGCCGCCGAGCGTTTTGGTTGGTACAACCGGAACTGCGCGATCAATCCCTATTTGATCGAAGGCAAGAAAACCGTGGGTTTCGAGATCTGCGAGCAGTTCGATTGGGTCGTGCCCGACCGCGTGATCATGGCCGTCGGCGACGGCTGTTCGATCGCCGGAGCCGCCAAGGCGTTCCGCGAGCTGATGCAGCTTGGACTAACCGATCGCGTGCCGCGCATGACGGGCGTGCAGGCGGAGGGCTGCGCGCCCTTGACGCTGGCTTTCGAACGCAACGAGGAGCCAGTCACGTTGCGCCCGCAGACACTCGCCGACAGCATCGCGGTCGGTGAGCCGCGCAATGCGCGCAAGGCTCTTGACGCCATCCGCTCGAGTGGCGGGACGATGGTGAGCGTGAGCGATGAGGCCATCCTGGAGGCGATGACGTTCCTGGCGCGCGCGACGGGCGTTTTCGGCGAGCCGGCTGGTACGGCTGCGCTGGCTGGACTCCGGCAGCTCGTCGAACGCGGCGAGATCGACCCGGACGAGCGGGTCGTCGTCGTCGTCACCGGCAATGGTCTCAAGGACATCAAGAGCGCCCAGCGTGTCGCGGGTACAGCATCGCACATTCGGCCGGTCCTAGCGGACGTCGAGCGCGTCTTGGAAGGCATGGCGTGAGCGTGTCGCGCCGCTTGTTTGACCTCATCATCAGTGGAGGAGAGATCGTCGACGGGACTGGCGCGCCGCGTTATCGCGGCGACCTTGGGATTACCGGTGATGTAATCACCGCCATCGGCGATCTCTCGGGGATGCGTGCTGGCGAGGTCGTTGACGCCGCCGGTCGAGTGGTCTGCCCCGGCTTCATCGACATGCATACGCACTCCGATCTCTTCGTCTTGGAGCAGCCGTTTCTCGCGCCGAAGATCCGACAAGGCATCACTACGGATCTCCTCGGCCAAGACGGCATCGCGGCCGCCCCGCTACCACCTCAATATCTCGACACGTGGCGCAGGCATCTCGCCGGTCTCGACGGCGGCCCGCCAATTGCTTGGGATTGGGACGATGTTGCAAGCTATCTTGCGAAGGTCGAGCGTAGTGGACCGAGCTACAACATCGCGTTCCTCGTGCCGCACGGCAACATCCGCATGCAAGTCATGGGTCTCGATGGGCGCACGGCGACCGCTGCTGAGCGCGCGGCGCTGCAGGCGGCGCTGCGTTCTGCTCTTGAGCAGGGCGCACGCGGCATGTCGACCGGCTTGATCTACCCGCCCTGCTGTTATGCAAACACAGAGGAGCTGACGGCACTCTGTGAGGTGCTCGCGGCGTATGGCGCGCCGTTCGTCGTCCATCAACGCAGCGAGGGCGACGAGATCATCGAGTCGATGGGTGAGCTCATTGCGATTGCGCGTACGACCGGCGTCCACCTTCACTTCTCGCATCTGAAGGTCTGCGGCCGAAAGAACTGGTCCAAGGTTGATGCGGTCCTCGGCGAGATCGACGCAGCACGCTCCGCGGGCCTCGCCATCACCTTCGACCAATATCCCTACACGGCCGGGAGCACGATGCTCAGCGCGATTCTGCCGCCGTGGGCGCACGCCGGCGGCACCCAGTGTCTGTTGGAGCGACTGCGGGATCCGGCGTCGCGCGCGCGCATGGCGCGAGAGATTCGCTCGGGACTCCAGGGTTGGGACAGCATTGCGGCGTGGGCAGGTTGGGATAACATCGTCATCACTTCGGTCGAGAGCGAAGCAAATGCTCCGTACGTCGGTAAGAACCTTCGGGAAATCGCAGAGCTCCGGTGTCAGTCCGACCCGCTTGAGGCGGCATTCGATCTGATCGTCGAGGAGTCGAACGGCGTGGGGATGATCGACTTCGTAATCGATGAAGAAGGCATCTGCCGCATTATCGCCCATCCCGCCGGCACAATCGGATCCGATGGCCTGCTCTGTGGAAAGCCGCATCCGCGAGCATATGGCACGTTTCCCCGCGTGTTCGCGCGCTACGTTCGAGAGCGGGGGATCATCTCGCTTGAGGAAGGCGTCCGTCGCTCGACCTCGGCTCCGGCGGCCGTGCTCGGCTTGAGCGATCGCGGCATCCTCCGTGAAGGCTACAAGGCGGACATCGTCATTTTCGACGCTGAGACGATCGGCGATACCGCAACCTATGCCGATCCGCGTCGTTACCCCACTGGCATCTCCCACGTTCTCGTCAACGGCAACGTCGTCGTGCGCGGAGAGCGTGAGATTCCTCTGCCGGTCGGGGCCGTCTTACGCCGCAACTATCGTGATACACGTCAGACCGCTGATAACCACATCACCAGGGAGCCCGTCGCCTAACGCGGAGCCGGCCGCGTAGCGTGCGTGCTCCCAAGGCTCGGAAAGGAGCAAGGGGAGCTATGGCAGTCGTCTGGGGCATCGTCATCGCGTATCTCGCGGTGACACTGGGTGTTGGATACTACTCTCGCACACGGGTCAAATCCAGCGAGGATTATCTCGTCGCGGGTCGCAAGCTCGGCGTCATCATGTTCGCCGGAACGCTTGCCGCGACGGAGATCGGAGGAGGTTCGTCGGTTGGCGTGGCCGCAAAGGCATTCGGCAACTGGGGCTTTTCCGCGTTCTGGTATGTCGTCTGCGCCGGCATCGGCATCATCCTCGTGGCGTTCGTCGCCCCGCTCTTTCGCAAAACGCGAGCCGTCACGGTTCCGGAAATCATCAATCAGCGTTTCGGTACGCCCAGCTACGTCGTAACGAGCGTTCTCTCGCTGCTCTCACTCACCGTCCTCGCAGCCGTACAGATCGTCGCGTCTTCGACGATCCTGCATGTACTGACGGGGATGCCGATGGCGTGGGCGCTCGCGATATCGGGACTCTTCGTGACCGTGTACACGTACGCCGGGGGAATGTGGAGCGTCACCCTCACCGACTTCGTACATTTCTTTTTCACCGTCTTTGGCTTCGCGATCGCGGCCCTCTTCGCGCTCCACCAGGTCGGCGGCTGGGGGCAGGTCGTCGCGCACTTACCGAAGGGACACACGTCAGTCGACAAGATCGGCTGGGAGACGATCATCGGCCTGATCGTGCTCTACTTCATGACATTCTCAACTGGCCAAGAGGCAGTGCAGCGTTATTTCACCGCGAAGGACGACAAGACGGCAGTCTGTGGTTCGTTCTTGACCGCAGGGTTGATGGCGCTCTACGCCTTCGTGCCCGCGATTCTCGGCTTGATCGCCCTCTCGCAGTTCCCGGACATCAAAGCCAACGATGCGCTGGCTACCACAGCGCTCCGCCTCACGCCCGTGTGGGTTGCCGGCTTGGCACTGGCGGCTGTTATTTCGTGCACGCAGTCGGCGGCCTCCGGCGATCTCTTGGGAGCGGCGACCGTGTTGACCCGTGATCTCTACAAGGCCTTCCTCAAGCGCAGTCTCGACGACCCGGCGACTTTGCGGGCGACGCGGCTGGCCGTTCTCGGGCTCGGCGTGCTTGCGACCGTGATTGCGTTGAACCAACAGAGCATTATTCCGCTATTGATCTTCGCCTTCACGATGCGGTCCGCTGGTCCGTTTGCTGCCTTCATTCTCGGCCTCATCTGGAAGAACGCTTCACGTAATGCGGGCATCTGGTCGATTATCGCAGGGAGCATTATGGGATTCGTCTGGGATTATCTGAACCAGCCATTCGGTGTCATGTCGGTAATTGCCGGCTCGGCGGTCGGCTCGCTCATGTTCATTGCCGTCTCGCTGCTCGATCGGAACCGCACTCTTTCACCGTTGCCGATCGTTGCGAGCGATGACGTGGTCGCCGACTCGAGTTCGGCATAGCTTGCGAGAAGGGGAGTCTTGTGAAACGAGAGGCCATCAGCAGCGCTCTTGCGCCGCAACCCGTTGGACCCTACAGCCAGGCCATACGTCACGGTAATCTTCTGTTCTGCAGTGGACAGGTCTCGATCGATCCCGCAACGGGCCGACTCATCGAGCATACCGATGTGGAATCTCAGACGCGCCAGGTCTTGGAGAATATCGGCGCGGTGCTGTCAGCTGCGGGTGCCGATTTCGGTGATGTCGTCAAGACGACCATCTATCTTGTTGACATGCAGGACTTTTCGAAGGTGAACGAGGTCTACAAGAGCTATTTCGGAGGAAGTGCGCCGGCGCGATCAACGATCGCAGTGCAAGCACTGCCGCTCGGCGCCCGGGTCGAGATTGAGTGCATCGCAGTCGTATGATGGTGCTTTATCGAGAACGCGGCGCGCCATTTGGCGAACCTTGCCTCGCGAGGGGGAATTTGACAAGGGACTCGGAAGGTTGAGGACAATCTTGTCACGTGCCTTCTAGGGAGATGCGCAACTCGCGCTTGATTTACCGCGGCCGGATCATCTCGCTGCGCATCGACGAGGTCGAGATGGAGGACGGCCGGCGCCATGCGTACGAGATCGTCGAACATCCGGGCGCCGTCTGCGTCATCGCGCAACCCACGCCGGACGAGATCATCCTGATTCAGCAGTATCGGCGCGCCGTCGGCCGCCATCTGTGGGAAGTTCCGGCGGGGAAGCTCGAGCCGGGAGAAGATCCCGTGGACTGCGCCGTGCGTGAGCTACGCGAAGAGACGGGGTATCGCTGCGAGCGCATGAGGGAGCTGTGGACGTTCTACACCTCCCCCGGCTTCTGCGACGAGCGATTGCATCTCTGCGTCGCCGAAGGGCTCACGCCCGGAGCGGCCGCGCCCGAAGAGTACGAAGCGATTCGCGTGGAGGCGATGCGCGTCGCCGACGCGTGGGCGATGGTGGAGCGCGACGAGATTCCGGATGCCAAGACGCAGATCGCGCTTGCTTGGGTCCGACTCGAACGTGGGAAAACAACGTCATGTGACGATTGAAGGATCAGCCTCATGAAAGCGATGGTGATTCCGAGATTCGGCGGTCCGGACGTCTTCGAGCAGCGCGACGTCGAGACGCCGACGCCCGGACCGGGAGAGATCCTGATCCGAGTGCTTGCGACGAGTGTCAACCCGGTCGATGCGAAGATACGCGCCGCCGGAGCGTGGGCGGGGATCAAGCCGCCCGCCATCCTCGGCTACGATGCCGCCGGGGTGGTCGAGCAGGTCGGGCCGGGCGTCACCGAGTTCCACGTCGGTGACGACGTCTTCTACACGCCTGAGATCTTCGGCAACCAATTCGGGACCTATGCCCAGTATGAGCCAGTGCCGGCGACGATCGTCGCTAAGAAGCCGTCTGCGCTCTCGTACGTCGACGCGGCGGCCGTGCCGCTTGCCGGCGGCACGGCGTGGGAAGCGATTGTCCGCCGGCTGCAGATTCGGCCCGGCGAGACGGTGCTGATCCATGGAGGCGCGGGCGGCGTGGGTTCGTTTGCCGTGCAGATCGCGAAGGCGGCCGGAGCACGCGTCCTGGCAACGGCTGGTCCCGACAATCAACGCACGCTGCGCGAGCTCGGAGCGGACGTGCCGATCGACTACCACAGCCAAGACTTCGCGGAGATCGCGCTCCGTGAGACGGGAGGCGCCGGCGTCGATGCCGTCTTCGACACCGTCGGCGGAGAGTTTGTCGCCAAGAGCTGCGCTGTGACGCGCCACTTCGGACGGCTGGCGACGATCCTCGCTCCGCACGGTGACTTCAGTCAGGCCTACATTCGCAATCAGACGATCTACGGCGTCTTCCTGACGCGCGAGCGCAAGCGACTCGAAGAGATGAGCAGGCTCTTGGAGCGCAAACAGATTCGCCCGCTGATCGACGCGGAGTGGCCGCTCGAGCGCGTCGCGGATGCTCATCGCCGGCTTGACTCCGGACACGGCCGCGGAAAGATCGTGCTGCGCGTAGAGTAAGCGCTATTGCTGGTGCGGCAGGTGAAAGCCACGAGCGGCCCAGACGAGATAGGCTACGAGCAGGATCCAGAAGGGGCTTAGCAGCAGCGTCCATCGAAAGAATTTCACGAAGGGGCGATCGTCGTCGTTCATGCATCGGCGCTTCTCGGCTCGTGGCCGTGCTCCTAGCGTCCGACACGCGACCAGCTCCCGCGCTTCGGGTTAAAAAAGGAGAGCAACAGCATGCAGCGTCCATGGAAGCTTCCGTTGACCATTCTCGCTCTCGTCCTCGCCCTCATTGCCTACGTGTCGTATGAGTCTGCGCTTGCCGCGACGAGCGCGGCGGACCCGGTCTACGTTCACATGAACGCCGCCAACGACTTTCTCGAATCCGTCGTGGCCGTGCACCCCGGCCAACCCGTCGTCTTCGTCAACCAGGATACCGACGCGCATACCATCGTCGGCTACGACCCGAGCACCGGCAAACAGCCCGTCGCCATCGATGGCAAGGCCAACGGCACCCCGGGTGCCGGGCATGGGGTCGGCACCTTCACCGTCCGGCTTACGAAGCCCGGCATCTATCCGTACTACTGCTCCGTACACGCGCGTCTCTCCAAAACGTTCGGCAGCGCCGTCCAGCCCGCGCCGCGTAAGGGTGCGGACGGCTACGGCGGAGCGATGGCCGGCGTCATCATCGTGACGGACGATGCCTCCTTGCTCGCGCAGAACCCGAAGACGAGCGCGCGGAAGGTATTGCCGAACTTCTTCGGCGGCTAGCGCCGCCTGGAGCGGGTTTCGTCGTCCGATTCGGGGAAGAATCGTGACGAGATGAGCAGGGCCTTCGTGAAAGAGGACGAGGAAGTCCGCGAGGTCGGACTCACTCGACTCGAGAGCCAGCACCCGAATTACGTCACGCCGGAGGGGCTTCGACGTCTAAGAGAGCGTTTGTCTGAGGCCGAGGCATCCGGCGCCGAACGAGACATCGCATACCTACGCCGACGGATCGAAAACGCGATCGTCGTCGATCCCGCGACGCAGCCGTGGGATGTCGTCGCGTTTGGGGCGACGGTCACCGTCGAGGAGCCGGGGGACCGGCAGCGCGTCTTCACGATCGTCGGTGAAGATCAGGCGGATCCGACGCATGGCACCATCAGCTGGATTTCACCGCTGGCGGCGGCATTGCTGGGCCATCGCGTCGGCGACCGCGTCCTGTGGAAACGGCCGGCGGGCGATCTGCCGCTCACGATCCGCGCCATCGAATATCGCACCTGAAAGACCCCGTTTCCGTAGGCATTCAGTCGCTTGCGGCGCGCGCTTCATTTGAGCAACGCTAAACGTTGAGATGAGCGTTCCTGCACGCGGCCGCCGCATCACGCAGCCGCTGGCGCTTGCCCTCGCGCTGGCGGCCATCGGTGCGACGGGCGGGCCGATTGGAGGCGTTTTCCATGCCGTGGGCATCGGCGGCTACCGTGGCAACGACTATGTCGCGCACGAGAGCGGCGATGCGTACGAGTACAGCGAAGACGTCACGGTTGATTTCAACGAGCCGGTGGATCTCGCCGGCCTCGCCGGCAGCGTCACGATCTCTCCTGAGACGCCGCACTCCTTCTACCATTGGAATGAGGATCGGCGCATCTCGATTACGATGCGCAAGGATCCAGGCATCACGTACAGGATCACCGTTGCGCGGTCGCTCCGCTCGAAAGACGGCCAGAGTCTCGCGCAATCGTACGCGTTCTCTATCACCACACCGGCGACGCCCTCCATTCCCGCGCCGCTTCGGGCCACGCCGAACGAGCCTTACCGATACGGTGTGCTCGCGCACCCTTTCCCCTTCTCGCTGACGGGATCGAGCGCCGACCGCCACATCGCGCTCATGGCCGACGCGGGCGTGCGTTTCGTGCGCATCGACTATTGCGGCGATCAGATCGACGTGGGAAGCTCCGCGATCGCGCGCATCGATCCACGCTCGCTGATCAACGTGATTGGTGTCATCAAGGCCGCCACGACGGTGGCGCAAACAGGCAGCGGCTACGATTGGCACGTCATTGACGGCGTGACGGATCGCCTCATCGCGCACAGAATCACGGAACTCCCCATCGTCGAGCAGTACTGCGCGCCCAAACGCTATACCGGTGGCAAAGGCTACCCGTATATCTGGCAGCAGCCATCGGACTATGCGGCCTTCGCCCGCGCCATCGCCGCGCACATCGCGCGCAAGTACCCGCAGATCACGCGCATCGAGCTCTTCAACGAGCCGAACCTCAACGGCTGGTGGCGCAACGCGAACCCCGAGTACGCCTCGCGCGCTGGCGATGCGGCCGCCACGTACATGAAAGCGGCCTACGCGGCGATCAAACAGGCCGCGCCGCAGCTGACGGTCGTCGGTCCTGCGCTCGCTGACGGCGGAACGGACGTCGATCCGCGCAAGTTCCTCGTGGCGATGTACGACGGCGGCTGCGGCCGCGGCAAGTGCTGGGACGTCCTCTCCATTCACAACTACCGCTGGTACAATCCGACGTTTCACACCAAGGACTCATACCAGAATCAGTGGGGCGTCTACAAACAGCTGCAACGGATCGCGGCCGACCACGGCGATCCCGGCACGCATGTGATGCTAACGGAATGGGGATTCTCGACGAACGAGCAACCGGAAGGCTTCGATCCCAAGGTCCAGGCCGAGTACGTCGCGCTAGGCTTCAATCTGATGCTCGTCGATCCGACCGTCGACGGCATCGTGTACGTCAACATGTACAATCCCGGCAACGACTTTTGGGCCAAGACGGCGCTTACCAACGCCGATTTCTCGAAGAAGCCCGCCTTTGACGTCTTCAAGACGTTCTCGACGTATGCCGGCGGGTCTCGTGCCTCCACGGCAGGGCGCGATCAGGACGGCGATGAGCAGGTGTCATCGGGCTCGACGAGGTCGGGCCGGTAGATACGCAGGTACTCCGGCTTGCAGACCGCTCGGTAGATTTCCGGCTCGCTCTGGGCGAGATAGCGCCGTCATCTGCAGAGCCCGCGTCAACCGGTCGTTCTTTGAAAAGGCCACCGTGATGCTGTCTTCAGACTCGAATGGCGTCGCGTCGGCATGCGGCGTGACCTTGAAAGCAACGTAGCTGCCGTACCGTTGCTCGAGCCGGGATTTCACGCGGCCCAGGCGCCGCGCGTGCAATTGGACCTCGGCGGGAACCGAGAAGACTTCGATTTCGTAGACGGGCGACGCTTTGTCCGGCAGGCGAGAGAAGCGCCAGCGGACGCCCGGGTACAGCGCGTCGACGCAGCGCGCGAGATCGCAGAGCGCCTCGAGATGCTCCAGCGTGTCGGCTTCGTTGAGACGATAGTGCTCGTCCCGCGCCTGGTTGCACGCCCGGTGCACCATGCGCAGGTTGTCGAGTTCCTTCGTGCCGCCCTCGCGGTGAGGCATGATGTGGTCGACGGAGCGGGACTTGCCGAGGACAAAGCGTCCGCAGAGCGCGCAATAAGCGCCGTCTCGTCGCAGAATGGCCGAGCGCTTGTTCGACGCGTTTCTCGATCCCGACACGGTGATCTCTCCTCCGGAACGCCGGGCCTATCTTCGCCGACGCCGCGACGTTACTCGTCCGACCAGGGGGTCGTTAGGCCGTCGCACGGACCGGGTACATCGCAACTGGAGCCTCGTTCGGACATGGATTCCGCCGTCCAACCACGTCTTGATAGTTCGCGCCCCTGGCTGCCGCCGGACGTTCAGGTAACCTCGCGCGCCCCTGAACCCATCACTGATCCGACGCTCGGGATTCCGCTGAAGCCGGCGTCGGCGCGACGCGACGAGCCGGTGCATCGCCTGGTCGTCATAGGCGATTCCTTGGGCCACGGCTTTCAGAGCGGCGCCGTGACGAACACCGACGTCTCGTTTCCCGCCATCATCGCCTATGAGCTCGGATGGTTCGAGCGCTTTCGCCGGCCGCACTACCATGCGTTCGGCGGCCTCCCGTTCAACATCGAGAACTTCGCCCGCTACCTCGAGCGCACGTTTCCCGACGGTCTTTCGTGGCGCAACATCGGGGCCGCCGGCGTGGCCGTTCACCGCTACCTCTCCGCGGCCAAGGCATGGTGGGAACGTGGGCCCGGCTCGCGGTTTAGGCCGGCGGAGGGGCCGTTGCACAATCTCGCCATCTTCGGCTGGGATCTTCGCGACGTGCTCGACCGTGACGCGGACGAATGCCGAGAGCGCATTCTCGACGGGCGCCGCGGGTCTCATCCGTTGTTCGTAGAGCATGCCAACGAGCGCGCGGCGATCCGCGTCCTCGATTCTGCCCGTGATCGCCATGGGCACGCATTGACGGCGCCGCATGCCGCGCGGTGGCTCGGCGATCATGGGGGGATCGAGACGCTCATCGTCTTCGTCGGCGCAAACAACGTCCTCAAGACTGTCACGCACCTCTCGTTGGTTTGGAGCGGACGCGACTACGATCACCTCCATCGAAAGGAAGCCTACACCATTTGGAGACCGCTGCATTTCCGGCTGGAACTGCGGCGCCTGGCCCACCAGATCGCCGCCGTTGACGCGCGTCACGTCATTTGGGCGACGGTGCCGCATGTGACGATTCTTCCGGTGGCGCGCGGCGTGGGCGGGAAGGCTCACAAGGGATCGCGGTACTTCCGCTATTACACGCGTCCGTGGATCACGGACGACGAATTCGATCCGAGCATCCACCCGCACTTGACCGCCGATGATGCGCGGATCATCGACAGCACGATCGATCAGTACAACGCGGCCATTGCCGACGTCGTGCGCGAGGCACGAGAAGCGGGCCTGGATTGGCTCTTGTGCGACGTGGCCGGCATGATGGATCGAATGGCGCTACGCCGATATTGGGAAGATCCCGACGCGCGGCCGCGTTGGTGGCGCCCGCTGCATCTCCCGTCGCGACTTCGCACGCTCGACCCGCAGCTCGACTCGCGCTTCTTTACGGCCGATGTGCGCGGGCGAACCGCCGGGGGACTGATCTCGCTGGACGGTATTCATCCGACGACGGTTGGTTATGGCGTTCTTGCCCAGCCCTTCATCGACGTCATGCGCGGCGCCGGCGTGACCTTTTTCCAGCGCGACGGGCGGATGCCACGCGAGGGAGGCGTGCATGTGGATTTCGATCGATTGTTGGCCCGGGACAGCTTGGTGGCCGATCCTCCGCGCCGGCTCGATGCCGATATGGATCTCCTCGGCCGCATCGAGGAAATGATGGGCTTTGTGCGTCGCGCGCTCCGCATGGACGTTTTTCGGTAACTTTCGCCCCTCCGCGGAACTGCCTGGAGCGTCAAGCGATGGCGGTGCCAAGGGCGCGATCGACTGGCATGGAACGAATCGAAAGGCCAAGCAAGGAGGAGGAGAAGAGAGATGCCGATGGAGCCCCGCCTGTTCTCAAGACCGGTGTGGTCTACCTCGTGCTGACGTTTGTGGCCGGCGCAGTGCCGGCCATCGCCGAGGCGGCCGGACATGCGTTCCCCGAAGTCGTTGCCGTCGAGCACGATCACACCGGTTTCGTCGCTGTCGCCATGGCGGCGGCGGTCATCTGGGCGCGGATCAAGGCGCCGAGCCGTCCGGCTCCGGGAGCGCGATGAAAGCGCGGCCATGGATCCCTTCCGGCGCGCTCATCGCCGGGCATATCGCCCACGGGCTGTCATGGGCTGCGCTTCTCGGCCTAGGCGTTGAGGACTGGACGGGGCCGTCACTTCGCGGCATCGCGTGGATTCATCTCGTAGCCTTGGCTTGGATCACGTTGACGGCGCTGGCGGTGCTCGTCTACGTGATTCCGCAGTTCACGGATGCGCAATGGCGATTGGAGCCGCTGGCGCGCAGCGGTCTGACACTCTTCGGCATTGGAAGTTTCGCATTCGTAGCGTCTCTTTGGGGCGAACGTATCGATGCAGCCGCATGGTCGGCTCTCGTCGTGGCCTTCGGTTTGGCGGCGTATCTCGCCGCTGCGTTTGCGACCCTGCGCGCCGCAATGCGGGGACCTCGCGTCGAGGCGGCGATTGCGCGCGCCTTCACGGCCGTGGCGGCGTTCCTTGCGGTGGCTGCGGCGTTGGGCGTTGCGATGGCGTGGGCGCTGCGCGGCAGCTTCGGACCGCGGCTGCTGACCGGCGTTCCACTGGCCCACGCGCACCTGGCGGGTCTCGGTTGGCTCACGCTGCTGATCATGGGTGTTTCCGCGCGCACGGCAAGCCCGATCTTCGGGGCGCGCTCGTCGTCGCCGTGGCGCCATCGGGCAGTCGGCATGCTGGTGTTCGCGGGCACGCTCGTTCTGGCCGGCGGCCTTTGGTCGAATCTCCTCGCCGTGGTATGGGGGGGTAGCGCCCTAACCGTCGCGGGCATTGCCCTTTACGCGTTAGACGTCGCGGATATCGCGAGGCGAGCGACGGTCACGCACCGGCCGCCACAAGTCTTGTCCGCGGCGGCGCTCGTTTGGCTGATCGTCGCAACGATCTTGGGCATCGGGGCCGTGGCCGGTGCTCGCTGGCAGGCCGTCTATGCGTTCGTGGCGCTCGCCGGGTGGGCCGGAAATATGCTGATCGCGCATCTGCATCACATTGGCACTCGTCTGATCGCAACCATCCGGCGCGGAGACGAGGACGAGACGCAACCCGGTGAGCTGCTTATCACACCATTGAGCTGGCTCACAGTCACGTCCTTCGAATGCGCTCTCGTCGTGGGCGCATTTGGCGTCATCTCATCCGACGGCGGTGCGTTCGTGCACGTCGCAGGCATCTTGGGCCTTCTCGGCTGGGCATCGATGACGTCGAACGTCGCACTCGCATTTCGACGCGCCGGTATGCCCCGCCGAACGACCAATCTCGTCGAATTGTAAAGCTATAGCGCGCGCCCTTCGGTGGAGGGGGGACGCATTCCGGTGCCGCTCCCCGTGCGACGATCGCGGCCGTTCGAGCTTGCGGACTTCGGGGTAAGCGGACGGTGAAAGCGAGGTTCGTCATGACTCTTCCGCTTCTCAAAGCCGCGGCGGCGCTAGCCGCGACGACCGTTCTGTTCCTGCTGCTGGCGATGGCCTCGGCGGCGCATTCCACGACGACCATCGTCGCTACGGTCATCGACGCCCATAGCAACGTTCCGCTCGCCGGAGCGCAGATCAGCGCGTATACGACCAGTTCGCTGCCGTTCCAGGAGACGATTAGCGACAATAACGGCCAGTTCAAACTCAGGGACCTGAAGGTCGGTCATTATCGCTTGAAAGTCACCAAGTCGGGCTATCAGGCGATGGCGTATTCGCTCGACGTGACGTCCACTGACAAGATGCAGTCGGCCGGACGCCTCCCGATGTACCGGACCAGCGACCCGCCCCTCTCGAAGAAGCAGAACGGAATGGCGTGCGATCGGCCGATGGAGACGAACCAGACAGCCGACATCTCCATCATCTGCTCGTAGAGACGGCATCCAGCGCGCTGTACGCTTTGGTCGAATGTCGTACGGCGACGGCATAGCGTTGACGGCTTGTCCATGCTGCAGGCGGACGATCGTCCTGCGCTCTTGCAAACGTCGTATGAATTCGCTCCTCCGCTAACGCCGCGTCGAATGCCGCCGCGCTTCCCGTCTTGGTAGCATCAGCCTCAGTAAAGGAGGAGCCGATGCATCCCAAGATCGATTCAGGCGACACGGCGTGGCTGCTTGCGTCAGCTGCGCTCGTCATGATCATGACGCCCGCCCTCGGATTCTTCTACGGAGGGTTGGTACGCCGTAAGAACGTGCTCTCGACGATCATGCACAGTTTCTTCATCTTGTGCTTGATCAGCGTGCAGTGGGTTCTTTGGGGCTACTCTCTCGCTTTCGGCCCGGACCTCAAAGGGTGGGGCGTCATCGGCGATCTCTCTTGGGTCGGCCTCAACGGCGTGGGCATGAACCCCAATCCGGACTATGGCGCAACCGTTCCGCACTTGGCATACATGGCGTTTCAGATGATGTTCGCCGTCATCACGCCGGCATTGATCACCGGCGCGTTCGCGGAGCGCAAGCGTTTCAAGGCCTTCGTCATCTTCAGCCTCTTGTGGGCAACGTTCGTATATGATCCCGTGGCGCACTGGGTGTGGGGCCACGGCGGCTGGCTCGGATCGAAGTTGGGCGCGCTCGACTTCGCCGGCGGTACGGTCGTGCACATCACCAGCGGCGTCTCGGCACTCGTGGCGGCGATGGTCTTGGGGCGGCGCATCGAGTTGCAACGCGGGGAAGCTCACCCAGAGGAGCCGTACGACGCGACGATGACCATCTTGGGCGCGAGCTTGCTGTGGTTCGGCTGGTTCGGCTTCAATGCGGGCAGCGCCATCACGTCAGGCGGCTTGGCTGCCAATGCGTGGGTGGTCACCAACACCGCGACGGCGATGGCCGCGCTGACGTGGATGACGCTTTCGTGGATGCATAGGGGCACGCCCAGTGTTTTGGGGGCGACAGCGGGCGCGGTGGCCGGTCTGGTCGCCATCACACCCGCCTCGGGCTACGTGACCCCGCCTGCCTCGATCCTCATTGGCCTTGGTGCCGGTACCGTTTGCTATCTTTGCGTGCAGCTGATGAAGCGCAGCGGCGTCGACGACGTGCTGGACGTCTTTGCCGTGCACGGAATAGGCGGCGTTTGGGGCGCATTGGCGACCGGCCTCTTCGCCACCGTCGCAATCAACTCGGGAGCGGCGAACGGTCTCTTCTACGGAAATCCCAAGCAGCTGCTGATCCAGCTGATCGCCGTGGCCTCGTCGTTCATCTACGCGGGCGTGATGACGTTCGTGATCCTCAAGGTCGTCAACGTCTTCGTCCCGTTGCGTGTCTCGGAGCACGAAGAAGCCATGGGCCTCGATGTCACGCAGCATCGGGAAGTGCTTTCGCCGTCGGTCTCCTGATATGAAAGGGAACACAAGCGTGCGATTGAAGAAAGCGCTCTTTACCATCGTGGGCGTGGTGGCCGCGTTGGGCTGCGCGAGCGCCGCGGCGCAAGGGGACGACCCGCCGGCAGTGCCCAGCGCCGTCACCGTCAACGGCGTGCTGAGCGCGGGGACGATCTTCACGAATGCCAGCGGCGTCAACGCCGTCGGCAGTCTCGACAGTCCGAGCGGCATAGACCAACGCGTGCGCGCGAACGTAACCAACGCACTGGTGACGTTGACCAAGGGAACGGGGACGGTGCGCTGGGGCGCAACCGTCGGCGCGTACGATTTGCCCGTGGCCGGCATGGCGGGCAATCCGTTGATCCAGAAAGGCGCGAACACCAATCTCTTTGGGGCAGTTCCGCAGTGGTACGTGCAGTATGCGCTGAGCTCGAATTTCACCATCAGCGCGGGCCAACAGTTTACGCTGCTTGGTACTGAATCGACGTTCACCTACCAGAACGGCAACATCCAACGCGGTCTACTTTGGAACATGGAGCCCGTCACCAGCCGCGGCGTGCGCGCGACGCTGACGGTCGGGAGATGGACGGCCGCCATGGAGGGCAACGATGGTTACTACACGTGGTCGCATGTGGCCATCGAAGGGATGTTCGGCTATAACACGAGCCCGAACACGAGCGTCTCGTTCGCGTTCATCCTCCCGAATACGAACACGCCGGGAAATATCACCGCCTCGATCGCGAACAAGCGAGAGTACAACGTGATGCTCACGAGCACGGCGGGGCGCTGGTCGCTCTCTCCGTACATGCTCTACGTCGATTCGCCGTCCAGCACCGCGCTAGGATATACCAATGATGAGCACGCCTTCGGCGGCGCACTCTTGGGCTCGTACACCCTCAACGGGGCCTGGTCCGTCGGGGCGCGCGTCGAATACGTCAAGAACAGCAGTTCGACGACCGATATCAGCCCCAACGCCGACCTCGTTGGGTATGGTCCGGGCAGCAGTGCTCGCAGCTACACCATCACACCGACGTACAAGCTGGGCAAGGCCTTCGTCCGGGGCGAGGCCTCCAGCGTGAGCGTCAGCAACCTGATGCCCGGCATCGGCTTCAGCTCCGCCGGAACGCGGTCTACCCAGTTCCGGACCGCCGTCGAGGCCGGCGTCCAATTCTAGCGGGCAGATTTTCCGAAATGCGGGAAGCGGCACGCTCGCGCCTTCGGGTCCGGCTCTCCATATCGACGTTCGATGAGCGAGCAGGGCCCCACAGTTGAACACCCGTCCAGTGCGCGGATGCAAGCCGACCGATTATACTACTCCAAGCCAAGGAGGTTCGTGTGGAGATGCTCGTCGCTAGTTTGATGTCGTTCGGTGCCCTCGTCGTCGCGTGGCTCGTTCTGCCCACATCGCCGGTGCAAGCCGAACCAATGCATCAACACGTTGCCGGCGTCTCTCCGGATCTCGCGGCGTAACGTAGGGATCTCTCTCAAGGTCAAAACCGGCGGAGACCCGTGCCGATGAAGGCGCGGGTCTTCGTCGTTTCGAAGTCCGCCCGCTCATGGAACTCTACATCTTGCGCCACGGCGACGCTGGCGAACGCGATCCCGCGCGCTGGCCCGACGATTCACTACGGCCGCTGACGCGCGAAGGCCGCCTGCGCATGGAGCGCGCCGGCAAGGCGTTCAAGCACTTGGGCCTGCGCTTCGACGTCGTGCTCTCCAGCCCGTACACGCGTGCCTTCGAGACGGCGCAGGCTGCCCTTCCGCGCGCCACGATCCTGCGAACGGAGAGCTTGATCCCCGAAGCGGAGCCCGAGCGAGTCTTTGCCGAGCTCGCGACGCTCGACGCGGATGCCATCATCGCCGTCAGCCATGAACCCCTCTGCGGGCGCCTGCTGCAGTGCGCCATCGCCCCCAGCGGCGTCAAGCTGCGTTTCGGCAAAGGCGCCCTCTGCCGCGTCGACTTGTCGCGTCCCGAACCGGGAGCCGGAACGCTTCGCTGGCTCATCCCCGCCCGCGCGTGGGATGCGATCGGCTAGCGCCGGCGCAGCACCCCCGGATTCACGCCGATCTTCACCAGGTTGACTTCAATCTGGTCCTTGACTCGTGTGGCCGAGACCGTCATTGATGATGGCGCGAATCCAGTATATGCCGGCCGGGAAGCTCGACGTGTTCCATGTGGCCGGCGTGGCGACGAGGAGCGAGGCAGCAAGAACGAACGAGCAGATCCGTGCTACGGACCGGTGCATCGGGTGCATGGTACACCTCGCTAGGGAACCCGGTAGACCATCGCACACACGGGCGATAATCTGTCCTTAGCCTATCACTCTCAACGCGTCGCACAAGAGAAGAAGGATTGGCTGCTCGGGGAAGAATCAGCGATGAGCGTGGGCGATTAGCTCAGCTGGGAGAGCGCCTCCCTTACAAGGAGGATGTCGGCGGTTCGAGCCCGTCATCGCCCACCATTGCCCCATCGGCCCGTCGTATAGGCACATCGGCCGGCGCACCCAGGTGAATCTGGTTAGTCGTCCGGCCGGACGGTCGAGGTCATCCGCGAATTTCGCTCGCTCCCTTTACAAGGGCGCCACGGGGCACGACCAGGCCTCGGACTTTGAGGAGTGAACGAACGTTGATGGACGGTGTCATTGCATTTGCCTCACAATGGCTTCTTCTCGTTCCAGCAATTCTCGTCGTCGCGGCGATTGCCCGGCGCAGCCAATGGGCTCCGGATCTCATCGAAGCTGCGCTCGCGGGGATTGCGACGATAGCATTCGTCAAGATCGCCGGTATGGCAGTATTTGAGAATCGGCCGTTTATCGTGGAGCACCTGCGGCCGATCGTACCGCATGGCGCAGACAATTCGTTCCCATCTGATCACTTGGCTGCGTGCGGTCTCGCTGTCGTCTATTTGTGGCCTCGGTCCAAGCCATTGGCCATCATCTCGCTATTTGCGGCCGCTCTCATTGCAGTTGCTCGGGTTGTGGCGCGCCTTCATTGGCCGTTCGACGTCGTGGGCGGATTCGTGCTCGGCTCGGTCGCAACGGCGATCGTGCACTCGATGGTTTTGAGGACGAAGCGACGTGTAGTGGCAAGAGGCTGACTCGGCCGGCGATCCGACTCGTGCGGTCACGCCCCGGCACCAGCTCAACGCTCCCGTTCCTTATAGGCGAAAGACAATGGCACGGCTATCGTGAAAGGTGCGGCACCATCAAGCGCCACGTGCGAGAGATGTTTGCCGAGGAGCGCGCCGTGCGCAGCGTCTAGCAGACCTGAGCGTCGCCGGGGTCGGTGGCCACTTTGGCCGCTTTTGGTGGAAGCAGTCCAGCCTCACGCCCGTGCCGGCCAATCGTCTCGCGGTCGCTATCGGTCAGATTGGCCGGTTTTCAAGCGGCCACGAGTGGCCGCTTTTGGGTGGCCGCCACGGGGCCGTTCGTCGGAATCAGGCCGCGACTGGTTGCTCGAGTGCGCGCTCGAATCCGACCTCCAGCAGGTTGCCGAAGTAGGCATACGCTGCGGGATCTACCAGGTCACAGGTGGATCTCGAAGACCGTGCTTCCTGGAACGCTGTGGGCGGAGATGATTCCGCCGTGTGCTTCGACGATCGATTTCGCGATTGCAAGGCCGAGACCGGCGCCGCCTTCGGTACGCGACCGGTGCGTGTCCACGCGATAAAAGCGATCGAAAATGTGCTCCAGTTGTTCCGGCGCGATCCCCTCTCCGGCGTTGGTGACGCTGATAATGAGTCCCGATGGCGTCGTTCTCCACTCCACTGTGACCGTGCCCTCCGCGTCGCTGTGGCGGATCGCGTTGTCAACCAGATTCGAAAGGGCGCGATCCAGGCGAGCGGCGTCGCCCGTCGTCGCAGCCTGCGGCGTTCCGCCGGTGCGCAGGACGATACTCCGCTGTCCGGCCGTCTTTCGAAAGCGTTCGACGACCGCCTCAACCAGCGACTTGACCTCGACGTGGTCTTTCTGCAGCGCCTCACCCTCCGATTCAGCGCGTGCGAGCGTGAGGAGATCGCCAACCAGGCTTGCAAGGCGTCCAACCGCAACTCGCAGGGAGCCTAGACGCGCGCGGTATTCGACTTCGGTTCTCGGACGCCGCATCGCAACGTCGATTTCCCCCTGCAAGATCGTCAACGGCGTTTTCAGTTCGTGCGCGACGTCGGCTGTAAAGCGGCGCTCCCGCGCCAGTGAAGTCTCAATGGGCCGTAGTGCCATGCCTGCAACCCACCATCCGCTTCCGACCGCGATGAGAAAGGCTGACGCCGAGGCTGCGGCCAGGAGCGCTCCGAGATTTCGCAAAGTGCGGTTGACCTCGGTGAGACTGCGGGCTGCGGCGATCAGGGCGCGAATCTTACCGTCACGACGCAGTTCGATGAGGTAGACCGCGACGAGGCCGACGCCGGGTAGGATCTTCCGGTACTGCGCCGGGCCGTTCTCGAGCGGCCGCGAAGCAACGATGCTATTTCCGTCCAAGGCCCGAGACCGGCTCGCCACGCTCCCGTCGCCGTTGCGTACCTCGAGGAAGAGGTCGCCGCGACCCAGCGTCTCCGCAAGAGATGGGTCAGCTTGGTCGAATGCGACGCCACGCCCCTCGCCCTCGCCGGACTGCATGACGAGACGGGTGGCCTGCTCGGCCAGTAGCTGCGCAGAGGCGAAGGCCTCTTGGGAAAGGGCACGCGTCATTGCCAGGTAGACGCCGACGTTAAGAAGGAGCAGCGTCGCAAGGAGTAGGCCCGCGTAGGTTAGAGTGAGTCGCGTTCGGGTGGCGCGCACGCGTTACTCCTTGAGAACATAGCCGATGCGGCGCACTGTGCGCAGCAACCGCACGTCGTGTCCCGAATCGATCTTACGCCGCAAGAGACGAATATAGGCTTCGAGTACGTTCGTCCCTCCGTCGAAGTCGTAGCCCCAAATCTTATTGAGCAGCACGGTTCGCGTTTGAACGCTGCCAGCGTGCTGCATGAGAAAGTATAGGAGCTGATATTCCCGCACCGTTAGCTCGACGGATCTGCCGCCTCGCGTCACCTCTCGAGAGGAGGGAGCAAGCGTAAGATCGCTGACTCGCAAAAGCGCCGGCGTTACCGTCCGCGAGCGGCGAAGAAGAGCCCGAACGCGCACGACGAGCTCTTCGAACGCGAAGGGCTTGGTAAGATAATCATCTGCCCCACTCTCGAAGCCGGCGACCTTGTCGGGTATCCTCTCCTTTGCCGTCAGCATGAGAATCGGCGTCGTCACCTGCTGCCGTCGCAGTGCGCTGGCGACGGAGAACCCGTCGAGCTTCGGCATCATCACGTCGAGGACGATCAGGTCGTAGCCCTCACCTGAGGCGTACGCAAACGCCTCTTGCCCGTCCGCGACGGTGTCGACGGCATAGCCCTCCTCTTCCAGGCCCTGCTTGATGAACGCCGCAATCTTCGATTCGTCCTCGGCGACGAGAATCCGCATACGCACGACTACCACACCTTTTCGCAGCCACCTTTGCAGGCTGCAAGATGAAAGCCTTTTCATGTTCCTTTGAGGCTGCTTTCATCTGTGCGCGATATGGTTGTGGCCGGAGGTCTGAACATGAACCGAGCTTTACAGACATTAGGGCCAATAGTTGCTGCCGGTGCCCTCGCCCTGTCGGCGGTGTCTGCGCTTGCAGTGGAAGCTAACCAAGCGCAGGTCAGCGGCCACGGCAATGAGCCGTCGCTTGCGTGCACACTCAAAGTGGTTCACGAAGGGAACGACGCAGGGGTCAAGAGCATGGTCCGCATCACGCCGTCCGAGGCCGTGGCCGCAGCCAGAGCGACCGGTTCCGGGACGCTCGGCGCCCCGAAGGTCGAAAACGAAAACGGTTGCGTCGTATACTCGGTGAAGAAGACCGCGAACGGACAGACCGTCGACGTTCTCGTCGACGCTGGGAACGGTAAGGTTCTCAAGCAGGACGCCAGCATACAAGAGGACGCGCAGGACGAAGAGCGTGAGAGCACGACCGAAAACGAGCGCGCAGAGCACACGCGGTAACGGCTGGTCGCGCTTGAACCGACCGGCCACGTACGCGGTCATGGCGACGATCGTTGCAGTATCCATCGTTTCGTTCAAAGCCGACAGCCAGGCCGCGGTGCCGATCGCCGACGTCAACAGCGCCGGTGACATCCCGGACGCGCAGGTGTTCATCACGTACCGCGCGCCCGGGATGTACCGGATCGACGTTCCGGAAGGTTGGGCTCGCGTGCAACGCGGCTCGACCGTGCTCTTCACCAGCAAGCTCGACGGCGAAAGCATATCGGTGGTGCGCGGCAAGCCGAGCAAAGACGACGTGAGCGGGAAGCCGGTCACGCTGCCTGGTGGGCTCGCGTTTGTGCGCGAATATCGCTCGACCGCGCCACCCAACGCCGTGACCGGAAAACGGATCGAACTCGCGAGCATGCGCTACGCGTTCGTGCGTGCGCGGCAGGTTGCGCGCCTGACGCTATGGGCTCCCTCCGGTGCCGGAAACGCGGATCAGTGGCGGCGAATCGCGCGAAGCTTCCGGTGGGAATGAGATGGCGGTCCTCGAGGCGCACGAGCTCTATCGCTTCTACCATACCGGCGACGAGGAGATCATGGCTCTTCGCGGCGTGAGCCTTAGGCTCGAGCGCGGCGAAATCGTCGCGGTGACCGGCCCATCTGGGAGCGGAAAGTCGACGCTCCTCGCGTGCCTGGCAGGGCTCGACGAGCCGGACGGCGGTTACGTGACGGTGCTGGAGGAACGCCTGACGCGACGTCCGGAGGCGACGCGCGCGGCGCTCCGCGCACGTCATTTCGGCATCGTGCTGCAATCGGGAAATCTCTTCCAGCATCTCTCAGTCGAAGATAACGTGCTGCTGCAACAGGAGCTCGCAGCGAAAACCGATCGCGCTTACGTGCGCGACTTGCTTGCGACCGTCGGGATCCAAGAGCGCCGCCATGCCTTTCCCGCACAGCTTTCCGGCGGGGAGGCGGCACGCGCCGGCCTTGCCGTCGCGCTCGCCGCCCGGCCGGCGGTTCTGCTTGCAGACGAACCGACGGCCGAAGTCGACGCGGAAACCGAAGCCCATCTGCTCAGGCTGTTCGAGCTTCGGCGAGCTGAATGCTATGCGACGCTGATCGTGACGCACAGCAGCGCGCTCGCAGCGCACGCGGACCGCCGTCTGAGGATCTCCGATGGCCGTGTCAGCAGCGAAGCGTAGCGACGTCTACGTCGAGGCGAAAAACCTCGAAAAGATCTATGGCGCCGGACAACGCGCCGTCATCGCGCTGCGCAATGCGTCGTGCACGATCCGTCCCGGAGATCGCATCGCGGTCGTCGGTCCGTCGGGGAGCGGAAAGTCCACGTTGTTGCAGCTCTTCGGCGGTCTGGAACAGCCGACGTCGGGCCGCCTTTCATGGCCGATGCTCGGCGAGCGCGAAGGCTTGCGACCGGAGAAGGTCGCCTTCGTCTTCCAGAGCGAATCCCTGTTGCCGCAGCTCTCCGTGATCGAAAACGTCGAGCTGCCGCTTCTACTGCAAGACCGGGTCCCCGAGGTCGCCCGGCGGAGGGCACTCGAGGTCCTGCTCCACCTCGGTCTTGCCGAGCTGGCGTCAAAACTTCCCGAATCGCTTTCGGGCGGGCAAGCGCAGCGAATCGCCGTCGCCCGTGCACTCGCCGTGACGCCGTATTTGCTCCTTGTCGACGAGCCCACCGGTCAACTCGATCGCGCCGGTGCAGATCGTCTTCTCGACCGCCTGCTGGCCGCGTTGCGCCCGACCGACGCCCTTATCATCGCGACCCATGACGATCGCGTTGCGGCTCGTATGGCAACCGCGTGGCATATCTGCCACGGTATCCTGACGGTCTAGCGCCGATGCTCGCGCGTTGGTTCAAAGGACTGCTTCTCCGCTTACCCGTCCGTCTCGCGGGCGCGATCGGCGGCGTCGCGCTCGCCGTCGCCTTGATGGGATCGATCGGCGGATTCATCGCTTCGAGTGCAGCGACGATGACACAGCGAGCGATCGAGCGCATCCCGGTCGATTGGCAAGTTCAGCTCACGCCGGGGACGCGCAACGCATCCGTGATCGCGGCACTCGGGCGCTCGGCCGCTTACACAACGCTACAGTCCGTCGACTACGCCGAATTTGCCGGACTCAGCCTCACAACGCAAGCGAGCGCCCAAGTCACCGGACCGGGAAAGGCACTTGGGATAAGCTCGGGCTATCGACGCGATTTTCCGGGCGAGATCCGCCCCCTCGTCGGGGCTGCGGAAGGGATTCTGCTCGCACAGCAGGCGGCGGCGAATCTGCACGCGCACGTCGGTGATACGATCGCCGTGAAAAGGATCGGGCTCCCGCCCGAGCGCGTGCGGATCGACGGTATCGTCGATCTTCCGGCAGCGGACTCGCTCTTCCAAGCGATCGGACTGCCGCCAGGCGCCGCGCCGCAGGCGCCGCCGGACAACGTCGTGCTGCTGCCCGCGACCGTGTGGCACCGGCTCTTCGATCGGCAAGCGGTCGTGCGTCCCGACTCCGTAGGGCGGCAGCTGCACGTGCGCCTTGCCCACGGTCTGCCTTCCGATCCTGCAGCCGCCTATGTCGTCGTCGGACAAAAGGCGAAGAACTTCGAGTCTCGCGTTGCGGGTAGCGCCGTGGTCGGCGACAATCTCGCGGCAGCGCTGTTCAGCGCGCGTGCCGATGCGCTCTACGCGCGCGTGCTTTTCTCGTTCCTCGGCCTTCCCGGCGTCGTTCTCGCGGTGCTCTTGACGGTCGCGGTCGCGAACTCGGGAGTTCAACGGCGGCGGCGCGAACAAGCGTTGTTGCGCGTTCGTGGTGCCTCGACGTTGCAGATCATCCGTTTCGCAACCCTCGAGGCGGGAATCGTTGCCGTCGTCGGCGCGATTCTGGGAACGGCGCTCGCGATCGGCGAAGTACGCGCCGCCGGATCGCTCGCGACGGCGACCACCTGGCTGGCGGCTTCGGCGATCGCCGGGATGGCAGTCGCAATGGTCGCCGTGCTGGCTCCGGCGTGGATGCAGGCTCACGAAGAGAGCGTCGTCGCCGCGCGTGCCGCGATCGGAATCGAACGGCCGCCCCTCTGGCAGGGGCTGTATCTCGACGTTGCGCTGCTTGCGATCTCCGGCGCCGCCTTCTGGCTTACTGCGCGCAACGGGTACCAAGTCGTGCTCGCGCCCGAAGGCGTGCCGCAAAGCTCGGTGCAATACGGGGCCTTTCTCGGACCCTTCTTGTTATGGATCGGCGCGGCGATGCTGACGGTGCGGTTCTGGAGCGGCCTTCTCGGCCGTCGGCGCGATATCGTGGGCATGCTTGTAGCAAAACTCGCGGGTTCTCTGCGTGGCGTAGTGGCGGCGTCGATCAGCCGTCAGAGCTCGCTCGTGACGCGCGGGATCGTTCTGGTGGCGCTGGCGTTCTCGTTCGCAGCATCCACGGCGATCTTCAACACGACCTACAACGTGCAGGTGCGCGTCGACGCACAGCTCACGAACGGCGCCGACGTGACGGTCATGGGGCCGCTCGGCTCGAATCCTGCCGCGCGCATCGCTGCGTTGCGCGCCGTCCCCGGCGTCCTCGCCGCGAGCCCGATGCAGCATCGCTTCGCCTACGTAGGAGCCGACCTTCAAGATTTCTACGGGATCGAGCCCGGAACTCTCCCCGACGCGACGGTCGTCTCCAACGCCTACTTCGCGGACCACGATGTGCGTGGGACTCTGGAGGCACTGCGATCGCGCCGCGACGGCATGCTAGTCTCCGAGGAGACGGTGCGAGACTATCAGCTGAACCCTGGCGATCTGCTCAATCTGCGGCTGCAAAGCGCAGCAGACCACAAATATCACGTCGTGCCGTTTCATCTAGTCGGCGTCGTACGTGAGTTTCCCACCGCGCCGAAGGACTCGTTCTTGGTTGCCAACGCCGACTACGTCGCTGCCAGGACCCACAGCAGCGCGGCCGAGATCGTGCTGCTTCGCGTGCGCGGAGATCCCTCGCGCATCGCCGCGCGCGTCCGAGCCGTCGTCGACTCGCTGCCGGGCATCCGCGTTACGGACATCAATACGGCGCGCACCGCCGTGGCCTCGAGCTTGACCGCAGTCGATCTGCGCGGCTTGACCGGTTTGGAGCTCGTCTTCGCGGTGCTGTTCATCGTCGCCGCAAGTGGCTTGGTCCTGGCATTGGGCCTGGCTGAACGGCGCAGGAACTTTGCGATCCTCACGGCGCTTGGCGCGCAACGGCGGCAACTCGGTGCGTTCGTGTGGTCGGAATCGCTGATCGTCCTGCTCGGCGGCGCGCTCGTGGGTATCGCGCTGGGCACGGCGGTGGCGTGGATGTTGGTCAAGGTGTTGACCGGCGTTTTCGATCCTCCGCCGGAGGTACTGGCGGTCCCCTGGGGTTATCTCGCTCTCGTCGTGGGGGCTGCCTTCATCGCCAATCTCGTTACGGTGTATGGCGCCATCGCTGCGGCGCGGCGAACCGGAGCGAGCGCGTTGCGAGATCTGTGACCGGTACACGCGCCTCCACCATTGTTCGGGCTCCCGAAAGACGAGCGCTTAAGACCCCGTTCCCTCCTTCCACCTCGCTCTACGGATGTTTCCGCTAGGGCGAGCGGCCTGTCCCCAGCGGCCCACCCGCCCCATTGCTTGAAATGATAGCTTCATGCTATCTTCATCATAAGTTTGGGGTTCAGTCAGTCGGTCTGGTGGATCGCGATCCTAGCTGACGTCGACAGACCAAACGGTAGTTCGCTTCAACTGAGTCAGCAAAGGACGTTGATTCATGTATAAGGACGAGACGCTTACGTGCGTTGACTGCGCACGGCCCTTTGTATTTACGAGCGGCGAGCAGCAGTTCTTCGCTCAAAAGGGGTTCACGAACAAACCCTCGCGCTGTCCCGATTGCCGCGCCGCGCGCAAGTCGCAGCGAGAGGGCGGCGGATACGCGAGTTCGGGATCCCGCGCTCCACGCGAGATGTACACGGTAACCTGCAGCCGTTGCGGCAACGAAGCACAAGTGCCGTTCCAGCCACGAGGTGACCGCCCGGTCTATTGTCGCGACTGCTTCCAGCCCGCCGCCCGCTACTGATCTCCAGCTCAAGGCCGACTGCATGACGAAGGGCGGCCGCGGCCGCCCTTCACACGCATGCCGGCGTTTCACCCCGTGCGCTCGCGTAGAGCGGAACGAGAGCGGGCGAGAGAACCAGCCCTAAATTCTCCGGCTCTGCCAAGAAGGCGTCGTGGCCATGGTTCGACGCCATCTCGAGATAGGCGGCGTCGGCGCCGCCACGGCGCAGCTTGTGCCAGGTCCGCCGAACCTGCTCGGGCGGGAAGAGCCAGTCGCTGGTGATGCCCACGAGCACCGTGCGCGCTCGCAGGCGCTCTCCGGCGGCTTCCACGGAGCCGTACTCGCGGTCGAGATCGAAGAGCTCCATGGCTTTCGACAGCACGAGGTGCGTGTTCGCATCGAGCCGTCGCACGAAGATCTCGCCTTGGTGCGCGAGATAGCCCTCGATGTCGAAGCGCGCCCACAGTCCCGCGCGCGGATCTTCGCCGCTGCGATCGCCCCGCCGACCGAAGCGCTCGAGCAGCAACTCCTCGCTCTTGTAGGTGAGCATCCCCAACCGCCGGGCGAGATCCAGCCCGGCGGCGGGCGGCGCTCCGTCGTAGTAGTCGCCGCCGTTGAAGTTGGGGTCGTTGGCGATCGCGGCGCGCGCGATAGAGCTGATCCCGATCGCCAGCGGCGTGAGCGCGCTGGAGGCCCCGATGCCGATGACGAGATCGACGGCATCCGGAAAATCCGTCCCCCATGCCAACGCCTGCATGCCGCCCAACGAACCGCCGATGACCGCACCGATGCGACGGATACCGAGCTCCGCCAGCGCAAGGCGCTGCGCCCGCACGATATCGTGCACCGTGAGTACGGGAAAACGTGAGCCGTACGGGCGTCCGTCGGGGGCCGGCGACGCCGGACCCGTCGAGCCGTAGCAGCCGCCTAACGCGTTGATGCCGACGACGCAAAGACGATTCGTGTCGATCAGGCAGCCGGGACCGACGACACCGGGCCACCAGTCCGCGATGCGCCCGGAACCCGTAAGGGCATGCGGCACGAAGACGACGTTGGCGCCGTCCGGGCGCGGCGGCACTCCGTAGAACGTCACGCGCTGCACGACATGCGGCAGGCAACCGCCCGCGCCGAGCGCGAGGCCGACCTCCGGAGCGATCCGGACGTCGACCTCGCGCGCGGGTGAAAGGACCTCAGGCACCGACGGAGACCTTTTCTTGCGCGGCTTGGAACGCCTGAGCGATGTCGTCGATGAGGTCCTGTGGATCCTCGATGCCGATGGAGAAGCGCACGAGATCCTCCGTGACCCCAGCAGCGATCTGCTGCTCGGGAGTAAGTTGCTGGTGCGTCGTCGACGCGGGATGGATGACCAGCGACTTCGCGTCGCCGACGTTGGCCAGCTGCGAGAAGAGTTGCAGCGCATCGATGAAGCGCCGCGCCGCCGGCGCGCCGCCCTTGACGCCGAACGTGAGAATGGCGCCGGCACCCTTTGGCAGATACTTCTTCGCGAGCCTATGCGTGAAGTGGTCCGGCAGGCCCGGGTAGGAGACCCACGCGACCTCGGGACGCGTCTTCAGGAATTCCGCCACCTTCTGCGCGTTGTCGACATGACGCGCGATGCGCAGGTGCAGCGTCTCGAGGCCTTGCACGAAGAGCCACGCGTTGAAGGGCGAGATCGCGTGGCCCAGGTCGCGCAACAACTGCACGCGCGCCTTGACGATGAAGGCGAGATTGTTGAAGGCGCGCGTGTACGAGACCCCGTGGTAGGACTCGTCGGGCTGCACGAACTGCGGGAAGCGCCCGCTCCCCTCCCAATCGAAATTCCCGCCGTCCACGATGACGCCGCCGATCGAGGTGCCGTGTCCACCGATGAACTTCGTCGCCGAGTGAACCACGATATTCGCGCCCCACTCGAGCGGACGAACGAGATACGGCGTGGCCAGCGTGTTGTCGATGATCAGCGGAAGCTTGTGGCGCTTGGCTATGGCGGAGATCGACTCGAGATCGAAGACGTCCAGCTTGGGATTGCCGATGATCTCGCCGAAGATGGCTTTGGTGTTCGGGCGGATCGCCGCTTCCACGTTCACCGGCTTGGAGGCGTCGACGAAAGTCACCTCGATGCCGAGCTTCTTCAGCGTGTGCTTGAAAAGATTGTACGTGCCACCGTATAGCGACTCGCTGGAGATGATGTGGTCGCCGGCTTCGGCGAGGTTGAGGATCGACACGGTGATCGCAGCTTGGCCGCTGGAGAGAGCCAGTGCCGCGACGCCGCCTTCCAGCTGCGCGATGCGTTGCTCGAAGACGTCCTGCGTCGGGTTCATGATGCGCGTGTAGATGTTGCCGAACTCTTCGAGCGCGAAGAGGCGCGCGGCGTGCGACGTGTCGTCGAAAATGTATGACGTGGTCTGGTAGATCGGCAGCGCCCGCGACTTTGTGGTCGGGTCGGGGCTCTGCCCTCCGTGCACGGCAATCGTATCGAAACGAGACATTGGGTGAACTCCTTTCGTGGTCGGTGCTTGCGTTGACGGTCATGTAGACCGCGCACCGAGGTTGTGGAGAGGGTCGATTCCCAGGTGGTACGAGATCGCCGATCTAGGCGTCGAGCCAGATCGGGATCGAATGGCGCGCCGGTACGTGTGCCTCCGCGAGCACGCGCGTGACCTTCGGGTCGTCGAGCGCGAGTTCGTCGAACACGAGGGCGGGAACGCCCTCCGCCGCGCGCACGGCGTATCCGGCGCGTTCGAGTGCGGCGCGCGCCGCACCGGCGTCATCCAGCGTCTCCAACCCGAGCACGTGCGGAAGACGCACGCAATCAAGCGACGTGAGAGTGGCGTCCGACAAGCGGCGGTTAGTGCGAAACGAGGTTCCGTACGCGATGTGGCGCAGGACGGCGAGCAGATCGCCGACCATCGCGGAGGCCGTCGGCTCTTGGCCGGCGCCGGTGCCGATGAAGCTCAGTGCCTTCGTGGCCTGGCCGACGATGCGTATCGCGCACTGCGGCCCTTCGGGTTGCGAGAAGAGATGGCCATTGGGAACGAAGACGGGCGTGACCGCCGACGTGAGCGTCTCGCCCGCATCGCGCGTGAAGGCCAGCAGTTTGAGCGTGTAGCCGAGCTGTTTGCCCACGGCGACATCTTCGGGTGCGAGCGTCGTGATGCCGCGCCGCGGGATGGTGGTGGACTGCACGTAACGGCGGAAGGCCAGGCGCGAGAGCAACGCGAGCTTGTGCGCGGCATCCCAGCCCTCGACGTCGCTGCGCGGATCAGCTTCGGCGAAGCCGAGCTCCTGCGCGCGTTTGAGCGCGTCGGCGTAGGTCGAGCCCGCCGCCATCGCGCTGAGGATGAAGTTCGTGGTTCCGTTGACGACGCCCGCGATCTCTTTGATGCGCTCCCCGGCCAGCGACTCGCGCAGCAGGCGGATGATCGGAATCGCTCCACCGACGGCCGCTTCGTACCAGAGCGTCACGCCGTGGTCGTCGGCCAGCGCCTCCAGCTCCGCGCCGTGCGCCGCCAACAGGTCTTTGTTGGCGGAGACCACGTGTTTGCCGAGACTCAGCGCACGCGCGACGTAGTCGGCGGCTGCGCTCGTCCCACCGATGCACTCCATGACGACGTGCACGTTGGGATCCTTGATGATGGCGTCGGCGTCCGTGGTGAGGACGGGGATCGCGGGCGAGCCGCCGCGTGATTTTCCGAGGTCGCGAATGAGCACGTGGACGAGGTCGAAATCCAGGCCCGCTTCGGCCCGTAGCAGCTCATGCTGCGAATGGAGGATGGCGACGACGCCGCTTCCGACGGTTCCGTGCCCGAGCAACGCGATGCCGACACGGTCGGGACGGCCTCGATGCCAGTGTGCTGGTTGAGTGAGCAACACGGCCATGAGAACCCCTACTAGAAATTCGCGAAAACGCCGTGAGACGGCGTATTGGCGCTGATCGTACCGGAGTTGCCCGGTTGCGTCAATCCCCCGCGGGAGTCTTTTCAGGGCCCGCGCCTTCGCCGCCGCCTTTCAAATCCGGGCGACGGGCCGCTGTTCGACGACGAGACTGCTCGCGCCGCCAGGCGGCGATGGCGGCGTGGTCTCCCGAGAGCAGGACGGGCGGGACCTCCAGCCCGCGGAAGATGCGCGGCCGAGTATAGACCGGGAAGTCCAAGCCCTCGCCCTGGAACGACTCGTGGTGAAGCGACTCCTCCGCGATGGCGCCGGGAATGAGCCGCGCCGTCGCGTCGAGGACGGCCATGGCGGGAATCTCGCCGCCGGTGAGGACGAAGTCGCCTATCGAAATCTCCTCGACCGGATAGAGCTCGGTGACACGTTCGTCGACGCCCTCGTAATGGCCGCAGATCAAGACCAGCTGATCGAGCTGCGCAAAGCGCCGGGCGACGGTCTGATCGAAGCGCCGCCCGGCCGGCGTGAAGAGCACGATCGCGCGGCGCTCGTATGACTCGGCCAGCAGTGAATCCATGATCCGGGCCAACGGCCCGATGCGCAGCACCATCCCGGGGCCGCCGCCGAACGGCGCGTCGTCGGCCCGCTCTTTGCCTTCCAGCGCATCGAGTAGATGATGCAGGCGGACGTCGACGAGCCCGCGCTCCACGGCGCGCCCGAGGATCGACAGCGCGATCTGCGGAGCGAAGACTTCCGGAAAGAGGGTGATGACGTCGACGCGTAGCATGACGGCGATGCGTTCGCGACGAAGCAACGGTGTACCCATGTTCTCCATGATCGCCCAGCTGTGGCGGCGCCGGCGCCCCGGGCCTGTCGGCCCGTTTGAGGAGGGCGTTGCCGCCATCGAAGCCGGCCGCTACCGCGAAGCCTACCACCTCTTGACGCGCGCCCTCCACGAGCCGAACATCGATGCGGTGGCAGCGGCGGCCATGTACAATAAGCGCGGCGTGGCGCTGGTTCATCAGGAGCGTCGCGAGGAGGCGCTGTCCGACTTCAAGGCCGCCATCGAAGCCGATCCGACATACACGGCCGCCATCGTCAACATCGGAAACTTGGCGCTGGAGCGCGGCGAGGTGGAGGCGGCCATCGAGCAGTACGAAGCGGCGTTACGTATCGACCAAGAGTGCGCGCTCGCGCATCACAATCTCGGCACGGCCTACCGCAAGCTGGGACGCCGCTCGGAGAGCGTGCGCCACCTCCGCATGGCCGACAAGATCCGTGCCCGCACATGGTTCTTCAGATTACGAGATCGGCCACTCCGGTAGCTTAGCCGGAGCAACAGCGCCCGGCTAAACCTGTTCGATCTCGGCGTTGGTGATATCTTCGAGATATTCGAACAGCTGCGGAAGGGTGATCTTCTCGAGCTCGCACTGCGCGGGACGTCCCGCGCCTTCGTCGCCGTCGTCGCGAAGATAGCAACGCGACTCGACTTCGCCCACCTCGCTGTAGAACACGACGGCAAAGCCCTTTCCAGTGATCTCGTCGTAGATGCGCATCGCCTGGGGATTCACCACCTCGACGGAATGGGTCGGGTTATTGGCATCGAAGATGGTGATCGTGAGGTAGTCTCGGTTGGCTACCTCAATCGACCGGACGACGAAAGCGTTCTTCGCCGAATAAAATTCCTGGCCGCGCCGGAACCGCGAAGACATCTCGTAAAACACTCGATGGCCGACGAAGCGGCCGAGGATCTTCTTCAGCGTGGCGAGCGATGCCAGGGTCTCGACGCGATTGGAACGCGTGTAGATGATCTTCAAGCCGCGGTGAACTCCGGACACGAAGCCTTTTCCGGGACGGCAGGAAAGCCCTGCGCCAGTGCAGGAACCCGCGGTCCATGCTCTCGATTCCCGACGTTGCGATTCTCGGCGGCCTCGCGCTCCTGCTCTTCGGTCCGGAGCGCCTCCCCAAGATTGCCCGGGACGCCGGACGCGTGATGCGCGACCTCCAAAACACGAGTCAGGCCTTCGTCCGCGAGCTTGAGCGGGCGGCCGACATGGCAGAGGAAGAGGCCCGCCTCGAAGCATTGCGCAAGGAAGAGGCTCGCCTCGAAGAGTTCCGAAAGGCGGAAACCGCCCGGCCGCCTTCGGAAGCGGAGCAAATAGCCGCCGAGCCGGAAGTGGCTCAACACGCGGAGACCCGAGGGGCACCAGGTGCCGGCGAACCGGAGCGCCGAGTCCACGAGGGTCAAGCCAGCGTGTGAGATCCGTCCCTACAACTGGAAGTTTTCGCGGAGCTCACTGACCTTTTGGTCGATGAGCGAGCGCACTTGGCGGTGCAGCCGCTCCTTTTGCTCGTCGGGCAGCCGCTGGTAGATCAGGTAGCCGGCAGCGCCGAGTACGGCGCCCACGAGTCCTGCGACGACTGCTCCGCGAGCGTCGGAGCTTGGCCGCACCTCGTCCTTGTGGCCGTACGCGGACTCGCCGTGCTGATACTCCGTGGGGATCGTTTCGGACATCGTCTCTTTCCTTCAGTCGCGTGCGGTGGAGACGGCGATATTCTCCGGGTACTGCTTGGCCAGCGCCTCGATCGCCAGGCGGACGGTTCCGAGGATGGCCTGTGCCTCTCGAGAGGCCCGTCCATCTTCTTCCCAACGCAGGCGAAGGAAACCGGGAGAGCGCTCCGCTTCGACGCCGATCCGCAAGTGTTCCTGGAGCCCGAGCCAAGCGGTCTGCAAGATCGCCGATGCTGCGGCGCAGACGACGTCGTCCGTTTCGATCGCGTACTCTACGTGGCCCCGAGCGACAAACGAGGATAGCCGGCCCTGGCTATCCTCGTAAAATTCGACGCGCAGCAAAGCCGCCCGCTGCTAGGCGCCGGGAGCGACGATCTTCGTGATCTTCACCTCGGCGAAGGGCTGACGGTGTCCGTTGAGCTTGCGCACGCGCTTCTTGGGCTTGTACTTGAAGACGAGGATCTTTGGAGCCTTGCCCTGGCGTAACACCGTACCCTTGACGCTGGCGCCGGCCACGGTAGGGGCGCCGAGCGCGACGTTCGCGCCGTTCGCGGCGAGGACGACGCGATCGAAGGTGACCTCGCTGCCTACAGGGGTCCCGACGAGATCGCAGCGGATGATGTCACCCTCCGCCACACGGACTTGCTTACCGCCGGTTTCGATGATCGCGTACATCTTCAAACGTGCTCCAAGAACTGGGGTGACGTCATGCAAGCCCTGACTTTACCACGTCGGCGAGGTTGGAGTCAACGCCGGTCCTGAAGCGCCGACGGGGACTGGGCGGGAGCCGGCGGTGAGGCGGGGGCGGAGCGTAAGCTGGCGATCTCGGACTCAAGGCGGCGAATGCGCCAGAAGCGGCTGACGTGCTTGGAGATGCCTGCCAGCCACGTGATCGTGGCGCCGCTGAGCGCCGAGAGCGCGATCACGTATCCGAGCGGCACCTGCGCATAGCTGCGGAAAACCAGGCTGACGGAGCCCGCCTGCGTTCCGGCCAGGAGGTTCGTTAAGACGACCACGACGAGAGCGGCGAGCAGCAGCAGCGCGAGGATGGTCATACTGTGTTATTCCCCTACACGGGCATTCTCGCCCGGTTACTCTCTTCAAGCTCAAAAACCCCTTTACAGAGGGGGGTAGATGTCCTATTATCGTGGACTGTAGTGGGTGGCCGCGCCCTTCGCGGCATCGCGACACGACGCCCGTGCTCATGACGGAGACTCGGCTTCCAAGGAGGGCAGTTTCGTCTGTGGCGCCGGCAGTTGGTCGTGTCGAGAGGCTGGATGTGCTGGACGCCTTGAGCGGGCACATGACAGCGTTCTGGAGGTGGGATTTCCCGACCGAGTCCGAGGGGGACAAAAAATGGAAGAGCTGGGTACGCACATCGTTTGTGAGTTGTCGGGTTGTAACGGCGCATTGCTCACCGATGTGGAGCGTGTCCGCGACATCATGGTCTCCGCTGCTCGTGAGGCGCGCGCGGAGGTCATGGAAGTGGCATTCCACCGTTTCATGCCGCAGGGCGTGAGTGGGGTGGTGGTCATCGCCGAGTCGCATCTCTCGATTCATACCTGGCCCGAGACTGGGTACGCCGCCGTCGATATCTACACGTGCGGCACCAAGACCCAACCGTGGAAGGCGCTCGAGCACATCGCTCGGTGCTTTGAAGCCGCCACGATGCGGACGACGGAGGTCAGGCGTGGGATTCCCGCGGCGCCGGGAGAGTTCACGCATATCGTACGCGATCAGGAGCAGACCCTGGTCCCGGCCGTCAAGTCGGCATAGCGACAACAGAGACTCGTCCCCCGGAAGACCTCCCCGCATCGCAGGGATCAAGGTGGGAGATCGAATGACGAAGGCGGGCACCGCGCGTGCCCGCCTTCTCGTTTTGGGGCCCCCGCGAACTCCGCGTAGCGGAGTGAAGTGAACCCCGGGCCGAGTGGCCCGGAACCTTCAACGTCATGGGGCCCCCGCGAACTCCGCGTAGCGGAGTGAAGTGAACCCCGGGCCGAGTGGCCCGGAACCTTCAACGTCATGGGGCCCCCGCGAACTCCGCGTAGCGGAGTGAAGTGAAACCCGGGCCGAGTGGCCCGGAACCTTCAACGTCATGGGGCCCCCGCGA